>Ga0163154_10001630_pt1 | contig 34450 bp, 28 predicted proteins | sample OliLakLV19MP9P1_FD_148649 | JGI IMG/M metagenome (GOLD analysis project Ga0163154, IMG submission 148649) | Freshwater microbial mat bacterial communities from Lake Vanda, McMurdo Dry Valleys, Antarctica - Oligotrophic Lake LV.19.MP9.P1 | ecosystem: Environmental > Aquatic > Freshwater > Lake >... | reverse complement strand
GCCAATCAGCACGGGTAAAATCGGCGGTTTCGACTTTGGGTTAACGCATTTTCTCACAAACGACACGGGGCATACGATACACGCGCCACCATTTTTTGTATCGGACTTGCCAAAGCTACGCAAAGTGCAGAGGCAAGTATCGCGTAAGGTTGTGGGTAGTCACAATCACCGCAAAGCACAGAAACACATCGCACGTTCTCATATCCGTATATCAGACAGACGCAGAGACTTTCATTTTCAATTAGCTCATGCGCTATGCGATGAATACGATATCATGGTCTTTGAAGATTTGAATATAGATGCCATGAAACGGCTTTGGGGACGCAAGGTATCCGATTTGAGTTTTGGACAGTTATCACCCTCTTGGAATGGATTGCCTTCAAACGGGGCAAGCGTGTACTGTTTATTGACCGCTTTGAACCAACCACAAAAAAGTGTTCGGCGTGTGGTCATCAGCAGAAGATGGAACTGAAAGACCGTGTGTTTCGGTGCGGAAATTGCGGCATTGAGTTAGACCGTGACTATAATACGGCGTTAAATATATTAGCAACGGGGCATCGTTGCCTACTGCACGAGATGAGTAAGACTACCTTTAGGTAGCCTCATTGTTGACGGCAGAAGCCCCTGTCTTTGGACATGGGGCGTATGTCACAAGTTTTGTTACGAATTATAGACGGTTATAGGGGGTGGGGCAAGTAAATTCGTCAATATTGCCAAATCTTTAGGGTGTTTTAATATTGTCTATCATTCTGCGGGGTTATTTTCGTCTGGGATATGCCAATCGCGCCAAATTTGCGGAATTTTGGCGATTTGCCCCGCTTTGGTGATGCAAATATGTTTGGTCTGGGCGCTGGCGAGTTTTTCCCCCGTGAGTGTATCCACAACTGTATAGGCAAAGGTCATGCCACGACTTTTCATCTCTGCAATCCACGTATTGACGGTAATTGATTGTTCATAACGGGCGGGTTTGATATGGCGGATATGCACCTCTGTCACCAGCAGAAAAAAGCCACCTGCCTCAAATTGGCTATAGGGAAATCCGCGCTGGCGGGCATATTCGCTCCGTCCTTCTTCCAGATAAGTGATGTAATTTTTATGATGAACGATGCCCATGGGGTCGGTCTCGGCATAACGCACGGTGAAGGTGCTTGGGATGGTGAGCGGGGTTGTCATAGTGTCTGCTTTCGGATTGGTGGCTTTTCGCCATTACATAGCATAATATTGTATAATTGCGAGAATATTTGTGATAGGGATTTTCTGATGCAAAAAAATCCATTCATAGGGATTAACCCCTATATCAACAGTTGGTTACAAACCCCTAGTGATGCCGATGGGCTTGCTGGATGGGGGGCGTTTCATGCCGCGCATGTGGTGGTGATGGCAGAAGTGCTACAAGAGGCGTTGCCAGAGCATTATGTTGCTTTTGCCGAACAATCTATCCAATCGACCATTTTGCAAAATGCCCCTGTCCCCACAATGGTGTTTGATTTGGATGAATTAGACGACTTTCCAGAGCCGATAAAACGAGTGGTCATCCGTGAATTTCGTGAGGGGCGGGTTGGCAAGCCTGAATTTCGTGAGGGGCGGGTTGGCAAGCCTGTGACAGCGATTGAGCTTCTGTCTCCGACCAACAAACTGCCCAAATCGGATTATTATCTCTATCAACGAAAACGCCAAGAAGTGCTTGCCAGTGGGTTATCGTTGGCAGAGGTGGATTATTTGCATGAATCCCGCCCGATATTGCCTCAAATTCCGCAATATTCAGACCAACCCAATTCACACCCTTATTATGTGTTGGTCACGGATGTTCGGCATACCCAACCACGAAAAACGGTGAATGTATTTGCTTTTGGCATAAATGAAATGATTCCGCATGTGCCGATTCCCCTAATTGGTGATGACTGGGCGATGTTTGACTTGGGGCGGGCTTATGCGCTCACCATTAGGCGTGGTGCGTGGGGACGTTTGATAGATTTGATGATTGGGAATAATTTGCATACAGCACAATTTGAGTCGTATCATCCAAAAGACCAAGCATGGATACTATCGCAGATGAAAGGCATCACCCCATGACCACCCAAAGACAGACTATCGGCAAATTGGGCGAATCGTTGGCGGTTGCCTATTTGCAAAAAAATGGTTATCGCATCATCACCACCAATTGGCGCTGTAGATGGGGTGAAATTGATATTGTGGCTTATGATGGGGTTGAGATGGTGTTTGTAGAGGTCAAGACACGCCGTTCTGTTGCCACAGAATCGCCATTTGAAAATATCACCCCCGCCAAAATGGAAAAATTTATTCATACTGCCTACACCTATGCCGATACACATCAAATTTTAGCATGGCGTATAGATGCCATTGCGGTGCTATTGGGTGCGGGGTCATCTCATCAGATTGAGCATGTGCAAAATGCCTTTACAGAGTGAAAAAATTCCGTTAGTTGTGATTCTTGGACCGACTGCATCGGGCAAGACAGGCTTGGCGATTCATATCGCACAGGCAATCGGTGGCGAAATTATCGGCGCAGATAGCCGACAAATTTATCAGTATATGGATATTGGCACAGCAAAACCCACATCTGCCGAACAAGCGCAAGTGATACATCATCTAATAGATATTATCAATCCCGATGAGCCATTTCCTGCGGCGCACTATCAGGCGATGGTCTATGACCTTATCCCACAAATTGTTGCAAGGGGGAAAATTCCCATGTTGGTGGGGGGGACAGGGCAATATCTCACGGTGGTCACAGAGGGATGGTCGTTTCCAGATGTGCCACCCAATGATGTTTTGCGTGCCGAATTAGAGGCGTTTGCTCAAGAAAATGGCGCACAAGCCCTGTATGACCGTTTGGCAAAATTAGACCCCGAAATTGCCACCATTGTGCATCCGAATAATGTGCGCCGTGTGGTACGTTATTTGGAGGTGTGCCTTGTGAGTGGCGAAAAAATGAGTGATTTGCAACGCAAAAAACCACCTCCATACCGTCTATTGGAACTCGGACTCACTGGGGAACGTCTTAGTTTATATGACCGCGCCGATATGCGTGTGGATAAAATGTTGGAGGCGGGTTTTTTGGATGAAGTGCGTTGCTTGTTGGATATGGGCTATTCCCGCCGATTGCCGTCTATGAGTGGACTGGGGTATTCGCATTTGGTGGGGCATTTGCTGGATGGATTGCCATTGGATGAGGTGGTGCAACAGACCAAATATGACACGCATGAATTTATTCGCAGGCAACAAACATGGTTTAAGGGTCACGATAACGGAATTTTGTGGCATAATGTGAACGAGTATAACATCTCACTTGTGACGGCGCATGTGCAGGCATGGTTAGGGCAATAGGCGATGCAATTATTTAGAAATCGGCGTGATAACCCCAACGCATTAGTGGCAGTGGTATTGCTATTTTTATTGGTGATATTTGCGGGTCCGGGCAATTTGCCACGCTTGCTATCTAGCGTGTTGCCTTTTGCCGATGAAGGTGTCCCATGCGAGAATTTGCGCGATGGCTTTAACCGCGCTTATCATCAGTCACTTTTGGGACGCTCGGTGAATCAGCGAGTAGATTCACCCATCAACTTAATCATTCGCACCACTGCGCTCACTGACCAATCTACCACGATTTCGATAACGGTGGTCATCACCAATGAGACGGTTGCGCCTGTGCCATTGCTCATTAGCCCTGGTCAATTTATCCTCTCGCCAGAACAAGCCATTAGTGGGCTTGGGATAACATTGAATACTGCCCCACCAGTGCCATTTACGGGGGAGACAGGCACGAGTTATGCCGAATCGCGGATTCGGCTGTTGGGTCCGCGTCAACGGTGTGTGCATCGGGTGACATACGAATTGGCGAATCGCCCACCCGCATTATTGGGACTCACACCAGAATCGAACATTAAAGCCTTTTATCGCAATCCCTTTGTGGGGACGGTGGCAATCCCCAATAATCCACAAGAATATGTCTCGCCACCCCCCTATAATGATCAAGGATTATGGGTGGGAATTGTTGAATCGCCACCCCAAAAAATTGGCACTGATAATTAAGACACAAATATCCGTTATAATGGTGAATAATTAGTTTGCATAAAGCCTAAAGAGGTGTTGCAGATGTTGAACGAAAAAAATGATAAACCTGTTTTAGTGATGATAGAGGGCAACCTGCTTCATCATCAATGGTTGATGGATAAAGACGCTATCATCATTGGGCGTGATGATGTGTGCGATGTCGTCATTCCAGAGCGAAAAATCTCGCGCAAGCATGTGCGGATTTATCGCCAGCACAGCGATTTTTATATCGAAGATTTGAATAGTAGCAATGGCACATGGCTCAATGGCAAAAAATTAGACGGCACAAGTGCGCTTTTTGATGGCGACGAAATTAATGTGTCTGGAGAGGCGAGTTTGCGCTTTTTTGGACCAGATACCACCATCACGCTTCCATCTCCTGTGCCAACGCATATTGGTGGACGTTTGCGACTTGACCGTGAGGCGCGACGTGTTTTTATTGGCGATACTGAAATAGACCCACCCCTTAGTTTGCCACAATATCGTTTGTTGGAATTGTTGTATATCAACGGTGGTAATGTGTGTACCCGCGATGCAGTTATCGAAACGGTGTGGCCCGATGTGGTGGGTGATGGCGTGAGTGAACAAGCCATAGATGCGCTTGTGCGCCGTCTGCGTGACCGTCTGACGGAGTATGATACAGAATCGCAATATATTCATACCGTGCGCGGGCATGGTTTTCGGTTTGTAAACTCGGCGGAAGAATGATGACTTGGACAATTGACGAAAAGGCGTTGCAGTGGGGCGCTTTTAGCTTGATAGAATCGCTCAATACAGACAAATTGACCCTTATCTCAGACCCTACTAACACAGGGGTCTTTTTGCATATCAAACTCGATGCACCCGTCTTTCGGCTCACCTTGCCCATTGGCGATTTTGTCGGTGAACGGTTTTCTGGTTTACATCGCTATGAACCCTTTTGGGTGAAGCCCCAAGTGACGGCGAAAGCGGGTGATGTGAACCCAGAAACGCAAGTGCTGATGGTGCAATTGCCCAACCAGCAGATGGCATTAATTGTGCCACTGATTGCCCCCAATGCGCGGTTTTGTGTGCAGGGTGGGGCAAATAATCGGCTGGATTTGGTGATTGATACGGGCGACCCAGAGACATTGTTTGATGAGGGCATTGCCTTATTCATCGCCATAGCAGATTTGTCTACTATTCATGACCTCATGCCAAAAGCGGCGCGTGTGGTGATGAATCACCTCAAAACGGGGCGTTTGCGAAAAGAAAAATCCCTCCCCGCGTTCATTGACCATTTTGGTTGGTGTACATGGGATGCGTTTTATCGGGATGTGACCCACGACAAAATCCGTGAGGGGTTACAGAGTTTTGCCGATGGCGGGGTATCACCCAAATTTTTGATTGTGGATGATGGCTGGCAATCGGTAGAAGAAAATCGGCTCACGGCTTTAGTTGCCAACGAAAAATTCCCCGATGGCATCGGCGCAACGGTGAGCATGGCAAAAGATGAATTTGGGCTATCTACTGTGTTTGTATGGCACGCGCTACTCGGTTATTGGCGCGGTGTTCATCCCGATAAACTGAAAAAATACGCATTAGCGCTGGTCAAAGACGATTTTCATGAAGGGATTTTGCATTACATCCCCAATATGAATGAATGGGAAGGTGGCGATTTATATCGCCCAACTGCTGAGTCTATCTATAATTTTTATCACGATTATCATCGCTATTTGCGCTTGCAAGGGGTGGATGGCGTGAAAGTGGACAATCAATCACGGTTAGACGGTTTATCGGCTGGTGGGGGTGGGCGTGTTGCGCTCATGCACCACTATCACGAGGCGCTAGAAGGCTCTGTTAATGTGCATTTTGACGGCAACCTGATTAATTGCATGTCGTGTGCCAATGAGATGATTTATGGCGCGTTGGCATCGAATATCATCCGTTCATCCATAGACTTTTGGCCCGATAGACCTGCTACACATGGTGAACACCTCTATACCAATGCGATGTTTGGGGTATGGTTTGGCGAATTTTTACACCCCGATTGGGATATGTTCCAAAGCGCACACGCTGTTGGCGGATTTCATGCGGCGGGGCGGGCGGTGAGTGGTAGCCCGATTTATGTGTCGGATAAACCCGATGCCCATAATTTTGACTTGCTCAAAAAATTAGTATTGGCTGATGGGCGGGTGATGCGCCCCATAGATATTGGCAGACCCACCGCCGATTGTCTGTTTCATGACCCCACCCAAGAAGATGTGTTGCTCAAAATTTATAACCATAATGAAATTGGGGCGGTGCTAGGTGTATTCAATGCCAAGCATGAGGGGGATGTGATAACAGGGAAGGTGTCGCTGGGTGATATTCCCAATATGGCAGATGATTTGTCTCTGGTGTATACCCATAGCACAGAGAATATTCACTTTTTGGCAGAAGATGGCGCATTGGATATATCGTTAGCCCCACTTGGATATGATGTGTTGACAATAATCCCTATTGTGCGCGGGATTGCCCCCATCGGTTTGGTGGAGATGTTTAATAGCGCGGGTGCGATTACAAAATGCGATTGGCATAAAACGGGTTGTCGTATCCATGTGCGCGGACAGGGCAAGTTTGTGATTTATGCCCAAGCACCACCCAAGCAAATCACCCGCAATGGCGCTGTTTTGGCGTATGACTATGATGCACAGACCATGCTCATCACGTTTAATCTGACGGGCGATGGTGTGATAGAGATGACGCTGGCATAAGCCGATTAGCCGATGTGTGCCATCCACAAAATAACCCACCCATACCGCTATCAGTATTATGACGGTATGGGTGGGTTTTTTTCTGTTGGGTTGCTCTGTAAATTAGCAGATGACAAACTTATGGGCAAAATTGCGATTTGTTGCGATTTGTTTGCCGAATTTGGTATAAAGAAGGTAAAATTCAACTAGTAGAATATGTCCGATACTTAAACGCCGAAAAATCAGTCTTTTAGGATAAAAAATTATGACCCATACGACCCTTTTTCATTACCGTACCTGCAACCTGTGTGAAGCCATGTGTGGCATTGAAGTGCATTATGCAGGCGATACCATCAGCGCCATTAAAGGCGATATGGATGACCCGTTTAGTGAGGGGCATATCTGCCCCAAAGCCACTGCGCTAGAAGATATATATCACGATAAAAATCGGCTCAAGCACCCTGTCAAACGTACCGAAAATGGCTGGGAAGAGATTTCGTGGGAACAGGCATTTGATGAAGTGACTGATAATTTGTTACGGATTCAGGCACAGCACGGCAATAATGCGGTGGGGATATATTTGGGCAATCCCAATTCGCATAATGCGGGGAGTATCATGTATGCTCCTGCGTTTATTCGCGCACTCAAGACGAAAAATCGGTTTTCTGCGACATCTGTAGACCAATTGCCACATCACTTTGCATCCTATTTTATGTATGGGCATCAATTGTTATTGCCTGTGCCAGATGTTGATCACACTGATTATTTTTTGATGTTGGGCGCAAATCCTGTGGCATCCAACGGTAGTTTGATGACGGCGGGTGGTATTGAACGCCGACTGAAAAATTTACAAAAACGGGGTGGCAAATTGGTCGTCATAGACCCACGCAAAACCGAAACGGCAAAATTGGCAGACGAACATCATTTTATTAAACCCGCCGCCGATGTATTTTTCTTATTGGCGATGGTCAATATAATTTTTAGTGATGATTTAGTCACATTGGGGCATCTCGCGCCGATGATAAATGAAGCGCAATTGCACCAATTACGTGAGGCAGTCGCCGATTTTACCCCAGAAAATACGGCATCACAGACGGGCATTTCTGCCGATGAGCTACGGCGCATTGTGCATGATTTTATATCCGCAGAAAAAGCCGTGTGCTATGGGCGGGTGGGGCTTTCGATGCAATCCTTTGGCGGGTTATGCCAATGGCTGATGAATGTGGTGAATATCCTCACGGGGAATTTGGATAGTGTGGGCGGTTCGATGTTCACCCAACCCGCGTTTGATGTGGTGGCGTTTACATCGCTATTGGGGCAAAAGGGGAGTTATGACCGTTGGCGCAGTCGTGTGCGTGATTTGCCAGAATTTGGCGGGGAATTGCCTGTATCCGTGCTATCAGAGGAAATCCTGACCGAAGGCGAGGGTCAGATAAAGGCATTGGTAACATCGGCGGGCAATCCTGTATTATCTACACCTAATGGCACTCAAGTCGAAAAAGCACTCGCTTCACTCGATTATATGGTGGCGATTGATATTTATATCAACGAAAGCACCTGCCATGCCAATATTATCCTCCCCCCTACGACAGGGTTAGAAGCCGACCATTATGATGTGGTGTTTCATGTGTTAGCGGTGCGGAATAGCGCCAAATATTCATCCCCGATGGTAGAAGTGGGCGATGATCGCCGTCACGACTGGCAGATTTTTCAGACACTCGCCAATGTGATGGAGAGCAAACGGGGTGGCAAAGCACCCAACCGCAAAGACTATTTACGGCGCATGTCTTTGGCTCAATTGCTTGATTTTGGCTTGCGTGCGGGACCCTATGGCGTGAATGGTGGTAGAAAAAACCGCGAAGATGGCTTGTCGCTCACACGGCTAAAACAAGCCCCACATGGGATAGATTTGGGCGCGTTGCAACCGTGTTTGGCGGAACGTATTGTCACTGCCAATAGCAAAATCAATCTTGTTTATGACCATGTATTAGCCGATTTACCCCGCGCTAAAGCGGTGATGACTGCACCGATGGATGGGGATAATTTGCTCCTCATCGGCAGACGGCATGTGCGGAGCAATAACAGCTGGATGCACAATAGCCAACGGCTAGTGAAAGGCAAAAATCGGTGTACATTGATGATTCATCCCCAAGATGCCGACGCGCGTGGCATTGATGATGGCGAGATAGTGCGTGTGCAATCGCGTGTGGGACAAGTGGAATTGCCCGCAGAAATCACCAATGATGTCATGCAAGGGGTGGTGAGTATGCCACACGGATTTGGTCACGGACGTGATGGGGTGCAATTGGATGTAGCCACACAACACGCGGGTGTGAGCATCAACGACCTGACCGATGACCAAGCCATAGACCCCATGACGGGTAATGCGGCATTTAGCGCGACTCCTGTGCAGGTGATGTGCCGATGAGTATCTCTGTCGCTATTCTGGTAGGTGGAAAAAGTTCCCGTATGGGACGCGATAAGGCATGGGTAGAATTGGGTGGTCATCCGCTCGTTCATTATTTGCTGTTTGCTATCCACAAAGCGGGTTTTAGCGACATTTGCCTCATTGCCAATCAGCCAGAAAAATATTCATCACTCGACTTGCCGATTTACCCCGATAATTTTGCGGATTGTGGCGCATTAGGGGGAATAGAAAGCGCATTAACCCATAGTAAAAGTGAATGGACGCTGGTGGTGGCATGTGATATGCCACTGCTTCGCCCTGATATTTTGCACTCACTCGGCACGATGACCCACGAGAATATCGAGATGGTATTGCCAGTGGCGGGGGAGATGAGCCAGCCATTGTGTGCGCTCTATCATCAACATTGTTTGGGTGTGGCACGGACACATTTGTTGGATGGGCGGTATCGGATACGCGATTTTGTGTCTAAATTGCGTTTGTTACTGGTGCCAATTCAAGACGAGTGGTGTTTTTTTAATGTGAATACTCCGCAATCATTAGCAGAAGCAGAAAAATATATCGTATCACCATAAAATACAGATTTTCTCTATCACTTTATATCAAGTGCGATTATCATATACAGGTTAATTAATTTCATAGGTTTTTATCAATGACAAGTAAATTGCAACCAACCCCCCAACTGCTCACGGATATTGTGGTGCGCGTACCAGAGGGGTTTATCAGGCGAAGCACGCTTAATAAGCGCATTAAAATGGGCGATAAAAATAAAATAGACCCATTGCTCGATGACACCATCATTTCTCGGATGCAGGATTGTTTCTATGATGCCACCCGCATGAGTCCAGAACAGGTTGAAGCACTCAACAAATGGTGTGCGCCATCGTTGCCCCATATCCATAAAGATGGTCATCTGCCAGAGGCAACCATACAAGAACGGCTCGATGCCCGCGAACAATATTTGCAGTCCATTGGCAACCCTACATGGACGTATATCATTACCCTGATGAATGAATCGGCGGGATATATGGTAGATGCCGATTTTCCCAATATGCCAGAGGTCAAACTCGCTATTGAGGCACTTATCAACAAGAAGATTTTACGGCGGGTGGGCAGTTGGATTTATGACCCGTTGCGCCTAAGCGATAGCACCTTGCAATCGGTGGCATATCGGCAGACGGTGATTTCTTCTTCGCAAACAGTGACCGCCTATCTTACCCCGCTAGAGGGTCAGACGGCACTTTATGATGATTTGGTCAAAGAATTTGGCGAATCGCTCATAGACGGTTTAATAGCGAGGAAGGCATTGGCACAGTTTTCGGTACGGATTAAAGCACCGCCCTATAATGTGGTGTGGGTGCGTTTGGCGGGTGCATCACCAGAACAAGCCCGCGAAATTGCCGAGAGTGCCACTCTTATCTCCGATGAAGAATGGTTTGCACATCTTGAGACGTGCGGTGATGTGGTGCGCCATAATGCCAAAGAAGGCAAAACATTTCATAGCCAAGTGTTAGCGCGGAGCTATACGATTAAATCTGCCCAAAAACGGCGATTCACCAGAGTACGTTGGAACGGGCGATAAAAGCGGGTGTATTGACCCTGTTCATCGACCCAGAAGGTACACGGCGCATCCCCGCGCATCAAATCGAAACGGCGCTCCAAGACCCCGATGTGCTAGAGGCATTTTTCGATTATGAAGAAGTGCGTATCCGCGACCTTGCTCTGGTGAGTGGGCGTGTATATGAGACGATTCGCAGACGGTTGCAACGCGATGGCATCAATCCGAGTGCCTTGCAATGGTGGCATGTGCGCGGAAAATGGGGTTTACCAGCCACATTTGGCGAATATGTCATCACACTACAAGACAAAATTCAAGATTTGCGCGATAAAAAAGATGCAGAGGCAGAAGAACTGCGTCTGCGACTAGAAGAGGAGCGCGAAGCCGAAAAAACACACCGTCAAGAATTGCGCGAAAAACTCCTTGCGGCATTCCCCGCATGGCAACACGAATATCGCAATGAGCAACATATTTCGTTGCATATCGGTCCGCCGAATAGCGGTAAGACGCATAATGCCCTAAAAGCCCTCGCAGAAGCGGGTACTGGATGGTATCTTGCGCCGTTGCGCTTATTAGCATTCGAGATTTTTGACCGCCTGAATAATCAGGGCATATTCTGTAATTTGCTCACAGGCGAAGAACATATCGAAATTCCGGGGGCGACCATCACCGCCGCAACCATCGAGATGTTTAATGCCAATCAAAGTGGTGAGTGCGTGGTCATTGATGAGGCGCAAATGTTGGCAGATGCCGATAGAGGCTGGGCATGGACACAAGCCCTCATGCAGGCACAATCGCCAGAAATTCATGTGATTGGACCCGCGACCTCGCGCGGATTGATAGAATCACTTGCCAATGCCGCCGCCATCCCTTATACCGTGTATGAGCATAACCGCCTGATGCCGATAGAAGTCTCTGATAGACCTTGGGAAATGACCACTCTGCCCAAACAGACCATTTTGGTGGCTTTTTCGCGCACGATGGTCTTGCACCTCAAAACCGAATTGGAGCAGATGAAACGGCGGGTATCGGTGGTCTATGGCAATTTGCCCCCAGAAGTCCGCAGAAAACAAGCTGACCGCTTTGCCAATGGTGAAACAGAAATTTGTATCGCTACTGATGCGGTGGGCATGGGCTTAAATCTGCCTGCTGACCATGTGTGTTTTTATGAAATCGAAAAATATGATGGCAAAGAGACGCGCTTTCTCAACCCCACAGAAGTCCAACAAATTGGCGGGCGGGCGGGGCGCTTTGGCTTGTCTGAAGGCGGTACGGTAGGGGCGATTAGTCACCGCGCCCTCAAATATATCCGTAAGGCGTTCCACGAAGAACCCCTCATCCTCACTCATGCGCGTGTTGCGCCATCGGTAGAAGATTTAGACCTTATACCCGGTAGTTTGGCACAACGGCTCATTCAATGGTCGCAATTGCAATCTATCCCAGAGACCCTGCGTGACCGTGTGAAAACGGCAGATTTGAGTGAACGTATCGAATTGGCGCGAATGCTCACCGATGACGAAGTGTTGCAAATCGGCTTAGATTCCGCCGTGCGCCTCACTAATTCGCCCACGCGCAAGGGTAGCCGTGCCTATTGGCGCGATTGTGCCACCGCGATAATGAATAATTTGCCGATGCCACTGCCACCATATCCACCCGCGCAAATTTTGACCTCGCATGACCTAGAACGGATTGAGGCGTGTGTATCGTGTGCCGATATTTATCTGTGGTTATCGCAACGGCAAGAATTTATGTCGTGTGCGCCAGATGCCGAAGATATTCGAGAACTCCGAGGAAAATGGTCTGTTTATATTGATATGGCGCTTGTCCAACGCATTGATACCGCCAAACGATGCTCAAAATGTGGTAAACCACTCTCGCCACGCTATCGGTATTCGGTGTGCGAATCGTGCTACCAAGACGAATTTGGCGCGTGGTAAACCGAGATTTCCACATGACCACACTGTTACGCCGATTTTTGCCATTATTGCTCATCATCGCCTGTGGGGTATACCTACGGGCGATTGCCATTGAGCAAACCGACCCCACCAATGTTACCGAACAACCGCTATTAGACGATTCCTTCTATTATTTTGCGTTGGGGCGCAATTTGGCAGACGGCAATGGTGCATGGGTAGATGACCAACACCCCACCACAGGCTTTCAACCCCTCTGGGGGGCGATGAGTATTTTCCCCGCACTATTGACCACAGACCCCATCGCCACCGTGACTTTATTCCAGTGGATGGGCGTACTAGTGAGCGCGTTGGCGTGCGTGATGGTGTATAGCCTGTCATGGATGGTACTAAAAATAATCCCCATGCCTCAAACCGATAATGGCATCATTCACCTCATGGCGTTATCGAGTGCGGCGATGTGGTATTGGCATCCGCATCATGTGGCGTATAGCATCAATGGCATGGAGACGACCCTCTCCACACTGGCGACATTATCTATGCTCACGGCGTTTGTGGCGGTGTATCGCACACCCTCACGGCGGGGTATTTTGCTGTTTGGTATGAGTTGTGGTGTGGCATTTTTGGCGCGTGTGGATGCTAGTCTGCTGATACTATGGCTGATTATCGCCATCGCACTTATCCCACCCATCCGCCGTGAACGGATGCGGAGCATTGTCGTTATCGGTGTGATGAGTGCCATCGTGGTTAGCCCATGGGCATTATTCACGTTGGCACAGGGTAAATTTATTCTGCCAGAAAGTGGGTCGGCGGTGCGGGCGCATACGCTGTATACGGGTCAAGCCGACCAACTGCCACCGCCCCTATCATTATCGTCTGCGCTCAATGGTGAACCCGCTTTTGCCCGTTATTATGGGGAAAAAATGGGACAATTCACGGGCGAATTGGCGGGGCAGATGTATTTGTTTAACACCGTTAATTCAACCGATAACGTATTATTTGAGGATATAAATCTTCGCGTAGTCAATGTAAATATCACTGAAAATGTATTGAACCTGCTGATTGCCTGCATTGTGGTTGGTGGGGTGACAGTATTCACTCGTTCATGGCTCATACGCGGGTTATGGCTGATTGCGTGCCTATGGATGATATTGGCGATTGTGCTATATTCGTTTGTGGTCATATCGTGGTGGTTTTATGAACGATATACCCTACCCATTGCCGAAATTGTGAGCATCCTCATGCTGTGTGTGGTATATGGGGATTTGTTGTGTAGGCAGATGGGGCGCATGACACGGATTATCATTCCGATGATTGTGCTGGCAGTTACGACTATTGTCTGCGTGATAAATTTTGGCACATTGCGCGATGAATACGCATGGATTGGGGCAAATCTGCCGATTATCGGCGCGGATATAGCCCAACCGTCAGAACCGCGTGCGGGATTTTATGAGGCGGCGATGTGGATGAACGAGAATTTGCCCGCAGATGCCAAAATCGGCGCGTTTCAATCGGGTGTGGCGGTGTATTACACCGATGCACAAATGATTAATTTGGATGGAAAAGTGAACGCCGATGCTCATCATGCCATGACAGAAGGGCGCATGTGGGATTATATTTGTGAGCAGGGAATCAATTATGTGGCAGATTGGCCCGTGATGATTTATTTTTTGCTGATGCAACGCAGTGAAAATTGGCAAGAAGGCAATCTGGAACAAATCGCCCTCTTGGATGGTTGGATTAACCCGATGCAAATTAATCGGGTTAATGTGGAACGGTGTCCATAGGGTGTTTTATATCCGAATGACTGTCCCGCAATAATCACAGGTCATTTGCAATTGTCCCGCCGTGAGCATGGGCAGTGTCCCGCCACATACATGGCATTGGGTGGGCGCATTGCGTAGGGCAGTGAGCATTTCTGCATCGGGCGGGATAGCGCGTTCATCAGCCGTTTCGCCTTTGGTCATGCGCTGAATTTGGGCAATCCAGAATTTGTTGGTGGTTGCGCCTTTGACCTCCACGCTAATTTTGGGATAGCGTGCGCCACTGCCTAGTGTGAAGTGAATGATGTCTTTGCCACCAAAAAAGCCTTTATTTTCGTGTTCTAATCCCTCAATTTGGTGCAGGGGAATTTCCCATTCGAGTTCTTGGGCTTTTTTGCCACCGAAAATACCTAATTTTTTGCCGACTGTCTCTTTTTGTTCAAAGATGAGGCGTTGGTCGGTGAGATATAACACGCCATCGGGGTCGTCTTTGCCCTTGCCTGTGGCAAGCCATTCGGCACGCGCCGCCAAAAAGATATTTTCTTCTGCCAAAAATTTAAAACTGGCTTCATCGCGTTCATCGCACATCCAACGGATTTCGTTGAGTTGGTTGTTGGTGTCGTCCACATCCGTCTTGAGGGTGGTATAGAGGCTAGAGATGCGTTCTGTGGCAGATGTGATATTGGCTTCGAGTTGGGTCACTTTTTGGACAAAATCGTTGACGGCATCAATATAACGGTCTGGCAAATTTTCTAGGCGACCAATGCGGTCTATGGCGGGGGTGATGTCGTCATATTGCTTGACGAGTGAGGCGGTTTCTGTATCGAGATTGCGCTCCACACGGCGACGAATATCTGCCCAATGTTCACCAAAGACCTCTGCTTTGTGTTCTAGGTATGAGCGAAACACATAATTGCGCTTGCGAACCTCTCCAATATCGGCGGGGAGTTTTGCGACCAATGTGGCTAGGGAACTGACCTCGCCATTGATAGAATTGAGCCGTACTTGTGAAGATAGGCTGGTGTACTTGGTTTGCGTTTGGGCAAAGGTGGATTTTGCCGAGTCAAATGATGTGCTGTCGCTCATTGCATATATCCTTTCTATACATTAATTAATTTTGTAGCGTATTCATGCGCTCGATTTGATAGCGCAGATAGCTCTCCATGAAGTCATTGAGCCTGCCGTCTAGGACAGCTTGCGAATTGCCAACTTCATAATCGGTGCGGTGGTCTTTGACCAGTTGATAAGGATGCAAAACATAAGACCGAATCTGGTTGCCCCATTCGGCGTTCATATTTTCACCCTTGAGGGTCGCCAGTTGCGATTCTTGTTTGAGGCGTTCCATCTCAAAGAGGCGTGCTTTGAGGATTTGCAAGGCGCGTTCACGGTTTTGCATTTGGCTACGCTGATTTTGGCAGGTGACAACGAGTCCGGTGGGCAAATGGGTGATACGCACCGCAGTATCGTTTTTCTGCACGTTCTGACCACCCGCACCACTGGCACGATAGGTATCTATTCGCAAATCTTTTTCGTTGATTTCAATATTGATGTCGGTTTGAATATCGGGCCACAATTCCACTTTGACAAATGAGGTATGACGGCGGTTGGCGGCATCAAACGGACTTAGGCGCACCAACCGATGTACCCCTTGTTCACTCCGCAGATAGCCATAGGCATATAAGCCTTGCACGCTCATCATCACACTCTTAATGCCCGCTTCTTCGCCATCACTGCGCTCTAAAATATCCACTTTGTAGCCATTTTGCTCTGTCCAACGCAAATACATGCGCTCTAGCATCATCGCCCAATCTTGTGAATCTGTCCCACCTGCACCCGCATGGATGGCTAAAATAGCATTTTCGCTATCGTAGGGGTGAGTGAACATGGCTTGCAACGACATTTTTTCGACTTCTTTGGTGATGGCATCCACCTCTGCGGTGAGGTCGTCTATAAAATCTTCATCGCTCACCTCTGACAATTCTAGGGCATCGTGAATACGGCTAATGAGTGCCTTCCATGGGGCGACTTGTGAGCGTAATTTAGAGATTTCTTGCATGGTCTTTTGGGCATTTTCACGGTCATTCCAAAATTCTGACATGGCAGAAATTGCCTCTAATTTTTCCATTTGGGCATTTTTGCCGATAATATCCAAGCGGCTCATTAATGCGTCTACTTCGGTTTTCATCGCACTTAGGCGATTTATCATGACTTGACTCATGGGTTATTTCTCTATCCTGTGGGTGATACTATCTAGTTGATGAAGAAAATATATAAGAGGGTATCGGGATAATCCCATATCCCCGTAGAATCTTCATATTGTGCCGTCAGTAGTGGTTTTGACGTAGGGCTTCCATCATAAAAATTGCTCCAGAGACCGATACATTGAATGAATCTGATAATTGCCCCATCATGGGTATTTTGACTTTTTCATCAGCATAATCCATCCATAAAGGAGGCAGACCTTCATCTTCTGTCCCCAAGACGATGGCGGTTTTTTGGGTTAAATCGGCATCGAATAGGGTTTTATCTCCGTCCACAACGGCGGCGACAATGTGATACCCCCCCGATTTAAGGAACGATATGGCTTCTTGTGTGACGAGTGAATAAGTCGTCCGCAAAAAACATGCCCCTGTGCTACTGCGGATGATATTGGGATTATAGATGTCTAGTGTGGTATCTACCAAAAAGACATGCTTAAAGCCTGTGGCATCGGCGGTGCGTAGTAATGCACCGATATTGCCCGGTTTTTGTAGATTCACCAGCACCAAAATGCGATTATCGCTAATTTTGGCTAAATCGGCTTTGCCTTTTTGCGGAATATGGGTCATCACAGAGACCATTCCAGACGGATTTTCGCGGTAGCTCACTTTTTCCATGATGTCTCTGGGAACACTAAAGAGGCGCTCTACGGGAACATCTTCTATCAATTTGCGTTCATCAGATTTGAGCAGGGCATAGCACACGATGGCATAATCTATCTCGAATCCGAGTTCCAATGCCCGCATGAGGTCGCGTCCATCGTCAATGAGAAATAGACCTTCTTCTACACGCGATTTTTTATCGCGGAGGCGCTTGATTTGTTTGATGCGTGGGTTCTGAAAGCTGGTTATAGATTCTATCATGGGTTATTGGGTATCTTTAATTTTCATCGAATAGGCTTTTGACGAATATTTCTGGATTAAATAGCACGAGGTCGTTGATGCCCTCACCGAGTCCGACATAATGCACAGGTAGGTTGAGGTCGTTGAATACCGAGAACACCATACCGCCCTTTGCAGAGCTATCGAGTTTGGTGACAATCACACCTGTGACATCAATCATCTCTTTAAATTTTTGTGCCTGTTGCAGGGCGTTTTGTCCGGTTGTGCCATCGAGTACGAGCATGACTTCATGGGGCGAACCCGGCACGATTTTCTCTGATACAGCACGGATTTTTGCCAATTCTTCCATGAGGTTAAAATTGGTGTGCAAGCGTCCTGCGGTGTCTATGATTAGCACATCGTATCCGCGTGCTTTGGCGGCGGCGGTGGCATCATAGACGAGGGCGGCGGGGTCTGCGCCCGGTTTGCTGGCGATAACAGGCACATCTACCCGTTCACCCCACATTTTGAGTTGCTCAATGGCGGCGGCGCGGAAGGTATCACCCGCGGCGAGCATAACTTTACGTTGGTTAATCGTATGCAAGCGATGTGCCAGTTTGCCAATAGTGGTGGTTTTGCCACTGCCATTGACCCCCACCACCAGCATAATCGAAAGTTCGCGCCCACTGATATTGAGGGTGGGGGGGACTTTGAGCAACGATGCCATGACCTCACGCAATTGTACTTGCAGGTTTTCATCTTTGGTGATACCGCGTGAGCGTAATTCTTTGATGATACGTCCTGTTGTTTCGACACCCACATCGGCTTGGATGAGGAGCGCTTCAATATCGTCCCAAGTTTCATCGTCAAGTTCGGTGTTACCGAGCATATTGGCAATACGCCCGAAAAATGATTTCCGTGTTTTGGCTAATCCACGATTAAAAATGCCCAAAGTGAATTCCTCTTTATCTGCTTATAATCGGTAAACAGTATTTTTTCGCCCCTATAAATCTGTTTTTGGCGATAATAGTTGTCTAATCGCTACTCATGTTATCATATAAAGCACAAGGGGTCAAAACAAGGCAATGAATGAGTTATAATGCACTATATATTGTTTGATAATGAATGAGGATGGTTTTATGACCAATTCGCTCACGCATTTAGATGCGCGTGGACAGGCAAATATGGTGGATGTAGGCGAAAAGCCCGATTCGGAACGGGTGGCGGTGGCGGAAGGGTGGGTGTTTATGACCGCCGAGACACTCACACACATCCGCGAGGGCAATATCAAAAAAGGGGATGTGCTGAGTACGGCACGATTGGCGGGAATTATGGGCGCAAAACGCACATCTGACCTGATTCCGCTATGTCATCCGATACCTTTAACCAAGATTGGTGTTGAAATTGAAATAGAGGACATACGCAACGCGGTGCATATTGTGGCAACCTGCAAAACGATTGGCAAAACGGGTGTAGAGATGGAAGCCCTCACCGCCGTGAGCTTGGCGGCACTCACAATTTATGATATGGCAAAAGCCCTAGACCGCACCATGCGAATAAGCGATATTCGTTTGCTCGAAAAACATGGCGGCGTGCATGGCGATTATGTGGCAGAGGATAAATAAATGCAGGTGAATATTCTGCTATTTGCAACACTCAAAGACCGTGCAGGAAAATCACGGTTGGTATTAGATATACCAGAAAATGCGACCATTCTCACTGTGCGCCGTATATTAAGTGAGGCTTATCCAGAGATGGAGGTCAATGTAGAATTGGCGATTGCCGCCCTTAATCAAGAATTTGCGGTAGACACCGATATTGTTCACAGGGGGGATGAAGTGGCATTTTTCCCGCCCGTGAGTGGGGGAAATCATCTGCCAGAAATTTTTTTGTTGGCAGACACAGCTGTGAATCATGATGACATCATTGCGTCTATCACCACACCAGAGACAGGCGCAGTGTGTTTGTTTAGCGGGATGGTACGCGGAAAGACCGATAAGGCGGGGCATTTGCCCCAAACATCGGCGCTGGAGTATGAGGCTTATGCGCCAATGGCACTTGCCAAGATGAAACAAGTCGCAGACGAAATTCGGGCGCGATGGGCGGGTGTGTTGGGCATTGCGATTATCCAACGGATTGGACAATTGCAGGTGGGTGAAAATACGGTGCTGATTGCTTGTTCATCGGCACATCGGGATAACGGGTGTTTTGAAGCCGCCCGTTATGGTATAGATAGGCTTAAGGAAATTGTGCCTGTCTGGAAAAAAGAGATTGGTTCAGATGGCGCGGTGTGGATTGAAGGCGATTATATGCCCACCGCCGATGATAAACAGCCATAATTGCTTTTTATTGTGTAGGGCAATATGCCTTACCACACTTTTTATAATAGGATTTGCAAGAGGGAGATTATAGATATGACCAGACGAGTAGCGATTACAGGCGTAGGTGCGCTGACCTCTGTGGGACACACGGCTACACAGGCATGGGATTCGATTAAAAACGGTATTTCTGGCGCGGGGAAAATCACCCGTTTCGATGCCAGTACGCATAATGTCCAAATTGCCTGTGAGATAAAAGATTGGAACGCGGGTGATTATATGTCTGCCAAAGAGTTGCGTCGCCATGACCGCTATCAACATTATGCCTTTGCGGTATCCAAAGAAGCACTCGCTCAAGCCGATTGGAATATCACCACCGAAGATGAACGTTCCCGCACGAGTGTGGTGGTGGGGTCGTCTGTGGGTGGGGTAGAGAGTCACCGCGAAAATATGCTCATCGTGCATGAGACGCATGACCTCCGCAAAATTAGCCCGTTTGGAATCCCGATGTTTGTCGCCAATGGCGCAAGCAATATGCTCAGTATTCATATTGGCGCACACGGTCCAAGCCAGACATTGGTCTCTGCTTGTGCGACTGGTGCAGATTGCATTGGCTATGCCTTTGACCTCATCCGCAATGGACGGATTGACCGTGCGTTGGCGGGATGTAGTGAAGCCCCTATTTCTGATTTGGGGATTGGCGGGTTTGACCGTATTGGGGCGGCATCCCGCAATAATGATGACCCCGTGGGGGCGATGCGTCCCTTTGCCAAAGACCGCACAGGGCTAGTATTTGGCGAAGGGGCGGGGGTGCTGGTGCTAGAAGAATATGAGTCCGCCAAAAAGCGTGGTGCGGTGATTTTGGCAGAGTTATGTGGTTATGCGTCCACATCGGATGCCTTTCATCTCACAGCACCAGACCCCGATGCACTTGGGGCGGTACAAGCGATGCGCTTGGCGTTGGAATCGGCGGGGATTAATGCCGACCAAATAGACCATATCAATGCACATGGCACCGCCACGGCACTCAATGACCCAATGGAAACCAAAGCCATGAAACAAGTTTTTGGCGACCATGCCTATCAAATTGCCATCAGTGCGACAAAAAGCATGACGGGGCATGGCATGGGGATGACCGCGGCATTGGAAGCTGTGTGGTGTGTGATGGCGCTCCGTGACCAAATCGCCCCGCCGACCATTAATCTGCACGAAAAAGACTCTGAATGTGACCTAGACTATGTGCCACTGGTTGGTCGTGAAGTGAAAATGATCTATGCTATGAGCAACGCCTTCGGCTTTGGTGGACACAACGCCTCGCTCATTTTTAAGAAGGCGGAATAGATGGATTTACAGGCACTACAAGCCCGTTTGGGGATGCGGTTTGAGGATGAGAACATGCTCATGCAAGCCCTCACACACTGCTCGTATAGTAATGATAAGGGGGGGAATATCCCCGATTATGAGCGGTTAGAATTTTTGGGAGATGCTGTCCTCGATTTTATTTCTGCTGATTTTTTGTATACCCATTTTCCCCATGTGCCAGAAGGAGAACTCACATTGTTGCGGTCTGCATTGGTCAAGACAGACGCATTGGCGCAATTGGCGCGGATGTATGGATTGGGCGATTATATCCGTATGAGCAAAGGCGATGAGCAAGCAGGTGGGCGCACACGGGCGAGTATGTTATGCGATGTATTTGAGGCGCTAATAGGGGTGATGTATTTGCAAAAGGGGCTGGAAGCGGTACGTGCCTTCATGACACCCTTGCTTTCTGCCCGCGAAAGTATCATTTCCGATGAGGCAGTGAATAAATCCCCACGCAGTCGCTTTCAGGAATGGGCAGAAGCCACCCACGCGATTACACCCCGTTTTGAGGTGCTATCGGTGGGTGGTCAGCCACACCAACCCAATTATGAGATGGCTGTATATTTGGGCAATCGCCTTATCACAACTGGATATGGGACTAGCAAAGGTATTGCCGCAAAAAATGCCGCCCAAAATGCCCTGTTGATGGTGCAAGCAAATCACCCTAGTTTAGCCGTATTACCATCCGCAGGGGCAGATGGTCAGAAGCCTGACGGGGGATAATTTGACGCTCGGCATCGGGTGGGATGACCGTGATTTCTTCTACCCGAAAAATATCACTCTCCCACGCCCACAAATAATCCAAACGCGCCCGTAAGCCTGTGCGGATGAAGGTGACGGTGGTCTCTGGGGTGGCATCTGCCAGATGATCGGTGAAGCCACTGCGAGTTAGGCTACGGATAATGTCGGAACTGGGGATATTGTTGAATGTCCCGCCCATGACACGTCTGCCCTCACCACCATCTTGCAGGATATGGGCGTTGATAATCTGAAAAATTTGCGAGAGTTGTTCTTGTTGCCCGCGTTCTAGGTCGCTGACGCTCAAAATGCCACCTGTATCTAACCACCTGTATCTAAAAGTGGGTCTAGCCACAGGTTGTATAGGGTGATGACGTTGGCATCTGGGCGAATTTGTATCCGTTGCAGACCTGTCCGTGTCGCCACACTATTTTCTAGTGGGTAGCCATCGGCAAAGACAATTGGTACTTTCGACAATATCGCCAAGCCTTGTATCCCCTCATTTGGGGCATATACGCGCACATCCATCCGTAGCCGTCTGGCAAGCCACAGGGCTTGGTCTACGCCAAAACTGGTCATACGCCCCACTTCGACCTCTTGCAATAGCACCACATCCGCGCCACTAAATTCGATGGTATTTGCCATCATCGCCAAATCGGGGTAGAAAAATTCGTTATAGCCCCCATGAATGTTGTAGGTTAGCACCAAAATGCGTTGTGGATTGAGGCTTGGCTCAATGATGGGCGGACGCGAATAAAACGCCGCGCCTGCGCTCATCCCTATTACCATAATTAGGGTGATGACGGATAAAAATGGATTGCCACCCGACCACGCAATACGTCTGCGCGTTTGGATGATGGGCAAACAGGCGATAAAGGTGGCGAGGAGCAATAATCCCAAGCCAAGCCCCTTAAATCCGCGTAATAGCGGTGGGACGATGGGATTTAGCCCATCTAGTGGCGGGGCAAAATTTCGCACAAAGGCATATTCATAGGTGAAAATATCTCCCACATATAAGATGATAAAGAATAACACCCCAAATATGAGCCATAATCCCCCCAAACTGCGTTCTTTTTGTGCTTTTGGACGGATAAGCCACCACCATAATAAACTGATGGTAAATTGTGCCAGCACCAACGAAGCCCCTGCGATGATTCCTGTCAGGCGTGTGCCAATAACAACAAATAGCATGGCGATGAGCATCCACACCCAGCCACGCACGCCTGTATCGAATAGCCCAATAAAGCGCCTAGCATACGCCCTCACGGTGGGCATGAGGGGTAAGAGGGTGGCGACCATCACGGGGACTACCAAGAGGGTATAATCGCTAGAAGCACGTCCCGCAACCGCATTCGGAAGTGCGAGGAGCGATACTTGTAGAAATAATAACGCCCCAAATGCCAAACCGCCCCATAACGTGAGCAGAGAGCTATCCGCCGATACATCTTGAGCATCTGGCTTACTCAGTGGGTGGCTTAGAAAGGCGATGGCGCTCATGACGATGGTCACGATAGACAGGATGAGTTGCACATTGAGATAATTTGCGCCCCATGATGGGTCTAGGGTGTTGCCATAGGCGCGGAAAAGCTGGTCTATGCCAAATGCGAGAATCATCATGGGGGCGAATAATTTGCCCCGATGACGTATCAGCAGAAGGATATAAAGCAATCCGCCACCGAGTGTAATCGCCGCGCCAAACATATCGGGGCGTAATCCCATGTTGGCGAGCATCCAATAGCGCCCAAAAGCCGTGATGCCCGCCGCCACGATGATAACGGGGCGAAATCCGCCGATAAAAATGCCTAATGCGGGCAATGCCAGCATATAGACCAAGAAGCTAATTTCGGCTGTGGCGACACTCGGCTGGACTAATCCGAGTAGGGTGGGGTCTATTTGGGCGGGGTTTAATGTGGGGAATAGCGAGGCACTCCCCATACGCGAATAGACCTCTCCCAATAAGAAACGTAGAGCTTGTATGAAGAATAGCCCAATGAAAACCGCCTCTATAAGGGCAAAAAAGGGGTGATTTGTTGTTAGAAATGAACGTATACGGCGCATTTATCCGTCCTCAGTTAAGGTTTGTTAAAGGAAATGGCTCATAAAGATACTTTTGGGTGTATACTTTACCAAATTTATCACAAGAAACTTTGGGTGCAATGGTAGCACCCCGATTGGAGTAAAGTCGTTGGAAACTGTAAAAACACTCCTGCTTGGTGGCACAGTCGTCACCATGAACGAACAATTTGATGTGTTTGAAGATGGCGCAGTCGCTATCAATGGGCATCAGATTGTCGCTGTTGGCACACGCCAAGATATTGTAGCACGTTATGAGGCAGATGAAGTCATTGAGTGTGACGGAAAATTCATTTTGCCCGGTTTAATTAACGCGCATACCCATGTCCCCATGACCCTTTTGCGTGGTTTGGCGGATGATTTGCGCCTTGATGTGTGGTTGATGGGCTATGTGATGCCCACAGAACGCGAATTTGTGAGCGAGGAATTTTGTCGGCTTGGCACAAAAATTGGATGTGCCGAGATGATTCGCAGTGGCATTACTGCTTTTGCCGATATGTATTATCACGAGGCAATTATCGCAGAGACCACCGCCCAAATTGGGATGCGCGGGGTTTTGGGACAGACCATTCTCAGATTCCCATCGCCAGATTCTGAATCTTATGAACATGCGCTGGCATATACGCGCAAGTATATCGAAGAATGGCGCAACCACCCCCTTATTACGCCTGCCGTTGCCCCTCATGCGCCCTATTCCAGCACCAAAGATATGCTCAAGCAATGCGCTCAATTGGCGATGCAATACGATGTGCCTGTCCTCATCCATATTTCAGAGATGAAACAAGAGGAAGATGATAGTTTTGACCAATATGGGATGCGGGTCGTGCCGTGGGTGAAGTCTAGCGGATTGCTCAATGCGAAGGTATTGGCGGCGCATTGTGTTCATATCAACAAGGGCGATATGCAAACCCTGTATGAAAGTGATACGACTGTTTCGCATAATCCCACCAGCAACCTCAAACTTGCCAGTGGTATTGCCCCTGTAAACGAAATGCTCGAAAATAAACTCACAGTGGGCATTGGCACAGATGGTCCCGCCAGCAATAATGATTTGGATATGTTTGAGGAAATGCGCCTCGCGGCGATTCTCGCCAAGACTGCCGCCAATGACCCCACTGCGTTACCCGCCCGTCAAGCATTGCTCATGGCGACCCGTATGGGCGCACAGGCGTTATTTTTGGGCGATGTAACGGGTAGTTTGGAAGTGGGCAAATATGCCGATTTAATCGTGGTGGATGCCGATACACTCCACAATAGTCCCAAATTTAAGCGCAATACCGATGCGGTGTATTCGCAAATTATTTATTCGACCAAAAGCACCGATGTCGCGCATGTGATGTGTCATGGCGAGTGGTTGATGAAAAATCGGGATTTGCTCACCATAGATGTGCCACATCTGCTCGAAGAAGCGCGTTTGTACGCCGAAAAAGTGGATGCGTTAGTGGATGCCTTCCTCATTGCCCATGAAGGTGATGTGCTAAAGAAGCTCATCGCCGTTGGTGGGGTAGAGCGTACCGAGAGCTTTGAGGTGCAGGTGAAAGTGCGGATTACCGACCCCGAAATCGTGCAAAAACTCCTTAAGACGTATGAGGTAGAAATTTTGCGCGAGACGCATTATCACCAATACGACACCTTCTTCTTATTCGATGCGCCAGAAATGGGGCGTGTGCGTTATCGTGAAGATGATAAGATGGACGAAAAAGGCAATGTCGCAGAAGTGCGTGCGCGCCTGACTTATACTAGCCCCAACAAAGAACGGAGTTTTAACTCTGCCATTTTGCTCTCGCGGTCACGGTTTATTGCCCCCGCAGACCGTCCATTGCGCTTTTATCGGGAATATTTCCAAGCGGCGACAGTGGTCAATTTGAGCAAAGACCGCCGACGCTGGCGGATTTTATACCAAGATGTGGTGTATTTTATCAACCTAGACCGCATGTTGGATACCGATAGCAATGAGATGTTTTTGGAGATTAAATCGCGCACATGGTCTTTGTCTGATGCCGAACACAAAGCCGATGGCATCCAACGCATGTTGAGCGTGTTGGGAATTGCCCCAGAAGATTTTGTGTATAAAGATTATCTGGAAATTTATCAAGAGGGTGTGGTGGGATAAAACAGGTGGCGGACAAACTTTGATGGTGTGTCCGCCATTTTTTATCTTTTAGCTCTACAAAATTTGGATGCTCTCTGTCCCCCAGATAAAATAGGGGATATATAAGGCGTTGCCATCTGTATCGGTTGGAGATGGGATGAGAGAGATATTTAGGGATATGCCTCTTTGCCATTCATGCGTGGATAGGCGATGCCCCATAGCACCAACGGGATGAGGCTAATCACCCCTGTGCCAAAACTGATGAGGCTCAAATTATTGGCGACTGTGCCATAGGTGAGCAGATTTAGCCCATCGCCCATGAGACTTGTATTGAGGGTTAATAGGGGCGGGATGATGGACTGATTGAGGCTGTCTACCCATGCGCCATGCGCGAGGGTGCTAATGACAGTGATGAATTGGAAGAAGGCTAAATCCAACGAAAAAACACGCCCTAAATATTCGTCTGGGACACTTTTTTGGATTAGCACTTGGCTATATGTCCAGTTGGCAGAACCACCCATTGCCCGCATAATGATAGCAACACACACCATCAGTAGGGATGCACTCGCACCCAGCAATGCCCATCCCAATACCGCCCATAAAAAGCCGATGAACACCAATCCACGCATCCGCGCGATTGACCCGTCATTGATTTTATTCAGCAAAAACGGACCAATCACCGCGCCAACACCAAAGGCACTATACATAATCCCCAGTGAGAGTTGCCCATTTAACCCAATAATAAAGACTTGGGTGGCAAAAATGGTCATGAGGGCATCTATATTGCCGATGCTAGTTGCGCCTTTGATGAACATGGTCATGAGGGTGCTAGGGTGTTTGGCAATATAGCGCAGTCCTTCACCAAATCCACCGACATGACGGGTGGTGGCGGTGCGTTCTATTTTGGCGGGTTGGACATAGTTGATTTTGCTGATGAGCCAGCCCGCGAGGGCAAATGTGAAGGCATCTATGACCAATGCGATGGCTGTGCCAAAAATCGCCGCCACAATGCCCCCAATCACCGCGCCCAACGCCAACATCACCGACCATGTGACACTGGCGAGGGTGTTGGCGACAATGATGTCTTTTGGCTCGACTAAGGCAGGTGTAATGGCAGATTGACCGGGTTCAAAAAATGCCGATAGCGAAAACTGGATGAAGGTCAACAGATAAATCAGCCATAGCTTATCTGGTGAATCTGCGAATAAAAAGAGTAAAATCACCCCTGTTCTTAATACATTGCAGTAGATGAGGATTTTTTGACGGTTGAATCGGTCTACCAAGACACCTGCTATGGGTCCGATGACCATCGGCGGGATAACCCGTGCGAGTAGAAATAAGCTAAGCGCCAAGCCAGACCCATTAGAATAGATGCTGACCAACGCTAAAAGTGCAATGGTATTGAACCAATCGCCCAATAAACTGACCACCTGAGAAATCCATAGCAAACGGAAATCACGATTTTGGCGTAATAATGGCAAATAGCTGTTCAAAATAAAATTCCTTCTATCGAATAGAGACACCCGAATATGATACACTGTGAAAACGTGGTTGTGCATATCCAAGAGGAGTGCGGTATTCGTGAGTTTTTTTGACCGATTAGCAGAAAAATTAGGATTACGCTCGGCAGGTGGGGTCAATACGCCATCACAAACAGGGCATGAGACCTTACAAACGCTGTTGGAGCGTATGAAGCGGTATAAGCGTTCTGGCGATTATGATAAAGCCCTCCAAGAAATAGAACACGCCAGCCAAATGATTAGTGGCTATGAACAGTCTCTGGTGAACGAATCGTTGCCATTTGCGTTGCGATTGCACACTGCCGATATTTATACCCATCAAAAACGTTATATAGACGCGCAAAATTTGTTATTGCAACTGCAAAATGACGCAGAATCGCATAAACAGAAGGCATATTTGGCTTATGTGTTGATGGCACTTGGTTCGTTATCACAAGACCAAGCCCAATGGGAACTTGCGCGTGAGTATTATGAACGGGCGTTGCATGTGGGGAAGGAATATAAATTAATTGGCGCGGAAGGTCGCGCACAGGGGCATTTGGCAGACACTTATTTGAATGAAGGCAACGCCAGTTTTGCGACATATTTGCTCCAAGAGGCGATTCCTAAAATTAATACCAGTGGCGATATGGAATTGAGCAGTTATTTTGTGGGACGCTTGGGCGAGTCGCTCATTATACAAGGCAAAAAGGGCGAAGGGCAAAGTTTAATTGGTCGGGCGTTGCGGATTGCCGAACAGATGGAATATCGGCATTACCAAATTCGCTGGCGCAATGTGTTGGCGGTGGAGGCGATGGGCGATGGGTTATATGATGAGTCCCGCCGATTATTGACCAACGTCCTCACCCAACTGAGTACACAATCGCCCAAAGATAGCGAAAAAGTGGTGCTGGTTTTATGCCGATTGGTAAAAGTATGCCTGCGCCTAAATGATATTTCTGCCGCGCTAGATTACTCGCAACAAGCCACCGAATTTGCAGACGGGCTATCTGATGCCGATAAATTGCTACTAGAGGCGACTTTGGGTGTGGTGGCACGGGCAGTCCACGATTATGACGCGACAATCGCTCACTTGCACACGGCAATTGATGGTGGGTATGCTGACCATACATGGACAGAGGGCGAACATAGCCCTGTGGAGATTTTTCGTAATCTGGCGGTGGCATATACCGAAAAAGGCGATTATGTATCGGCGCGGACGACATTCGATAGTGCCATTGCTCATGCCGAAAAACGGGATGACCCGCTCGATAATGCGGCGATTCACCGCGACATTGGCATTTTTTATATGCGTCAAAATCAATTGGATGAGGCACTCAAAGAATGGCAAATTGCGCTCCGTCTTTATGAGGGACGTGGACAATATGCGCGGGTGGCAAGGCTCTATTGCGATATTGCCCATTTCCGTAAGCAAAGCGGACAGTTCAAACGGGCGATGGCAGATTATCAGATGGCTTTGCAGACGCTCGGCTCGGTGGATGATAGCGAGACACGCGGGGTTGTACTGGCAAATACGGCAATCGCCTTTGTGGATTATAGTGATATGGATACGGTAGACGCATTTTTTGCCGAATCTATTCAAATTGCGGGGCAACTCGCAGACCGCCTTGCAGAATCTACACGGCGGGGCAATTATGGCTGGTTTTTGCTCATCACAGGCAAACCAGACCGCGCCTTAGACATGCTCGAATATGCCCTACGCCTGAGCGAACAATTGGGTGTGAAGATGCAATTGGCGGTTCAGACCGATAATATCGGGTTGGTCTATGATGAAAAAGGCAATTATGAACAGGCGGTGTATTATCATGCCAAAGCATGGGAATTGCTGGTTGGGAATGATGATAATTACTGGCGGGGTATAATAAGTGCCAATTTGGGCAATAGTTTGGTCTCATTGGGCAAACTTGTTGAGGCACAAAAATTGTTGGATGTGGCGCTGGAAAGTGGCAGACAGGGCGATAATCATGAGGTTATCACACGGGCATTGCTGGGGATGGTGCGCCTGCGATTGGCAGAATCATCACCTACAGATGACCTCATCACATGGCTCGATGAGGCACAAACCCGCGCCGATACGACTCATTCGCGCCGACTCATGGGGGATGTGTATGCACTCAGAAGTCGGGTAGAGGCACATCTGGGTGATATGCCGAAGGCGCGAGAAGCGTGGGATAGGGCGGTTAGCATGTTCAAATTGCTCAGTTTGCCCACTGCCGATAGTCAACCTGCGTGGTTATCTGCCCAATAAAACACATAGGGGTGTTTCCGCGTATAAGTAAATAGGGGCATGGTGTGTTATGCCCCAAAATAGACCAATAAGCAAAAGGAAAAAACATCATGGCAAGCGATGAATCACTTTCTGGAGCGTCTTTACTCAAACATGTTAAGGTGTTGGCGGATGATATTGGGGCGCGTCCTGCGGGACATCCGCAAGAGGAACAAGCGCGTCATTATGTGCGGGGCAAGTTGCAGAGTTATGGCATTGAAGATGTTGAAACTATCCCCTTCGACACCATAGATACATGGGGTTATGGCATAATCGGCTCGGTAGTGGCGGGGCTGGCAGGTAATATTCTTGGTGGTCGGGTCATTGGTGGTGGCTTGGCATTGTTGGGTTTGCGGGAGCATGGGGCTACACTCACCATGCAAAATAACCTGCTAGCGCCATTTTTCCCCAAGCGACAAGGCGGGACAGTTATCGCCAAAAAAATTGTGTTGATGGGACATGTGGATACCAACAAGCACCGCAAGAGTTTTTCGCCAACAGGTAAAAAGTTGTTATTGCCCTCATCCACACTGATGACGGCGGGGCTATCGCTCAACCTGTGGGCATTGCTCACGGGCAAGCAAAGCCTACGCCGTTTGAGTGGTGGGCTATTGAGTTTTGCGCTGTGGCGATTAATTGCCGATGAACGGGCAGACTATATAGACGGTGCAAATGATAATGCCAGCGCGGTGGCGTGTGTTTTGGGATTGGGCGAATATTTCGCACAAAATCCGCCCGAAAATACCGAAATCTGGCTGGCATTTACGGGGTCTGAAGAAGTTGGGTTATATGGTGTGCGAGCATTGCTCAATCAATATGAAGAGACATTGCGTGATGCGTGGTGGATAGATTTTGAGATGGTCGGCGCGGGTGATATTGGGTTTGTCACACGCCATAGTAGCCTGAATTATCTCACGCCATATCACCCACATGAGGAGATGGTCGCCATCGCCCAAAAAGTCGCAGATGAACATCCTGATTGGGGGATTAAAGGCACGCCCATGACCATTTTAGAAGAGGTGTTGCCACTCCGCCAAAAAGGGATGCGGGCGATGTGTGTGGTGGGCATTGGCGAAGATGGTTGGCTGGTGAATTGGCATCAGCATAGTGATAACAGCGAGAATATCCAACCAGAATCACTGGAAAAAGCCGCAAAATTTGTACAGGCGATGTGCCACGAAATAGATAAGGGATAATATGGCAAAAATTTGGTGTATTTCTGCCCCTCTGTATAGTCATACCGATTGGGGTGGTTTTTTGCGTACCGCGCAAGGCTTGGCGGAACTGGGGCATGAGGTGATTTGGGTTAGCACAGAAAAATTGCGCGGGGCGATTGTTTCGGCGGGATTGCCGTTTTATCCCATCGCGCAAACAGGCTTTTTATTCCCGCCACCCCCCGTGCCTGATGTGACGACTATCCCGCCACAAGAGGCGGTGATGTTGCGCTATCGGCGGGCATTGGATACGTGGATGAGTGTGGATATTGTGGCAGAGGCAACCCAAAATCTGCTGGATTTGGCAGAAAAAATTGGCACACCAGACCTCATCCTCACAGACCCGTTTTTGAGCGCATCGGCGCTATTTGCCGAAAAAATCGGCGTGAAAATGATTGTATGTGGGTGGCAGGCACAAGCCGATTTAAATGCCGATGCACTTTTTCCTGTTCAACGCAATTTAGCCACCGATAGCCAACAACGCCTCGCAAAATTGTGTGACCAATTTGGTCTGGTGGGGGAAAATTTTTCTAAGGGAGCAACGACCTCTATCCTGAGTCCGCATTTGCACATTTCGTATTTTACCCCGCGCTGGTATATCGCAGAAGCAGGCACACTGCTCGGGCAAAATGTATTTGTGGGTGGCATAAAACCCACGCCAAAAGATGTTCCACCCGCATGGCTCACCGATATTCCCCAAGATGTGCCATTGGCACTCATCACATTGGGGACGACATTCACAGGGGATTTGGGATTTTATAGTTGGGCGGCGCAGGCGGCGGCGCGTGAGGGCTTATTGCCTGTAGTGGCGATTGGGTTTAATCCGATTGCACCACAAGATAAGGCGATGCTGGTGAAATCTTTGCCACAAGGGACGCGCTTGGTGAATTTTGTGCCGTTTGAGCATGTGTTACCGCGATGCAAAATCATGATTCATCACGGCGGGATGGGTACGACTCATTATGCGGTGGTGTTTGGGGTGATGCAAATTGTTGTGCCACATGCGGCAGACCAACGGGTGCAGGCAAAGCGGGTGGCACAAGCCAGAGTGGGGCTAAACCTGACGGCGCATGATGTTCGGCAAGGGATGCTCAAAGATGGGGTGCGGGCGTTGGTGCATGATGATAAAGTGCAGATCACTGCCACCCAATTGGCAGATGAAATGGCGAATTTGGGTGGGGTGGCGCGTGCGGTGGATGTGATTCAATCCATGCTATAATTTGGGGAAACAATCAATGATAGAGGATAGTTTGCCATGCTAAAAGAAGCCCCTATTTTTAATTTGAGCAAATATATTGAATTACGCGATGAGCGTCCCCATATACGCGGACGGCGTGTGTCTGTTGCAACGATTGCTCACAGCGCCCAAACACATGGTTGGGATGTCCCAACTTTATGTGAACAATTTACATTGAGCCAAACTGAAGTGCTATCTGCCTTGCTTTATTATTCTGAATATGGCGTACAAATAGAAGCACAGGAAGAGGCTTATCAACATGAATTAGATGAAGCACAAAAGGCATTTGATGAGCGACAAAACAGATAAAATACGATTTTATTTTGATGAACATATGCCTCGTATTGTGCAGAAAGCCCTGATTGAACAACGATATGATGTGATTATGGCTGTTGATGTGGGTATGACTGGCAAAGACGGTGATTCTGAACATCTGCCTTATGCGACAACTCATCAATTGGTGCTTTTTACTCGTGATAGACCTTTTGCAGGACGTACTGCCCAACATACAGACCACACTGGTCTGATTTGTTGGACAGGGCATGATGACGATTTTAGTGGCATGATTCGGCAATTACTCACCTTTGTCAGTCATCACACCGCCATAGATTGTTTTGGGCAGGTGTTTTGGATAAAAGACAATCAAGCAGGTTTGTGACCCGCAATGATGATATAGCTGTGGTCAAAATCGGCTTCTGGTGTGCCGATTGCATGCGGATGCAAAAATTCTTTCACATCCTTTGGGGCTTGATGGAGCATAATTTCGAGTTTTTCTATCGTCTCTGGTGAGGCATTTTGCCGATTTACCCAATCGAAAAAACCACCGGCAGATTTGTGCATGAGGAATGTTTCATCTACCACCAAACCGGCATCCAAATACATTCCGCGCCACTCGTATTCGGCATAAATGCGGTGATGGGATGGGTCACGCAGTTGCTCAAAGGCATCTATATAACGGGCGGCATGGTCGTTTTCTGGGGAATAATGGTCTTCGATGACCAATTTGCCATTGGGCTTTAATACCCGCGCACATTCTTGGACAAACCGAAAACAATTGGGAAAGTGATGTGGGGCGATGCGACACGTCACTAAATCGAAACTATTTGGCGCAAATGCCAGATGTTCCGCATCGGTTGTCGTATACACGGTGTTATCATGTTGTGATAGTAGCGTTTGGGCGGCGCGGAGCATTTTGTAGGTAATATCACCTGCGACCATCAGTTTAACACGCGGGGCGATGAGGTTGGCGGTATGTCCGCCTCCTGTAGCAATATCGAGGACATGCCAATGAGGTTGAGGGTCTGTCAGCGCCAATAATTTTTGCAAATCTTCACCCTCAACATGCGGGGTACTGGTGAGATAGGCGGCGGCAAAGTCGCCAAAACGTTGTTGTGAGAGTGATTTGGGGTCAGTTGGGTTGCTCATAGGGGCTTCCTCTAACAAATTGTATTATGCGAAAACGACAATTTATTATATCATTGTACACGAGCTATCGCACATGCGTTATAATGTTAACATCATGCAAAGGCTATTCGTGTGTCATTTGAATTTGAGATTATCGCAACTGATGGATTGGCGCGTGCAGGTGTGCTTCATACCCCACATGGGGATATTCCCACACCCGTTTTTGCGCCTGTAGGTACGGTGGCAAGTGTTAAGGCAATTCCCCCCAAAGATTTAGTAGAGATTGGTGCATCGCTCATTTTGGCGAATACCTATCATCTCTATTTGCGCCCAACCGATACCCTCATCGCAGAGATGGGCGGGCTACATCGGTTTATGGCATGGGATGGTCCGATACTCACCGATTCGGGTGGGTTTCAGGTATTTAGCCTCACCCAAATCAATAAAATTGATGACGATGGCGTGACATTTAAGAGCCATATAGACGGCAGAAAATTGCGCCTCACACCAGAAATTTCGATGTCTATCCAACAAAATTTGGGCGCAGATATTATCATGTGTTTTGATGAATGTCCGATTCCCACCGACCGCGCCATTGTGGAACGGGCTGTGAAGCGCACTAGCGATTGGGCGGTTAGATGCCGACAGGCACATCCCGATGATACCGTACAGGCGTTATTTGGGATTGTGCAAGGGGGGATTTTTCCCGATTTACGC
>Ga0163154_10001628_pt1 | contig 34469 bp, 40 predicted proteins | sample OliLakLV19MP9P1_FD_148649 | JGI IMG/M metagenome (GOLD analysis project Ga0163154, IMG submission 148649) | Freshwater microbial mat bacterial communities from Lake Vanda, McMurdo Dry Valleys, Antarctica - Oligotrophic Lake LV.19.MP9.P1 | ecosystem: Environmental > Aquatic > Freshwater > Lake >... | reverse complement strand
GCATCCATATTGTCGTTTAAAATATTTTCTTTTAATTCAGGATACTGAGCAATCAAATCAAACTTGTTAGCTGTTTTTCTAACGATATACCAATCATGGTTATTAGGATCTGATTTAGTATAATCTCTAGTTACATCTAGCGTAGTGTAATTTGTGTATTTAATATCGCCTTGCCTGATTTCTGCGCCTGTCTCAGTCATCCCGTATTTATCACCTGCTTGTGTGTCCCACTCAACTTGGATAAAAGCTTCCGTTAAGATTAATGATTGTTTAACAGCTAGTTTAATATTTCTTTCTAGTTTTTTCTCACCCAAATAATAATCTAATAATCCAGCTGCTAAAATAACTTGCGCCTGTGACTTAGAATCGTTGTTTGTTGCTCTAGGTTCAAAGAAGGGTCTTTGTTGTGTAGTCATTGTTTCAATGTGACTTAGTAAATTTCTATAATGATTGATTGACAGTGCTGTTAATTCGCCCTGCTCACCAACCGAATTTAATCTTGCACCTGTTGTTCTTGGTCTATAATAATAATTGTATGATCTTAGGTATAAGCCTAACCTGCCTGATAGCTGAATATAATCATAAAACTGATCTATTTTCTCTAACATATTATCGGCTATTTCATCCGTTGAAACACTTGCCCAATAAGTATCTTTATCGATCTTCGATGATCTCATTTGCTGAATCTCCCTTGATTAAACATATTGCTTATTACTTTAGCATCTTGTGAAACATTTCTTCTATCTAAATTACCGTGCCAACCTTTTGTTGGATCTATTCCATGCGTTTTTGGTATGGGGTTATACCCTTTATTTAAATTTCTAACTAAGTAAACCAAAGCAGCGAACATATCATAATGTCCATAGCTTTTAGAGCGATTAAACTCTTTTCTTTTTTCGTCCCAAATCCCATATTTGAGACAACCTATCAGCTGTTTGCACTTAGTATGCACTAATATCCTGCCTTGTGCGCACATTATTCTTACTTCATTAACCATAGCTTCTAAGCTTTCTTTATCCGTCATAGAAAAGCTAAGCTTATGAATTGAAGCTAAATCGATAATTAAATGCTCATTATTATTATCTGATATTCTTCTGTAAGGCGTTTGCTCACCCCAAAGTTCTTGCTCTTTTTCAAATACTTCATCTTTTAAATTGATTGTGTTCCATTCATTACCAAGCATAGTTAATTCATCTTCAACTACTAACCTGGCATTTTTAAAATCGTAGTATCCAAATATTAATGCGGTGTGATCTTTACGGCCAAGATCCATAGCAACGTACTTGTGATAGTAGGTATGGTATTCATCCCTTTCTACATCAATCTCGTAAGCTTCTTTCCATTCCGGACAAAGCTGTAAATTAGAATCAACTACAAATTTGCAATACAATTCTCTCTGACAAGTTGTTGATGCCATGCCACCAACTTCTTTAATCATATTTTGTTTTTGCTGCTCATCAACCATTGGATTATCATCAATCGTAAATTCCGCATAAGATCCTTCTAGCTTTGCTTTCTGTACATAATCTAGAAACTCATGCGCTGGCGTAGCTGGTGGGGTTGATACCATGATTACCTTTGCATTAGGCCTGTGCAAAGTTGCTGGAACAATAATTGATTTATAAATGTAATCAAGGTTAGAAACAAAACCAACTTCATCTAATATAATTAAATCAAGTGTATTTCCTCTTAAACCATTTGGATTTTTGTCTAGGCCTACAAGCTTGATGATCGATCCATTTTGAAATAATAATTTATTTCCTGATTTAAGATACTGCGACCGCATCCAGTCTGGACAATCTTCCTCAGCTTTTTGAAATGCTGGAATAATATAATCTAATAAATCTGACTGGAAAGCTGCACCATATCTTATCTGTGCTCTAGGTATTGTTCTTGCAAATTCCTCGGCTATTTTAACACACCAATAAGTTTTACCAAGTTGCCTGGAGCAGTTACCTACAAATAATTTTCCGCTTGATAGCAAGAAAGCTTTATTTATTTTTCTTTGAGCTTTATGTAGTTTGTAGTTTAGTTTGCCGTGATACCATGCAGCTGCGATCATTGTATCTCGTTCTGTTGGATCACTCGTCATCGTCATCACTTCCAACTAAGTAGCCTTCTATAACTTTTGTATCTATCTCAGATAGTTTCTTTGATTGCTCGATAGCGTGGGTTACTTTTATTTCTTGCGGTCTGTCTGTCCATTGGAATTTATTCTTCATATGAAAAATATAAACAGCTGAATTAAAATTAGCAATTTCTCCGTTCATTGCATTTTTACCAGTTTTCTCATACCAAAGTTGCTCAGCTGCCTTGGCCCTTTTAAAGGCGCTGAAAAACTCGTCATGTGCTTTACACCAATTATAAATAGTGTCCACATGAGCATCAACTAAGAATGAGAAACTGATTACTGAGTTACCTTCGCCCATATGCTTGACGATTAACTCACAATATTCTGGCTTGTATCCTGAGGGCCTACCTTCCGGGTTGCTCGGTATTAATTTTGGCTTTTTCTTTAATGGCGTCTCTGAGCTCATCTCCTAGAATCCTTTCTAGCTGCGTGAATAACCAATTGTCGTCTTTTGGAAGTTTCTTTTTCTTTTCAAAGTAGTAAGAAAACTTCTCATTGAAAACATGGTCAAGCTTCCTTGCTCTAGTTACTAATTCCTTAAGTTCCAATGTCTTTCCTAACTCTAGTTACAAAGTTATTATTTAATTTATTTGCATTAACAAATTTCTTAGCTTCATCTACTGTACCAGTCATCTTGATTATTTCTTGTTTGTTTAAGCTAAGCTCTAAAGATAACTTTTCTAAAATGATCGATGTGTTTTGTAGCTGACAATTAATCTCATCTATTTTTGACTTAGCGTAATTATCCATTTTTTGTCTATCATCACTCGCACGATGTTTAAATAGCATAACGGTATATAATGCCATCGCCCAAATTGCAAAAACACTTCCTACCACTTCTACTACTGACATACCTTAAACCTCCGCATCGATTATATGATCCATAAAATCTATCTTAGCTGAATCCATTGCTATGCCTCTCATGTTTTCAATGCCTGCAATAAACTTAGTTATTTTCTTGCCTTCAAATTCAATCAAACAAGCAACCCATTTATTGGTCCCTTCTTCTGATTTCATACATGCTATAGCTTTAAACTTTAAACCATTCTCTAGAGCTTTGTTCAAAGGATGAGGCATCTTGTCGCCAAAGTCCAGGTTACCTTCAACCGTGAAAACGCTAGAAGTATTGCTAGATAGTTCTGCCGTCGAAGTAATTGGCAGGGTTGTTCTCGCTTGTGTCGTGGTACGCTGCCCTTTCTTCTTCGCTGCTTTCTTTTTTAACACTGTCTTTGTTGGTCGCAATTGTTCTGTTTGCATTATATTCCTTTATGTCTGGTATTAAATTAGAGTCATCTTGGCTTGCTACATCATTTAAAAGTTGTTCATGTAAAGTCCATAGATACAAAAGTGATTGTTCCACCATAGCAAATTGAGCTTTCTGGAAACTACCTGTTGATAATAAATGGTGCGTTGATAAAATCATTTTCAAAGAATTAAATTTATGAAAAGTTGAGTCAGATAACCCATCTGGTTTTTTGTTCATCATATATCGTCCTTAGGTGTATTGGATAGTAACTATAAGTTTAGCCAGTTTGTTTATATTGTCAAATAATTATATGATTTTAGTATGATCGATGGACTGATTAGCTTTGCAAAGTGTTAAGAGAGGGTTTTACCCTCTCTTATTTCGGTCAAAAAATAAAATCTAGCATTTCTTAGATTTAATTTTCGCCTTTACTTTAACTTTCTTTTTTGCTTTTGCCACTTGGCGTTCCTTTGTTTAAATTAAAACCACTAACAATGATTTATCTAAAAAGACTATCTTATGCTTTTAACTTTTACAATACCCGGAAAACCAACTTCAACCAACTCACTATACGGCAATTCAATGTACGGTGGCCGTCGCATTAATCCGAAAGCTCAAGCGTATAAAAATACTGTGATGAGAATAGTTAGAGAGTCAGGAGTAAATTTAGAAATTAATCCGATGAAAGAATACATTGAAATAGAATATTATTTTTATCTTAAAGGCTTGGTCACTTCAAAAGGATCAATATCAAAAACTGTTGGAGACGATGATAACTTTAGAAAAGCTTTAACCGATGCAATGTTCAAAGCTTTAAAGCTGGACGATAGCTTAATATGCAAGTCCACTTCTTTTAAGATCCCCGGAGAAGATGACAAGACAATCGTAATTATCAAAACGACCAAGATAGCTAATTTACTTACCAAGTGATGCGTAAAGCCCCTCGCTTCAGCTATGGGAGTATAAAGTACTTGACTTAATTACAACACTATGTGGTAAGGTGATTAAATGATTAAAACAATCAAATTCCGCATTAAAGATAAAAATACATCTAAGCACTTAGACCTAATGGCCAGAGATGTTAATTTTGTATGGAACGTTCTCAATTCAGCGAGTAGAAAAAAATGGAAGGAATCACGTAAATATTTTCACAAATATGATCCGTATTTTACTGCTATAACTAAGGGTGCTAGTAAGTATCTTGCAATTAACGCCCAATCTATCCAAGCAATAACAGAACAGTTCCATAAAGACATACGCCAACAAAAGAAACAACTTAGATACCGTGGTGAAAAATCATCTAAATGGATACCTTTTAAGGGTGAAACAATTAAGCTAAATGAAGGTGTTGTCAAATACAACAAACAGAATTTTAGAATATGGCAGTCACTCAAAATTAATGGAAAAATAAAATCAGGTTCTTTTACATGCAACTCAGTTGGGAAATGGTTTATATCTTTTTCTTATGAAACAAACGAAGTGAAAGTTTCTACTGGCAAAGAACATATAGGAATTGATCTTGGATTAAAAACAACAGCTACTTGCTCAAACGGAATTGAGCTTTCTGTCAACGATCTTAAAAAATACGATATTAGGATAGCTAAACTGCAAAGGGCTAGAAGATTTAAATTAGCTAAAGTTATTCATCTAAAAAAGACTAATATAAAAAACGATAGATTTAATAAATTTGCTTTAAACCTAGTTAAAACAAACAGTTTAATAGCAATTGGAAATGTTTCTATACCTCTCAAAGGCAAACTGGCTAAATCAAGGTATAACAATTCTTGGAGTACATTAAAACGTAAACTAGAATTTAAAGCACTTGAATACAGTGTTAACTATTTTGAAGTATCTGAACATTTAACAACTCAAACTTGTAATATTTGTGGTTCAATTGAAGGGCCTAAAGGTATTAAAGAGTTGGGTGTAAGAAATTGGAAATGTAGTTGCGGAGCAGAACTCAACAGAGACATAAACGCAGCCACGAATATTTTAAAAAATGGAATATTAAATTTTCAAAATCGTACTAGGACATTAGTATCCTAACAGAGGGAATCCCCTGCCTTTAGGCATGGGGAGGATGTCAACCGTGAAAACATCTTGATAAACCATTTACTCACCCTTTCTTGACCATGTCCCCTAGAGCAGGGTCAAGCGTAAACTCAAAAGTGTAGCCAAGGCGTTCTATCTTGACCATATCCGTCTTGCTTAAAGTTTTCTTATGAGTTAGCTCAGCAAAAATCCTGCTCTTCTTACATAGTGGGTAAATGAACCGGTTACCGTAAACAGTTTTGGAATAGACTAGCAACTCGTTAGTATTAACTACTTCTATCTCATCTTCTTCTAAGTTTATAAGACGCCAGATTCTGGCGATTTGATCATGATACCGTTTAACCTCTCTATTGTTTAGCCCTGGTCTGATAGCTTCTAATGAAAGCATACCATGAGCCATCCCTAGGCCCCCTTCTTCTAACTCAGCATCCGTCATCCCGCTAATTGTATCTATAAGTAATTTTTTATTTTCCATTTTCTTTATCCTTTTAAGGTTGTGCCATCATGGAACCAATCACAGTAACCACTGTTGTTACCCCGATATATGGGTACTCCATGCATAAAGCTACGAAAGATCCAATAATTAAAATAAGTCCTAAAGCTTTCATTTTAAACCCCTTTATTTTCGTTTAAATAGTTATACATTGTTTCTGATTCTTCTTGGCAATACCCTAGTTCTTTAGCAACTTCGCCGTCTAGCAAAGCGTGTATAATTGTCTTAGCGTCTAGTTCATCTCCAAAATAGTGTTTTATCATCTTCTTAATATTTTCTTGATACACATTTATGCACTCTCTCATTTTAAACCCCTTTTTTGTTATGTTTTTATGTTCCGTTGTATCTCTCTTAAATATTGCATTTACGCAGTCTTTAATATTCCTTTGCGTCATGTATCGGTTATACCAGACTACAACACGGTACTGATGATTATAACCAGTCCCAACTTCTATATACACGCATCTACCGTTTTCAATAACTAATTGAACAGGACAATCAACTACGTAATCCAGTTTTTTAGTTTCTCTAATGTATTCATTAATCACGCTTGCTGTCTTCGCTTCTGATAAGCTAATATCCTGATTGAAAAAAGTTTCAAGTAAAATTTCACGCTTTGTTTTAGTTTCCATTTTAAACCTCTTTTGTTGTTGTTAGTACTTGACTATAGTACACCCTATTACTGTTATTGTCAAGGCTATTATAAGCCACAGGCAAAAGTATGTAAAAAGTTCACTTTAGGGAGAATGGGGTATTACCCTTAGTGTATGTCTGGAAAAACCATATAAAAAAGGTATAAGTTAAAACAATGTCCCCATTATCCCTAGTCTGTATAAAATATATATATAAAACACTCTATAGACATAATATAATAATAATAATTAATAATTTCAACTACTTACATATTGAGCTTGTGCGCATATTATTTTTATCAGTAGGGAACTTGTTGGTTGTAAACCGATGGAATGGGGAAAATAAACATTTTTATTATTTCTGCTTATTTTCCCTAATAGACCATTTTCAATTTTTTTATACGCTATTGGTTAAGATATTTTACAAACTTGAATAAACTAATTCCGTTTGCAATTGCTTTGGAAATATAACCTGCCTGGACCAAATCCTCGATCAATTCTTTGCGTTCCGATGATTTTAGTTTATCTTTAAACTTATTGCATAGCATCGTAGAGCTCACTTCTTTCTTATCTTTTATGTAGTCTAAAAACATTTTTAAGTCATTTGTGCGCCTTCCTTCTAAGTAGATATTTTTGAAGAAAAAGTCCCAATTTTTGATGTCAACATTAGTAGATTTTAACGCCCACTCCAGGTTATTTTTCGTTATTTCTAGCTTAGTTGTGTCATACATTCTTGAAGCAGCGTCTATTAACGCTTTCTTTTTCATGTTCTCGTAAGCTCTATTAAGAATAGCATGCATCGGAGAATTTTCTTCTGATCTAAAGATCCTCTCGTTAAATTGGACATTTATTTCTTTCATCATTTTAGCAGCATCTGCGTCTAACTTAGCTTCTGGTATTGTAAAAGGCTTCATAGCGTTTTTGTGTGTGTCTACTAAGTTTAAAGTTTTATCAGTCTGAGCATGCTTGGTATCACCCCACATCTTAGCAAACCGGACAAACTCTTGAGGCATCTCTTTAGGGTTGTATACGCTTCTCATCTTTCGCCCACTGTCTAAGTATGGCGAAAACCTTGCTAGAAAGCCTTGAGAGAACAAATCTTCATTAATGAGGAATTTTGCCACCTTAGAGTTAATCATCACTAGCATTGAAACGTAGGGCGAAAAACAACCACCTGTTTTGCCGCTTTTGTTTTTATCACTTATTAGAGAACTACTGGATTTTGGAAGGTATAACTTACCGCTAGAGGAATACAGGTCTGAATAAACTTCTGCCATGTTGCTTTTGTAATCGTGTGGACTGTGAAGTTTCTTAAAAAACTTACTACCTTCGCCAATTAACTCTATTCGCTCTCTTTGGTCTGGTAAATTCATTATGATGGCCGTCTCACCACTTGGGGATGACTCTCCTAACAAATCTGTAAGATCCGCTTTCATTAAGATTTCACTAATAAAGTTCATGTACTCGGTTTTTCCCTCTCCTGAGCTTGAAAATACTAATGAGAAAATATTAGGCAAAGTATTTTCTAATTTAACTTTATTACCTATGAGCACTGAAATTAATGAAGTGGTAGTAGCGAAAGCGAAATGACTTTTTTGCGTAGGACATGAGCTATAAAGATGCTGAAACATATCTTGCGCTATGCCTCTTAAATGAGGAAGCTGCTCCCTTATGCTTTCTTCTTCTTCGAATACTTCACCATTTTGTGCTAAATTAAATTCTATATCTTTTACTTTAATTTCCCCGAAGTGATTTATTAAATCTTTCTTTAATATCCTATCGAACATCTCACTTAAATATTTCAATACCTTTTTTTGATTGCCACCATGAGGCTCATTTTTATCTAGTATCCATGGATTTTCATGATGTTTTAAATCATAGTCCATTACCTCAGCAATAGATTCATCTTTAGAAATCCCATTTCCTACCTTGGCGCTCATTAACTCAAATAATTTACTATTTCTTCCCTCTCCTATTTCTCCACTAGCAACCTTTATGGGATTAACATTATATTTATTAATAATAACTTTAAGTCTAGCGATCATATCCTTATTAATACAAGGTAAGTGGTCTAGATCCATGTCAAGTAAATCCTTCCCTACCCACTCAAAACTAGTTCCATCATCTCGTAGAGTAGGCGGCAATATACAATATCGACCGTCTCCTAAAATCTCGATTACCTTGCTGGATTTAGTTTCATTCTTACCTTCAATCATAAAGTTCATCATTAGACATTCATTGCCTTCACCGTTATATGCATAAAACCGAGAGGGGATTCTATTTCTATTACCCCTTCTCATGATGGGCGTTGGGTAATCTTCTAATACTTTTAAAAATTCGTTTTTTATCTCATCTACTTCTATGTCAATATCTAAAACTGTAATCTTGTTTTTCTTTCCTGTTATAATAGCGATATTGTCATTTTTAAAATATTCTTTGTAGTCCATTGAGTTCTCAATATCTTTCCAGGATACAACTTCTTTCGGTATTGCAGGCGCCTTGTCTATTTTAACAGGAAACACTACAAAGTTTTTTTCTGCATATTTTCTAAATTCCATATTTAAATATCCCCTTCTATTGTTCGCTCTAATTGCCCTTTATGTTCCATGTCTCTAACTGTGTATTCATGTCCAAGATTTTCACATGTAAAAGTTCTAAGCATTGCATTTCTTGGCCGCCCAATAAATAAAGAGTGGTCATATTCGGTAGTAGGATGGATTGTTAACTCTCCAATAGGTGTAAATTTGTAATAAAGGCTTCCGATAGATTCATCAATAATTTGATAAATTTTAGTACTCACTAAATGAGTGTGACTTGATTCACAAAATGGACATGGGACATTTGCAGTAATAGGGCGCAGCATTTTAACTCTCCTTGTTTGTTGACGTAATTGTAAAAGATTTGGTAAGATAAGGTTGTCATGCCTTGCAATCTTGTTTATCTTTTATTATTTATTAGATTATTAGATTGTAGGATTTTTTTTCTTTTGTAAAATAGAAAAACAAAGTAATTAGGGAGTTGCAAAACTCCCTTTTTTATTTTAAGCTAGCAAAACTTTGTTATCTAAATTTTGCTAAAAGGAAAAAAATGTTCACCACGACAAGTGCATCTATTAAAGACTCATTATCATTCTTAATCTACGGTAAATCAGGTATTGGAAAAACTACCTTAGCTGCTACTACTCCCAACCCTTTAAAGACCTGCATTATCTCACTGGAAAATGGCTTAAGGTCCATAGCTGATAAAAATTTAGCAGTATATGATTGTGCTGTTGATGCCCACGGTAAAGAACTAGAAAGACATGTCAGACATGATAAATTTCTACATGCTTTAAAAGTTTTTCAAACAGATGAAGTAAAGGCAAAATACGATTATGTTATCGTTGATTCGTTAACAGAAATATCGCAAAACTTAGTTGAAAAATTAAAACTAGCACATCCTGATAAAAAAGATGCCATGAAATTGTGGGGCGAATATAACGATGCAATGTTAAACATTATAAAATCAATCCGTGATTTAAAATCTTACGCAATTATTGTCATGGCACTAGATAAAATCGAAGTAGATGATTTTCAAAGAAGATTTTACGGTGTAGATATCGCTGGAAAGATTGCAAATCGTTTGCCTGCTTTCTTTGATGAAGTTTTTTATTATGATTTATTTGAAATTGAAGGGAAAAAAGAAAGATTGCTTTTAACTAGCACTGGAGAAAATTATCTCGCTAAAGATAGATCAGGAAAATTAGAATCTTTTGAAAAACCAAATTTAACAGCAATTATCAATAAGATACTTGCGCCAACAAAAGGGAAATAATTATGGATTTAAGCACTTATGAAACACCGAACGCCGTTTTGCCACCTGGAACATATACAGGAGTAATTACAGGAGTAGAGACCAAGACCACAACCGCCGGCAATGGTGAATATTTAAAAGTTGAATTTACTATTGCTTCACATGGTTTTACTGGTAGAAAGATTTGGAGTAATTTTAGTACTAAAAACCCAAATCCTAAAGCTGTTGAAATCGGTATGGGACAATTAAAAGAAATGGCACTAGCTATTGGCTTTTCTCCTGAATCATTAAAAACTTTTGAATTTACTCAGCTAGCAAATAAAGAAGTGGCTTTTAAAACTAAAATAAAAGTTGATCCAACATGGGGCGATAAAGCTGAAGTATCTTCTTATATCGCTATCAGCAAATTAACACCTGCTCAATCAATCAAAACTCAGGACATACCTTTCTAAAATGAAATTAAGAGATTACCAAGAAGATTGCATAAGCAAAATGAGACTAGCTTTAACTAGTGGTGAAAAAAGGCTACTAGTTAAAGCACCATGTAGCTTCGGTAAAACTATTGTCTTTTGTGCCATTGCTAAAATGGCAGAAGAGAAAGGAAATAGTGTTCTGATCGTTATGGATTCAGTATTTTTAGTAAAGCAAACGGTAGAGAAGTTAGCGCACTTTACAAGTGACGTTGGCGTTTACTGTGGTAGTTTAAACCGCAAGGAATTAAAAACCATCACCGTAGGAACGATTCAATCTTTAAAGAAGATAGATTTTTCAATCTTAATAGTCGATGAAGTCCATTCAGGATATTCAAGAACATCTAAATTTTTAAAAGATTTTCAAGGCATTATAATTGGTTTTACTGCTACCCCGTACAACGCTAAAGGCATGGCAATATATGGAGAGGATAAGTTTTTTAATAAATTAACTTATGCAATGACGGCAAATGAGTTACTAGAGCGTAAAATAATAACTCCTATGGTCTATGGTTGTGAGAAAGAAGAAACTAAAATAAGTCTTAAAAATGTTTCAATCGTAAATGGAGACTATAAAGAAAGCGAGTTACAAAAAGTTTATGAAATAGAAAAAGATAAAGTTAAATCCCAAGTGATAGATATGATCGCAAGAACTAGTAATAGGAAAAAGATTATTATAATGTGTACCGGTATCGATCATGCTAATTACGTTGAGAGTATACTAGATAGTTCCTTGGCTTATCACTCAGGGTTAAAGCTTGATGATAGAGAAGAAAGAATAAATAAATTTAAAGATGGAAAAGTAAAATATCTTATAGGTGTGATGGCAATTTATAAAGGCCTGGATATCCCTTCTGTCGATTGTATTACCAATATGAGACCAACCAGGTCAAAAAGCTTTTATTGTCAGTTGGCAGGTCGTGGCGTTCGCTATTTTGAAGGTAAGCTTGATTGTCTATTTCTAGATTATGGTCAAACTGTAGAAACTCTAGGATTTTACGAGGATATTACAGAATCAATTAGAAAAGATTCCAAAGGTATTGCTCCTGAATTTTATCCCAAGAAATGCCCTGCGTGTCTGGCATTAGTTAAACCACAAATTAAAATCTGTGAATGTGGTTACATTTTTAAAGTGGTCATTACTGACAAATTGCAAGCTGAAGCTTTTCTAAAAAATAGTATGGATGAGATAGAGGTCACTAATATTATCATCAAGCCTACTTATAGCGATAAATCAGCTAAGATTGAAGTTTACACGACTAATCATTATTATGAGCTCTTTTATCCGATTAAGCATAATTTTGGTAGAATTAGATTTCATGCTCATTCTAAAGCCATTAAAATAGGTAGTAGAATTAAGTTTAAAAGAGATAGTGGTAACTTTTGGGAGATCGTAGCTATATGGAATGGGAAATAGTTGTAAATGATAGATTAATTGATTTAAAACAGAAAAAGCTTGTGCTAGAAGAACTAGCAATAACAGCTGTGCATGACAATGGTAAAAGAAGAATTAGGGAAGCGATAAAAGAAACTGAAATGTTAATAGTAGCAAATCAAGAGTTCCTTTTAAACTTTCAATTAGGAGAAATGCATTGAAAAAAAGTATTTTAGAGCTCGTTAAAGAGATGATTAGAGACACAAAAGAATCACATAGGCTTTTAGATGAATCAATGCAAGATGCCTATGGCGATAAGTGGCAGGAAGAAAAGAGAAGACAAGAAACAGATGAAGAACAAATCAAGTTTAAGTGGGAAGAATGAAAATGAAAAAGAAAAAAGTAGTAAAAAAAGACTCAAGTTATAACTTACTAAGAAGAAAACTGACGCTACTAAAAAAGCTAATGTTATTGACGCATCCTTCTGTATCGCACCTTGAAATGGATGATCGTGCGCTTATCCAGTGGAATGAATTTGTAAAAGAGTTTCCTAGTGAAGGTGAAAATGATCTGGTTTAAATATTTAGCAATAATTGTTTTTGTGCAGTCAGCTATTTTTTTAGTTTATTTGCTTTGGGTTTTGTATAAAGAGAGACTAAATGAATAAATTAAAGGTACTCGATTTATTTTCTGGTATTGGTGGATTCAGCTATGGCCTTGACCACCTACAAGGCTTTGAGACTGTGGCGTTTTGCGAGATAGATAAGTTCTGCCAAAAAGTTTTAAAAAAACATTATCCGAATGTGCCGATATTTGAAGATATAAAAAAATTAACGTGCAAAGAAACTGAGTATGATGTAATTTGTGGCGGATTTCCCTGCCAAGATATTTCAGTCGCAGGATTAAAAAAAGGCATAACAAATGAAACAAGATCAGGTCTTTGGTTTGAGTACAAAAGAATTATTAAAGAAGTTAAGCCAAGATGGATCATTATCGAAAACGTACGAAATTTGCTCAATAACGGATTTGCAACCGTCCTCAAAGATTTGCATGAAATCGGGTTCGATGCAGAATGGCAAGTTATTCCAGCGAGATCCGTTGGTGCCCCGCACCTCAGAGAGAGGGTCTGGATCGTTGCCTACCTACCCAACCCCAACAACTTTCGATTCTGGCCATCCTTTACCACCAAGGAAGAAAAATCCGAGTGGTGGACAAAAGCCACCTCTGGTTTCAGTGATAGGTGGGAAGTTGAACCCTCAATTTGTCGAGTGGATGATGGGCTACCCTCAGAACTGGACAAAGATAGAGCGAGTAGAGTAAAGGCTTTAGGCAATTCTATTGTGCCGCAAATTGCGAGCATTATAGGTGAGAGGATTTTATATCATGAGGAGAGTAAAAATGAGTGAAGAAAGAAAAGCAATAGCTTGGTCATGCAGCGAAGACGATGAATATTTAAGTAGCTGTGAAATAGATTGCGCTATAGAACAGTATTTAGATTTTAATGGTACGAATGAAGGTGAACTTGAAGTTTATGGCTTTGACCATATTCCAATTAATGTTAAATATTTAAATTCAGTTATCTTGGATTCAGCTATGGATTACCTAAACGAGTATCATGGGCATCCTAGTGATGATTTGATAGAGCATAAGTACAATAAAATTAAAGAAGCTTGTGAAATCTTTGTGCAAGCTTGTATAGATAACTACGAACTTTTTTCTTGCGAAGTGGTCCGTACTGAAAAAATTAATGTAAACGAATGGATCAAGAAAAATCGACCAGAATGGTTAGAAAAAGAAGAAAAATGATCATTACAAGAAAGTGGAACATGCCAAACGGCGACACATTGACAATTAAGCCTATTAGAGAAATATACGAACGCTACACATTCGGTGTAACGGTTGATCCATTCGCTAAGAATTGTAAACTTTGCCAGATCACAAACGATTTCAACCCTGCCACTGAAGCCATGTTTCACCTTAAAGCTGACGACTTCTTAAGACAGGTTGAGACTATTAACTTTGTCATCTTTGATCCTCCCTATACGCTCAGACAGATCAAGGAACTATACAACAGCGTGGACGTGGGGTTCACACAGAAGGATTCGCAAAACTGTATTAGATGGACAATTGAACGGGACATCATAGCAAGCAAGCAAACAACGGGCGACATAGTTTTAAGCTTAGGCTATTCAACGACGTGTATGGGGAAGAAGCGAGGCTACGAAATAATTGAGATATTAATCGTCTCACACGGATCGGCTCATTCAGATACGCTTGTGACAGTAGAGAGGAAGCTATGACCACCCCAGAACAAATCAATGGAGATTAAAAAATGAATGAAGAAAAATTACCAGATTTAGGGCTAGAAGTTGGGGATAAAGTAGAGTGGGATAGCATGATAGGTGTTGTTACATTTATTGATCGTAGTAGCAAGCACCCTATTTTTGTTAAATTTCCAGACCCTGATTACCTTGTAGCACTATCTTTTATGGCTAATGGGAAGTTCCACAAAAAAAGTGAATACCCTCTACTTAAAGTGTTAAAAGTTGGAGTAGAAACAAATGAAAAAATAAAAGTTACGCTTTATAGATATACTTATGAGCAGGGTACTTACGTATATCAAACTATATGGGATAACGAAGACTACCTTGACCCTAGCATGACTATTATAAAAACTGAAACTAAAGAAATTGAAATTGATTAGATTAATATTTCTCTTACTGCTAGTATCTTGCCAAACTTACCAAGGTTGTAAAAGTTATTGTAAACATAGCGAGAGACTAAAATTAGGCCTTTGGGATGATCGTTGTGATTGTTCAAACACTGCCTATGAGTAAGTCCCTAAAAGATTTCATCGAATAGCTTAAACAACCGCCTATATCAATTTTTCTTTTTGGACTAACCTCATGATGTGCAAAAACTTGTTCCATATGGAACACATTTGGGTTTGAAGAATGTAGCCATGTCAGAAGATTTATAAGTGAAGTTTCTTGTGCTTTAGTAAATTTTTCCCATGATCCTATTCTTGATTCATCATCATCTTTTAAAACTTTTCTTACTAAGTTTTTTTCTATTTTACGCCCAAAATATGTTTTATAGGTTTCTTTTTCTTCTGTTAGTTTACCAAAGCTTTCTATTTCAATGCCTGCGTAAAATCTATGCACAAAGTTTCTTTTAGTTTTTGGGCAAATAGATTGACCAGCATGAAAACCCCATTCATGAGATTTAAATCTTTGATAAATATCTCCATTTCTATCTATGAGATAAAAGCAATATTCATTATCAAAAGCTGCTTTGAATGTCCCTGCTAGAGAGCTTGATCCTGTGTAGTGAATGATCGCCCCTTCAGGCCATAGCAAAGGGTAATTGCCCTGTGCTTTCATGCTAGGGCCGTGCGTTTTAGCCAAAGGGTAGAATTCAGGAGTCATTTATTTTTTTTGAATTCTTTCAATTCTCTAAGTACTGATAGAACAACAGGTAAGGCCTTGATTAATTGGATAATAAAAAACATATTCTACCCCTTCACTGTTTTATAAAGAATTGAAATATTTAACAATAAAGATAAAGAACCTTCGATGATGTGTTCCAATTTATCATTATTAAGATCAAGCGATTGCTCTACTTCTTTTACTAGTAATTGCTTTTGCTCAAAACTTGATTCATTCCATTCTTTTGATACTTGTTTAATGTTTTCAAAAACAAATTGAGACTTTAAAAGTAATGGAATTAATGGGAGAAACTCATAAAGCTCTATTTTTTTATCAACTAAAGCTTTATCAATAACGTGAGAAATTTCAATTCCGAATTTTGCTACTTGCTTTAAATTTTCCATGCACCTTCCTTGGTTTATTTGAATTTAGTTCTTGCATCTTTTAAAATTGTAACCACATGGTTTTCAAATTTATCTGCTTTATCTCTTTCAATTATATCTCTATCCTTAAGATACTCAATAGAGACTTGTATTTTCACTATGTCTTTCCCGATCCCGATAAGCTCGTCTTTTACTCCACCAATCTGCCCTTTAACTTGAGTTATATTGTCCTTAACATCGGAAATATGATTGGAAACGAACCATAAAAAACTAGCCGCTAAAACTGGAGATACCCAAATAATTATATCAGCTATTTGGCCGCTCATTTTTTATTCTTCTCCATCCTGTTGTTTTTTTAACATCTCTCTATATTCAGGATTTTGTTGGTAAAGCATGTAATGGGTTGCGCCTAAAGCGTTGCCGCCTTTTTGGCTTGCACCTTGTAGGACATTTTGAAATTTCCCAAAAGCTTGAGCGTTATTTTTTACAAGATCACCTAATTTATCAAGGCCTATTGCTGCCCCTTTATTGCCGTAGGTTTCCAAAATCTTTTTAGGAATAGTGATGGCAGGATGCTCACCACTTAGAGTCATCCAATCTGTGAACCCTATCTTTTTGTTTTGGTCTCTAGCAAATTTATTATTATAAAGGTTTTCTAGATCGAAAGACCTGGACATTTTTTGGTTAGCGTCTTGTACTACTCTTTTAATATTAGAAACGTCCGCCCCTGGTATTTTATTAACTTTAGTTTCTATGCCTATAAGTTCTTCCATCAATGGTTTTATGTCTTTAGGATTAATATTTTTATCATTTAGTATATTTTGTATCTCGGATACTCTTTGCTCTATTAAATCAGCTGAGTCAGGTAGCGAACTATTAAGTTTTTCCCTTGTCGCTTTGTAAACATCGTTAGCTAAAGTATCTTTTGGCATTGGCTTATTGGTATCGAATTTTGTAGCGTTTTGCATTTTCTCTAGTAATTTCTGAGCGTCTTGTAACTTAAGATTTGGGTTGTCTGTTTGTATGCCTATGGCTTCTTCCATTAAGCTTCTAGCTCTAATTGGATTAATATTTTTATTATTTAAAAGCCCTTGAATTTCATCTAGCCTTCTCTCTTTTGATCTTCTTAGGATTTCTGTCATGTCATCAAGTTTACCAAGCTCGGCACTATCAGCATTAAGGCCTGGATCAAGTTCTTTGCCAAACTTTCTTTTCAAAGATTTTGATAGTTTTACTGGATCAAATTGGCTTGTTTCGGTTTCATCAATCAAATCATAAATATTTCTTCTGACATCGCCTTGGCGTGCCATTGATTCGGCATTTCTCTCTATCTCATCAGCTGAGTTACTGAATAAAGTTGTGTTGTTCTCATCCAATGCTTGTCTTGCAAGTTGGTTAGGGTATTCTTTGCTTTTCGTTTTTAATAACTTACTAGTGGAACCCCTCTCCATTAAGTAATCTTTCATAAAATTCTCAGCTGAATTTTTCATCTTGCCTGAAGTTGCTTCGGCTATTTCATTAGGATTAACTTTAGAAATCATGTTACCTAGCTTCTGACCGCCTGCCCCAAATGCACCACCAAAACCAGCACCCATGGACATATCTTTTAAAGCACCCATAGAAGCTAGCTCTTCATCACTTGCGCCTAAGCCAGAGGCAGCACCGATTTTAGCCCCTTGTATTCCTGCCTTAGCAAGGCTTGCGCCTTTAGCAATATTTAACCCTGGTATTAGCATTGTAGCTAGGCCAGCACCAAGATTTGAAGCTGTGTACGTTCCGGGGTTCTCTTCTTCAGATAGCTTATTAGCTAGTCTTGATTCATCTCTGGATTTTGAATAAATGTCTGACAAGCTTCTCTCGTCTCCTGTTAGCTTCGAGTAAGCTGCTTCTGCACCGCCTGTAATCTCATCTGAAAACCCTAGTGTTGCGCCCTGAGCGGCACCACGTAAACCAGATTCAAGCGTTGATATCACTGGCTTTTCTTCTGCTTTTTGAGACCTAGATTTTTGATATTGGTATTCTGCTTCTTCTAGTTCTAAAAGTTCTAGCTCTAGTTCTAATTTTTTTGTTTCTGATAATTCCATATTACTACCCTAGTTTTTATTATTTTTTGAGCAATTTTTTGACTTCTTGTATTCTTGCATTCCTTTTAATTGACATATTATCAGCAATTTCTCCAGGGACGATAGCATCAGGATTTCTTTTAATTGACATATTATCAGCAATTTCTCCAGGGACGATAGCATTAGGATTTTTTAATCCTCTAATATCGTAAGCAATCTGTAACCGATTTTTAACATCGGATCTAGCAGTCCTAATAAGTTTTATAGCCGATTTGTTTGTCATCTTTGTTGCCGATGGGCTTATTAGTCCTTTTAGTATAGACTCAACTTCTGAAGGTCTAGCAACAGAACCAGGATCCATTAGTTTGGCAATGTCTATAGCCACTTCGTTGATCCTTCTGCTCATTACTTCGTCTTCTTCTCCAAAAAGCTCAGATGTTCCTTTTGCCAGAATTTGATTTTCCACAAGCTCTAACTGCTGGTCTATGTTTAAAGCTCTACCTTTAATTTCTAAAACACTCGCTGCGTTTTTTTCATCTGAAACTTTTTGCTTTTCATCTAATTTAACCTGATTTTGGAAAGCTTTATCCGCTCTAGCATCTGATCTATCTAATTTCTTTTGTTCAATTGAATAAATTTTTTCTAAACTTGGTAATTTTTGATTTATCTGGAAAGCGTTCATTTTGCTAAAGTCATAGTTGGGCATCATTTTATTACCAAGCTGTCTAGATAGTTGTGACTCCATCGAATCAATGTCTTGCTCCCTACCCATTAAATCTTGTTCAAGACCGTATTTTTCATCTTCTCTAGCTACTCTTTTGTCTTCAATGCCGATTGCCCGGTCCATTTCCATACCTTTGAGTTCCATATCATTTGATCGATCAAAAGCATCTAGTTTTTGCTTCTTTGCTTGTGATTGTTGCCCTTGCACTGATTGCATTGCTGCTAGTGGATCACGGCCCATAATTCCAGCACCGGCACCAGCTAAAGCGGAACCAATGCTTTGCATAGTTGTAGGCCCACTAGATTGCTCTAGTTGATCCCTTTCTTGCTGTTTTTTTAGTAAATAATCTTTTATTAAAGGATTCATTTTTTGCCCTTTTTGTAGCCGTATTTATAACCAGTAATCTGATCTAAAAAACCACTCACATCAAAATTGCCATTTTCATCTTTATGCATCGATTCCATCATGTTCGGAACATCGTCTTTTCTGATAACCATCTCACCAGGAGTTAACATAGCGTGTTCTGTGTCTTGATTAGTATTGTCACCATGAATCAAACCGCCTGAATTTCTCCACTGCGAGTCATCCCATTTCTGATCTGTTGGTGCCGCTGCACTAGTAACGCCTTTAGCCGCTGCCGCTCCAGCTGGCCCACCCATTATGCCGCCCGCTATTGTTGCCCCTGTCCCAATCGACTGATTAAAGGCGTTAGCTCTGGCCGCTGAATTTTGACCGGATATATCAGCGTTAGTATTGGCCACTTTTTGCTGACCGCCTCGCTTCGCTATCTCATTACTAAAGTTTTGTTGTAATAAATTTTTGTTATTAGCCTGTTGCTGATTTCTTGTTGCAGTATTGGCATTAGCAATATCTGTGGCATTACCAAGGTTGACCGCTTGAGCATTATTTCTATTAGCAACATTTAAATTATTTTGTTGTTGTCTATTTTGAGAGTTAAAACGAGAGATAGCATCTTGTGCATTTGCAACTTGTGCTTGCTGGTTAAAATCTTGTTGTTGCATCTGACCGCCAAGCTGACCACTTTGCATAATTGCCTGAAGTGCTTGTTGCTCAGCTAAAGCGGCAACGTCCATATCTCGCATCGATTTATTAGAAGCTGCATTTTGTTGATTCTGTAATCTATTTGCCATCTCAAGGCCACTTCCAGATATACCCCTTGATTGCATATTTGACATTATAGCGTCATTTCTTCCTTTCGCTTGTGAATCCTCATCTATTGCTATTCTTGCAAGCCTAGACTTAGATTGAGCGTTTAAACCACCACTTTGCCCGATGCCCCGAAGTTCGTTCAAGGCTTCCATTTGCGCTTGCTTCATCATTGGATCGGTTTGGATACTTTCCATTGCTGAAGGATCTTGTAAAATTATTTGTGCTTCTTCAGGTGATAAAGTCCCTTGCGAAACTAGTTCTTCCAGTTGAAGCTTCATGTCTTCAATATTTGGAGTTAATAACCCCGAGAATCTATCTTCAACTTCTGGTGTCTTGCCTGCTCTCATTGTGGCCCTTTATTTAATTGTTACTTTATCATTTTTACCGTATTTATTTTGCCAATTTTTCACGCCTTTGTGGATATCGTATGGGTTGATCCACCAATTTCTATAGTTATTGTTGTACAGTTCTTCAGCATTTGCGGCGGCCTTATTATAACCTATATCTGGAGCACCTGCGAAAGTTCTCTCCAACCTTTCAATAATTTCTTGCGCTGTCTTTGGCACGCTTGTTCTCGACCGATACTTAGTCTTATCCGCTTCATTATCTGTCAACCACTCCAGGTTATTGTCTGCTGTATCGTAAATTCCTTTCCTTCTAGCGATCTCATCTTGAATTTTTTGTTTCGCTAGTGGTACCTGGTCAACATTATTGTAAGTCCCTGCTAGGCCAGCTTGCCCAAATTTATTCGTAAACTCTCCGCCAAAAGTTCCAGATAACCCGGCTAGTGCGGCCATTCTAGCTTGATCGTCTACGCTAATCGCTTTGTTCTCGTCAAAAGCGCCTTGATTTTGAAAGTAAAAGCTAGGATCTTGATTTAATGCACCATAGAGTTGTTGGTTGCCTGTTAATCCTAAAGCTTGTGCTTGTGCGCTTGATAAACTTAAATCACCAGCGTCACTAGTGTCGCCAAAAAGTTGTCTATAACTTTCAGTTTCTTTTTGCCTATTTTCAGTTTGTAGCCGTTGAGCTTGTAAATCTTGCTGAATAGCTGCTTGTCTAGCCAGTGCAGTATTTTTCAATAAGTTTCTAGTATTATTTTTTAAGTCATTAGTTTGTTTGTCGTATAAAGAAGCTTGAGTTTTTGCATTTGTTTTAGTTGTATCAAAAAGAGGATTAATATTTTGAAATCCTGCTCTTGCTGTTTCTAATTTCTGCTTGTTCTCGTCTCCACCTAAAAGGTATGAATCTAATTTTGCCTGGCCTTCGCTGTATTTACCTTGAGGACTAGCAGCGTTTTTGACAAGTCCAATCTTACCCTCTTCTGTACCTGCTAAGCCTGATAGCTTTTGTGCTTCTGAAATTGATTGCAGAACTGGATTATACCCTTCTAGTTCCTCTACACCTTTAGGCCCTTTATACTGAGCATTGGCAATTTCTCCAAAGCGTGTAACGTCTGCTTGGTTTGGAAGATTTTGCTTAGTTCCTAATGAAGCATTATTAGAAATATTTTGCGCTTGTGTTCCTGCATTATCAAAGTCATTTATTAAACCTGATTTTGCTGATTGATCGAACTGACTATTTAAATTATTAATATTAGTTTGAGCGTTATCGATTGAACCGCTTACTTGGCCTGATACATTGTCGCCAAGCTTTTGCGATTGTGATTTGTTGGCATCAAGATAAGTTTTTAGGCCCACAAAATTACCAGGATTATCAGGCTTATTTGAAGGTTGCCCCGAAGCACCGCCAACACCTGTTCCGCCATCTGATCCAAGATCAGAAGATTGACCACCTGGAGTAAATCCCTGACCGCCTTCCTGTTCTTTTTCTTCTTCGTCCAAATAAAATGCCATGCTATTTTCCTAAGTTAATTGTAAGCGTACTATATAAACTTTAGAAGCCACTAATCCAGTTATCGGATAAATAACAATTGCCCCATTATTTTCCACCCATGGGATGTAAACCGCACTAGTTGGCGGCGTATAAGTTCCCTTCTCATATATTTGTAATAGTATAAGCCCCGTAGCTTTTACTTTCAATGCACTTAAAAATTCCACATTTCCCATAATTGGATAGGTTGATGGGGTTGGGTAATTAAATTCTTTTATCTGGCATAAAAGATTATCGTAGTTTGAGATGTTTTTATTCAATGCCTGGTAAACATATTCCATAAAAGTATTCACAGGCCCTATTAAACCAGTTACCCAATTAGGCGCATCTGGTATATCTTCTCTAAGTATTTTTTTAAGAGTAGGAATTTTCATTTAATCCTGCTTCCCATATTGTTAAACATTAAGCTTATTCCTTGCAATGCAAAGCCTGTGAAAGCTTGCTCAGTTTCTATAGTTAAACTTAACCACGAAGCTCTCATTTGTTCCGTTGGCACATAAGTCCTTAGTACCGCTTGACCGCCTAGATTTCCGCCCCAACCAAATTCGCCCCAATTTTCCTGGCCCCAACCGTAATTTGAATTATTAATTACTGTTACCGTCTTAGTTGTTGCAGCAACATTGGTAGCAAAATTAACGTCGATTGATTCAAAAGCTGCGTTTTTAAAAAGCATGGAAACTTCACAAAATTGTTTTAACACGCCTGGATTTTCGCAATCGATAGGTGCGTATTTAATTTTATTTAAAATCGGTTGATACGCTATCGCTGCCCCTGTGGTAAAACCTGGAACACTTGTAACCGTAACAACCAAAGAAACTATTTGCGTAATTAAAGTTTGTCTATCGCCTTGAACTATTGTCATACCTGCTAAAAGGTTAGTAGTACTAGTAAGAGTCATTTGGGTAGCACTATCAACAGATGTAATATTGATAGTATATTGTTTATCTGCAAAATCATCATTGTTGTAATCTTTTCTTTCAATTAAAATTTGTCCTGTAGCTGGCTCACTCATAAAAAGCTTATTAACTGAAGTTCCTACTATGCCGCAAGTTCTATCCATCACCCATCTAGTCCAGGTATTAGTTAAACTAGAAAAGACAAAAGCCTGAGTAGCGTATGTGTCAGTTTCTTCAGTTACTGTAAAAAACATATATTGCCTTGCTGATTCATAGGCAACACCAAAAGAAGCTGTAGAAAAATTAGTAAATTGTGAGCTTGATAATTGTAAAAGTGTACTTTCAATTGGAACTGATTTTATTTCTACGCCGCCATCGCTGACCGCTGCTATCCCTTGGTCTGTAAAGCAAAATATTTGGTTATTAAAAGCTACTGCACTTTCCGCACATCTTAACGCTGTAGTATTATCAATTAATGTAACGGTAAAGCTTGAAATAGTTTCTCCAGATAGCCTGTAAATTCCATCAATTTTAAAGAAGAATATTCCATCTCTTAGAGCTATTACTCTTTGTATTGGAAAGTTTGCAGATCCAATATCAACAAAGTTTAAAGTTGGAACCGCTTCAACTTGCCCCTGCTTACTTATGGCCACTCTATTTTGTTGTGCTGAGTTATCACTGTCGATTAACTCGCCCTTTGGTACAAAATAACCAGACGTACCAGCAACCGTTACATTTACAGGGACTGAAAAAGTATTTGCCGTTAAAACCGTTACTACTCTTTCTCCGTTAATAGTTGGAGTAGAGTTAGAGTCATATATAACTACCGAGTCACCAGAAGTAAGGCCATGCGCTACACTAGTAATCACTGTTGGATTTGCTAAAGTGTTCGATGCAATAGCTGTCTCATCTGGCAAAGTTGGTGAAAAACTATTTCCAGCTGTAGACGTTGCAATAAATTCAGCACCGCCTATTGATCTTTCTTCAAAGAGTATTTGTCCGGGTAGATCATTTAAAGCACTAACGTAATATGCATAAATTAAAGTATTGCTAGAAGTTGTATTAATTAACTGAATTAAACTTAAAGCAGTATCATTAATATTTTGTGCAGGCGTTCCAGATGTAGCAACGATAAACGTATTTGTTGCCGTTGAAAAAGTAGAACCGCCCCAATAGTCAACATCTACTAATGTAAATCTATCTTGAAACTCTACGGACACGGAAGCTGTTGCTGTTGCGTTGTTAGTCATCTCTATACTTGTCGCACTTAAAATTGATTTAATATAAGTATTAGATGGAATACCAGCGCCAACTACTCTCATGCCTATTCTTAAATTAGTAGTTGAAGCGATAGTAGTTAGATTTGGGCTTAGATTAGTTGTACCTGTTGTAGCGTCAACATAGTACCCAAAACTTGGCGTATCCACTGATATAATTGCTAAAGTTAGTTGTTGCTTTTGTTTTATATTTCCATAAAAAGCGTAAGATTTATAAACGTCCATATCGATGCAAAAAGGTGGTTCATCATTTGCTTGCGAGATACCTTCGACCGATGGAGAAGTATATAAAAATTCTCTCATTAAAGAAAATGGAGTGATATCAGTTACAGAAAAAGACTTAGCAGCAAGCTCCGCTGTAGTAGGATTTCCCTGGATGACTAATTGTAATTCGTCCGTTGGTTCATCCGTTGATGTTGCCGTAGCTTGTGACCTATATATTTGGTAAAAATATTCCGTAGTAATTGTTGAAGGGATAATAAAAGTCAAAGCAACATCTCTTGTACCACCAGAAGCATTTTGAGCGACTAGTCTTTGAGAAGGTGCGCTTCTTATTAAGTTTTTATTCTCATCAACATAGCCCCATACTAATCTATACGCTACCGCTGTATTGTTTGCCATGAAACCACTTGCACCCGATAGCGTGTAAGTCCCATTCAGAGCTCTAACTACACCTGATTTTCTAGGTGTAGAATTTATTGCATCTAATTTAAAAATACCTGTTGAAGTTGTGAAATAAAAGTTTCTTTGTGCTTCTAAGGATCTTATTTTAAAATCACTAGAAGGTGGCGCATAAGTTCCGCTATAAGCTACCCAGACTCCACTACCAGAATCATAAGCAAGCTTTGAGTCATAAGATGCGATTAAGCTCGATACATAATTAAATAATTTATCAACTTCTCCAGATCCAATAGTTAAAGCAGTGCCGTATTGTGTTTGCCCTTGCCTGCTTATTACTAAATTTGTGTAATTAATAACAACATTGTCAGCTATTTCAAAAGCCCCTTGCGGAACACCTGATAGATTATTTGGTGCTGTGTATAATCCTTTAGCTTGTAAATCTATTTTTTGTTGTTGTGGGCTTGCCATACCTACCAACCGCCACGGCCAGTAACTCGCCCAAAGCCTAGGCCTGCACCTGATCTTAAGCCACCATTAGGATTAATGACTTTCTTTATCGATCCATCCACTCTTTGAGTAAGCATTTTAAGCATGTTGTCTTTCATCTCATTTGCTTTAGCTTGTGCCACTTCCATGCCTGGTCTATCTGCCAAACCTTCCAGGCATTTCACAGCTGTTAACTGCGCAAGATATGCGTGTGCTTCAAGTGGTATTTGCGGGAGTGCTGAATATCCTTGCATTGACACGTAGTCTCCTACTGCTATACCGAGTACTGTATCTAGAAATATTGTAGGGCTTGATAAGCTTACGATAGTAGTTTCTATATTAGTTGTTTGAAAACTTGGTCTACTTGATATTGAATTTAATTTATCCCCAGCTACCCACGATGTAGGAACCAAATCTACAACTATGGAATTAGTTAAAGCATCTATAGAGCTAACTTGGCAGTATTCTTCTGGAGTGGCTAAGTTTAAAACTCTTTTAAAATAATAAAGTCTAATGTTTGTACCTGTCGGGACTGATCCGTTTGGGTACATAATTAGTTTATTACCCTGGATATAAAAGCCCCACGGATAATTATAACCGTAAGCGCCGATACCATTAACCACATCAAGATCAATTCTTGGTAAATTAACGGTAACCAATGGACTAGCGTTTTGAAGATAACAAACTGATCTAAGTTTCTCACCTACCGCATCTTCAGGTATTTCAATTTCACCTGTAGAAGCAAGTTGGTAATCTTCAAAAGTTAAAAAGTATTCAGATTTAACAGACATTAATAAAGGTACGACTATGTCCTGCATCTCATCTGTTGCTAGAGCGCAAAAATCTACATCTTCATAAGTTAATTGCGATGTAGGTATAGTGCATCTCCTTTTAATGTTTTTAATTAGCTCTGAAGAATTATATTGAGGCAATGCCATTTAATTAATCCTTTACTTAGAAGACATTAATCTCTGGATTCTAGCGTCCATCTCGTCTTCATCGTCTTCTTCTTCTTCTTCTTCTATGTGTTCTTTGCCTGGCATAATCTCGCCGTCACTCATCTCATGGAAATCGCCTTCAGGATTCGCCATTTTGCCTTCAATTTCCATCGGCATTTCTTTAGATACATTTTTACCAAGTCTTTCATCAAAATCATCTTTTCCATAATCCATTTCCCCGATTAATTCTTCCATTAATTCTTTAATTACTTGCAATTTATCGTTATGCATCTCTATCTCCCTTAACTAAAGTTGTAGTTACTACTGAAATATTACCAGCTGTTAAAGTTAAATAAACTCTAACGTATCTTGAAGTTGGTCTGTCTTTTTCTAAAGCTACATCCGCATCTACTGTGATATTTGTTGCTGATCCCAAAGCTACCCATGGGCCTGAGCTACTATTTGATTGTTCAAATTTAATATTTCCGCCTGCTAAAGCTGTTGGGGTCACGGTCTGATTTCCTACACCTGCATCGGCTAAAGCTACTGGCGTTCCTGCTAATGCTAGAACTAAAGAAGAAGCTAGTCTAAAAGTATTCGCACTTACAACTATGACAAAGTAGTCTGTTGCTAAAGATAAACCAGAAGGCAAAGCAGAGCTTGTAGTTAGCTGTACTTTTAAGCCACTTGTTAATAAATGCGCTACGCTAGTCCAGGTAGCTGTTGCAAAAACAATTGCTGCACTCGCTACAATAACCGCACTTGGAGTATTAACGTCCGCTGCGCTTATGCTAAGTATTGAGTCACCACCGACACCGCCAACATCGTAAACATCTACCACTTGCGAATAAGCTGCGCTTACTGTTGTTGATTTTTCAATTAATCTGTACTTCATTATTTTACCCCTTTTGGATATTTTATTTTAATAGCTTCTCTTTTTAACATTATTTCAGCTAGCTTTTCAGGTCTGCCCTCATGCACTTCTAAAAGTGCTTCAATCACATCATTGATTTCTGGATATTCTTTTTTTCTTTTTTCTTTTATATCATTTTCAACCCAAGATGGATCTTGTTTTAAATCGATTAACTCGTAAGCACTACCGTTATTTTGGTTATTTATCCATTCTTGAGCGTGTACGCCATCTAAGAATAATTCAAACTTCGCTGGTGCATTTTGCTTTGTAATATTAACTTTAAACATTATAGCCCCTTATAATTTAAGCCAAAAAAACTTTTTGAATCTACGCCCGTGTTTCCGTTGATCGAGTAAGATGCATCTGCACCACTCGCTGTGAAAATTTCAAAATAATCCCCTATGGCCGTTGCGTCCACTGGAAAAGTAGAAGCCACCGATCTAGTAGTGCCGACTCCAGCGTTATCAACATCAAATCTAAAAAAAGAAGCTCCATTTTTATAGATATAAACTTGCAGGGAAGTTGATGCTTCAAAGTTGGACAGTGATATGTTCATAATTAAATCGTGTTTTCCAATTTTCGAGCAAATCAATCTCGAATTAGCAGTATCACAAATACTTAAAGGATCGTAACATTGCTCACTCGACGCTACTGATTGAAACGTAACTTTTGTCGCTGCCGTTGTTCCTGGATTTTGCGAAGATGTTTTACACATCAAAGCAGATATTGAAGCGAATTGAAAAGGAACCAAAGATATTTCACTCGGTGCAGATGCCCAAGTACCTGCCGTTGCTTGGTCTGAAAGAATCCTGCCCACTAATCTTAATGCAACCCCTGATCTGGCCGTTGTGCTGTAAATTGTACTCGCAGAATCTGCGGCACCTGCGCCCCCTTCGGCTATTGTCGTAACTATTGAACCTTCATCGTATAAATTTCTTGAAGCTGCTAATTCACTGGTGCCAGCATTATCAATTGCATAAACATAAACGTAAGAAGCAGCCCCATTTCTTTGACCTAAAGTTGATCCACTCGATATCACTAAAGATAATGCGCCTGTAACGGATCTTATAACGCCTTGACCTGTTGCACTTGTAGCGTTTCTAAAACCTATAAATATTGGATCTGTTGCACTTGCGTTCGCGCCTGCTAAAGTTTTTAAAGATATTGTTAATGCACTTGCTGCAACCGTTGCCGTCACGCCAATATTTACCAATGCTCTGGTCGAATTATTTGGAGTTACGTATTGCAAGCCTGTCGATGCAACACTATTTGCTTGAAGTAAAAAACCATTTGTACCAACCGCTAATCTATCTACTGTATTGCTTGCCGTAGCAGCGTATAAATCACCTTTAGCCGTTAACACTGATCTAAGTTGATTAGCACTTATTTGCGTTTGTATTGAACTTGTAACGCCATTTACAAATCCTATTTCCGTTGCCGTAGTTGTAGCTGCGCTTATAAAACCTGATCCATCACTCACTAGAGCTCTACTTGCCGTAGAAGCTGCTAACTTATTTACTGCTATCGCTGCGCTGGCATTAACATCACTATTTGAAATTGTTGCCGCACTATTTTTTATTAATTTTCCTGTTATTCCGTCAAACTTCGCAAATCCGTTATCTGTTGAACTTGCAGGGCCCACAACATCACCCGCACCTGTTGGTGCTGACCATGATCCGTCTGCTTTTAAAAACTTATTAGCTGCCGCATCACCCGATGCCGGCGCAGGAACTAAGCCTTTTGTTCCGCCTGCTCCAGAATCTCCTACCATTGCAATTAATATCGCTGTAGTTTGAGTAACCGTTAGATCAAGCGCATTAGCTGTGCCGCCTGTGTTGTTTCCTTTGATTGTAAGCGTTGCCATTTGCGCAGATTTTGCATTACTAACCGCATTGTTTGCAATTGTTAGAGCGCCACTTGCGATTATTGTAGCGTCGCCACTCATTACTACTGAAGTGGCTACATTTCCTGCACTGCCCACTAAGATATTTCCACTCGATAAAGCTGCTAATTTAGAAAATGCAATAGCTGCACTCACTGAAATATCAGCGTTAAGTAGTTCACCTGTTAAATTTAATTTTGAATAAGCAATCGCAGCACTTGAATTAATATCTGCATTAAGAATTGAATTTACTAAAGATAATTTAGAATAAACAATTGCTGCACTAGCGTTAATATCTGCGTTAACTAATGCACCTGTTAAATTTAACTTAGAATAAGCAATTGCCGCACTGGCATTAATCATAGCGTTGGTAATTGATAAAGCCACAATATCAGCTGTTAAAGTGCTGGTAGTCATCGTTAAATCAATCGTTGCAGTATCGCCAACAGCGTCAATAAAGCCTGGAGATTCACCATTGAATAGTAATTGATTTGAAGCGTTTACTTCTAAAACCAAATCAGAAGTATTCGCCTGATTTCTCCAAACAATTTGATCCGCTCTAGCTAATCTAAATTGGCCTGTTGCCGCAATGTTTGCTGTTCTGGTTTTATAATATTGAGATAGGACGCCGTAAGTGGTCCCAAAGTTTACATCTGCTAAAAGCTGGAATGTGCCGCCTGCTTTCTGCAACATTCCTGTCGTGACAGCACTCGCCCACGCTGTGGCGTTTGCACCCCATCTAACATCTCCTGTCGTTGGGTAGCTATAAGCAACCCCATTAATAGTTAGTGAAGTAGCCATAAAGCCCCTTAAGAAATTTGATTAACTATTGTATATTCAGTTCCGTTTAATCCACCAGTAATATCTGATACAGTTACGTTAGCCAAATCTACATCCACCATAACTAGACCGTTGCCAATTAATCCGGGTACAACCGCAGATACAGTCACAACACCTAGGACCGCTACGGCTGATACAACACCTTGCAAAACCGCTACCGCATTGATTGCCGCTGCGATATTTGCCGCTTGAGTAGCTACCGTTGCGGAGATATCAAACTCTCCATCCGCTGCTACTGCGCCTGACGTTTTTGCAGTGATTGTTTGACCTGCGCAAGTCATTGTTTGGTTGTTAACCGCAATGCCTGTACTCGTAATTAACCCTGAAGCTTTTACCGCACCAACATTAATTGTTAATTTAGCCGGTTTATTTCCGCCTGAAACTCCGCATAAATAATTTATTAAATTATTTAAAGCAGGTAGCCCAAGTGGAGCTAAGTCACATTCTGATTTAAAGCTATTCGCTGTTTGAAGTGTATCTATCGTTAAAACTTGTAAAGACATATTTACCCCTTATGAAAGAAGAGGGGTTTTCACCCCTCTATAATTAATTAACTCAGCTTTAACACCTTAAAGTGAATTAACAATACCTGAAATATAAGCTGCTTGTGCTGGTGCTTCGATAAAGATTGCTTGATTTGAATACATTCTCAAGCCGACACCTGCTTTGCCTGGAATAGTAAAAAATATTTGTCCAGATGGCTTAGTAGGGTCATTGAAAGTCAATTCACTTGCTCCAATTCTTATTACTTTATCTTTTGGAATAATAAAGCAATCGCCTTCTTTAACAATATTATAAGGGATGATTGAGATAACCCCGTTCATTCCGACATACTCTAAAACTTCAGAACCATTGCTAGCTTTCTTTTTAGAATAAGATCCATCGAATCTTCTTAAAGCTGCTAAGTTAGAAGCTAAGTCTGCCCATGTCTGAGGATTACAAAATAATAATGCATCTCCATCAAGGCCACGCTGACATTGTTTAGCTACTGCTGAGAGAACCTTTTGCATAGTTAACTGACCAGTAACTGTTACTGAGTTTCCTTTGTATAAATCGTAAGTACCTGCATCAACACCGAATAAAGTTCCAGTGTTGGTAATAATCTTCTTCATGCCTGCCATTTCTGCATAAGCGAATGATCCAGCTGATCCAGAAACAGAACCGTAAAAATGAATATTACATGCATAAGCTTCGATAGCAGTTTCTAAAGTTGTAAGCGTTCCAGCTGTACCAGCTGTTCCAGCTGCTAAATAGATAGTTTTAGTATCAACATTTACTTTAGCAATTTTGAAAGATCGTAATGAATCAACCGATGTATTGTCAGAAGCTTTTACAAAAACTACGTTAGAATTTTCCGAACCCGACCACATTCCTGTTGCCCATGATGCGGTGCTGATAACAAGTGGTAGAGTAGTAGCGATAGTAATATCTTGCTGAGCAGCATTACCAATATTGTCAGAACCATAAAAATAAGCAATTTCTAATCTTTTTTGAGCTGACTTTTTCATGTTTTCAAGTTTAGCCGACATTGTAGTCTTGAAAGATGTAGCACTGTGAGAAGCTCTAGCCGCTTGGTTGTAGCCGATTGTTGAATCAAGAATTAAATCAGCACCCGGAACTTCAGCGCTGTCCATTGACATACCAATCGAGTCATTCAAGTCATAAGCTGATTGAGTGTCTAAAGAATAAGTGAAACCAGCTTCGTTAGTTAAAACTAGTGGTTGTTCGTAGTGCTTTCCGTTCATTAGTTCACTTGGAACGAATGGAACATACTCTTCTACTTTTTTTGTTACTGGAATAAGATCGATTTCATTTTTTGCATATGCGATCTTGTAAAGTGAATCTAGTGTACCTGTATCAATAGCCATAAAAATCTCCTAAAATAATAAAGTTAAAATTGTTAAAATTCTCGACTTATTTTCTAGGTAGCGTTTTATGCGCCCATATCTTGTGTCTTTTCTAGTTCATAAAAAAGTAGGATAGATTAAACGTCCAAACTGTTCTAATAAAACTATAACCGTCACTTTCGTAACGGTCAAGTCCGTGCAAATCTTTAGCGTTTACGGTTAAAATCTCGCCATTCAGTATGAGTCATTTGCTTATGTCTATCTTCTCTTTTCTTTGGATCTTTTAGACTTTGGTTGACTGGAGTAGTCGCATTTTGATTAGGATCTTTAATTCTTGATGTGTCCCATTTTCTTATTTTATTTGCAACATCTTCGCCTAATATCTTCATTAGAGCTTCTCCGTCTGACTCTCCAATAATTGATCTGTGTCTATTCATCATGTCTTCTTTCACAATTTTTGCTGCGTCTTTTGCTTCCATTTTATAACCAAGTTCACTCGCTCTATGGATTACCCTGGCCATGTCTTGGATCGTTGCCTTGGCCACTGGTAATTTCTCTGACTCAATCGCTTCAACAAAAGTTTTGTGATAATCTTCAGCATATTTCTTTTTAAGCTCATTATTTTTCTCTGATCTTTGCTGCTCACTTCTTTCTTTCTCTTGAGCTTCAACCTCAGCTATTCTTTTCTTATACTGTTTTAATTCTTTATCTCTAGGATCTAGCATATCTTCCTGGAGTTGCTCACCTAAATATTCTTCTGCCAGCGCTCTAGTGTCATGGCCTAGGTCTTTTAAAACACCAAAAAGTTTGCTTTTATCTCTTAGCATGCTGATAAATTCTTCAGCTTGTCTTTGTATTTTAAGCCCATTTTGCATTTTTTCGTTCGCTGCTTTCTGGTGAGACCACCCTTTAATCAATTCAGCTTTATCAACTTCATATTCTTTGCCCATTGATTTAACTTTGAACAGTTCGATTGCTTTTCTAGCTTCCTCTCTAGTCATGTCTGGTAATGCTGTAGCGTCTGCTTTCGGTGCCGCTACACTTTCTGCGTCTGTTGTTGGTTCTGCTACATCTACTGTTTTTGCTTCCGTGGTTTCCATACGTTCAAAACTCCTTGTTTGAATGGTTTATATTTTTAAAGTCATAATAGTTTGATTTGTTTCAAACTTTGCCCCTCTGATTACTGCTCGTTTAATCATTTCTTTATGTGTGCTAATTGATTGCACATATTTGTACTCCCATGTTTTCGCTGCTTTCAAAGCTGTATCCAAAAGTAGTTCAATCGCTAATCTTCTATTTTCAGCATCGGGATTCGAGTACATGTTTTCTAAATTGCAAACGCTGGAGTTGGTAAGGTATAAAAAAACACAAGCAACATCTGGAATAATGAAGCCTGTGTCACTAAGTACAGTCTTATCAATTTTTGGCATGTTTCTTTTTTCTAACCACTTCATCACATCGTTGAAATCGGTGTCTCTATATGCTCTAACCATTTACATCATACCTGGATCTTGTACTTGCTCGCCTGTTGCTGGATTAGTTGGCATGTTAGGCATATTAACGCCTTCAGCTGCTTGCATCGCTGGCACTTGTGCGTTCAACATGTCACCAGGGTTATTAGGCGCACCCTGAGGCGGCATGATCGATTGCTCAGTGAATAAAGATAGAGTAGCTGGATCAGCTGTCTTTAAAAAATCAATATGTTCTTGAATATGATTTAAAGTTTCTACGACTGTTGGAGAGTTAGGATCATTTCTAACGCTCGTGTTCGCTAATACTGTTCTATGCTCCATAATATGCTGAGCATGTCTATCTGTGATAATCGCTCTTACTTTTTTCCCTTCACCCATCTGTTCATTTTCATCTTTGATTAAAATTAACTCCGCTTGCTTTGATTCAATTACAGGCTCTAGTCTACCTGTTGAAATTACCTGGATATATTGATCAACGTTAGCAATTAGATTTCTCTCCATTAGAGCATCTGCCATGTTAACTTTACCAGCTGTTGTTCTACCAAGTGGATTACCAACATCAACAGTTACTCTATCGATTGAGCTAAAATCTTCGCCTGAGAATGATTTCATTAAATGCTGATTTGTTTTACCTGCAATCGCTGCGACTCTCGGCACAGCTGCAAATTGCTTTAATATTTCTATTGTTGCCGTTCCCACATCTTCGCATAAATTAATATAAGAAGTTTGCAAGCTCATGGTTGATTGAATAGCCGTTGATTGAACTAGTGCTAAAGCTGCACCAGATTTCAAAGAAGCTTCTGGATTTCCTCTTACTACTGAGTTCATGTTTGATAAAGTTTCTTGTGTCTTTTCTAGCTGAGAAATAAAATTAAATATTTCTGGTGGCGTTGCCGTTAATTGCATCGATTCAGGCTTACCAATCTTAGGATCGTATTCAGTTACATTCATACCGCCTGCAAGCGTTGAAGTGTTTAAGTTTGCACCCTGTGGAACTAAAACATTTTGCACCCCATAGGTTGATTGATTTGTAATCACTGTTGAGTAAAGTATGTCTATTGCTTCTTGTACTGGTAGTAAGTCAAAGCCCACTGTGTAGCCAAAACAAGTTCCTACTTCTTCGTCTGGTGCAATTCTATATATATGAGTTTTTGAATATGGTAGAGGCCCATCAAATAAAACTGTGTCATTAGATAGCACTTGTGTATAACGGCCGTTAGGCATTGCCATCGTTGGTCGATGTAATAACGTAAATACACAAATACTTTCATTGTCATCAAGGTTAATTGCATTCAGAGAAGTAGTTTGCAACCACCAAGCATCCATATTGTCGTTTAAAATATTTTCTTTTAATTCAGGATACTGAGCAATCAAATCAAACTTGTTAGCTGTTTTTCTAACGATATACCAATCATGGTTATTAGGATCTGATTTAGTATAATCTC
>Ga0163154_10001624_pt1 | contig 34556 bp, 27 predicted proteins | sample OliLakLV19MP9P1_FD_148649 | JGI IMG/M metagenome (GOLD analysis project Ga0163154, IMG submission 148649) | Freshwater microbial mat bacterial communities from Lake Vanda, McMurdo Dry Valleys, Antarctica - Oligotrophic Lake LV.19.MP9.P1 | ecosystem: Environmental > Aquatic > Freshwater > Lake >... | reverse complement strand
GGATAGATCGTACCGATTTCGTTGTTGGCTGCCATCACGCAAAGCAGCGATATTCCCTCAGCACAGATTTGTTCGAGATGTTCGAGGTCGAGCTTACCTTGTCGATCGACGCGCAGGAAGATGATTTCAGCTAGTCCTTTTTTTGCAAGTGCATGGCAGGTATCAAGGACGGCTTTATGCTCGATGGGTAAAACGGCGATGCGTTTTTTGCCAGAACTAGGAAGTCCTTGTATGACAAGGTTGATGCTCTCGGTAGCTCCTGAAGTGAAAATGACTTCTCTGGGCAAAGCACCAACCAAATTGGCAACTTGTTTTGATGCTTGTTTAACGGCTGTATCGGCTACGTCGCCGTAGGTGTGATCGATGCTGCTAGAGTTGCCGAAAGCAGTAGTCATGTAGTGATAGACAACTTCTGTGATACGTCGATCGCATGGAGTTGTAGCGTGATAGTCAAGGTATATAGGAAAATTCAGTTTCATTGGTATTTGTTTATTCCCAAAAACATTGGACTCATGATGTCGTTATTTTTTGTAGAAACATTAATTAACAAAATTTTGCTCTTACTCTTATGTTGAAGAAAATTTTACTTCTTCCAACCCTTTAAGGAATTCGGTAGCGGATTTTGGGCGGCGATATGAACCATGTTGTAGAGTTTCTAATAGAAGTTTACCAAGAGAATGTGGACCTGACCAATCATCAATTGTTAGAACACCAATAGGTGGACGGCGAGTAACAACAAACCAAAAAACTGAAGCAAGTTGAAAAAGGTCAGAGCAACAGTCAATTACATCTCCTAATCCCATTGCTTTTGAAACTGCCTCAGGAGACATCCAGTATCTTGGACCTACAGCTTCATCAAAGCGAGTCAGTTGTTCTTCCTCTTCCTCTATCTGAGCACACAAACCAAAATCAGAAATTTGCCAAATTTCTCCACTGATCAGAATATTATCAGGCTTAATGTCACGATGTACTGCTCTAGCTTTTGAGTGAAGTTGTTCAAGAGCTCTAGAAAGACCAACAAACTGACTGTAGTAATCTTCAAAACGCATTGGAGACGAATCTTTTATAAGGAACTCTCTTAAATTAGAGTCAGCTTTACGCATGATAACAAAAGGAGCAAGGAATTTTTGTTGCTTAGTAGAGTTTCTATGATTAAAGGCAGAGCACTTATGATGAATTAGAATATTGCCGTGATTTATATAGGTAACGATATGCTCATGGCTCAAGCAACTGATTATCTTGATTTCTCTTTGAAATCTCTTAAACCGAGGAGATTTGTTATTTATTAAAACTTTTAAGGCGAACACCTCGCCATTAGCCGCATTTTCACATTCAAAAACAACACCATTACCTCCTTTACCTAATAACTGATCAGAAATTGTATATTTACAACCATCATGCCCTACTATATTGTCTGGCAAAGTATATGATTCTCTATTCAATTCAATTTGAACCATAGTCTAACTCCATAGATATCTGCTCTAAATTGTCTGATGGTTGACAAAGTGGATCTATAATTTGCCAGCAACTAAGCTTTGCTTCATCACCATTGAGTTTGATTTTTTCTATAGATTCTCTTTGCATATACTGAGCATTTGACATTTGAAGAACGTGGCTTCTTTCATCCCATGCTAGAACAGAATTTTCAGGTGTTGGAGTAAATTCTTCATTCGATAATGGACACACTTCAATAGGAGTAGGGCAAAATTCTCCACTCCAAATAATCTCATACAGAACATCGGAAAAAATATCTTCAGAGGATTTAAAAAGTTTTTGTAGATAGGTGCCACAGAGAATATTTTCTAATAAATTAATCCTCCATCTTCGACTTGAAGCTGAATTAGCATCTGAAACGCAGCGAATGGCATACTCTCGTAAAGTCGCAATATTAGAGGATGGCTCAATATGGTAATTAAGAATAGACAAATCAGTACGAAGTGGTCTTAAATCTTTGCCAACGATTTTTCCACCTCGGAGTTTAAGGTTATTGATGGCACCAAATAATGAATAAAAGTCGGATTTTTGACGAAATCTTGTTTTTTCTATTGAAGGAAGTTCTCCTTGTCCATGAAGTCCCTCTCCGTTAAAAATTACTTGACAATCATTCAATACATCATAAAATCGTTGGATTATATTCCCACTTTGAGATTCCTCCCACTGCATATATTCTTCATAGACCTTGTCTAGTTGCTCTTTTTTGTCTAAAGGATATTGTCTAAGCATCAGTGCCAGTAACTCAGATACAAACTCAACGTCAGCCATGCGTCTACGATTTGCAGGCGTAAAGATTTTAAACTCATCGAGAATGTCTGATAATGCAAGCTCTTCTGAAATTTCAAGAAAATCACCTGGGAAGTCAGCTCGTCTAAGCTCTTGCTTGTTAAGCTGTTTCATGTACTTGTTAATACGCAAATAGATTTGCCTTACTTCATCATCTGTTGCAGATGTGATTTCATTCATATCAATTCGATAATTTGTAAACAAATCTCGATCATCTTGCTCTAGATCCTCGAATCGCTTTCCACTAAACCGCTCTTCACAGGGAGGCGACGTAAGAGCAAACCTACCATGTCTAAAGTCAAGAATTGCTCTAAGCCTTTGCTGCCCATCGATAACTTCACGATAAGTAGCATCATCTCTAACTTTCCTACGTGCATAGAATTTTGGGATTGGTATATTTTTAAGAATAGAGTCTATGAGCATAACTCTTGCTGCCTGAGTCCAAAGCTCACGTCTTTGGAAATCTGGCTGTAACTCAAGGCGATTTGAGTTTGTCCAATCAAATATATCTCCGATTGATACGTTAGTGCTATCCCAAGAAGTCATTTCATTAACCACCTTACTATGTTGACAATAATTACAAATTCAATAGTTTATGCAAACCACATTAAGTCAAGTTGGTTAATGATCTCACTATTTCCACCAACACTGGCAGTTCTTCATCTGATAAGAAAGGAACTTGCGCGTAGATAACTTCAGGTTCACTAGAAAGACGTGCTGCTAAGTGCCCTCGCCCAAGCAGATACTCTGCCCCCTTTCGACCGAGAGCAATTTCGGAAGTACCTTCATCAGCGACCTTGAGAATAAGGCGGTTGTCCAGATTTGAGCGTAACTGCATTGGGAAAACGCTGTTATCTGGACGTTGAGCAGCAAAAATCAGATGGATACCTGCGGCTCTAGCCTTTACTCCTAAGCGTTGTACGGCAGTAGAAACTGCATTTTTGTATTCATCTACAAGCATCCAGTCAGCAAACTCATCATGAACGAGGAAGATGAAGGGCAGCTTCTTTTCTACTTTCTGGTTGTATGCTGACAAACTGTTAACCTTTTGATCTCGGAATTGCTTGTAGCGGCGATCCATTTCTTCAACGATCTCCTCAAAGATAGCGATCGCTCGGTCTTGCTCGATGATAATGCCTTCAGGAAAATGGGGCAGATCTTCAAAGGGGAAATAGTCAGCACCTGACTTAGTATCAATAAGGTAAATATTGACGAGATCGGGCGAATTTGTAGCAGCAATATCTAGGAGTAGGTTTCGTAGTAAGACTGATTTACCGCTTCCCGTTGCACCTGCAATCAGCGTGTGGGGTGCGTGCTGCTGTAGATTCTCGAAGTTACTACCTAAGTTTAGGTACAACAGTTCGCCATCGAGTTCTTTTACTGCGATCGCAAAACTCAGGTTAACTCCAGCAGGGTTACGGTTAAGTTTACGTCGTGCCCAAACTTCGCCGAGATAAATGGTCTGACGCTGAGGACGAGCGATCGCAACCTGAATCTCTCCAGGTTGTGCAGTGAGGTTAATAATTTGTAGTCCATGTGTAGTTAAGATGGGCGATCGCTTCTTCTCGATGTCTATAATTCCTAAGTTGTCAGTACCCTTAAGTCTCACGATTGCAGCATTAGGGGTAAGTCTTTGTCCCAACACTTTTGCCTGTAGGTTATAGCCCATCAGAGCTGTTTTGAGTTTGGCAGTTATATCGATCAACCATTGCTCGTCAGAGGCTTCGCTATGGCTCGTTTGTGCCTGTTGCCACCATGCTACAAGTGCGGGACTAGCCCAGTTAGATTCGTCGTTCGTAGCAGAGACCACGGAAATGTTATTCACTTTAGTCACACTTACTGTTGGTTCTTTCTGAGATAGATCTGATGGAATCGACTTATCATCTACATCTTTGCTCTCTGAAGTAGGAATATCTTTTTCATGCTGAGCTATCTCTACACTTGAAATTTTATCGGGCATTTCACTAGTAGTTTCGATATCCATCACCCAAGTCACTCGATTAGCAGGGAACAATGGCTGAGAAACCGACCAAGGTTTATCGTCACCAATCAACTCACGCACCGCAAAGAGAGATTGTCCAGATTCATAGGCAAGCACCAGTTTTCTCACAGACTCGCGATCGTAGGTTTCTTGAAAGCAGCGATCGACTTTCATAATCGGAACTCTATCGCTTTCAGTGTTGCTATCATTAGCTCCCGACACAAAAACATGGGAATAACCAGACAAATCGATACGAATTGTTCCTTCACGTATGCCTTCTCGCCACTGTTCGATGGGTAGCATTGTATTAGCACTAAATTCTATACCTTCTAGCATGAGATCGCTAAGACGGGATAGCCACAAGTCGCGATCAAGACGACCAGGGCTAATAAAAAGAGCATCAGCAATACGATAGACTGTATCGTAAAGCTGCTTCTGGGAAGTCTTACGAGCGTCAGCCAAACCCGACACACCAACATACTTAGCTTCAGCAATGATGATCTTCAGTACGGGCTTATCATCGATATACTGTGGCGAAATTGCCATAATATCTGCGATTTGACCTTCCTTCTGTCCCAACCAAGAAGCGTAATCGTCTAGAAAATACCAACCAATGGGATTATGTTTGCCAATTTCTGCTGTGACGATTGCTTTGCTTAATACAACACCCATCAGTTCGCTAGCAAATATGCCACACTTAGCAGCCCGTAGTACTATGTCGCCAGAAATGGTATTTGCATCATCAATAAAGCTCTGCACGAGTCTATCAATAAGGCTGCTTTCTATGCCAAGGTTGAGTGCTTCTAGTCGCTTGCGAACAAGAACCTTTAGCAGATTTAGTGATGCAGAAGAAGAGACAAGAAAATTACGCTCGTCAGTGCGGTGCTGTTGGTAACGAATTACATTTACACCTTGATTAATTAACTGCCGCCGTTCGAGCAAATCGTCGTAATTAACGACCCATTCACCCAAGCGATGAGTTTCCTCAAAAATAGTTCTTGTTTGTTCGTCTTGAAAAGAAATCTGACGGGCAGGCAAAAAATGCTGGTTTTGTTGCCAGTCTTTGGCTTCAATAATGCTATAGATAGCATCAAGGTAAGCCTGCCCAACATCAAATTGTTTGGGGCAGGTAAGATACACTGTAGAACGCATTTCATCAGAAGCCGCAGGACGCTTTCGCGACCAACGGGCAGGGAAATAAGTCAGGATGTTAGACGAAACTTCATCAAATGGAGCAGGTTGCCAAACAACTCGTGATTGTCGCGAAATCGCATCCTGTAGAAACACAATATCCGCAAATTTACCTTCTTGCGAATTAGTAGGTGGAATATCTTTAGGCATGACACTAATTCGCAGTCGCGCCATAAAATCTTGAGATACTTCACTAGCAATGAAGGCATCGGGATCGGAATCAGAACTTTCGAGCATTTGCTCGTAAAGCTGGGCTAGCTTGGTAGGATCTCGATGGCGCAGAATAACCTGACATCGAACTTCTTCACCTTCTTCTTGCAAAGAAGCGCCGAGTTTATTAACGATTGCTAACGGTAACTTGACAGAATCAGTTTGATAGAGAACAACGCTCAAGTTAGCCTTTTCGTGAGGAAGCAATTCGACATAGCGATTTATCAACCCTAGCAACTTCTCAGCAGCATCAGTTGGATCTTCGTGTGTACTTCGATCTGTTTCATCCCTGATCGGAAGCTCCATGAGGCTATAGTCATTGAGTGTGTCAGTAACAGAAAGTAATTTTGGTTCGCGCCCTTGATACCCAACACCAACTTCAGGGGTATAGGAATGGATCAGGTCATTGCGTAAGTCGGCAAAGAATAGTCGAGAGTCCCCAAAGTTGACCTCAGAAGCTGAGAGGATATATCTAAGCAAGCCTGCGAGTTGACGAGTTTTAGAAGCAATAGCAGCTAACCGCAAGGGATGCCAAGGAGCTACAATTGCCGCAGGTTTGCCTCGATCGCTACGCATTCCTCCAACACGAACAAAGCCCAGATGCAGTAGCGTTTGATAGAGTTCTGATCGGTTGCCATCGCCTTTTGCATGGGTTAGCAAAAGTGTAAGCAACCTACCGTATGCCTCACATTGATGCATGAGAGTTGGACTAGCGATTCCTTCACCTGAAGGCTCAATGAGATTGGCGATCGCTTGTTTATAGAGTGCGCCAAATTGCTGCCATGCTTCTAAAATATCTTGTGCGACTTCTTGGGAAAGCCTACCTTCCTTGTATGCTTTTTTGAGCTTTTCAGGTAGTTTGTCTAGTTCGCTCTTATGCTTATATTTTCCGATCAGCGAGCCGCGATCTCTGTTATAACCAGGTGATAGTGTTCCTACATCTGCAAGAGAGATACCTTGAAGTCTACCTTTCTTACTGACGAGTTCGCGCTGTACTTGCGAGATTTGGAATGGAGAGTTTTCATGCAGGCGAGTTAGGTCGCTATGAAGTTCCATACCAATTGCGTTAGGACTGCCTCTCCAAATCAATTGCGTTTTAGCAATAAGGTTTTGATCGCTATCTCGCATTTCGATATAAAACTTTATTTCAGTTGCTGTCCTAGCAATAGAAGTATTCTCTTTATATTTGTCTTTTTGCTTTTTCTTCTCACTTCCAAGAAGTTCATCGTATTTGAATAGCCAGTGTGTATCCCATTTGATGTGCGGACTTGTAAGTTTTTCAATACCGCGATAGCGAGTACTGAAGTACTGTCCGACATTAGCATTTAGCTCCAACCAAACACTTTTTCGAGAGCTTTTCTGGGTTAAAATTGATAGAGACTTAACGCTTTCAGTGGAATCTTCTTGATCAAAGAGCCTTTCAAAGGCTTGTAATAACCCAACAAGAAAATCAGTACATTCAATCGGTTGTCCATAGACAAACTTGTCCCATTTGGCTTTGAGCTTGCGATCGCTTTCGAGTTCAGTGCGATGTGTTTCATAAAATTCGCGATCGTCATCTAATGCTTCCTTTTTATTACGTTTCTTGAGAGCATTAAGATATTGTATTTCTATTTCTGTTAGGACATCAGGAAATTCATCGCTAAAGAAGCTTATTGTTAGTGAAGCAATATCAGTTTTTTGGGTTTGTAGCCCAGAGAAAAGACTGCTAATACTGTTTGTTTCCCACTCAAATTTTGCAATTGCTTTAGATTTCTCATTCCAACCTGCGGGACTGCTAATGAAAGCAACGATCGCAGAATGAGCAATTTCGGGAATATCCTCTCTGACCTTCTCAAAGGCATCTCGCAATTCCTGTTCTTCAATAGGTTTACGATTCTGCCGCTGCTTTATCAACAGGCATTCTCGTTTAGATTTAAGTTCCTGAAATGCCCTTTCCCATCGCTGAGACTTTCCTAACTGCGTTTCAGGAATCGCACTAAAATAGCCAGAGTCGCATGGTAGACGTAAGGCAGGTAAAGCTCTACCTAAAGCATCAAGGATTGGTAGTCCTTCAGACTGAATGTAAGATCTTGTCTCAACCACATATTCTGCAAATTGTTCTAAACTTTGCGAACTTACTTTTTGTAAGCCAGCAATTGCCTTGCGCCAGTATTCAAGTTGATCGTCCGAAATAGGCAAGTCTTTAGCTGCCAGATCGATCCAGAGGTTAATTTGGCTCTTGAGTTCCTGCGCCCCTAAAGAAGTAATATCACCAAGGGACTGAGCCTGATCGTCACTTGTATTAGCTAGTAGAAGAGCAGAACGTTCGCAAGTCGAGTGTCGAAGGTGTACAGTTCTCTCATCTGTTAAAAATTTTTCGGGGAGTCCATAATCTCCAACGAGCGATCGAGGCACTTGAATTTTGATAAGGGGTTCAAGCTGAGTATCTTGCATAATTGCATGGCAAACCGCAGCTACCTGTTGAGCCGTAAGGCGATCGAGCATATAGCGAGCAACACCATCTGTTGCTTCATCACTATCGATGGAATGCTTAAGATAACCTGCTGCAACCTGTCCGATTAAATCAATTGCTAGTAGCATTGGGAACCTCCGAAGCAAAGGGATTCTGAACGTAAGCGCAAGCATCTGATAATCGCTTGAGCAAACCGATACTAGCAAGGCGACGCTCTAACCTTATTGCATTTGCGGTAAAGTCTTCTCGATCCGCATCCCCTGAGTCAATGAAACTCTGCGCCTGCTTTTCACCTATGATAAAGCCATATTTTTCGTAAAGCCTTGCCAAAAATTCCTGAAACTCCATACGATAAGGTACGCAAGCAAGTACAAGTGTTTTCAAAAGGGCATCTGTGGGTGCGTATCGAGTACGTCTACTACTCCGTCTTGAAGAAAGCCCGATTTCTTTTGACCATGTACCATGAAATTTAGCAAGGTGTTGTTTATGTCGTCCAACCGCATCAGCGCATAGTTTATCTAACAGTTCATCAGGGGAATTTGCAGATTTGTCCTGCCATACAAAGTGCTTTTCCAAGAGATCTCTTGCATCATCTAGTGAGCTAAGCGATTCAAGGCACTGCTGCCATTCGGGGAGTTCAGCCGTGCTAAGAATGTAATACTCGATCGCTTGCTTTGGCAGGTTGTTATTTGTTTCGTATTCATTTGCGGCTAAATCACGAATATTTGTCTTTTTAGGTGCAACAATTTCAAGGACAAAGCGTGGTTTTTGATTGTCTTGAAGCACAGCTTTCGCACGATTTAATAGATAAACCACAAGGTGTAGTCCAGTAATTGTGACCAAGTGAGGCAGTGCGTCATAGTCTGGCAGTTTACAGCGCAAGATACTGAGCCAGTCATCAGCTAAAGATACGTATTCTGGAAGAGAAGCATAAGGGAGATAAGGAGGACTACCACTTGGTCGCTTTTCTAGACGATCTCGATCGGGTTGAAGTGCAATAACAAGTTGATTCCACTTCGAGCCTCTATAATTGCTAGCATACTCACTAGCAATTATCCCCATTTTTTGAAGGTAATCGAGTATTTCTGCTCCCCTTCCACTCCGACATAGCATCAAATATGCTAACTCTCCTGTTCTGCCAAAGAAGCGGCGGTCATTAGTTTTATTAGAGCCACTGATTCGTAAATCCTCATAAAGACAATCAGGTCCATACGGAAAGACAAACTTTGAACTCCACCGTTTATTGCTATCTCCCTCAATTGCACTTGACTGAAGAAATTTCACAATCTCAGCAAAGTTATCAAATGAAGTAAACCGACTTTTTAAGTAACTAAAATCAACAGAATCAATACCACCGACACTCTTAGCCATTTCCTCCATCCAAGCATCCCATCGCTCCACATCATCAATATATTCTGTTGTTATCGCTTCAATATGGGGATTGTTGAATAAAATATTGCGAAGATGAAGACGAAAATATATAGAGTAATGAAGTTTATTTATTTCCTCCTCAATAAAGGCTTTGCCACTTACTGCTTCTGACTGGACAATACATAACATCTCTAAAATACAAAGCCACGGAGTTTGTTCGTCATACAGCCTATGCCCCCAGATCGATTCATCGACCCACATATTAAGTTTGGACTGTTCAATTTGGGGAGGACGAGGTAGTTTTAACATCAGATATTTACCTCAAAAGTACGAGGGCTAGCTATACCGTCATTATTAACTTTCAACAGACGAATACTCATGGACTCCTCAACCTCTTCCGTATCTTCAGTTTGTCTTCTAAGTCTTAACTGCTTGAGTACCTGTGTTTTAAAAGCAAGAACATCTTCATAACACTCTTGAGAGAAACTACTAGGTAGAGCACCTTCTGCTACTCTACTAAGGTATTCATATCGAGTTACAGTTAGATAAAAACTTGCAGGTTGAATATCCTGAGAAAAGCGAACGACCAGAATTGGCTTTCCTCTATTAGTACTGAGTTCCACAGAGACACTCTCCCCACGATCTTTCGCCACAGATATAAACTTCTCATAAACTCGACTAATCTTTGCTTGAGAGTAACTCCCTGAAGTTGCAAGGATTAATTCGTTTTCATTGTTGACTAGTAAACCTGTAAAGATGCGGTTTAGACCACGCACTAGACGAATAACAATGATCTTAGGAAGCTTTTTCTCATGCTGTAGAGCCTTACAGACATCGTTTAAATACTCGCCTGCATACTGGAAAGCTGTAAGGTTCCACAGCTTTAAGTCGGTGGTGTATTTATTAGGTAGTGTGAAGAATAGTCTCTGTCTCTGAGTTTGTAGAGCTTTCAGAAAGTCCCCTTTTCGATTATCTTCTCCGCCACCTTCTAAATATGAACGTTGTTGTGCTTGGTAGCGAAGATTGGCACCATAATATTTATCAGAGTTCACTAAGTAATCATAGTGCGGCTGTATTTCAGGATCGTCAGCACCAAAAATCAAAATATTGTCGATCTGGTTGCTTGTCTCTATCCCGATGCCAAAGCTACGTAGTACTTTAAAGACTTCTGTAGATTCGCGCTTGCGATCGCCAAGGTTTTCACCAAAAATGTTTCGATAGAGGCTAGCAAGTGGTTCTTTCCCCTTATCGAGAATAGCAGGAATTTCCTTGCAAGATAGCAGCTTATCCTTTGCGTCGGGATGACCGAGTAGTGCATTTGAAACTAACAGGAGTAACTGACGTACAGGCAAATGCATTTCATTGAGTTCACTCAGTTCCAGTAAGTTAGTGAGACGTTCTCTTGCTGTTCGGTCTGTTGCAGTACCTTCAAGGCGAGATTTGTTTTCCCAAATTGGGCAAGCAGGCTGATAGTTACAGCTATCGCAAGCCCATCCTGAATGATTCAATACCGCATCAAGAATGAGCGGGAAGATTATTGCTGAACTTTGGCGACTTAAGTTGTAGAGCTTTACATTAAACCCTTCCTGCTCTCTTCTATCTTCTACGAGCAAGTTTTCGATGACTTGCCGTACATTTTCGATATCGGCACTCTTCTCTGTATCTGCCCAGGCTTCAACAAGTTGACCATCATTAGCAGCAATCAGAAAGACTTTATCTGAAGATTTCCCAGCGATCGCCATAGCCACATGAGGTAAGAGTGTTTGTTTTTCCTCAGTTGTCAACTCGCTCAGATCTTTAACCACAACTAGTTTCTTATCTTGGAGCGTCAGGACGTGCCATTTATTTTTTGCTTCTTTTTGCCATACTTCTGGGGAACCACCCAAAGCTTCCCAGACTTGACGACAGTAGTAAGTTTTGCCGTCACCTGCTGTACCTGTCAAAATGATAGACTTTGGTGCAACCGACTGAAAATTCTCGATCAATTCGCTACAATAGGTTGTTTCAAAAGTAGGCGGTTGGATTTTTTTCCGCTTTGACGCTCTCTGAATCGTCTCGTCGTACATATTATCATTGCGGGGAATCGGTCCATAGTTCCGCAAAAAGCTGACCCATTCTGACGAAGGATAAGATAAGGACTGAGCCATAATTTCTTTCATATTATAAATGACAAGCTAAACAGGGCATTTCATCATCATCTCCATGATTTCGCGTCTGCCGTCGTGATCGCAACTGGTCATCATCGACTTTGTCCCACAGCAACAGGTGAGGGCTATCGTTTGGTTTTGCGTTTCTAAGCTTAAAGTTCTTGGGAAGCATAGGCTTTTTCTAAGAGTTCGAGCGGATCGATCCATCGCCGAATAGTTTCGGCTGGCTGCACGGTACGGTTTTGCTCGATCAACGCTAGGACTTCGACTTTATCAAGCATAACTTGTAATTTGTCAGAATTAATGCCTAAAACTGGAATTAGTCCCAAGTTTTGCTCGAATATTTCACGAGTTTGGACGGAGTTAGTGTCGCTAAAGTCTCTCTGCCAGAGTTCAGCCAGAAAATAAGCATATAGATAATCGTTGGCAGGTTTGGCAACCTCTAACACAAATTTATCCTTTTCAGGCGATCTTAAAAATCCAAAGCCAGATAGAGCATGGGGTTCTGTATAGGCTCGTAGGAGAATGTTAAGGTCTTTAGAGAGGTTTTTTGTAGCCTTGTCAAAAACGGAGCCTGCATAACTTTCTAGTTCTTGGCGGGTAAATGTTTGATGGTTGGGCAAAAATGTATAGACAAACCATGTCCAGCCGCCCCAGTCGGATGGGTCTGCGGGTGGAGACATTAACCCTTTATCGCCAAAGCTTAAATAGAAATGCATCAGCCAATCTGTGACGGGCGACTCTAGGTATGGATCGTGGGCTAAAACGATCGATCCTTGTGGGGTGAGTTTGCCTGTAGATCGATCGACTAGCCCAGAACGGATAGCCCAAGTTTTTATTGGGCCAACCTTCTTATTCCCTAGCCCAGTTTTTTCAATAAGATTCTGTGTGGTATCTTTTAATCCGTTTTCGTCTGCTGCAACTTTAAGGATTTTGAGAACATCATCTTTCTTGAAAGCAAAAGTAGTATGAAAACTTAGTTGTAGTTCTGGCATAGGTTTAAGAATATTAGTTGAGGGGTGAAAGGGATAAGCCTAAAATTATAATTCATCTATAAAATCAATATTTTCATAGATGAGCGACAACGGAAGATTTAGGTTAATACTGGTCAATGGGACTTCAGGATCGCTTTCAGCAAGATTTGAACTGCTGATGGTTAAATATTCCCAAATATGAGCGCGATCGCTGCGGCGATAAAGGTCAATTGTGGGGCTGTCGGAGTGAATCAGTAAATACTCTTGTAAGGTATTGATTTTGAGATAGTTACTTAATTTGATCCCGCGATCGCGGCTTTCGGTGGCAGGTGATAAAATTTCAGCAATTAGGCAAGGGTATTGTAAATATTCACGAGCCTCGCGATCGCGCAGATCGCAGGAGACGACTAGATCGGGAAAATAGTAGACATTACTAGGAATGGTCATCAGTTTGGCATCACCGCCAAGAACCCGACAACCTTTACCCCTTAGATGATTTCTAATTAGCACAATTAGATTAAGGGCAATTTCGTTATTGTCCAGTTTGCCGCCCGTCATTGCAATGATTTCTCCATATTCATATTCATATCGAGCTTCTTGTTGAACTTCCCAATCTAGGTATTCTTGTGCTGATAAGTCAGGTGGTGAAATAAGGGTGATCATAGGTTTTACGTCTTTGTAGATTGCTCATACCAAAACACTTAAGGGCTTAACAATTAAATTTTCTGTGGGAATAGGCTGATTATCAGCAAGCAAGCTTTCGATATACAACTCGATCGCTTCTGTGATGTTTTCAATTATTTCTTCAAAAGTATCTCCTTGCGAATGGCATCCTTTTAGCTTAGGACAAAAAGCATGATAGCCACCTTCTTGTTCTTTCTCTAAAAGTACAGCGTAATTATAGGCTTGTTTTTTGGGCTTCATTTTTTATTCCGTGTAAAAAAATCGTTTGCGATATTCTGGCTTTTAGACAGAAAAAATTTGGAGTGGAGTCAATAGAAGTTCGGGAAAAAGCGGAGATACAATTTGTTCGTGGTCTTGATAGGTTGTTTCTTCATAGAGTCCATCTTCGAGGATCAAAATCGTGACCTTACGATCGATAATATCGATAATCCAATATTCTGATATCTCGATCGAATTATATTCGGCACGTTTTTTGCGGTAGTCTGTGTTGCGGGTGGAACTACTCACAACCTCCACAGCCAATAGTGGTGATGAATCAGTTAGGACTGCTTCGCAAAATTTGATTTCATCCCATTGTGTCAATGTTACGACAACAACATCAGGAACCCTACAGGTAATTTTTGCGCCAATCCGACCTGTTTGAACGGCAATTAGTTCTTGTTTCGAGACTAAAGACAGTTGGCAGCGCTGAATTTCTGAGCGGAAGCGATCGTTGATAAATTCACTCATGCCGCCATGGATACCTGTCGGTTGAGCCATTAACACCAATTCTTCATTAACTAATTCGTAGCGTGAATCAGTACCGTCACTGTAGGCAAGATATTCTGAGAGCGTGAATATTGGACTAACAACAACCATTTCGATCCTCCAGACTTATAAATGACAGGCTAAACAAGGCATTTCGTCGTCTTCGTCGTCTAATACTGATTCTAATACTTCTGCGAGACTATGTTTAGGTGAAGTTTTCTTTTCCCTAGCCATTGACTTTTCATGTTCAGCAATGATTTCATCTTTACGAGCAATTAACTCTAAAAGGGTTTCGCCTTGTGTCCATGTGTATGTTCTTCCATCTTTATGATCTTGCTCATAAGAAATCGCCTCTGCAAACTCCTTAGGATGTTTTTCAGCAAGCTTGACCCATTCATATTTACGTTGAAAAAAGCAAAATGAACAACCTGAACGACTACGCCAACTATAGTATTCAGGTAAACCAATTCCACTCTCATCAAGGATACGAAGAATGTCAGACTTAACTAGATTTTTTTCTTTAAAAGGATATACAGGGTAAATATTTGGTCTTGCAGACACATAACCTTCACGATTCTCATCTGCTCTTATACCAATATAGCTAATAGCTCTATCGTCCCCGACGAACTGCTCTAACGGCTCTATCTTAAGTTTTCTGGTACACCATCTTACTCTTGGAGAAGGTAAAACACCATTAAAAACTTCTAGCCAATGGTCAAAGTCTCTTTCCGAATTTAGGTATTCAATTTTAATTCCTAATCGTGCTTTTATCCTTTCCAAATACTCGTAGGTTTCAGGAAGTTCTTTGCCTGTATCACAGAAAAAATATTCCATTTGCGGAATTTCTTTATGCATCAAAATTGCTAAGGCTGTACTGTCCTTACCGCCAGAAAGTCCTAAAATGTGCCTTGTCATGAATCAATTTCCTCACAAGCTTCAGAAATCAGAAAGTATTCATAAATCGATTCTTCTAGCTCTTTCATTACCATTTCTCGATCATCCTGTTCTATTTTTGTTAACTCATCACTATAATTGAGTGACTTTGGCAGAACCCAATATTTATCATCTTGGATAAAGAGCTTATTTGGTGAAGATCGCTTTCCTGTTTTGACATTGTGCCGCCAGAGAGTGTTATAGACCATACCATGTGAATCATCAGTTTTAAAATGATAGAGTTGTTTCTCTAAAATCAAGCTGCAAATTTCTTGAGAAGTCATGGGGCGATTTGCTTCATTCATCACTGCTAAAATTGCCTGAGCGATCGTTCTTTCTTTTGGCTTTTTACTGGTTTCGATCGACAGATTATCAGTTTCTACGATATTTTCGACCAAATCCAATGGTTCATTTTCTATAGGTAAGTTTTTAGCCCGATCCAAATCTTGTTTTGATTTGAGGAATTCTACAAAATTAAGTACTTCCAACTGTTTGTCAATAGGGAGTTTTCTGATATTATCAACTATTGCTAGTTCGATGTTTTTTACCTCTAGTGCGCTCAAGATTTTCCTCCTTTAGATTCTGTTCTGTGAATGCCTTTTCAATATTGGGACTACTCTCAACTAGTTTAGCAACTAAAGCTTGTTGTAGTCGATCGAATTCTCTAGCCACAAATTAAGGTCTCGATCGGACAAATCAGTTAACTGAGATTTTGATGTAACAACTTGTGTCATTTTCTATTTATTCCCAAAAATCAATATTCAGCATTGAGTCAATATCACGGCTAAACTGCCATGTGTCAGGGAATTGATAGCCATTTTTAGAGTATTCATCTCTAACTGTCCCCAAAGCTAAAAACCAAGCGTCATTAACCGCTTCGTCCCAATAGTTTTTGAGACTAGGAGTTTGCTTTAATCTCAAAGTTATCCGTCTGCGTTGCTCCCTAATCGTATTCTCCCATCCATTAAAACATTCAGGCATATTGATATACATCCGCTTGATTAAGTGAGCTAATAAAGTTTCTAATCTACTCTCTAGCTCCTGTTTTTCAGATCTTCCCAAACCCTCAATCTCCTCAATTAAATTTTCAAGATCTAAATGGTCAAAATCCCGATTTCGCAACTTGGCTACAGTTTCCTGAGTCCATTCCAAAAAGTCGCGATCGTATAGATCTTTTTTTGATACAACTGCTTGTGTCATTTTTATTGATACCTTTCCTGAAAAGCTAAAAACGAGTCCAACTGAGAATCCATTAACAAACATTGCTCTAGATGACGAATATCTAACTCAGGTAACCAGTTACTCACTGAAACCTCGACATATTCAGCATCCTGCAAGCAGTAAATACTAATTTTGCCATTCTCCCAAAACCACACTTCAGGCACACCAATTAATTGATACTTTCTGAGCTTTTTTGTGCCCCCACTTGTGACTACAACCTCTATACACAAGTCAGAAATATCTTTTTCTGTGCCAATGTTATAAGACAAATCAGCCTGAAATTCTGTACTCCCTCGCAATTCTTGCGTATAGGCTCCTGTAGCTACAAAACCTATACGTTTTAGCCCAAAATATAATCCTAGCAATAGCCCAAGCAAAGCCGTAATCTTTTCGTGCAAACGCCCAATACCCACGATTTCCAAAACTCCTTCACAATAAGACATCCGCACACCACCAATCTCATCAAAAGCAGATTGCAAGGTTTTAAACTGCTCCCAAGTCACAGCTTGTTTAATCAGATATTGGTCTTCTGCCTTACTTTCTATATTAGTTAAAGTTTGGATCATAGCTTTACTTTTGCTACTGAATCTTATGAGTATAGCTTGCTAAGTTATTGATACCTTTTCTGAAAAGCTAAAAACGAGTCCAACTGAGAATCCATTAACAAACATTGCTCTAGATGGCTAATATCTAACTCAGGTAACCAGTTACTCACTGAAACCTCGACATATTCAGTATCCTGCAAGCAGTAAATACTAATTTTGCCATTCTCCCAAAACCACACTTCAGGCACACCAATTAATTGATACTTTCTGAGCTTTTTTGTACCCCCACTTGTGACTACAATCTCTATACACAGATCGGAAATATCTTTTTCTGTGCCAATGTTATAAGACAAATCAGCCTGAAATTCCGTACTCCCTCGCAAATGTTGGGTATAGGCTCCTGTCGAAAAAAAAGCAATACGTTTAAATCCAAAGTATGAAATTAGATACGCACCAAGCAAAGTGCAGATCGTTTCATGTAATCGCCCAATACCCACGATTTCCAAAACCCCTTCACAATAAGACATCCGCACACCACCAATTTCATCAAAAGCAGATTGTAAGGTTTTAAACTGCTCCCAAGTTACAGCTTGCTTAATCAGATATTGATTTTCTGCCTTAGTTTCTACATTAGTTAAAGTTTGGATCATAGCTTTACTTTTGCTACTGAATCTTATGAGTATAGCTTGTCAGCTAAACAGACATTACGTTTCTGCGAAACTCCCGTACAGTTTCAAGCGGAGAACTCATCAAAAGACAACGGCATAACAACGCTAAATCTAAATTTGGCAAAAGATCACTCTGGTTCATTCTGACATATTGATGATTTTGTAAGCAGTAAACTGCGATCGCCCCATCTTCCCAAAACCATACTTCTGGCACATCGCGCAATAGATATTTGCGTAACTTACTGGGGATACCGCTAGTAATTACAACTTCAATACAGAGATCGGGAATATCTTTATCCGTACCCAAACAATAGGAAAGATCGGCTTGAAATTCTGTGACATTAGGAATAATCTGACTGTAGGAACCGCTAGGAAAAAATTCAATACCGCAAATCTCAAAATAAGCAGTGAGTAAACTGCCTAGTAAACTGGTGTACATCTCATGGGCTTTGCCAATCCCCATAAGTTCTAAAATTCCTTCGCAATAGATTAAACGCAGATTGGGGACGTTCTCAAAACCAATCTGAATCGACTTAAACTGTTGCCAAGATATAGCTTCATGGGCAAAATGGCGATCGCAATTTCTCTCTAAGGATTGAACCATCACAGCTTACTCCTTAAGTGCTTATCAAGGACTTATTTGCTATCATACACTTTCCTTATTTAAAACTCTCTCAGCCAACTTAGCGATTAAAGCTTGTTGCAAGCGATCTTCATCTTCAATCATTAAACCGTCCAAGATTTTATCAACCAATACTTCAAGGCGATCGCTATCTTCTCGATCGAGCCAAACTAAGCGATGAACCTCATGCCCATCAGGGTGAGTAATAGTAATTCTACGTGCATCAAAGCTTCTATTGATGACACGATCTAGGGATGATTCTATTCCTTTTACTAAAGCTTCAAGATTGATAAATCGCCTTGAGAGATCGCTCAATTTGAGTTCAAAACTATTCATGTCTGCATCTGTCCAAGATTCCGCAGGCTTATCCGCCACAATCATCAGCAAAGACTCCAACCATTGGCGATCGCTTACGGTTTCATCGGCAGCAGCCATCACAAAACTCTTTAACATCCGCTCCGAACAATTACCCGTTAAACAACTTGCCCTCACTCGCAAATCTTCACGCAACTTATCTTCACCACTCCTTATCCCAAATGCATCATGTAAGAGATTTTGACAATCAGCAAGCAGTCGATCGTAAGCAGTTTGAATCTCGTGTAACACCCGAACTAGCTTGCTTTTAAACAGCTTGGCAGTGATGTTATCGCTATTATTGTCATCTCCATTGCCAGCTCCAATCGGCTCCATCCCACAGGCAACGGGCAGAGAAGTAAAAAGTAATCGATCGGGTTCTTGGGCCTTTAGCAAAGCCTGCACAACTGCCTGCGCCTCTGGACTAATGCGATGAGTTTTGGTGGTGTAAGTGGCTAAATTCTTAACAAATTGGAATAAAGGCTTGACCACTGAGAGCATCGTCACATTTCGCACTTTGGCAGACACCTTTTTAGGGTTCGGCGATTTTAAGATTGTCTCTAGTTCGCGAAATACTTTCGATCGCAAGCCCACGATTTCAAAATACTTCACAGAAAAGCGTTGGGGATGCTTAACCAACAACTCAAAATGTTCGGCTCCCAATAGAGGAATAAATGTCCCATCCTTATAGATACTGATGTCATCGTTATGATAGAGCAGTAAAGCCGCCAGCAAAATCGGGATCGCCCCACGCTTTACCCCGTAAGGAGGGGCTTCGAGTTGTTGGTAAAGTCGATCGAAGGTTTCAGGCTTCTCAATCGCCCCAGAAGATTTACCAGTGCAGAAGTTTTCCATGGCAACCCACACTGCCAACACATTTTCTGTCTGTGGTGGATAAAAGCCTAAAATTCCATCCTCAATGCGATGAATACCCGTCTCCCGCAACATCGACTCGTAGATACTAGTTTCGGGACCATAGCCTTGAAGTCCTAGACGCTCTAAATCGCTGCGATCTAACATAGCTTCAATCAGCAGCCTCATTGCTTTTACCGCTTGGGAGGTAAGTTCGCGACGATTGATCAGCTCATTCCAAACTTTTAGGCTGCGATCGTATACCAGATCGCAAACATCTGAGAGTTTGGCATTGAAATCTTGGATATGGTCGATCGATTTCTGTTTACCGATCATCCAGCAACTACTTTCGGATTTAGAAAGATCGAAAGATGCAGTTAGTTGGGCATCGAGTAACTGCTCGGCTTTACCCAAGCGATAGCGCACCTCTTGTCTTGCCACGACATCATTTCCCAACTCAGGGCGCATTTGTAACTTTTTCAAGGCAGAATATTCTGCTGCCATGATTTCTAATAAGTTCAAGTTCCCTGCTGTCAAAACAACTAAGGGCTTGTTGTCTGCCGTGCGTTCGGGGATTTTCTGTGGTGCTTGAGCATCTACCCAGTAGCCAATCAATCCATCGTAACTATTGTTGGCGCAGTTAAGCTTTGACCAGTCCACCGTACTATCTAGGTAGCGACGCTCAAAGTAGCGCACTGTCCCTGTTTGGTAGCTATGACGCTGGGCAATTATAGGCTTAAGAGTAAAAGTTGAGGCAAGCATGGTCACAAGATCGGTGCGGTCTTGCTCGATCGAACCATTCAGTTCTGCTTCAATATTAAAATCTGTTCCTTCCCAAATTCGCAGTTCATCAACCTGTTTGCGATAGATGAGAATGCCTTTGTTTTTGGAGAAATGCTCGATTAGAACTTCTATGCTCTGCTTCTTCTCGGCATCTAAGGGGCGATCGCAGAGAGCTAGTTTGACTAAATCAAGTGAGGCTCGCAGTTCGCCCGTTGAATCAATTAGATTGAGGATGCCAATGGTTTTAAGAAATGCTTGCTCTTCTGGTTTTAGCGATCGTGAATTGCTAATCTGGTTATGAATCTCTACCCACTTATGCAATTGAGGACGCGACCCAAATCCTGCTCCAATAGCTTCAATAAAATAGTCATAGATTCGATCGAGTTTTAATAATGGCACTTGACCACCATCAAATTCGGTTTCATCTAGATACTGCTTGAGTGAAAATGGCTCTGAACTGGTGAGAAAAGTAAATAGAGATCGATCGTTCTGAGCATAGTTTGTACAAAGAACGGGCAGTACTAATGCTGTAACAGGATGCAATGGATAGGTTGCAGCTAACAAGTCGGGGGAAATATCGCTAATCCCAATCGCTGTTAGTTGTTTGCACCAATCTTTTGCCTCCGCTCTTAATCGCTTTGCTAGCTTGTCTGGTAGCGAATTCTGAATTGCTTGTCCGATCAGTCTAGCCATCTGGCGAGGTTGATTACTAAAAGCAATATCTTCAAATCGCCCCTGAATTTTTGACCATTCGTTACGTTGCACTGTAGCAAGTCGATCGCCATAATCGGCAAACGATTGGTGAAGCATTCCTACTAGATAAAAAGTCTGTCCTTTGTTTGGCTTCAATTCCGCGATTTGTTGTAGCAGATAAAGGTCTTCTGTCCTTTGGTGCATTGAAGCAAATTCAAGGGTTTTTCCTAATTCATCAATTAATAGAATGACTGGGGCTTCAGCTTTCTGTAATACCTCTTTTAAGATGGCTAAAATATCAATATTGGTAACTGCTTTCCCTGACTCTATTTCGAGCGATAGATCGCTTAGTCTTTTTGCCAAATCAATTTTGTTGCGCTTCTTTGACCAGAATCTATCTGCACCAAAGTCTAAAGCTCGAATAATCGTATGTGTCAGTGGTTCGCGTTGAGCAGTGGCGATCGCTCTAAAAAATCCCTTCTCTGGCAAATTAGCAATCAAAGTCTCATAATCACTTGGTTCGAGGGACTTTTGGACGATCTCTAAAGCTAATTCTCGAACAGGATTTGATGCTGGGGCACAAAGACTAGATAAAAAATCAGCAAAGGCAGACTTGCCAGTTCCATAAACACTAGTAATGGTCTTAGCACGGGTGATATTTGCATCTGTCGGATCGACCAAGATACGTTTGAGCGCATACAGCGATCGATCCGTCAGGATATAGCCCTGCACAGCTTCAAGCGAGTCAAAATCTCGCTCTAAGTTAACTGAGCGTGCATAGCGACGATTTAGACTGAAATATTCTGAGAGGAACTTGACCATGGTTAAGCAACGATACTGACTGTTTTAGGTTCTGGTAATCGGTCTCCAGATAATTCATATGCCATAATCAGCGATTCTAAAGCTTCAATCCCATTTGAGAGAGCTGCTTCATAGGTTTCACCATGAGTACGCCACTTCTGGTTAGGGAAATCAGGGAATCCCACTAAAAAGCAATCATCCTGATCTGACCACTGAATGATTATCTGATATTTGAGTTTATTCACCTTTTTGCTTCCTCCTTACTTCCTCTAGAGCATCCTGAACAGCTTTCTCCAAATAGCGTTTTGCGTCTAAACCATCTTTGCCAGAAACGGTAAGCTTGCCAATATACAAAGGGTGTATCCAGTTAGTGTGACTACCTTTACCTGTGAGTTCTGTAAACCCTTGTTGTCTTAATAGTTGTTTTAATTCTCGAATTTTTTTAGGCATTGCTATTTCTATAGTACCTATTCAAGAGCATTTGGCTCAGTTTTGTAGGGTCTTTAGTAAATGACATTTGCAATAATCCTGAACTATCTGTAAAAGAGATGGCTTTTTCTACCTTTGCCACCTGCTCGATCGCGTCGCACAAAGCACTCTCTGTTAACTTAAAAGCCAGACCTGGGCTGCCCACATCGTACAAAAGACGAGATACAGAAATTGTTTGCTGTTTTCCCCTGCTTGCATAGTCTAGGCAAACTGCGACAATAATTTCAGGCGGCAAGTTTGGCTTTTGCCCGATCCGAAAGCCTAAATGTCGTGAGTCTCCTACAATTAATCCCAATTCAGCAAAGGGGCAATCGAGATTGTCTTCGTTTAGGCTCATTCCTGCTCCCTGCTTTACGTACATCCGCAAAAGGCAAGTTACATCTTTTTTGAGCGATGACTCAGCGATACGACCACTAAAATGTCGATCGCAGTAGTCTTTCAGTCCATTCAGTAAGCTTTCTTGCGTAAACTCATTTTGCCTAAACAAGAAAAATGTGTAATACCAAGCCGTTGCCATACAGGGCTGTTCGGACAGATTTTTTAGCAAATTCCAGTGCAGCAACCATAGTGAAGCTGGATCTTCCATGTAAGGATCGAATCCATTTTCGCCAAGCAACTGGTTACCAAAATCGGTCGCATAGAGATCGTTAACTAACTTGAATGCCCCACACCAGTATCGAATTGACTTTGCCATATTTTTACCCACACCAAGTTTGATGTGTGCGTCCTCAGCCAAGAAACTAGCAGGATTCTGGCAAATTGCATCGAATCCTTTCTTGAGCCAACCAAATCGGGGGTGAAACGTCTCATGCCTTGCAAAAACAGGGGTGATACCTACTAAGTGTTGTGTATTTGGGCTAAGCTGGACGATCATATTGGCTAGTTATTGCTAACTATGTCATTGTAGTTGTTGAAGTACAAAAAGCGCGACCGCTCAAATCATTTCAAGAGCTATGGGTGAAGTTCCATTAGGTGGATCTAGACAAGAATCTAAGACAATTGTGTCTCTTTGCCAGAGAAGTTCGATCGGGAAAAAATTACCCAATGCTTTGTATGTCCATATCTCCGCTATAACCTCTATGGATATTGGCTTGCAGGACTTTGATTGCCAAGCCAGAGCATTACTGCCAAAAGACTACATATTCACGCTGATCAAATTTAGCTACGATCGAAAAATCTCCTATCTCTACTATCCAGATTTCGACACCAATCCCCATCCAGCCCTTCATACTAGTATTCAAGTAGACATAGAAATCCGAGAAATTCAACGACGTGACTACAGTATTTCCAATAATCCGCCAGTTCTGCATCGCAAAGAAACCTTTGTCACTTCAGATTATCCACTGTACAAAGAATTTGCTGAACTGACCCGACAGGAAGAAGCGATCGGACTACTTAGAGAAACCCGTACCATCGGAACTCGAAATGGATGGGAGCAACGCTTACAAGAATTCAATGTAAAAGTTGAAGGACATAGAGTTATCCACAACCAGCAACTTAAATTTGAACCCAAAATCGATCGACACAAAGCGGCGATTCATCGTCCCGATCTTTCCAGACCTGTACGACTTGCCCTAGAAGCAGAGTTATTTACAGAATCAACCACCTTTTTTGACTATGGCTGCGGACATGGCGAAGATATCAAGAGAATTCGCGATCGAGGTTTTACTAGCAATGGTTGGGACCCATATTATCGACCTCACATCGATCGAATCCCTGCTGACATTGTAAATCTTGGCTATATCATCAATGTCATTGAAGCCCATGCCGAACGACGAGAGGCTCTGGTTAAAGCATGGGAACTATCTCAACAAGTTCTGATCGTTTCAGCACAAGTCCTGATTAGCGATGTCGGTCAAGGTCAGATTGCTTACAGCGACGGCGTGATCAGCAGTCGTAATACTTTCCAGAAGTACTTTGAGCAAGAGGAACTCAAACTTTATATCGATCAGGTATTAGGCGTAGACTCTGTACCTGTGGCTCTGGGAGTCTATTTCGTGTTTCGTTCCGAAGACCAAGCCCAGAGCTTCCGAGCCTCTCGTTTCCGTTCTAGGGCAACCACACCAAGAGTTCGGATTGCCACGAAACGTTTTGAAGATTACAGAGAGCTTCTGATGCCACTCATGGCTTTCTTTACCGAGCGGGGACGCTTGCCCGTTAGTGCGGAATTCTCACGATTTGATGCACTTTTAGCCGAGTTTGGTACAGTGAAACGGGCATTTCATGTTGTCATTCAAGCCACTGACCAAAACGAGTGGGATTCGATCGCTGACAAACGCCGTCAAGATATTCTGGTATTTTTAGCTCTCAGTAACTTTGAGAATCCCTATAAACGGCTCAAGCTCAGCCAACTTTCTCAAGAGTATCAGACAGATATCAAATCTCTATTTGGTTCTTACCAAGCCGCCAGTACAACCTCTGACCTAATGCTATTTAACTTAGGTAGACCAGGATTCATTGCTACCTGTTGCCAAAACAGCAAGATTGGACGACTGGATCGCCATGCGCTTTATGTCCATGTCTCAGCATTAGATGATCTCGACACCATGCTGAGGTTATACGAAGGCTGTGCCAGTCGCACTATTGGCAGAATGGATGGAGCCACACTGATCGAATTTCACCTGCACAACCCCAAAATCACCTATCTGTTTTATCCTGATTTTGACAACGATCCGCATCCAAAAATGCAAGCCTCTATGCAGATCGACCTGCGAGATTTACATGTTCGCCATCGCGACTATCACAACTCAGATAATCCACCGATATTGCATCGCAAGGATGCCTATGTGAGACAAGACTATCCGAACTATGAAAAGTTTAACAAATTAACCAAGCAAGAAGAAAACTGGGGACTGTTGGATAACATGAAGGAAATTGCCCATTTTCAAAGCTGGCAACAAACCCTTCAAGCACATTGTGCAGAAATCCAAGGGCATCGAATTGTTTGGAGTAAAAATGCCGATCCAGGGAAGGTCAAGTTATTGAAAGCGCAACGTAAAGCTAAGAAATTAGATGAAACTCTATGAACAATGGTTTGAACAAAAAAATTAACGAGGATACAAGCCTTACAGGGTAATAGCTCTAGCTAGTACTTATTTAAGTGGCTGTTAGGGAAATCGCTAACCTAACTTTAAATAGTAACCAGAAATAGCACTCTATATGGGACAATATACACAAGCAATAAAAACTGTCCGAAGTATTGGCTTAGATAACCTTCCTTTTGCGAAGGAGAAAGCCATGGGTTCAAATCCCATTGAGGGCTTACACTAAAAGCCAATTTGTGAAAGGGTTACAGAATTTTTTTGACTTCACTCTAATTTAGCTGCATCCATCTGAACCAGTAACCATGAACAAACGCGCCAATCTAACCTTAGCTCTTACTTTTGTGGCGACGGCGGCGGTGAGTATTGGTGGTTTCTTGGTGCTTGGTAAAATCGCCCCAAGTGTAATTCCGAGTGCGTCGTCGGGCAACGCAGGTGAGATCAAATTACTCGGCGATACATTCAGTGGTTATAGTACCTTTCGCAATAGCACATTCCAAGAAGCTCTCAAAGGCGCAGGCGTGAAGTTGAGCTATGCCGATGAGTTCGATCAGGCGAAACGAGCCAAATCTCTAAGTGAAGGACAAGCAGACTTAATTGTGACGACACTCGATCAGTTGATTAAGCAAAAGCCCAATGGCAAAATTATCGGTTTGATCGATCGAACAATTGGAGCCGATGCTGTTGTTCTCAATACCAAAAAGTATCCCAAACTAAAATCTCTGATCGACTTAAACCAACTGGTGCAGCAAAATCGATCGAAAGGCAAGCAACTCAAAATCACTTTTGCGGGTGATACGCCAAGCGAGTATTTAGCTTTTGTGTTGGATACAAAATTTGAAGCGTTTAATCTATCTGACTTTGAAATCGCCAAAGTTGCGGATGCTTCTGAGGCTTGGAAATTGCTCCAAGATCCAAATCAAAATGTGGCGATCGCGGTGATTTGGGAGCCATTTGTCACCCAAGCGCGTCAGAAAGGCTATACCGTAGTCCTGTCTAGTAAAGACGCTCCGACCACGATTGTCGATGTGTTGGTTGCTTCAGATCGCTTAATCCAATCACAACCTGAAGTCCTAACTAAGTTGCTCGAAACTTATTATCGTCGGATTGATACTAACGTTAGAGATACCACTCAACTACAAAAGCAAATTGCTCAGGATGGGAATTTATCACCCAATGATGCGGCATCGGTGTTGCAGGGGATCGAGTTTTTTACAGCGATCGAATCGAAGCGGTGGATGACGGATGACACCCTGACTAAGAGGATTGGAGCAACTGCCGCAGTTCTATCTCTGGCGGGTCAATTAGACCAAATCCCCCCAAATCCCAACCAACTTTTTATGGCGCAATTCATTAATAAAGCGGCTGAAAATACTCAGGTTCTGATCGATTTGGTGCGCGCCAACGATCCTGACTTAGCCGAACGTTTGACAGGAACCAAAAAAGCGATCTCATCGATATCTCAACTTAATCCTAATCAGATTCGGGCGGCTCAGAGTATTGGTAATTTGGAGGTGAGAGGAGAGGTGAAATTTGGTTCTGGCTCTGCTCAACTAGCAGCAGCAAGCCAACAATCACTCAACCAATTAGCGAAAGAAATAGGTGAATTTAGCACTCAAACCGTAGCGGTCAGAGTGATCGGTCATACATCTCAAACTGGTGATGCCCAAATTAATCAAGTCCTCAGTCAGGAACGCGCCCAAGTTGTCGTCAATTATTTGCGTAATCGCGGCGTATCCCACAATATACTGGCAGAAGGAAAAGGTTTTAGCCAACTAATTTCAGGCATTGTACCTAGCGATCCGCGCAACCAACGTACCGAAATTCGCCTCGTTCGGATTAACTAGTTCTTCCCATATTCTTGCGATATTCTGCTCTATGTTTGCTGCTCCTCTACCTGACTCATCAAGTCGCCAGTTACTCGCCGAAGCTCTGGTAATATCCCGCGATCTGATGAGTGCCGATCTGAAATCAGAACCAGAAATCCGCTCAAAGCGGCAATCACGACTGCGTCAAATTCGTGAGATGTTGAAAGAGTTTGCTCATCCTATTTGTCGCGATCGACTCCCAATTGACCAAATCCCTCTAGAAATACGCGAAGCATTTGTGCGGGCAACTCTTCTGGCGACTCGCTATAGCCAGATTGGGGGCAATAATTGGCATGGCACTTTACCTTCTCTTACGCTCAGCCAGTATCAAACCGATCCAGTTGCCGCCGAATTGAGATCGCCAGAAGTTCTCGATCGACTCGTGCAACTTTTTGGATTATCCAACGAGGCTCAGATTGAGATTAAACATACGGTAGAAGCTGTCGATCGACAAATTAGTCGCCAGAAGCGAATTATTCATGCTGCCCTGAACGTCGATTCAAATGCTGATTCAGATCGCGATCGAAACTTAAAGACTACCGCGCTCTTTCGTCATCTATTTGGTGATATCCCTCTACCAAGTGCTGCACTCAAATATGTTTATACCGATACTCAGATTTACTTTTGCATCGACTATGATGTCGATCGACTTTGCGATCCTGTACTTTGGCAAACTTTGAACCCAACCGAGCAATCTCATCTCCAAGGTTTTTTGCAATCACTAGGCGAGTTTAGCTTCGACCAATTTCAGCGATTCCCCATATTTAGTGTTTGGAATTCTGAGAATATCGATCGAGCTTGGTGCGATCGAATATCCCAACAGACAGGATGTACCACCGCCGAAGTGTATCAATCTCTGGTCAGATCGGTGAATGTGATTCCAACTCATAAAGCCGAAGCTCTCTTATTGCATGATATTTGGGGACATCATTGGCAACTGATGCTGACGCAATTTGATAGTGACTATACCATCCTCAGTACTTGTAGTGAATCTCTTCGCGCCTCAGAGACTGCCTATACTCCTGAAGGTCCACTTACCTGTCGAGAATTATTCAACCGCGAAGGTAATACAGTTAGGATTGATGTCGATCGATCTCGTCTATTTTTTCATGGAGAAGTGCAGCAAAGGTTAGGCTTGTTATTTACTCATCTCATTGGTGAGATTGTGGCTGATGTTGCAGAGTTTAAGTTCGTTTGGGATCATCCTCAGCTAACTGAGAAACTGCTCAGTTCTTCCATTTTTAAATCAGAACCAACCAAGCTAGATTTGAGCTTAGGCGATATCGATTTCTTGTTTCTAAAAGTGCTGCAACCTTTACTAGAATTAAAACTGTCGATATTCTCTGAGTCTCGTCTAGAAAGTGATTTACTCGCAGAATGGCAAGATGCTGATTTAGAACTCAAGATCGGTCTCAAGCAATCGATCGCGCATCTTTATCAAATTTTCTTGTCAGAATATAATTCCACCTATTTGCCGACAATGACAGGTAATATCGGCATTTTTACCCAAGTTGTGAGTAATCTCCTCTATCTGCAAAATGCGATCGACACTCTCTACAAAGACTTGATTGCTACAACTCAATCAGATATCCCATTTCAAGACCTTCTGATTGTGTTTATTGGCTGTTACTGTTCCAGAGACAGCTATGCTGATTTCTGGCAAATTGATGATGTCTTAGCAGCATATTTTCTCCCATGTTGGCAAATTCTGAACGAATTTGTCGATAATTAATTTTGCGATTACACAAAATCAAAACTTAGTCTTGTACACTTGGTAATGATGAACAATAACGTGCAGGATCGAATAGATAAATATCGATCGTGAAGGCATCTGGGGGTAATAACGATCGATCATCAGTCATTAAGGAGCTAGAAATGTCAAACAAAATAATCCAGTTATTCGTAGCCATTGCAGTGGTAGTCGGTTTGGTCACAATTGCCACTTGGGGATCGCGTGAGTTGTACTACTTCTTCAGTAATTTGCTTTACTGGATGCGTTACAACATTGGTCAACTAGCGGTGGGTGTGTTTTTGGTTACCGTACTCGGTTATCTTGTCGCCAAAAAGTAATTTGCGAGTCCCAGTGGAAGAGGTTTAACGTAAAAATCTAATCTCAACAGCAAGAATTACTTGTAAGTGATTCTTGCTCTTACTTGCCTAGTTGCCAAATCCTTTACTTCTTACCCATCGACGTTTGGAGCGATCGATCGCAGAAACTCCAGTTACAGAAAGATACCCCCTATCAAGATCGCCAGACATTTTTGGGATCAAAAGCTTCATATTTTTTTTCATAGTTTAGGAGCCAAAGCTTAGACAATTTTTCTCTTACCTCTTCATTGACGTAGAGAGTCTTATCCTTTGCGAGCAGAACCATTGCCACATGACCAGAATTTTCCGTTACAACTGGAGTTTAGACTAAAATCTGACTTCAAGACATCCTCTATCTCTTTCTCAATCATGCAGCAAAGCCAATCAAATAGGTAAAATGATTGGCTTTTTAGAATGGATTGCCAATATTGGGCGAGGGGAATATCAAATCAAAAACCATTTGAACCCAGTTGACGCTTCGACAAGTCGTCGTGACACGGCATAGCAATTCTGGTGCATCTGACTACTAGTTCCTCTTTTTAGAATACCTATTGGTTAATCTTTAACTCCTTGACGATACTTTTGCTGGTACTAACTTTTTAACCTTAGCCCAGCTAAACTCATGAATTAGTACATAGGAGCAGGGAATTAGGAACAATGTCAGAATTGTCGCAAGGGCTAAACCAGAGAAAATCACAATGCCAAGAGGTTGCAGAAACTCGCCGCCGTCGCCGCCGCCTAGGGCTAATGGAAAAGCACCAACTACCGTCGTAATCGTAGTCATCAGAATTGGGCGTAAACGGGTGGGTGCAGCTTGGAGCATCGCCTGAATACGACTGCATTTCTGCTCCTCTCGCAATTGGTTTGCTAGTTCCACCAGCACGATCGCATTATTTACAACGATACCAATTAGCAAGATCACACCGATCACCACCATCACATTGATCGAGCTATTGGTTACATAGAGTCCGACAATCCCGCCAGTCAGAGCGAGGGGAATTGTGAGCATGATCACTAAGGGATCGAGCAACGAGTTGTACTGCACTGCCATGACGACAAATACTAAAAAAGAAGCTAGTAAACCTAAGGTTCCAAACGCGCCAGATAGATTGTCATTGGCTGCCTTCGCACTGCTGGGTAACAGAGTTACACCATCTGGTAAATCGATCGCCGCGATCGCCTGTTCCGTTTGTTTGAGCGCATCACTGAGACTTGCCCCACGCTCTAGACTGCCTAGCACCAAATAGACCTGACGCTGATTGATTCGTTGAATTTCACCAGGAGCGCGACCTTCGCGAATTTTGGACACATCAGCGAGACGGACAGGACGATTATTGCTGACAAATAGTGGGACTTGCTGCAATTGTGAAGCATTTTTACGCAAGGCTGGATCGAGTTGGACGCGCACATCGATCAGGCGATCGCCACGTTGTAACTGTGTGGGAACGGAACCTGTAATCGCGGTTTGTAAAGTGGAGCCGATCGATTGTGTCGATAACCCTAACGCTTGCAAGCGTTCCCAATCAGGAATAATCTGGACTTCGGGCTGACGCGCATCGGTGTCAGGACGGAAGTTAGCCCCTTTGACCTTTTCTAAGGCACTGAGAACTTCTATACCAGCTTGAGCTAATAATTCAGGATTAGAACCCTGCAAAACCACATCAATATCGGTGCGTGGCACAGGTGAATTATTGACGATAATTCCGCGCACTTGCCCAGGATTAACCCGTACCCGCACGCCTGCTAAATTTAATCGCCCGATTTCCCGATTAACGCGACTGACAAAGCCAGCAAGGTCAGCATTGGGCTTGAGGGTGATCGTGCTACCACTGCGGAGTGGATTAGCAGTAACGTTATTCCCAAAGGAACCACCGCCAATTGTGGCAAAGGAATAGGCGGTTTCAGGCTGCTTAATCAGGATTTCGTCAACCATTTTCATGATCTTCTGATTTTGAGCAAGGGTTGTACCTGCGGGAAATTGAGCGTTGAGGTTGACATCTCCCGTTTTGACTTGGGGAATGATTTCTTGGGGAAGTTGTCGTCCCATCAGGAAGCCACCGCCTCCGAGTATAACGAAAAGACCAATTACGACCAACAGACGATACTGCACAATCCGCGCTAAAAATCCTGCATAGCCAAGAGTCGCCGCCGCAAAACGACGCTCAAATCCACGCATAAACCAAGATTCATTTAAACGACTCGACCAAGGAATGGCTAATAGTCGCGAAGCTAGCATTGGCACTACGGTTACTGCGATCGCAATTGAAGCTAATACGGCAAAGCTAATGGTGAGAATGAGTTGATTGAATAATAGGGATAGAAATCCGCCCAGTAATAAAAATGGAAAGATAACGACGAGGTTGGTGCTAGTTGAAGCAATTAGTGCTGATTCAATTTCGGTGCTGCTTGCCTGTGATTGATCGATAATCTCGTTAAAATCAGGATCACCACCTTTCCGTTTGCGAATTTTCTCAATACCAATTGTGATATTTTCCAACATCACAATTGAGTTATCGACAACGATCCCCACACCTAGAGCCAGTCCACCGAGACTAAATAGGTTTAGAGAGAATCCAAAAATACCCATGCAAATGATCGCGGCTAGGGTCGCTAAAGGAATGGCAAGAGTAATGATTAAAGTCTGACGTAACGAACCGAGAAATAGAAATACTGCGATCGCGGCTAAGCCTGAACCAAAAATTCCAGAGGAGGTAACGTTCGCCACCGAAGCTCTGATTAAATTTGACTCGTCAAGGGTTGCCGTTAATTCGGCATCATTGGGAATTAAACCACTAGATTGCAGGTTTTTAATCTTTGCTTTAACGCGATCGATGACTTCGACAGTATTAGCATCGGGCTGTTTGGTTACCAATAACCGCACGGCTTCCTGTCCATTCAATGTTGTGAAAACACGTTGCTCTTCAGTACCATCGATAATGTCGGCAAAGTCTCGTAAATACACCTGTTTGGGTGCGATCGCTGTATTAGTATTAGAACTTCTGACAATAAAAGATAATCCTTCTAACTCTTTAACATTACTAAACTTTCCAACCGCACGAGTCAATGGTTCCACCGCACCATCACGCAATCTTCCACCCGATACATCGACATTGCGATCGCGCAAGGCACTAAGAACATCACTAATATTTACGCCTACGGACTGCAAGCGTTGGAGATCGAGATTGACTTGTATTTCTTCTCTGACACCGCCAACCACATCAACACCCGCCACACCAGGCACGATTGATAACTCTCGCGCTAATTCCTCATCCGCAAATAGTCGTAAATCTGATAGCGATCGCGATGGTGATGTCAACGCAAATTCATAAATCGGAAACTGGGATGGATCGAATTTAAAGATCCGCGCATCTTCGATCTCGTCAGGTAACTGATTACGACCACGGTTAAAACTAGCGACAGTATCATTGAGAGCTTGATCGACATCACTACCTGCTTCAAAAAACAAATCAACCCGCACTTGACCTTCGCGAGTGCGTGAGAAAAGCTGGTTTACGCCTTCTGTCAAGGCGAGGGCTTCTTCTAAAGGCTTGGTTACTTCAGTAATCGCCACTTCTGGGGTAATGCCGGGGATATTTACTTGGACACCAATACGCGGATAGACAATGGACGGCAGTAAATCCACTTGTAAACGGCTGATATAGAAGGCTCCCATCACAAAGATGGCAAGCGTTAACATCAAAGTCCCAATATGGCGACGAATTGCGATCGCACTGATACTAAATCCTGTCGGCTTCGGGATAGGGGAATTCGGGGCGCTCATAAATTACCTCTGAATGATTCTAAAATTATTGGTAAAGTCCTATGACTATTTATTCGATTCCGAGATCGCACTTAGCTTTACCGCATCACCATCCTGTAACTTGCCGCCACTCCTGACCACGATGCGATCGCCTTCTTTTAAACCAGAGAGGATTACGACTTTGCCATCACGTCGATCGCCAAGCGTAACTTTACGCGCCGACACTTTTGGCTCTTTCGGATCACCTATGATCACAAAAATCGTCCCAGTTTTGGGCTTGCCTTTGTCACTGGCATTAGCACTAGATTTTGGATCTGTTTTCGGCTTTGATTGTTGAGTATTCGCGGCATCTTTTGGCGGTTGTGTTGGTCGTCCTACTGCTTCTAGGGCAGTTTCTGCGATCGCAATTTGGCGTTCTTGCTTATCCGAAAACTGTACCCTCGCTAATTGACCACTGCCAAGTTTATTGTCCCGATTTGGAACTACCACTTCCACAGGGATCAATCGTGCTACAGGATCGGCTACTGGCGAAATTCGTCTAACAGTTCCCGTAAACTTTTGATTTGGGAACGTGTCAAAGCGAACATCTACGGATTGATTTAAACGCACCTTACCAATTTCTAATTCTGAAATCTGCACAATCACCTTAACCTGACTAAAATCTCCCAGCTTAACAACGTCATTACCTGCAAATAGAAGATTTCCAGTTTCACTAACGCGCTCTAGGACAACGCCACTAATCGGCGCGGTAATCGTGGTGTAGGATTGACGCTCCTGCTCCCTTAATTCGATCGCCTCCTGCGCCAAAACTCTTTGCAAACTTGCGCCTACTGTCTGCTGTTGTAAATTAACTTGCTGCTCGGCAGATCGCAATGACTGTTCAGCCGATCGAGCTTCTGTAATCGCATTTTCCGCTGATTGAGAAGTAACTGCTCCATCTTTAGCCAATTGGGTGAAGCGATTCGCATCAGATTGTGATTGCTTGTATTGCAGTCTTGCCCGTTCCACTTGAGCGCGAGCATTTCCTACAGCCGCTTTTGCTTGAGAGACTTCTGCTTCCCTTGCTGCAACTTCTGCTTTGGCATTTAGCACAGTTGCCGACAGAACTGCATCATCCAATTGGGCGATTGCTTGTCCAGCTTCAACGCGATCGCCTACATCTACATTTAAATCTAGCAAACGCCCTTCCAGACGAGATTTCACCGATACTTCTCTTATGGGTGCAGTCGTACCTGTATATTCATTTTCACCTTCAAGAGTTTCTAAACTGGTGATCGCCACATCTACAGCTATAGCAGGTTTTTGGCTCTGCGTCTGAGCTTGAGATTCATCTTTGTTGTTTTGAGAACTGCAACTCGCAGCCATACCCGTTAGGCTAGCAATCGTCGCTAGGATCAAAAGAGTTTTCATAAAGGTGAAGAGAACGAGTGTTGATTTTTCTAAAGATATTCTAAGCGATGTTAATTTATTGTCCCAGCACGCTAGTCCAAAACTATGCACTTTCAGTGCAAGGCTTTAGCTGCTACACACATCTAAAGTGGCTACTTTGATTACTGTGCAAAAAATTGGGGATGCGTATCACCTGAATAATCAGAAATGAATAGCGTGCTTTATCTACCGATTTATCCTTCCGTCCCATCGGCAGAAGTAACTCGCCTTGCACAATTAATCAATCTATAATGAACTACCCCATCCTCGCGTAGCAGGATGGGGTTTCTAAATTCCCATCAAGCAAGGAGTGTTTTTTACGCTTCTTCGAGCCAAGTTGCTGCATCCCGCCACAATAAGCAGGGGATGC
>Ga0163154_10001621_pt1 | contig 34612 bp, 28 predicted proteins | sample OliLakLV19MP9P1_FD_148649 | JGI IMG/M metagenome (GOLD analysis project Ga0163154, IMG submission 148649) | Freshwater microbial mat bacterial communities from Lake Vanda, McMurdo Dry Valleys, Antarctica - Oligotrophic Lake LV.19.MP9.P1 | ecosystem: Environmental > Aquatic > Freshwater > Lake >... | reverse complement strand
GGACATAAACGTGCGATTCAAATTCACGGGTGTTTTTTTTGAAGGGAGTTCGGAAATGTGGGGCGATGCACGAATGAGAATTGATTTAATCGCTTCCCGGAACGGCACATTGAAGATCGCTCGAAAATTTCTGATTTGTTCTCCGGCTAAGACTACCGAATTGCCCCCTGCTCCCGTAAAATCAATTTCACTTCGAGAAAGTTCCGTCCATGATTTATTATTTGAAGATCCTTGAATCCGTACTTCAACTTTTAAATTTGGATGTACAGGCACGAAGATGAGGAGGTCTGGGCGGATCGAACGACTGGGTGCCGAGAAAGTGCACGATCGACCATCGCTGGCCCATTTTAGATTTGAGACTGCAAAAAATCGGGCGTCCTTTCCCTGCACAATGAGGCGGAGAGGCACTGGGATTCCATCCGGGGCGACCACTCTCAAATCGCTTAAGTCCGGCAAAGAAACACCCACGACCTCTGGCGGGACCACGACAACTACCGGTCCCTTTTGAGTGAGCTCAAACGATGAAACGTATTTCCATTCCCGAAATGCGGGAGCTTGAGGTGGGTTTGCACCAGGCAGGGCACTAGCCACGGAAGTCGCAAAGCTGATCACGCCAAAAAGGACCACTCGTCGAATAAACTCAGCCATCCAGGATGCCCTCTCATTTTCATATCCGCCGGCAGAGGGTGCCTGATGCCTTAACGGGCCGGATTTCATTAATTTATTACAGCTTCCACCAACTTTTTTTGTTTTTTGTGACTTTGGCGGGTGTAAAAGCGGCAACCGATCGCGATGTTTCTTTCGCCAAAGCATCTAACTGAGAAAATAAGTCCTGGCTGTTAATCTTAAATATGGGCAGGTCATTCGCTTGTTGGCTTATCAAGTTAGGAAGCATACTTTTAAGCTCATCCGTGGCTTCCGTGATCGTCTCTTGAGAGGTCTTGTCGTCAATATCAGTCAGTAGGATCGCAGAAAGATATAGAATTTTATCGGAGTACTTTTCGAGAGCTTTGAATGTGCCCGAAGAAAGACCTTCCGCAACCGAAACAGCAAGAATGGCGATGTAATCAGTTGGTAAATCTATGTTCACTTCCAATTTGATACTCGCGTCCCGGGTGCGTTCTTTAAGCGCGGGGAGGTTCTGTGTTTCGTCACCAATTATAAGGAATGTCATGGTTTTCTCCATTTAAGAACCGTGATCAAACCACACGACGGTAAGGAAAAAAAGATAATTCCTCGGCACGACTTACCCTTTCCCCCTAAATTTTGTTAAAAATGGAGGGGGAACATTTAAAAATGAGGAAAAGTGTTCTTCCTCTTACGGAAAAAATGGCACCTAAAAAATGCCTTTTCTCTGTCCTTATCGTTTACTTTTTCCCGATTTATTTGGGTTAATATTTAGAAACGACGGGGGGATCTTGATGTGAGATATCTTTGCCTTCGTACATGAAGTATACTTTTTTAGCGATATTCTTGGCGTGATCCGCAACACGTTCAAGATGACGGGATGTCGACATCAAATTTAATGCGCGAGTGATCGTCTTTGGGTTTTCAATCATGTACGATGTCAGTTCACGATATAATTGGTTCTTCAACTCGTTCACATCTTTGTCCCGCGTCGTAATTTCTGACACCAAGTACATCTTGTTATTTACAAAGGCGTCCATCGCGTCGCGCAGCATTTCAAGCGACATATGGGCAAGTCGTGGAATATCAATCAGGGGTTTAAGTAACGGTTCTTTATTCAGCTCCCGTGTGCGTTTGCAAATATTAACAGCTTGATCGCCCACTCGTTCTAAGTCCGATGAAACTTTCATTACCGTTGTGATAAACCGAAGATCACTGGCCACTGGGGCTTGTCGCGCAATGTACAAGATAGCCATATCGTTGATTTTGACATCATACTGGTCAATCTCTTCCTCACCGCGCATCACTTCATCAATGAGGCTTTCGTCGCGTTCCACTAAGGCGCGAATGGCAACCTTAAAGTTTTTTTCAACGAGACTGGCCATGGTCAAAATGGCCTCTTTAATTTGCGACAAATCATTTTCGAATGTGCGTTCCATACTATGTTAATTTACTGCGTTTAACCGAACCGTCCGGTCACATAATCTTCTGTCTGTTTTATCGTTGGGTTCATAAAGATCGTTCGAGTTTTATCATACTCAATCAATTTACCCAGATAAAAGAATGCCGTGAGGTCAGATATACGGGCCGCCTGCTGCATGTTATGCGTAACAATGACGATCGTATACCGGTCCTTGAGTTGAAGAATCAGTTCTTCAATCTTTCCTGTCGCAATCGGATCAAGCGCCGAAGCGGGTTCGTCCATCAAAATAACTTCTGGTTTAATGGCAATGGCGCGTGCAATACAAAGTCTTTGTTGTTGGCCGCCCGATAACCCCAATGCACTGTCATTCAAGCGGTCCTTAGCCTCTTCCCAAAGTGCAGCTCCTTTGAGACTTGATTCCACGACTTCATCCAGAATTTTTTTATTCGTAATCCCGGCGATACGCAAGCCGTAAGCCACATTTTCGTATATACTTTTCGGAAATGGGTTTGATTTCTGGAATACCATTCCGATGTTTTTCCGAAGATTAATGACGTCTAGTTCAGGGTTATAAATGTTCTTACTGTCAATTAACACCTCCCCGTCAATACGCACATTGTCAACCAGATCGTTCATCCGATTCAAACAACGCAACAGCGTGCTTTTTCCACAGCCTGACGGCCCAATGAACGCCGTGACTTGGTGCCTAGGAATGGTCAGGCTGATGTCATATAGGGCTTGTTTTGTCCCGTAGTATAAATTGAGTTTTTTAATGTCGATGCAAGTCGCATATGTTCCCTCAGGTGTCTCCGCAATGGAGGTCTTTAGAGATTTCATTTGCACTTCAGACTCAACGCGCTTTTTAGTTTCTTCCGGCATAACATTCTTTGTTTTTGCTATCAGGCTCTCATTTGACATAGGGACTCCAGGTTAAATCGTAAAGGATCAAAAGGCTCCTGTCCTATATTTCTTTTTAACATGATCCCGAATGACAATGGCCACTATATTAAGGGCCAATACAATAACCAACAATAGCAAAGCCGTTGTAAACACCATGGGTTTTGAGGCTTCGATATTTGGCGATTGAAATCCGACATCATAAATATGAAATCCAAGGTGCATGATTTTTCGTTCGGGATGAAAATAAGGAGCGTTCCCATCCAACGGAAGCTCAGTAGCCATTTTGGCTACTCCGGTAATCATGAGTGGCGCTACTTCTCCCGCTCCACGGGCAATGGCCAAGATAACTCCCGTCATTATCCCAGGGACCGAAGCTGGCAAGACCACTTTGAGAATCGTCTGAAATTTTGAGGCACCCATCGCCAAAGAACCCTCTTTAACCCCGCGCGGAACGGCTGCGATTGATTCTTCTGTCGCCACAATCACAACTGGCAACGTGAGTAGCGCCAACGTTAATGATGCCCAAATGAGTCCGCCTGTTCCAAAAGTGGGTGTGGGCAATATATCAGAATAAAACAATCTATCAATTCCACCGCCCACCCCGTATACCAAGAAGCCTAGGCCAAAGACCCCAAAGACAATTGAGGGAACCCCAGCCAAATTGTTAACCGCAATTCGAACGAGTTTAAGGAAAATCCCGTCTTTGGCATATTCACCAAGGTAGAACGCTGTAAGCACTCCAAATGGTGTGACGGCAACACTCATGAGGAGGGTCATCAAAACCGTTCCAAATATGGCAGGATAAACCCCGCCTTCGGTATTCGATTCCCGAGGTTCTGCAAACAAAAATTCCCACACTTTCGCTCCGTAATGGCCTGTTTTTTGAAAGAATGACATGTCGTTTGGATAATAATACCTCACGATATTCGGCATGGGCACTACTCGTTCAACTCCATCTGCCGATTTAACGACCAACCCATACCGAGCTGGGTCTTTATTCAAATCTAATATACGCGCGCTGTGTTTATTATTTTCTGCCAGAAGTACTGCCAATTGTGCATCTAATTTTGCTATTTCCTGTGACTTATCACTTGTGGCTTTAGCTAATTTGTCTTTTCGCAACTTTAACTTATTAACCTTCGTGGCGATATTTTCCATTTCGCCCCGCTGAATATGACTCACCTTTTTAAAGGCCTCTTGAGCTTGAGGGAGTTTCTCCGCCAATAAAGCCTTCGCGTCAGCACCTGGGACCAACACCCCATCCTGTTGGAACCCGGAGACGTATCCAATAAAATCACCGTACTCAAATCGCTCTAAGACAATAACATCCTTAGGTATGGCCTTAGCTTCCACTTTAGGCACGTCCATCCACATAAAATCAGCCCCAGACTCGCGATTGCCCACTTTAACCTGGTACCGCTCTAACTTCCCGCCTTGTTCATCTTTCACGACTTCAGATCGTGTATGTATACCCACATAAACGGGGCCTTCTTTAAGTTTAAACTCAGTCACCTGGTGCGGCCAAAACATTCCCATCCCATTAATAACGATGACAAAAATTAGCCCAAATACCAGGACAAGACATAAGCCCATGGCCGACCCTGTCAGCCATACAAAGGCTTCGCCACGGGTGAACATTTTTTTGAGTTTCTCTATACTGTTCATGATTACACAACCTTGTATTTCTCGCGTAGCCGCTGGCGTATCACTTCAGCCACCGTGTTTGCAAAAAAGGTGAAAATAAAGAGGAGAATAGCCGTTAGGAAAAGAATTCTGTACAACGTGGAACCTGCTGCGGCTTCAGGGATTTCTGTTGCGATATTCGCTGACATGGTGCGCATTCCATTAAAGGGACTTAAACTCAGAATAGCCGTATTTCCCGTGGCCATGAGCACAATCATCGTTTCACCCACGGCACGTCCAAACCCAACCATAATGGCAGAAAATATCCCAGGACTGGCTGTCGGTAATATCACACGCATGGCAGTTTGCCAACGGCTTGCACCCAGTGCTAATGATCCGGTAGCAAAGTGTGGAGGCACATTGGATATGGCATCTTCAGATATAGTGAAAATAATCGGAATGACGGTAAACCCGAGCGCAAATGCAATGATAATGCTATTTTTTTGGTCAAACTGATGCCCAAACGCTTCAAAGATCCATTGCTTAACACCAGCAGGGAAGAAAAATGTCTCAAGAATCGGCCCAAGACTTAAGCTTGTATAAAGGGCTACTCCTACAGCAACTAGAATAACCATAAGATCAAATCCTTTCCATTTCTCTTGAAAAGACCTTGATGCGTTAAACCAAAGGGCCACAGCCAATACGATGCTAAATGGCAAGAGGACCATGATCAAAAGCAACGAAATCATGTGATTCTCAAGCACAGGCGCAAGCCATAAGCCCGCAATAAATCCAATGACCACGCTGGGTAAGGCTGCCATGATTTCGACGGTCGACTTGACATACGTCCTTAATTTTGGAGCCATGAATTGAGAGGTGTATAACGCTGCAAGAACCGCAATGGGTACAGCAAAAAGAAGGCCGTAAAATGCGGCTTTAATGGTTCCAAAAATAAGGGGCACAAGACTCAACTTCGATTCAAAGTCATCCGAGCCACCACTTGATTGCCATTCAAAACCGGGTTTGCGATAGCCTTCATACCATACTTTGCCAAATAATACCTGTGGCGACACTTCAGGGTGCTTGTTATCCAAAGCATAAAACCAAGTACGCCCTGTGGTGGAATTCACAACAAATGAGGTTAGTTTTGGCGCGTAAGAAAGAGCGCTGATCGGTTCACCCAGTTTTGTTGTAAACATCGTTCGTGCTGAAGTCGTAAAATAAACGGTTACGTTTCCTTCCAAATCTCCCGCTAAAAATCCACGGTCACGCCCCGATGGTTGAATCACAGTCACCTGTGCGGGTGATGGATCGAATGCCCTTATTTTTCTATACGGTTTGGACGTTCCACTTTCAGTTTCCATCACTCCGAACCACTGTTCAAGTTCTCCGGTGTTGTAACCTAGAATCAACGAGTTGCCCCCAATAATGGCTTTAAGTGCCGTGATGTGGCGTTCTGTATTACCCACTTTTTGCACGGAATACGGTTTCTCGCGCGACTCATTCAAGTACCAATGGTAAAGGTCGCCGCTCTTTGTGCTTACAAAAAGTTTTTCTCCTGCATCATCTATAACAAAACCTGTAACTTCTCCTATCATCGTGGGAGTTATCGGCAATACCTCTTGGGGCGCTTCCTCGCTGAGGATGGTTGAAAACATTGAACCGTCGGCGAAAAGTCCTGCTAAAACAATTTTTCCATCTTCATGGACGTGCCCAGTGACTCGTACAACGGGTTGAGCATTTGTTGAAACCTGAATTATTTTGTCTTCTTTAACGGATGGAGTCACGGTGCGCTTGGGCCCTGTAAAATCTGCAGTAAAATCAATACTTGCAATGAGCACATGCCCATCGGTCGTTCCAATAAACAATTTGTCCTTGGAAGGCGTGCGAAACGCTGAAGAAATGGATTTCCCAGCAAGCTGCGCAAGTGGGATCGAAATGGGCGCGGTTTCGGGAATAAGTGGATTAAAATCCAATTGAACTTGCGCGGCGTTTAATCGGTACACCCAGTTTTCATATTCATCAATGGAAACAATGTTTGAGACCTGTGTCTGGGCTAACTCCTGCTTTTGTTCAGCTGAGGCTTTAAAAAATAATGGGATGGCTTCTTTTCCCATGTACACAAATATGCCCAACAAACATAACAAAACTCCTAAACCCCCAAGCCGAATGACCCAAGCCGCGGCCACATCCATAAACTTCACGGATCTCCGCTTTCCACGAATCAATTTACGAAGTTCCGCATCTCTCTTTTGAGTTGTTTGGGGCTCTGGGGGGGCTACTGGCATATATTGGTTCGGCACACTACATAGACATTGCGACAGGGAAAGTTCCAAATTGTTACAATGTGGTGACGCAAGCTAATACATTACAATTTCGGTAACCTCATATATTTGCGTTATTTACAGAAACCAATGATCTTATCTTTTGGTCTATAAAGACATCTCCCAGTTTGTCTTCCACGTAAAGGCACTCACCTGACTCTGCAATTTCATCTACTTTTAAGTGAATGTGGCCTGCCCCGGCTGGTTCTACACCGGTAATATTAAAATGATTAAGTGCCCATTTTGAAAGGGCATTTCCTATTTCGCGTTCGATCACATCCCGCATGGGACGGGCTCCTAACATTCTCGAATACCCTTTTTTGACCAAATAATTAAATACGGCTGCGTCTGCTATTATCTGTCGTTTCCATCGAACTCCGAAAAACTCTTTCAAATCCTTTTCAAGCATAGACCGGCAAATTTCCAACTGTGTTTCGTATCCTAACTTTCGATACACAACCTTTTCCCCAAATCGCGCATACAAAGGAGGACTGAAAAACTTTTGTGCGACACTTTCGACATGCCGTTTCAGCGTTGCAAACGGCACATGCTCCATTTTTACGGTCTCATGACTTCCAAGATTACTCGTAAAAACGATGTAATAGGATGCTAAATTCCTCGTTCTCCCATCCCCTAATGTTATTCGTGCAGCATCCAACGCACTGAAAAAAAGAGTCGTGATTCTTGGATGCGCCTTTTCGATTTCATCAAATAACAATATTTTAACGCCGGATTTCCCTACTTCAAGTCGTTCCAAAGCTGAGCCTAATGTACCATGATCCCCTTTGCCGCCTATCAAAAGGTCAATGGATTCCTGCCTTTGAAACTCTGCCATGTCACACCGCCACATAAAAGGCTCACGACTACGGTTATCCTGTGTCTGATTAAAATAATCACAAAGCGCATGAGCGGTTTCGGTCTTGCCCACGCCGGTGGGACCAAGAAAGAGGAACACGCCCTTCGGCCGGTCCCGTTTGACATGCCCCATTTGCGCTCGAATGATAGCCGATGCCACGACCTCAATAGCTTCGTGTTGACCCTTAATTTTTCCTGATAAATAAGGCCTAAGGCCTTCCAGTTCCTGCATTGATTCTAATTATCACAGATAAAACATTTTGACAAGTCCATGTGAAAAATGTTTTCTAATGACTATGCGTCCTTTTCCCAGCCCCTTGCCGCGAACATTAAAAGTTCGGTGGTTTTTCAACCAGAACCTGAAAATCTGCCGTGCACGCCTTTTTGGGAAATCGCCTCTCTTTATCAATCTGCATCGCTCCTATTGGCAATCTCTCGATAATCGTAGGCAACAAATCTCTATTCTCCATGGGTTTAAGCGTCAGGTGGCTATTGACCTTCCGGGGTATTGGCTCCTTCCCGTTAATTGTCCGTGGGAAATCCTGAACTTAGGTCAATACACATTTCGCACTTACACCCCGGACCTCGGGCCGGACTTCGACCAAGCTTTAAATGATGGGTTGTTTCGTTCCATTCGTGCAGCTAACAAATGGAACATGGTAAAAAGTTATTAATTCACGTTGAACTCTACGCAAACCCTTCGCAATTGGTTGAATTAATTCTTTCAATTTTTATGAAACATTTGAAAGTTAGATCTTATGAGCGAGTTCGATGATTCAAAGCGGCGGTTTATCACAAGCTGGGGCGAAATGGGCACCTGCTGGGGTATCAATAGAACCATGGCTCAAATTCACGCCCTTTTAATGGTCAGCAATAAAGCGCTTTCAACTGACGACATCATGAGCGAATTGCAGATCAGCCGCGGCAACGCTAATATGAACTTGCGCGACCTCATCAGTTGGGGACTTATCCGACGTGAAGTCAAAATTGGTGATCGAAAAGAATATTTTGTTTCCGAAGGGGATGTTTGGAAGATGTTCTGCACAATTGTTCGTGAACGCAAAAAGCGCGAAATCGAACCGGTTATAACCGCCCTGCAAACCTGCATCGGGGAAGTTCAGAAGGACAAAACTCAAAACCCAGAAGTCGTATTATTTCGCAACAAACTCGATGAGCTTCTCGAATTTGTAAAAGTAGCCGATGGCCTCATGGAAAAAATATCACGTCAGGAGAAAAGCAAAATTTTGCCTATCATCATGAAAGCTATAAAATAAAGGCTCTTCGTGGAATCATGTAGGTGGATTTAAGGCCCTAAAGCACTGTTTCGCTGGGCTGAGACTAGTGTAGCCCGTCAAGCAGATTGCATATTATTAAGTTTAGTCCGCCCGCGTTTGACTTTTTCAAGAATATTACTGGCAGAGTCTGTCCAGACAAACGGCTTTGGGTTTGAGTTGTGAACTTGAATATGATGCTCAATAGCTTCAACCAATTCTTCAATCGTGTGAAATATTCCTCTGCAAATACTTTTGTCTGTCAAATCACGGAAGAACCTTTCACCCATATTGAGCCATGAGGCGCTTGTTGGTGTGAAATGAAACTGGAATCGCGAATTTTTCTTATGCCATAACTGAATTTTTGCGTGCTTGTGTGTCGCGTAGTTATCACAAATAACATGAATCACTTTATTGGGTGGCGTATTCTTAGCGATCATTTTCAAAAATATAATCCATTCTTGATGACGATGTCGGCTCATACATTTGCCCATCTGCGATGTTCATTGCGGCAAATAGAGAGGTCGTACCATTGCGTTTATAGTCGTGAGTCATTGTCTGGCATCGACCCCCTTTTAATCGCTAGCCCCGGCTGCGTGCGATCAAGAGCTTGAATTTGACTCTTCTCATCACACGAAAGAACGATGGCGTGTTCAGGAGGGTTGAGATATAGGCCGATAATATCCTAAAGCTTTTCTTCAAAGTGAATGTCGTTAGACAGCTTGAAGGTTTTGATCAGATGGGGTTTCAATCCATGCGCTGCCCAGATTCTCCCAACACTTGAAGCACTGACCTTTGCCTGTTTGGCCATAGAATCCCGGCTCCAGTGGGTCGCCCCCTTCGGCTGACTCTCCAACGTCAACTTCACCTGGCTCACTGTCGGTGTCCTTCCTGTTTGTCCAAACCTGCTTTCAAACCTAAAGTTTCAAAAATGACGAATAATTTGTCCCTTCGGACGGAGGGAAGACTGGATTAGCCAAATCCGTAAAATCGCACCAAGTGCGTCTGAATGGACACTGCACCGGTAATAGGCCGATAGATTTCTGGATGGTTGCCTTAAAGCAACCAAGGGACGTGGCTTGAGGCGCGTTAAGTGCTTTGATCACGACAACCCTGAACCAGATGGGTGTCTGTAACCGTTGTCCGAAAGGAACAGCGGGAAACAATAAGTTGACCTTTTCCTCTCTTATGGGCGTCCCTTGGAACCACAGCCATTGCGTCGAAGACACCGTTTGAACCAACGTAAAGAACTACCCAGCGCGTTTTGAAATTTATCAGGTGGCTAAGGATTGTATCTATTAAGCGCAACTTCAATAAACGAATCCTTCGAGTTCTTGAGGCAAGTATATGCGGAAAAATAATTTTAAATAGGTCACCCATGATTTAAATTATAAATCCTTGCCCAATCCACTGACACTGTTTGTGAATACTTCAAGGCTGGAGAGGGAATGCACAGGATTGATTTGAGAATTAGGTTGCGGGGAAATGTCCTTATGTGGACGGATTCGGTAAGTGATGTTGAAGGTTGGTCGGCCTTGAAAACTATTCCTATAGAGCCGATCGATTGAAAGGGGAAGCTCATAGGAAAGATTTGGGAGATTTGATAAAAATGTCGGGTTCGGGGATGACGTGGGAATCGGGATAGTGGAGGGCGGGGGAGAGACAAAATTGTTCACGGCCACCGTTTCGAACTGGATGAAGTTAATGTTGCCAAAACCAGCCGCAGTTAGGGGAGATGTAAACGGGCTACTTTGGGTGGAACCTAGAGCATCAATTATAAGGGTGTCGAAAGTGGTGTGCCCTCCGCCTGTGAGCGTTTGGGTGATGCCAGCGAGAAAGCTTGTGTTGACGGTGTTATTGGCGTTGTCGGTGCTGAGAGTCAGGGATTCCGTTGTCCCATGGTTCAAAGTGACCACCCCCACAGTTGTGCGTAAAACCTGCGTGCCGGACACAGTGTAATTGTTGGCTTGAGCATCCCCCTGATCATTCACGTTCAGGATATCGGTTCCCCCCTGCCCATTGAGAGTGACAACAGCGGTTATGGTGTCGAGGGAGTTGCCCGCACTACCCACATTAAAGGTGTCGTTTCCGTTCCCACCGTTAAAGGTCATAGCGGAGTTTACAGTTTGAATATTAAAAATATCGGCAGCCGCGTTGCCCGTGAGTGTTTCGAACCCCGTAAAAACCAGTCCACCCGTGGCCGATCCACCCCCTCCGGTGGTCACGGTCCATGTTGTGGCCGCATTAGGGCCCGTGAGTGTGTCCGCGCCGGCCCCACCGTTAATGGTCGTCGTGGTTGCCGTAGTGCCGGTGACACTGACTGCGTTGTTTTGGTTGTTCGCATTTAGAACAAGGGCTTCCATCGTGGCGTAATTTAGCGTGACCGCGCCCACGGCCGTCCTCAGAACCTGCGTGCCGGACACAGTGTAATTGTTGGCTTGAGCATCGCCTTGATCGTTGACGTTGAGGGTATCGGTTCCTCCCTGCCCGTTGAGCGTTACTGCAGCCGTGATGGCGTCTAGTGAGTTGCCCACATTGCCAATATTAAAAATGTCGTTACCCGTGCCGGCGTTGAGAGTGATGACATTTGCCGCAGATTGGAGGTTGAAGGTGTCAATTCCCGTTCCTGTTGTAATTGTGGTGGAAGCTCCGGTTCCCGTGATGGTGACACTGGTGTTTTGGTTGTCGGTATTGATGGCCAAGGTTTCCATCGTCGCATAGTTCAGTGTGACCGCGCCCACAGTTGTGCATAAAACCTGCGTGCCGGATACGGTGTAGCTATTAGCTTGAGCATCACCTTGATCGCGGACATTAAGGGTATCGGTTCCCACCTGCCCGTTGAGAGTGACGGCAGCGGTTATGGTGTCGAGGGAGTTGCCCGCACTACCCACATTAAACGTGTCGTTTCCATTGCCGCCGTTGGCTGTGAGGGCTGAACTGACAACCTGAACTCCGAAAGTGTCGTTGCCGTTGGCCCCATTGGCCGTTAAAGTTCCGGTGGTGGTGACTGTTCCCGCAAGGGTCAAGGTTCCAGCCGTGGCGTTTTTCCCGATATTTAATATCACGTTCCCTGCACCAGCGTTAATGGAAGTGGCGGTATTAAGTGTGATCACTATGCCGGCCAAATTGATCCCGCCGCCATTTGATGTAAGGCTTCCCGTGTTGCTGAGAGTGACATTTCCCGTTCCGTTGTTGTCTGAATCCGCATTCAGTGAAATGGAAAGTTGTCCGACCATAGATGAAATCGTGACACCATTATTGACCGTGATATTCCGGGCCGCCTGAAGCGTTAGGGTGCGGTTGCCGACACCTGAGTAGGCGATGGTGTTTGCCACAGTAATATCCCCGTTTTGTGCACCCGTGGCACCAGTCGTAATAGTCACGTCAGCCATACCCAACGAAGTCAGTAAAGCTGTGACATTAACCACAGCGCTGTTCGCAACCGGGGTAAAAATATCCGGCATTCCCCCGCTGAAGGCGCCGCCCGCCGTGGCTGCCAAACTGATCGTCACATCACGGGGATCCAAGAGCCAGTGGCCGATGACTCCCGCGGGGGCTGAGGCGTCAACCGTGCCATACGCTTCGAGAATATTCTGGCTGGAGGTTTCGATAAAGCCGCCGTCACCTCCATCGGATCCTCCCCTCGCTGAAATTTTCCCATAAAAACCGGTAAATTCATCACTCCAAAGAATGACTCTCCCTCCGTTTCCTGACTGCGCCGCATCCGCCCGGATTAGAGTATCCGCCGCCATAAAAACCGCTTTGGCATTTTGAAGGGTGGGGTTTTTGCCCTGATAACCTCCACCGACAAAAACCCGGCCTCCTGTGGGACCACTGACATCAATTGATGCCTCTCCTATTATTCCAATCCTTTCCCCCAATAAAAAAACTTCACCGGCCGGGGCGATGATTTCGCCAGAATTTAAAACCGTTCCCTGAGGGCCGCTTTCAACACGGATCTTGCCTGACATTGAAGTTTCGATCCGGCCTGAATTGGCAATAGTGCCGCTTTTCGACGTCAGCAGGATCCGGCCCCCTTCGCGCAGAAAACCCGTAGCGCGGATAACACCTTCATTGTTTATGGCCAAAGCATAGTGATTTCCCCCGTTGGCGTGCAATTCCGCGTGAACACCTTGGATCAGGCCTTTATTGAGAATGGAACCTTCCCCTGCTTTTACAAAAATACGTTGCTCTCCTGATTTCGCCAAGAGCACTTCACTTCCAGCCCCCAAAGCTACCGTTCCTTTTATGGCCCGAAGAGTTCCATAATTTTCAATCTCGCGGGAAATGAGAACGATGTCGCCACTGGCGGAGTGAATAACGCCGTGGTTGACAATTTTTGCTTTGGAATCGCCCGAGTAAAGGAGATCATCTCCCTCCATAAATGCTGAATCGTTAACGTCCAGGGTCGATGCAATAAAGGATCCGGTTTCAATGCGTGCGCCGGCACCCACAACGACCCCGTTGGGATTGATAAGAAAAACCTGGCCGTTGGCGCTCAAATTTCCCAAAAGCGAGGAAGGGTTTCCAGTCACCACCCGGTTAAGAGTTGCAGAAGATGAAGAAGGCTGCTGGAAGGTGGTTGTCTCGCCAAAAGCGATTGAAAAGTCTTGCCAATTGATGATGGCGCGGTCGGTAGCTTGGTTGATGGTCAAAGTTGAACCCTCCCGGGCAAAGGTAACATTTCCTTGCACGATATTTTCACCGCTAGGATTGGCCAAAAGAGACTGGAAGTTGATGAGCCCAGCGTGGAGTCCTATGGCGAGAATTACCATAGGATTTAAAACCAGGATATTTTTATTTAAGTTCAATTTTGTAGCCAGGGTGACCAGCAAAAACATTACCCGAATTGTCGGTTAATTATGTCCTTATTTGTATCAAAAATGACGTAATTCTTCAATAACTTATATCCGATATCGATGAACAATCTTCTTTTGATAATTTCATCCCAAAATGGTATTCTGAAGGGACGGACAAATTATTCGTTATTTTTGAAACTTTAGGTTCGTGGCGGGTCAGGCGTAAGGGTCGACGCCTTGTTGAGTGGTTTCCTGCGTTCTCTTTCTCAGAGCTCCTATCTCATCAGCAATCCTTCGAGCGGTGAGGTTAAGGCCTTGTTTTTCGAGTGACATCAGTAGTTGAATTTCGAGGCTTCTTGCGGAAGCCAAATTCCTTGCTGCATTTTCTTGAGATGCACTTTTCGCAGATTCGATTAGACCAACAATCTCATCGATTAGTTGTTTTTCGTATGAAGAAGACGGCTCAAACTCAGCGGAAGCAGCAGCCAGTCTCTCCTTCTCTGGTCGATCCTGCCACTCCCGAATCTTCGCTTCAGTAAGCATTTGAAATATATCAGACATGATTATTCTGGGGTTAACACTACAAGCTTCGTCAAAGGGGAAGGACAAATTATTGGTGATTTAAAAGCCATTTTCTACGTTTCTCGTTTTTGAACATATGGACCCTATGATCGGAATTCTATTACTATTATTCAAGTCGAATAGTTTGTCTGTCCCTAAGGAATCCCCAGCGACTGGCTGTCCCTAAGGAATCCCTAAGGAATCCTAGGCGCAGCGACTGGCTAGGCGTAGCGGTCACCACTGTAAAGGATGGCCCCTGGGAAGAATCCTCCGGTTGGGCCGTCTGCTGGCAATAGGGCAAGCTCTACGGCTGTCAACGCGCCCTCTGCCGGTGAGAGCGTGCCTCCTGGGTTGGCTTCTGTGGCGACTGCGCCGGGGTGGGAAGAATTGACTTTGATTGGAGTGTTATGCAATCCGACAGTCCCTTCATGAACCTCCCGAAAACGTTCGTGAAGCTCCTCACGCCATGCAGGCGAAAGAGCCACTCCTGGGTCAACCTCTAGACTTCCAATGAGACGCTTAACAACAAAGTCTCTTGCTTCTGATGACAGGGCAATCGCTTTAATTAATGATCTTTTCCACAGCTGAACTCATCTCATCATGCTGCTTCGTTCTCGGCTATCGATAAATTCCACGATTATTCCCAAAGGACGCATCTTCAAAATAAACACCTTGCCAAACTCATCCACACTTACTAACGTTCGTTTCAAACGATCGTTTAAAAGGAAATTGCATGGTTGACGTTAAAAATACCGAATCAAAAAGTGAAGCCGGGGCTGGGCCATTACCACACAATGTGCATAGCGGGCCGCATGCGGAAACGTATCAGCGAATTCTCAATGTTGCTGAGGGTTTATTTGCCAAAAACGGGTTTTCGGCGACGTCCATGAGGGGTATCACTTCGGAAGCGGGGGTGAACCTCGCCTCAGTTAATTATTATTTCGGGTCCAAAGAAAACTTAATCGTTCAGGTCCTCTCGCGCGCGATCCGGCCTTTTAACGAAGAACGCCTGAGCCACCTCAACGCAGCTATTTCTAAATCGATGCCCAACCCAGTCCCTTTGCAGGAGGTGTTGCACGCGCTGATCCAACCTTGTTTTAACATGTGTTTTGATCCCACTAAACAGCAAGTCTTCCAACTCATGGGCCGGAGCTTGAGTGAGGAAGGCGAGTTTATTAAAGAAGTGGTTAATAAAGAGTGGCACCCCATTCTGGCCAAGTTCAACCCGCACCTGCGCGCCGCGTTGCCTCATCTCACTGAGGAGGAAATTTTTTGGCGTCTCCATTTCACCATGGGCGCCGTTATCCATACAGGGTGTCATCACCAGCAACTCACCTTGATGTCCGCAGGACTCTGCCGCCCGGATGGTGCTCGGACGTTAAAACAAATCATTGATTATGCCACCGCCGGATTGCTAGCCCCCGGCTCAAAATAGAATTTTTATGACGTCCCATACTCATTATAAAACCGCCACAAAAAAAGGAACCCAGATGTTATTATCTTCGGTGCGCTTTTTACCGACGCTTGTTTTGTGTTTATTGATCTTTATTACGACAGGCTGTGCAGTAGGTCCGAATTACCAACGCCCGTTAGTTGAGACCCAAGCAGAGTGGAAATGGAAAGTAGCAGAACCACGCGACGCCCAAAGTAAAGGTCCGTGGTGGGAACTTTTCAATGACGTGGCCCTGAACGAATTGGAAGAAAAGGCCGTTAAAAATAATCAGGACCTAAAAGCTGCCTTCTCGCGGTTCGAACAAGCACGCGCACGTGCTCGTGTAAAAGCCTCCGACTTCTGGCCTCGAATTGATGCGACTCCTTCGGCCACTCGGCGCCATACTTCAGGAACGGTAGACAGTGGGGGTGCCCCGTTTCCCATGATGGAACACACGGCAAATGATTTCTCTGTTCCATTTGATCTCAGTTACGAGATCGACGTGTGGGGAAAAATTCGGCGTGGATTTGAGGCATCGCGGAATCAAATGTTGGCATCGGGGTCAGCGTACGAAAACGTCATGTTTTCATTACAATCAGAAGTCGCGCGTAATTACTTCTCGTTACGAACCACCGACCGCGAAATAGTCATTCTGTCTCGCGCTGTGGAATTGAGGACCCAAGCCAGTGATCTCTTCAAAATGCGGATGGAAGCTGGAGTAGGGAGCGACTTAGAAGTGGCGAGTGTTCAGACAGAACTCGCCAATGCAGCAGCGGAACTCTCTGCAGCCAAGCGTCGGCGCGCAGAATTTGAAAGCACCCTCGCGGTGTTATGTGGGCAAACGCCGGGATCCTTCCATGTCGAACCTGCGCAAGCCAACTTCACTCCGCCTCAGATTCAACCCGGACTCCCTTCAGCATTGCTTGAACGCAGACCAGACGTGGCGGAAGCTGAACGGATCATGGCCGCGAGGAATGCCGAAATTGGCGTGGCAAAAGCATCAGCATTTCCCTCCATTCGATTGACTGGGCAAGCAGGATTTCAGAGTGCTGAGCTTCAGGATTTATTCAGTTGGGAAAGTAAAATTTGGAGTCTTGGACCTTCCATTTCTATTCCCCTTTTTGCGGGCGGACGAAACAGCGCTGCATCAAAATCCGCACAAGCGGCGTATGACGAATCGGTGGCCCAATATAGACAGCGCGTGTTAGTCGCTTTTAAGGATGTCGAGGATGCCTTGGCGGGACTCAAGTTCTTGGACGAACAGGTGCAACATCGCACGCAAGCTGTCGAAGCCTCCACGAAATCAGCAAATCTTTCTGCCGTTAGATTTAAAGGCGGCATTGTCAATTACCTAGATGTTATCGACTCCGAGCGCAGCCGTCTCAATAGCGAGATTGCCCTCGCGCGGACGGATTTGGATCGCATGAGTACAACCATCGTTTTGATTAAAGCTATCGGTGGCGGGTGGGTACCACAAGGGGAAGTAAAAAAGTAATTTTAAGAGGAGACGTATGATTTCAAGGATGATGATAATGTTGATGGGATTTCTGGTGGTCGTGGGGGGACTCGGGTTTTACAAGTACCGGCAAATTTCCGCAGCCATCGCCCAGCACTCTGGGTTCAAAATGCCGCCTACGGCAGTAACGGCTCTTGTAGCAACAACCGAACCTTGGGAAAAAAACATTGAAGCCACGGGTTCTTTTTCGGCATATCAAGGCGTCACAATTGCCGCTGAGGAACCTGGCAAGGTTGTCAAACTGGGGTTCGAATCCGCATCCAAAGTCAAAGCGGGGGATATCCTCGTCCAAATCGACACATCGGTTGAGGAAGCAGACCTGAAAGCCGCTGAAGCGCGCTTCGACCTTTCAAACGCCAATAACGATCGCATGAAAAAACTAGCCGGTACAGGTGCTATGGCTGATCGCGAAATGGACGACGTGGATTCTCAAGTCAAACAAATGTCAGCCCAAGTGGATTCCTTGAAAGCTAAAATTAACCGTAAAACCATTCGCGCGCCTTTTGATGGGCAGACCGGAATTCGTCAGGTCCAACTTGGGCAGTACGTGGTACCAGGTGACCCCATTGTCTCTTTACAAACCATGGACCCGATTTATGTGAATTTCGAGTTACCACAACAGGACATTGACCTCGTCAAGAGCGGCCAAAAAATCCGGGTCAACGTCGACACTTTCGGACCAATGGCGTTTGAAGGAACAGTGTCCGCCGTTGACCCGCAAATCAACGAAGTGACCCGCATGGTTCGAGTGCAGGGGACTTTCGCTAACGCAAAAGAAAAATTGCGTCCGGGTATGTATTGTCGAGTCACGGTGTTAAGCGGGGACGGCGAAATGTTTGTGACTCTCCCGATCACAGCTATCGCGCGGGCTCCGTATGGGGACTCGGTTTTTGTGATTCAAAAAATGAAAGATCCTAAAGGCCTCGGGTATTTAGGAGTCAAACAAGAATTTGTCAAAACGGGTGCAAGACGTGGGGATCAGGTTGCCGTGATCAGCGGGGTGAAAGCCGGGGATCAAGTGGCGACCTCCGGTTTATTCAAACTCCAGCCTGGAGCAGAAGTCCTCGTTAACAATGAAATCATTCCTCAGAACAGTGAGACACCTAAACCTCAAGATAACTAAGTAAGCTTTTATGCAGTGGACAGACATATTTATTAAGCGTCCGGTGCTATCGATATCGATTAGCCTGCTCCTGTTTCTCGTGGGGCTGACATCGATTCGAACATTAAACGTCAGGCAGTACCCCAAAAGCGATAGCGCTGCCGTCGTCGTAACGACTGCATACGTGGGCGCGAGCGCCGATTTGGTTCGTGGGTTTGTGACCACGCCCCTTGAACGCGCCATAGCCAGTGCAGATGGAATTGATTACCTCGAGTCCAATAGCAAACAAAGTGTCAGCACGATTACTGTCCGTTTACGGTTGAACTACGATGTCAACGACGCGCTGACCCAGATTCAAGCCAAGGTTGCCCAGGTCCGCAACGATTTGCCTCCTGAAGCTGAGGCTCCTGTCATCAACGTGGAAAGTAAGGATTCGCAGTTCGCTTCGATGTACGTTAGTTTTTACTCGGACACGCTGGATCAGAATCAGATCACAGATTATCTCCTGCGCGTCGTTCAACCCCGTCTGGCGGCCACCAAAGGCGTGCAACGCGCAGACTTGCTCGGCGGCCGTACCTTTGCCATGCGAATCTGGCTCAAGCCGGATCGGTTGAGTGCACTTAATATTTCTCCAACAGAAGTGCGTCAGGCTTTGGCCTCGAATAACTCACTGTCAACGCTCGGGAATACTAAAGGTTCGATGATTCAAGTGAATCTGATTGCCAACACAGACTTGCGAAGTCGCGAAGAGTTCGAGCAACTTGTGATCAAGGAAAGTAAGGGAAATTTGATTCGGCTGAAAGACGTTGCCGATGTTGTGCTCGGCGCTGAACGCTACGAAGACGATGTCCGGTTCGGAGGTAAAAAAGCGGTTTTCATGGGTATCTACGTACTACCGAATGCCAACGCGCTCGATGTCATCAAAGAAATCCGCCGCGATTTCCCTAAGCTTGAAGCCCAGTTGCCCGGCGCGATCAAAGCCAATATTTCCTATGACTCCACGCTGTACATCAACGATTCAATCCACGAAGTCATCAAAACTCTGGCTGAAACAATCCTGATTGTGATTATTGTCATATACCTTTTTATCGGATCGTTGCGCTCCGTGTTGGTGCCTGTGGTGGCCATTCCCTTGTCATTGGTGGGTGCCTGTTTCTTGATGATGCTTTTTGGTTTTACAATCAACTTACTCACACTCCTCGCGATTGTATTGGCCGTGGGGATTGTGGTGGACGACGCCATTGTCATGCTGGAGAACGTTGAACGACACGTGCAACTTGGTTTGTCTCCGTTTGACGCTGCCATTGTTGGAGCACGCGAACTGGTTGCCCCCACAATAGCCATGACAATCACTTTGGCAGTGGTGTATGCGCCCATCGGTCTGCAAGGCGGATTGACGGGAACGTTGTTCCGCGAGTTTGCGTTCACGCTCGCAGGGGCGGTCTTGATCTCCGGTATCGTGGCGTTGACGTTATCACCCATGATGTCCTCGAAGCTCCTGCGCAAAGCTTCAGAAGAAAAGAAATTACAAAAGTTCTTAAATGGATTGTTTGATAAACTACGCCGTTCATACCGTCGAAGGCTTGAAGGGATCCTCTCCTATTCTCCCGTGACTCTTACCCTTTCGGTATTGGTGATGTTTCTCATTGTCCCGTTCTGGATGATGTCGATGAAAGAACTCGCCCCCATTGAAGATCAAGGGGTTGTCTTTGGATTTATCCAAGCCCCGCCCGACGCGTCGTTGGACCACACGTCGATGTACGCAAACAAAATCGAAGAGACATGGCGAAGTTTTCCGGAGGTGGATCAGACGTTCATGTTGTTGAACGCAAACGGCGGGTTTGCCGGGATGATTGTCAAACCATGGAGCGAACGTAAACGTACCACCATGCAGATCCAACAGGAAGCATTCGGGAAGTTTGCACCATTGGCAGGGGTTCAATTGATTCCTCTCGTCCCACCACCTTTACCGGGCGGGAGTGATTTTCCGGTGGAGTTTATCATTACGTCTACGGGTGAACCCACCCAGTTATTGAGCATCTCGCGTGAGTTGGTCGCGAAAGCATATGCGGCAGGTAAATTTATGTATGTCGATGCCGATTTAAAATATGACCTGCCTCAGACCGAAGTGGTGCTTGATCGCGATAAAGTGGCGTCACTCGGCCTGAGCATGCAGCAAGTCAGCGTTGACCTCAGCGCTTTATTGGGAGGTGATTACGTCAACCGTTTCAGCATAGACGGCCGCAGTTACAAAGTGATTCCCCAAGCAAAAAGATCAAATCGTTTAAACCCCGACCAGTTGAAAGATCTGCATGTAACTGGACCGGGTGGTCAGAGCATTCCGCTTTCAAGTATTGCCACTTTGAAGGAAACGGTGGAACCACGGCAGTTAAATCGATTTCAACAACTCAACTCGGTAAAAATTCAAGCCCAGCCAGCACCAGGCGTTTCGCTCGACCAAGCTCTGGCGTTTTTTGAAAAGGAAGCAGAAAAAATTCTGCCGCCGGGTTTTAATAAAGATTACGCTGGGGAATCACGGCAGCTGCGGGTCGAAGGCAATACGTTGATTTATACCCTTCTGCTCGCGGGTGTTTTAATTTATCTCGTCCTCGCTTCTCAATTCGAAAGTTTCAGGGATCCCTTTATCATTTTGTTGGGGTCGGTCCCATTGGCACTTACCGGGGCGTTGTTGTTTGTTTTCCTGGGTGTGAAGAGCACTTCGATCAATATCTACACTCAAGTGGGGTTAATCACTTTGGTCGGGTTGGTTTCCAAAAACGGAATTTTAATCGTTGAGTTCGCCAACTCGCTGATGGAAACAGGAATGAATAAACGCGAAGCTGTCATTGAAGCAGCCGCGACTCGGTTGCGTCCGGTTCTGATGACCACGGTCGCCACCGTCGTGGGCCATCTCCCTTTGTGTTTTGTCACCGGCGCGGGCGCGGCCGCTCGTAACAACATCGGGGTCGTGCTGGTCACCGGAATGAGTATAGGCACGGTCTTTACCCTTTTTGTTGTGCCTGCAATTTACCTCGTCATTGCCCGCAACCAACGCAAACCGCATAACGAGGTTTGAATTTGAAATAGCACGATCTTGTCTGGCTCTTTTTGGGGGCCAAACAGGATTGTCTTTCCTACGCTCGCGGCCCGTCAAAAAGGGGGGTCCGCTACTAAATAATTTTTTGGATGAAGGCGTTCATTGCGTCACGCTGAGATTCCATTGACTCGACGAGTTTGAACTGCGCGCGGGCACGGTCCAAATTCTGATTGCGCCTGTGGATTTTAAAATACGTATCGCCTAAAAGATGGTCCGTCAGGAATCTTATGCCGACCTCTAATGTGATCAGAATTCCTCCAAACGCGAGGTGCTCTTTTTCGCTTTTGTTGAGCATGTCCGATGTGGACTCCAGAAACCCTCTCGCGATCGCTTCAAACATGGGCATCTGCATATTGACCTTTGAAAGGTCGGCTTCATCTTCCTGGGCAGGATTCGTCGCCGTGCGCATCATGTCGCCAAAATCGTAAAGCGTAAGGCCGGGCATCACCGTATCGAGATCAAGGACGCACACCCCTTTGCCCGTATTGTTATCGAGCATGACGTTATTTATTTTTGTGTCATTGTGCGTGACGCGTTCAGGAATATCACCCTTGGCATGAAGGTTAAGGAGCACCTCAGTGACGGCTTTGTGTTTAAGACAAAATTCAATTTCCTTTTTGACCGATTTAGCGCGATCACAGACATCATTTTCGACAGCCGATAAAAGGGTTGCGAACCTCTTCGGAGTATTATGAAAATCCGGGATCGTTTCGTGGAGCCTTGGTTTGGGCAAGTCGACTAGAAGTTTTTGAAAATGCCCGAACGCTTTTGCAGCTTCAAAGGCCATCTCTTCGGTCTCGATGATATCAAAAGTGCGAGCACGCTCGATGTATACAAAGACGCGCCAAAAATTTTCGGCACCATCGTTATAATATTGCTGTCCATCTCGCGTAGGAATTAAGGACAACACCTTGCGACTAAAATCCGACTCGTCCGAGGAGATAAGTTTGACCCGGATGTGCTCCAAAATCCGCACCATGTTGTGCATGAGTTTGGCGGGTTCTTTAAAAACATGATTGTTAATCCGTTGAATGACGTATTTGACCGGGGTTCCGCCTTGGTTGTAAGTGGCAACATAGGTATCGTGGATGTGACCACTGCTGAAGAGCTCCGCGCCGGTGAGTTCTCCGTAGAGCTGAAATTTCTGAGTAATGAGTAAAATATTGTTGAACATCATTAGCTCCACAATTTTTCCGGATATACCCCCGCTTGCACCAAAGCCCTAATGCTTTCAACGACAGCGGCCTTGTCTTCTTTGTACGTCACTCCAAACCAACTATCCCGGCTGCTCAACACTTTGACGTTTGCCACTTTTTGGTTAACCAGATGGTTCACAGCCATGGGAATGTAAAATTCGGATTTGAGGTCCTGTCCCTTTTCATCAAGGAACCGCGCGAAAAGGTTTTTCAACTGTGGATAAAGTGCAGGCGTAAATCCCCACATGTTCATCGAAACCAACTCATTACCGGTCAGGGGCTGGTCATTCCCTTCAGCATCACGGAACTTGGCTCCGTCCCCCGATTTCTCAATCGAGGTGATTTCAGTCACACTGCGTAAGAATCGTGAGGCATCGGTCTGACACAACCCGCGCGCGACGGTTCCGTGTTCAGATAATGTCTTGCGAAGTTCGAATCCAACCATGGAGTAATCTGGCTTGTCTAACGAAACCCCACTGAGATAGGTAGATATTTCCTGAAATGAATCCCGCCCATAAAAATCATCTGCATTGATCGCAGCGAAAGGTTCAGCAACCACACCTTCGGTAACGAGAATCGCCTGACCTGTTCCCCAGGGTTTTGTCCGAGATTCGGGGAATGTAAACGTGGCGGGTACGTTATTAAGCTCCTGGTACGCATAAGCAACTGTCACTCGTTCAGCAAACCGGTCACCGATAAACTTTTTGAATGGCTCTTCGATATCTTTGCGGATCACGAATACAATTTTGCCAAAACCAGCTTTGATCGCATCGTAAATTGAATAATCAATGATAATTTCGCCAGAAGGGCCTACAGGGTCGATTTGTTTGAGGCCCCCGTATCGGCTACCCATTCCAGCCGCGAGGACTACTAATGTCGGTTTACTCATAAGAACCGTTGACTATGCCTTCCTCCGCGAAACTGGGGAAGAAAAAGTTAATGGCCCACTACCAGTGAAATGCAGGCCCATTTTCCTCCTGTCATCATTGCGCTTACAACACGATCGAGGCGACTTCACCGATTCGTCACGAAGATGTCATCCGACAGTTGAACCAAGGGAGTATCTTCATCCACAGTGATTAATTTCAGCCAGTGAAATTGTCATTTATTAATCATGTTCCTGTTAAAGCATGCATAACTACCGTAAATAACGGCTGGTACGATGTTTGCTAAATGGGGGCATGACAGAAGTTTTAACAAACGTGTGCTCATCCCTCACAGGGAGCATTTACCTGTCGAAAAAGTCCACCAATGATGGTAACAACAGAACCGATGATTACTCTAACTCCCCTTACTTCAGCCGATCCGCAATGGGATCGACTTTCTGCGGAAATAACCCCTCGTCTTCCAAACCACATTTCTAGAGAGGAACTCGTAGCGCACTTGTCGTTCATGCCCGGGCACTACTGGAACCATGCTGAAGAGGGAGAAATTATCTGGCACCTCGAAGCCATTCACGATTTTTTTAAGTTGGTCTCGGCTGAAGACGGTGACCCAAGCAAGCCCATTGTCAGGTTACGCCATTTCCCTTTACGGGGATTTAGCGAAATTATTGTGTGCACCTGGAACCGCCAAGGACTCTTCGCTAAAATCACAGGGGCACTCGCAGCGGCTGGCGCTAACATCACTGAGGCTCACGCCTACACCCGCCAAGACAACGTCGTCATGGATTATTTTAAGGTAGTTTCCAAAATAGGTGGAGGCGCTGTAAACGATATAATAGTTGAAGGGGTCATCACATACCTCCGCGATTGTTTATCCCCTTTAAACCCACTTGATTTGAGGCAGGTCATTAAAATTTCCCACGCCAAACCTGAGGTTCCGCTCGAAAAAGAAGAGCCTATTGTGTTGTGGGACGCTTATTCCGGAGACGAATACACACAATTGCATGTCGAAACCTACGATTATATGGGGCTTTTGTACGAGGTTTCGCTTGAACTCGCCGATGCAGATTTAAAAATTCACATGGCCAACGTGTGCACAAAAAACAACTGGGCCATGGATGATTTCCTCATCACCGACATGTTCAATCGCAAGGTAACGGATGCTGATCGTCTAAACGAAGTTAAAAATAGATTGATGCGGCGTCTGGGTATTTTTGAATAATTCACAACGCCAACATCTGAGGTGAATCCTATTGTGAGCTGGGGGAATCTTCTTTGCGATTCCCCTTAGACACGTTGTGTCCCCTGTACCCAAATGCGCATCGCTCACGCAAGATGGGTCGACGGAGAACATCGACCAAATGCATCTCAACCTAACGCGGTTCGGGATCCAACTAGGTATTCGCGGGTTCTGCGACCTGTGAAACCGCGGCTTTCGGACGTTCCCGAAGGACAGCGACGGGACATGGCGCATCGTATTGGTAAGTCGGATCTTGTTCCTGTTTTTTCAGGATTCCAAGGATTTCTTTCCAAGTGGGTACAAGCCCATGGGTAATCGGAGGCAGATCGTGTTTAATCGCTTTATGGAGTTTCCCAAGATTGTAACAGGGAACGGCCGCGTACATATGATGTTCAATATGATAATTCATGTGCCAGTACAGAAACTGAAAAACCGGGTTGAGTGTGAATGTCCGGCAACATTTACGAAAATCAGGTACTGCGTCACGCATGCCCACATGTTGCGTGTTGTTACAGAACCAAAATAACCAACCGCCGTACCATTGATTTGCTGAAACCAAAACGGGTAGCAACCACCACCCCTTAATGATCGAAATAACCAGAATAATCAAATGCCCAATAAGCATTGTCCTCGCCCAATAGATGGGAAGCTTTTGGTTCTCAGGGTCTGATGTTGGAAACAATCGGTTTTCCCACTCGCCCTGGAATTGACCACGCGCGGTCTTAATCGTATTTCCAATATGATGATAGGCCCAAATAGGATTGATGATCCCCTGTTTGAACATGTGTGCCAGCATAAGTTTAATGGGCACGGTAACTTCTAGATCATCCGGCTGGTGCAAAGTGTAACGGTGGTGCCGCAGGTGGCTTGATTCAAACGTCCGAAAATTGATCCACCCAAAAAAGGAAAGTACGCGAACAAAAAAAGCGTTCAACCATTGCGATTTGAAAACGGTGTTATGACAAAGTTCATGAACACCATTGATCATAAAAGCGCAAACCATTCCATGAAGAAAAGTCAGGCCCACGGTCGCCAAAGGATTCCAGTGGCCGAACGAATATAATGCAAGACCCATGGTTGTGCCCATCGTTGCTAGCCATCCAAAGGTCTGCAAAAACCCTCGTAAATCACTGCGTTGGTGCATCTTTTTGAGGGTCGTTGAATCGATCTTGGTTCTGTACCAAGCAATGGCTCGGCCGCCTTTGCTTTCCAACTCGATTTCCTCGCGCATCTTGGCTGTTTCTTCACTCATAATGCCAAACAATACACCCATAACGCCAACTCTGCGTTACCTCTTGTATTACAATACGTTCTCAAACATCGTAGCACAGACAGTCTTATCTGTACCACAAATGAGCACAGACAGTCTTATCTGTACCACAAATGAGCACAGACAGGATTGTCTGCGCCACACTAGCACACGGTACTGCCGGGTTTATTTTGTTGTTCCAAGCCATTGCATGAACGTTGGAATCCCGATACGATTTCAAACATGGCCGACCGAATTGAGATCGATTTTAAGGCGTTGGGGTATCCCGAAACTCCTCGACTGGGCAGGTACGATTATCGAGAAGCCAAAGTAGGGCTGAGTTCCCATGATCACACCAATGTCATAGAGATTTGTTACCTCGCCAAAGGTCGCCAGATGTACCGGGTCAAGGACACTGATTATGTTTTGTCAGGGAACGAAATCTTTATTACTTTCCCAGGGGAAACTCACAGTACGGGTGGCGCTCCTCAGGAAAAAGGCATTCTTTACTGGTTCCATGTCGCCATTCCTAAAAAAGGGGGGCGCTTTCTTAATTGTAGTCCCGATCTGAGTGCAAGTCTGATCGAGCACCTTCTTAAACTGCCTAACCGCCACTTCGCCGGTGTCCCCTCAATGCGCGTTGATTTGGATGAGATGATTTCAGCCTCTTCTCGTGTGTCGGACCCATTGCAAAGAATTTATCTCCAAAACCGATTTCTGGATTTTATTTTAAAAATTATTGAGTGTTCCGGTAAACAACCACGTTCCACTGTCACACCTCAAATAAGTACGCTTCTTAGGTACATCGAATCAAACGTCCACCAATCGCTACCCTTGGGTTCGTTAGCGGCGCGGCTGGGGCTTTCGTTGCCACGCTTTAAGGCCCGATTTAAAAGTGAGGTGGGCATTCCTCCAGCTGAGTATGTGCTCAGGTGTAAGGTCAGCGAAGCAAAGAAAAGACTACTCGCCCCCCGATCCACGGTTCTTGATGTCGCTCTCGACCTCAACTTCTCCTCTTCCCAATATTTTGCGACTGTCTTCAGACGTTATACGGGTCAAACAGCATCAACTTTTAGAAGGGCCATGGCGCGCTCCGGGCCATGAGACGCAGCCTAAATAGGGCTTGTGTTATTGTTCGACGTTCAGCCGTTTTCTAAGAACAATAAGCTCAGAATCGAACTCGAGCTTCCGCATTTCAAGTTTTCGAAGCTTCAAGGTTTCCCTTTGCAACTTGAGGTTTGCATGTGAAATGTATTCGGTTGTCTCCGTGCGCTGTGACGCGTTTTCTTTCATCAAATGAAGGAGTTCCTTGTGCCGCGCGTCCAATTTAGTCTGATCCCAGCCTTCGTATTTGTTTTCGTCAAATTTGACCTCAGGAGCTTGAGCAGGCTTTTGTGTGGCGGAGGGCGGTGGTGCTGTGGCTGCCGGTTGATGCGTAGGATCCTGATGTACAGTGCTGGGTTGGACAAATGAAGGGGCGTCCGAAATGCTGGGCCCCGTTGAATTGTCCGCTTTGGGTACAATAATTTTCCCCTGACATTGCGGGCAAGCAATGCGCATTCCGCTACCCGCTTCGTCAATGACAAGGCTTTTCCCGCAAACAGGGCAATCAAATACAATATCTTCGCTCACTTTGGTACTTTCTTACGCTTTCAAGGTTTCAACGTTATAAATGAGCTGCGACAGATCATCAATGGTAATTTCTGTGAGCCGGGTAACCACTCTATCCGCTTGGCCTAAATAGGCGGCGGGATGCGTCGTCGCAACCCCTAGGCACGCCATGCCCGCCTTTTTAGCGGCTTCAATCCCGACTATCGCATCCTCAATCACTACGCACTTGGAGGGGCTATACGAAAGTCTCTCAGCCGCCGCTAGAAAGACGTCAGGTTCGGGTTTCCCTCTCTGCACATCTTCACTGGCAAGGATCGCTTGGAAATACTGATTTATGCCGGTCGCCTGCAAAATCAAATCAATGTTTTTTCGCTCTGTCGAGGAGGCCACAGCCATGGGCACCCCTCTTTTATGCGCCGCTAAGACCAGCGCGTGTACCCCAGGGAGCAGCACGATTTTTCCTGCACACAACTCCCGAAATATTTCCTCTTTCCGGTTCGACATCCGCCAACTTTCTTCCTGTGTCGCATGAGGGAACAGATAGGTCGGAATGATGTTCACGTTCCGCATCCCAAAGGTCTTTTTGAAAAAACCTTCAGGTAACGTGACTTCATATTCCTTGGCCCAGATGTTCCAACTTCCTTCATGGAACGCTGACGAATCTACAATGACGCCATCCAAATCAAAAATAATCGCAAATGGTTCTTGGCTATCAGACATGAGCCACTTCCCGCATTTGGTTTACCTGTGCGTTATCAAGCTCTGTGCGTCCGGCCCATGTGATCAATCTTAGCTCGTGCTTTTGGGTCAAGCTCGGATGGAAGGGTATAATCCTGACATTAAACCAATAACTCCCACTCTCGAGAGTTTTAACGATTCCCTTGTACAAATAGACTCCGTTCCCTTCATCGGTCACAAGGGTCAGCGGTGCTGCGATATGTAATTTTTTCCCTGTCGTTTCCGCAACGTACGCTTCTACAGCCACATTCCCGGGCGCAAGTGACCCAAGTGATATCCGCGCTTCAACTGTAAACTCTTCGCCCACTTGAAACTGCGGTTGCGTCGGATTCCATCCAACAGAAACGACCTTAACGGCATTCCATTGATTCCGGATTTCCTGTTTCCACTGCGCCAACTCCCGCGCGCTGGCGAAGTTGTTCTCACGGATCCGTCCGTTGCCTTGAAAGGCAGGCATGTAAAGGCGTCCTGCGTATTCTTGCACCATGCGAAACGTGCTGAACTTAGGCGAAATCGTGGCCATGGATTCTTTCATCACCGCGATCCATTTGCGTGGAAGTCCGCGTTCATCGCGTTCGTAATAGCGTGGGATGATTTCCTGCTCGATAATGGTGTACAGAGCGTTCGCGTCAAATTCATCCTGGGTTGCAGGATTTGAAGCGATAATATCGGGGTTAATAGCGTAACCGTTTTTGCCATTATAACCTTCGCACCACCAACCATCCAGAATACTACAATTGACCCCACCGTTGGGCGGACATTTTTCTCCACTTGTTCCGCTGGCTTCAAGCGGGCGAGTTGGTGTGTTTAACCAGACGTCAACACCAGAGACAAGGTACCGCGCCAAGTCGATGTCGTAATCCTCAACAAAGATAATTTTGTTCCGAAGTTCCGGCGTATCGCTTGCCTTGTACACTTGTTGGAGGAATCGTTTTCCCGGTTCGTCAGCAGGATGTGCTTTTCCAGCAAAAACAAATTGAATCGGCCGTTCTGTATTGCCCAGCATGGCTTTAAGGCGATCCAGATGTTTTAATAATAACGTCGCCCGTTTGTATGTCGCAAAACGTCTGGCAAATCCCACGGTCAACACGTTCGGGTTCAGAAGCTTTTGTGCGTCCGAAATGCTTTGCGGCGATTCTTCTTCGCGCAAACGTTGACGTTGCACGCGATGGCGAACGCGCTCAATCAATTTTGCTTTCCGTTTCTGGTGCGTGTCCCAGATTTCTTCGTCGGGGATGGTATAAACTTTTTTCCAGACTTCTTCGTCCTGAACGTTATCTTCCCAGACAGCTCCCATGTATTTCTCTAAAAGAACCCGGAACTCCGGACACATCCATGTTTGGGTGTGAATTCCATTGGTGATGCTTGTAATAGGAATTTCATGCGTCGGAACGTTAGGCCATACACATTGCCACATTTCACGCGATACATCTCCGTGCAGCGCACTCACTCCATTTGCATAACGTGAAAGACGAAGTCCAAGTATCGTCATGCTAAAGGGATCACTGTCCTTCCCCTCCCATGGTCGACCAATCCGCAGAAGCTCGTCAAATGTGATCCCAAGTTCGCGCACAAACTCACCAAAATAAGTGCGGAGCAGGTCGAGCGAGAACGCATCATTTCCGGCAGCCACAGGTGTGTGCGTGGTAAAAATGCTTGAACTCGCCACCACTTGCAGCGCTTCGTGAAAGTTCAGGTTGCTATTCTTGTGGAGCATCCGTATGCGCTCAAGGCCTAGGAACGCTGCGTGCCCTTCGTTCATGTGGAAAACTTTTGGCGTGTGCCCGACGGCGTGCAGGGCTCGCACTCCACCTATGCCCAATACAATTTCCTGTTTGATCCGCATTTCATGATCACCGCCGTACAATTGACGAGTGATGCGTCTGTCGTCCGCCGAGTTTTCTTCAACGTCGGTGTCGAGTAGATAAATTTTAATGAGTCCAACAGTGGCCGCCCACACTTTGACAGTCACAGAACGCCCTGGGAGTTCGACGCGGACTTTGAGCGGTATTGAGCTGTTAGGCGCGAGCACTTCCGAGACAGGAAGTTCACTGAAATCCCACAACACAGATTCGCTTTCCTGCCAGCCATCTTTGTTAATGCGCTGTTTGAAATAACCGACGCGGTACATCAACCCACAGGCTATGAAAGGAAGTCCTAAATCAGACGCTGATTTGCAATGGTCCCCAGCAAGAATGCCCAAGCCACCCGAATATATGGGGAGCGCTTCGTGAACCCCGAACTCAGCAGAAAAATACGCCACTTGGAAATCCTGCGCTTGGTTCCCGTAGGTCTTCTGAAACCAACGGTCAGGCTTATTTTTATAATCCTTTAATCGTTGGGCCAATTGCTCCGAACGTTGTACAAAATTTTCATTTTCGGACGCGGCTATCAACCGAGCTTGGCTCACATTCCGCAACAACTTGACGGGGTTATGATGCACGGCAACCCATAATTCCGGATCAATTTCGCGGAATAAAACACTCGCCTCAGGAGTCCAACACCACCACAGATTATAGGCCAACTCACGAAGGGGTTCGAGGCGAGGCGGCAGTTTGGGAACAACGGCAAATGTAAGGGTGGATTTCATACGACTCCTGTCTTTCAATGATTATGGGGCCTGCGCAAGCCAAAAAAGCCGTCTTAAATTGCAAAAATGTCTCCAAGCGGGCGACGATTATTGGTCGTGCACAAGGAATGTCATCTGTAACTTGCTCTTCGTGAACACGCAGGTAAAGTCATCAGGGAATCCGCGGGAATGGTTGCGCTCACCTATGTGAATGGTGCAGACTTCCGCTTCTTTTTTAGGAGCGAACTTGTAACGGATGGCAAAGGATCCCACTTTTGCAGATGCCGCTGACAATGAATAAAACACTTCACGCAACATTGAAAAGTTCTGCACCATGACCGGTGACTTCGCTGTGAGCTCCCCGTCAAAGTTTGGACGCTTTGCCCCGCCTAGAAACATCCGGGCACGGTTCCCACTCATTTGAAGGAGGATTTTTTGTTCCTTGTTCTTATTATAGAGAATCATTCGAAACTCCTCAGGCCCATCAAAAGTAACGTACCCTGTCACTTTGTCCTCATCTGCATTGGCGGATGACTGAGTGCTCACGCGCAAATAAGTCCAGGAATCGTCGGGCTCAGGAAAGGTTCCTGCTTCTGACTCGCCACCCACCTGCTCGACGGTGTGGCTTTCTTCAATAATAACTTTCTGCCCTTTTCTAGCTTTTTTGGAAGAGACTGTCTTCTCAACGTCGGGCACTTCTTCAACCAAAGGTTCTTCAATTCTCATTCGAGCTGCTTTGCTCGGTTTGATCTGAGGAGCTTCTTCCATCTCATCCCTAGCCACAGCCGCCGGACGCCGCACAACCCCCGTCTTCTTTTGCTCGTACCAATCAGGGCTTTCACATCCTGTGATGAGGATTGCACATAAGATTAAATATCCAGCGATTTTTTTCATGGGTTACGGCTCAGTAGTTAGGCGGTTTAACCCCCGATGTCAAACGGCGATTGGTGCTCCCCGGAAACCATTCACTCTTCCTCCCAAAACCCAGCCCTCCGTTTAAAGCGCCATCCAACCCTATCCCCGCCCCCATGGCATTGCCACCCCCTGTTTAGGTCCAAATTTTGGCATACACAGACCCTATCTGTGTTCCAGCGGGGAATAGACAATCCTGTCTGTTATGCGTCTTCGCAGACTTCATTTCCCCGTATCCCTAAATCCTCGTTAATCAGTCCTCACTTGCGGCTCCCCTCTTCCCCAATCCCTCCTCGTGAAATCATCGCATCCCTGGCTCCGGTATTCATCAATGACCTGCCTTTGGGCCTGAACCCACATCCTCGGATAAGCCGCCTCAATCCGCTCATAAAGTTCTTCATCCGTAATCTCCACTACCTCGGGAGTCCCAACAAGGATATGGAAATGATTACTCATGATCACATAAGTGACCACCTGAACCCCACAGAACGCATCAACTGACCGCATCATTTTCCGAAACCGTTCCTTTTCCCTATCCCCAAGAACAAATCTCCGATCCACCACCCTCGAAAGACTGGTAATAACACTTTCCATCACCCTTCAATCTTAATCCCCGCATATCACGTGCTCCTTATGCAAACTCATTAAAATAAACACATTATAAATTTATTTCACTTCAACCTTTACCCGACTTCCGTCCCATTTTTCACGACTAATAGCCTGTCCCTAAGTTTTTTCTCGCACAGAGATCAGAGCGCTTTGTTGCCGCAATAAGAATGTCATTTGAAAACCCAAAGGACTAAGTCACACTTGAGAGATTATGAAAAACAAATCGTATCTGGTTTTCTGGGAAACGGTACTCATCCTCGCATCGATTCTGATGTTTCGAAGCGCGTGGCTGCTTCTCGACGGGATAGAGTGGATGAGCCGCCCCGCGGGTCTTGGCCTATCTCTCGTGGTCGGCGTGATCGTCGGCACCGTGGCGCTTGCGGCCGTGAACCGCGCTTCAAGCAAATGAAAAAGCCTAACCCCTTGCCCGCAGGGATTCATCCAGTTAGATTTCCCCTGAGCGTCTAATGCAAATTCATATCAACAAGCCCAATTCTGTAAAATGACAACGCAACTCTGGATCTGTTTCAACGTCTTCGTGCTGTTTTGTGGGTCACGGAAAAGTTTCATTGTGTAGCCTCAACCCTTAGAATTAGCATATGAATCAAGTCGTGTTTGAAATCATTATCATCTTTTTGCTACTTATCGCTAATGGCGTGTTTGCGATGGCAGAGATTGCGGTCGTCTCAGCAAAGAAGGCGCGGCTGCGCCGATTTGCCGATCAGGGTAACAGCTCAGCGAAGGTGGCTTTGGAACTCGCGGAATCGCCCAACCGCTTTCTTGCGACAGTTCAGATCGGCATAACGCTCGTCGGTATCTTCGCGGGCGCATTCGGCGGCGCAACCCTCGCGGCCAAACTTGCCGTCCCGATTGGACAGGTGTCATTCCTCGCGCCCTACGCGGACAAGCTGGCATTTGGCATCGTGGTCGTCGTGATCACTTACTTCTCACTGGTCATCGGTGAGCTTGTGCCGAAACGATTCGGCCTGAGCAATCCGGAAGGCATCGCGATGGCCGTGGCCAAGCCGATGAACTGGCTCTCGCGATTAGTCGGGCCGGTGGTGAGTTTCCTCAGCGTTTCCACAGAAGGTTTGCTGCGCGTGCTTGGTTTCAAGCAGGAAAAGGAAGTAGCGGTATCCGAAGAAGAGGTGCGGGTGATGATGCAGGAGGGCCTTCGCGCTGGTGCGTTTAACAATGTTGAAAGTCATATCGTCCATAGCGCGCTAGAACTCGACCAGTTGCCCGTGCGCGAAATCATGACGCCGCGCCCGAAGGTCATCTGGTTGAATCAAGACGACTCGCACGACCAGATTTGGCACAAAATCGTCATCAGTAATCATTCGCATTTTCCAATTTACGATGGCAACCGCGACCACACGGTGGGCGTCGTTTCGGTGAAGGCCATTTACGCCAATCTCGCCGCCGGTGTTGGCGTGAAGCTTAAAGATTTGATGACTCCTCCGCTGATCGTCCCAGAATCACAGACGGTGTTGCAACTGGTCGAGACCTTCAAGCAAAGCGGCAAACACATCGCGCTCCTGGCGGACGAGTTCGGCAGCCTCATCGGTCTCGTCACGTTGAACGACGTGATGGAAGCAGTCGTCGGCGAATTCCCATCGCAAGGCGAACGCGCGAAGCCCGAAGCCAGGAAACGCGACGACGGTTCGTGGCTTTGGGGAAAACAACGGTGTTCAGATTCATTACAAAATAAAGGCCCACGGGAGGCAACCCCAACCGCACCGCGCGGATGAACAAGGGGGTTGTTTGCTTGATCGTGAAATTGGTAAATACAAAACCCCATCAGCTTCAGGCAGATGGGGTATGTGACTTCTAGTGTAGGTCGTCATAAATTGAGTAACTTATATGGAACCAGTTAAAAAGTTTGATGGTCTACATTTGGGGTAGCTCGGCAACTCTAAGATTGTTGTGGAATCCCTCTGGTATTCATCTCAAGAATTCGCGGGCATCCTATTCATTCAAATTGAGACGCAACCCCTTTGGGGTTGAGCGGTTTTACCGCAAATACCCAGGGTAGCTTTGCAACCCTGGGCTATGTGACGGAATCCCTTTGGGA
>Ga0163154_10001615_pt1 | contig 34680 bp, 28 predicted proteins | sample OliLakLV19MP9P1_FD_148649 | JGI IMG/M metagenome (GOLD analysis project Ga0163154, IMG submission 148649) | Freshwater microbial mat bacterial communities from Lake Vanda, McMurdo Dry Valleys, Antarctica - Oligotrophic Lake LV.19.MP9.P1 | ecosystem: Environmental > Aquatic > Freshwater > Lake >... | reverse complement strand
GTTCCAACTCGCGCTTCAAACGCGCATTCTCTGCTTCCAGACGCCGCATTTCGGCGCGATTCGGGTTCGCAACCGGACCGCGTTTCTTGCCCAATGTCCCCTCGGCATCGGCAGTGCGCCATTTGCCAATCTGCGCGTAGGTCAAGCCTTCACGCCGCAGCAGTGCGCCTAACTCGCCATGCTGACACCGCTCCGCTTCCGCCACCATCCGCCGTTTGTACTCGGCACTGAAGCGGCGACGCTCGGCTTTGGGCTGCACTTCCGGGGTGGCTTTGCGATTTTCTAACATGCTGTTTGTCCCTGTTCTCCGCCCTGCAATTCTATCCTAAACTTGGAGGGTGAAGTTGTTTCATCCATTATGGCACACAGGGGTTACGCGAACGCTTAACGCGCAGCGCGAAAATTCAGGAAGGCGAACAGCCGCCAGAAAACCCGCTCGATCTGCTCGCTGAGATCGAACGCGCGATTGCCGAATGGGCGGAGATCGTCAAGCGCATCAACCGCACCAACTCCGTAACACCATTCGCGGATGGCGTGACCATGACTGACGCACTGGCAGACCGCGATGCGATTGTCATGCAGCGCAACACGCTCACTGGCGTCATCCAGGCGACCGCTACCCCCGATTTTCGCTACGGGCGTTCAGAGATCAAGTATTTTTCGACCGTCGATGTGGCGGTGTTGCAAAAACAAGTCGATGCGCTCGCGAAACGTCACCGCGAACTCGATACCGCGATTCAAGCGTTGAACTGGCAAATCGACGTACTGTAGTCGATGAGCGCCAGAAGGTAGCCGCCGACGAGACAGAAGCGAACGCAATACTCGTGGTATCGCCGAGTCTAAATGCTTTACCAAAATCTCTGACAATAGATCATAAGCGCGCGGGGCGACGTTCACTTCAAGGTTCAGCCCAGCAAGGTGTACTAATCACCAGCGTATTGTGCACAGCGCATCTCCGAGCGTTGGTCTGAATCAGAGGCGGCGAGGGTGGGAACGGGGCATTCAACGCGATTTCGGGCGATCTTCTTACGAGGATCGCCCGTTGTTTATCCCTGCACACCCATCCACAAGCCGCGCCCATCGACCCCGTATTCGTCGAATACGATGTCGGTAAGTCCGGCTGATTCAAAGGCGGCACGGTACTCGTCACGTGTGAAAAGACCGAGTGCGTGGCGTTCTTCGAATATCTTAATGCCGTCGGGCGTACCGACCATGTACCGAAAGTTCAAGATTGCCAGTCCGTTTTCTATCGTGCTGATGTTCATGCGCACAATCTTGAGCTGCGGATCATCGACGAATATCGCGCCAAGATGCCCTGACTTGAACGTGTCTGGGTTGAATGATGGCTCGATCATCAAGACGCCGCCCGCCGCGACATGTTTCGACATCGCCGCAACCGCGCGGTTCAAATTGTCGACGGTTTCGACGTAGCCAATCGCGCTGAACAAACAGATCACGGCGTCGAATTGCGCGCCTAAATCGAAGTCGATCATGTCGGCGTGATGAAGCGGCACATCCGGCAGTTTAGCGCGCGCGATGTCGAGCAAACCCGCGTCCAAGTCCAAACCAGCGACCTGATAATCGGCTTGAAGATGCACCATGTGCGCGCCCGTCCCACACGCTACATCGAGCAAACGAGTCCCGTTTGTGCGCTTGTGCGCTTGGATCAACGTCTGAATTTTCGCTGCTTCCGCACCATAGTCCTTGTGGCTGTAAATCGCATCGTAAAATTGCGCGCTTTTGCTGAACATACGCTGCTCGCTTTTGTTTCATCGTTAACGCTTGTGATCAATTGACACAGGATGGGGGAGAAACCGACAGCTACCCCGCCTAGATTATACGACAAACCGCTGTTTGGGTGACAACCGCCCAAAACAACGGGGGTCGCGTTCCGTTTTCAATCAAATATCTCTACAATATACAAAGCAGCGGTGTTAAGTGTGCCGCACAAGAACGGCGTCGCGTCGAGCGCCATCATCAACGACGCAGGTGCAATATGGATATGAATCGCACAGAAAATACCTTAATCGGCGTTGCGCGCAAGTATGCGCCCACCCTCATCCCGATTGAATGGACGCGACCCGGCGATTATTTTCGTTATCGCAGTCAGCCGCTCGGTCACTTGGCGACGAAACTGGCGCAAAGCGGTTCGTTCGTCGTGTTTGGCGACCTACCGCCCGCGTTGATCCCACAGGCAGAGATTCACCTCAACGACTGGGCGACGCAGTGGCTGCGACTGCACGCGCTGTTCGCCGACGCGCTGTTTCAATCGTATCGCTCGGTCGCGTCGTATTTGATCGAAGCAGCGATGCCACGCACGCTGCTGCTTGCGGCACAAGCGCGTCCAGTCACAGCGGTTTTGGCGACGGTGATTGCACCCTACATCGCGCAAGCACAAAACCGTCCGCCAGATACGACACTTGAAACCGTGATCTGCGCGGCGCTGGCGGCGTTGGAAGCGGGTAACGTGGCGCACCCATTATATGAACGCTTGCAGTTACAAGGCGGCGTTTTGATGCGCGCGTTAATTGGTGCGCAAGTCCGTACCATCACGTCGGTCGCCTTCGATGCGACCCGCTATATCGTCGATTGCACGCCGAATTTAGAAGAAGATTCGCAGTTGGTCGCGACATTCGATGACCATTCTGTCACTGATGAAGTTTCGATGTCGGTGACGCGCACCGATATGACGCCGCTGCCCGACAGCCTGCCGGAACTCGATGATCTGCCGACGCAGCCTGTACCGCCGTTCTACCCGATAACGATACAGCCTGCGCGTACCGGGACGGGCGAGCTGCGTCCGCGCCCGCCCGTGCGAGATTTACCAAAACGGAATTAGACCGATTTAGCGCAGCGCCGCCCTCACTTGAGCGGCGGCGCGCGCGCCACTGCGATACGCGCCGTGTACGGTGCTATACCGTGACATACTCCCCACGCCTAAAGGCGGAGGCTTCTACCCTCACCGCGACTGCGAAGGCGAACCTTCGTCTTATTGTCGCTCCGGTAGCACAGCGATGCCCCGCTGTGTTTGACGTTAACTGCGGTATTGCGATATTACGGGATTATGATCGAGGTCGGATTTTTACGTCTCGTACCGCGCACATCAACCTCCCCCTATCATACGCTGTTTCAGTAGAAAAAACACAAGACCGACGCCTTATATCCCCATGCCTGAAGGCAGGGGTTTTACGGCGCTTTTCTGATAAAGACGACTTGCTGTATCAGATTTCACGGCACGGCGGTGCATGGGCGCTGGGGCTGCAAGAACCTTCATCCTGATCTTGTTTGAACATCAGTTATAATGCTGTTCGTTGACAGATAAACTCACAGGATATGTGCATGACGAAACGATTCGCTTACGCCGCCATCGCGCTTGTGTGCGCTTTCGCTTTTTGGCTCTTAATTACTCCATTGACGATGCCCGGTTTGGCACAAGAAGCGCCAACGCTGCCGCCCGCCGACGCCCCGCCGACATTCACGCCTGATCCCGGCGTTGCGACGCTGCCGCCCCCACCCGATGGCGCAGCCCCTTCCGGCGATGTGCTGAGCGCGCAAAATGCCGAAGCGCTGCCAATTTTGATCGCCGCCCGCACCGACTTAGAGACATTGGCGACCGATAGACTCGGCGCGGACGCACCACGCCCAGAAGGCTGGAGTGGTGTCACCGACCCCGCCGCGCTCGATTTCGCTGCCTTGCTGCGCGCCGACATTGATCGACTCGCAGATGCGATACTGGGCGCTGGCGTGCGCCCACCAACCTATTTTGGCGTGGTCGCCAGCGTACCGCTCGCGGTCGCGCGCGATTTGCGCCACGACTTAGAAGTATTGGCGGACGCGGCAATTGGCGCCTCTACGCTGCGACCCGGCGGCTGGGTCGGCGATGATCCGTTGTTCAAATGCAGCCGTGCCGCACAAAATCTGTTATTTGTCTTGGAGCGCGTGTATCAATTTGAAGCCAATATCGATTACACACAAACGGATTACTGCACCCAGCTCGAATTACAGGTCAGCCGCTACGTCGAATCGTCGTTGATCCAGCCACAAGGCGGAGAAGCCGCCGCCGTTAATGCACAGCAAGCGTATTTCGTCGAAAGCGCGTATGTCATCGCGTTCGCGGATATCAACGCACGGGTGCGCTTGGGCGTGCTTCCAGTGGGCACAGGCTTTACGCCGGTTGGTCGCAGCACCAACGACTTTAGCAACATGATGTTGATTCAGGGTCCCGATTTTCAGGTGTACACCGACTTCATCTACACGCCTGTCACCAACGACATTTTCATGGCGCTGCCTACGCTCGACGGTACAAGCGCCACGCTCTCGTGCGCCGCTGAGTGGTGCGAACGCGCGCCTTAAACGCAGCATAAAAGGATTTTTCATGCGTATTGTTTCGCTTATACCCAGCGCGACCGAGATTGTGTGTCGGCTTGGCTTTCAGGATCAACTGGTAGGGCGCTCGCACGAATGCGATTATCCGCCGGGAATTGAAACCTTGCCAGCGCTGACCGCGCCAAAGTTCAACCCACAAGGCAGCAGCCGTGAGGTCGATGACCGTGTCAAGCAGATTTTGAGCGAGTCGCTCTCGGTCTATCGCGTCGATAGTGATCTGCTGACAGCGCTCAACCCCGATGTCATTGTCACACAGGCGCAGTGTGAAGTCTGCGCGGTCAGCTTGAACGACGTGCAAGCGGCGGTACAAGCGTGCGGCTTGACCGATGCACGTGTGATATCGCTCGAACCGATCTGGCTGCGCGATGTTTGGGACGATCTGCGACGCGTAGCGAGCGCGCTCGGCGTCGATGGCGAACCGCTCGTGCGTGAATTGACCGGACGCATCGACGCGATCACAACGGCAGCGCGTGATATAGCGCATAAACCAACCGTCGCAACCGTCGAATGGATCGATCCGCTGATGACGGCGGGTAACTGGATGCCAGAACTCGTCGAAATGGCGGGCGGGGTCAATTTATTCGGCAAGGCGGGCGTCCATTCTCCATGGCTGGAATGGGATGATTTATGGGCGGCAGACCCCGATATAATCATCGTTTTGCCGTGCGGTTATGGTATCGATAAAGCGCACGACGAAATGACCGCGCTCACCCGTCAGCCAGGATGGGAAACGCTGCGCGCAGTCCGCAATGGTCATATCGTGTTGACCGATGGCAATCAGTATTTCAATCGACCAGGTCCCCGTTTGGTCGATTCGCTGGAAATTCTGGCGGAGATTTTGCATCCCGAAACCTTCAATTTCGGACATCATGGCGCAGGATGGGTGAAATTTGCCTCGTAATTCACCGCCGCCGCTTTATCCTGATACGGTGGGCATAGCGCGCAGTGCCTCTCCACCGCTGTTTTCACAGCGTCGTTTCGGCGGCGGGTTGGCGCTGTTGGTGATGTGCCTGTTGAGCGCTTGTTCGTTGACCGCGCCGAGTGACGCCGCCCCAACGTATGTCACGGTGACGCCGGCAAGTACCGCCACACAAGTATCGACCGCGACGCTTGTCCCGCAGTTGGCGACGCGCCCGCCGACTGAGACGCCGCTCCCCACTGATCTGCCATGTATGCCGCGCGATGACTGGTTCGTCTACACAGTCAATAGTGGCGATTCGCTGGCGGGCATCGCACTGCGTGCAGGTGCGGCAGCATCGGCAGTAGCAGACGCCAATTGTATCGACACCGACATAGCGTTAAACGCGGGTGAAGGCGTACGTGTGCCTGTCGCACTGCTGCCACCCGCTCCCCCACCCGAAAACGCGGCGTGTGTCGATCGGTGGTTCTTCACGTTTAGGACGAACAAAAACGAGATCACGATCGCGTGCCCGAACCCAATTCTGACTATCGATGCGCTTGGTCAGGATTTTCAGGGTGGACGCATGATCCGCATGGTCTCCAACCCGACGAGTAACGAACCGACGCCACTGATTTTTGTCATTTTCAACAACGGTTTTTGGCAATCATTCCCCGATACCTGGGATGCGTCACAGCCTGCACGCGATGAGACGATTGTGCCACCTGATGGGCTGTTACAACCCATCGAAAGCATGGGTAAAATCTGGCGTGAGAATCCGTCGGTGCGTACCGCGCTCGGTTGGGCGTATACGCTTGCAACCCCGTTCACCGGACGGGTACAATTTCCACAAAACCGAAATGATTACTGGTATCTCGATTACGGCACAGCACGCCTGGCGCTGCGCCTCACCCGCAGTGGTGTCGCGCCGAACGGCTGGGAGATCGTCGGGGAATACTAAACCCAGTTAAAAGTTGAATGAGACGACTCCACACTGGTTTTCAATTTTTAACTATCTCGTATCTTTCACCTTCTTTTACTTGAGGACAAACATGTTCAACCAGCTACCTGATTTACAAACCTTTGGCACATGGTCATGGACGCAAATTGAGCCGTTTTTCAAACACCTGGAGGCAACCACGTTAAGTGATGGCAACGTCGTGCAATGGCTCGATGAGCGCGCGCGGCTGTGGCATTTGATCGACGAAACCTTCATCCGTTTGGAGGTAGCGACCACGCTCGATACCAGCGATGAGGCGGCGGTCGAGAAGTATATGCGTTACAACGAGGACGTGGTTACCCCCGTGCGAAGCGCGGACAATACGCTCAATCACAAACTGTTGGCAACAAATTTACAGCCGCCCGGTTACGAAATCGCGCTGCGAAATATGCGCGTCGAAGCCGAGTTGTTCCGCGAAGCAAATTTGGCGCTCATGGTCGAACAAGACCGTTTAGGCACGGAATACGATAAAATGATCGGCGCGCAAACCGTGATGTGGCACGGCGAAGAACGCACGATTCCCTCGATGAAGCCATTTTATCTCGATCCGGATCGGGCGACGCGCGAACAAGCATGGCGCTTGGTCAGCAACCGCCAGCTTGCCGATAACCAAAAGCTCGATGATTTGTGGGTTCAATTTCTCACGCTCCGTATGAAGATCGCGGAAAATGCCGATCTGCCCGATTACCGCGCGTATAAGTGGCGCGAGTCTAACCGTTTCGATTACACGCCCGACGATTGCGAAGCCTTTCACGCCGCCATTGAGCAAGTCGCCGTGCCAGCCGCCAATCGCATCTACGAAAAACGCCGCCGCCAACTCCAAATCGACACGATGCGACCATGGGATGTCATGGCTGACCCGCTCAATCGCGCCCCACTCGCGCCATTCGCCGCGTCCGACATCGACCGTTTGAATCACACATCGAGCGCGATCTTTCACAAGGTTGATCTGGTTCTGGGCAATTATTTCGACACGATGATGCGCGAAAACCTGCTCGACCTGGATAACCGCAAAAATAAAGCGCCAGGCGGCTACTGCACCTCGTTCGCGCACAGCAAACGCCCGTTCATCTTCATGAACGCCGTCGGCATTCACGACGATGTACAAACGCTGCTGCACGAAGGCGGTCACGCTTTCCACGATTTTGAGGCGCGCGGCTTGCCCGATTACCAGCAGAATGACATCCCAATCGAGTTTTGTGAAGTCGCCAGCATGTCGATGGAACTGCTCGCCGCACCCTATCTGACCGCTAGTGAAGGTGGCTTTTACAGCGATGACGAAGCCGCGCGGGCGCGCATCGAACACCTTGAAGAAACGATTTTGTTTTGGCCCTACATGGCAATCGTCGATGCGTTTCAGCAGTGGGTGTATACGCACCCGCAAGACGCGCTCAACACCGATAACTGCGATCAGAAATGGGCAGAACTGCAACAGCGCTTCCAACCCGGTATCGATTTCACAGGCATAGAATCCGCACGTGCCGATGGCTGGCATCGCAAACTGCACATCTTCCAAATCCCGTTCTACTACGTCGAATATGGCTTGGCGCAGTTAGGCGCGGTGCAGGTATGGGGTAATGCGCTCAAGGATCAAGCACAATCGGTGGCGAGTTATCGCAAGGCGCTGGCGTTGGGCGGCACACGACCCCTGCCAGAATTATTCAGCGCGGCGGGCGCGAAGTTCGCGTGGGATGCTGAAACGCTCGGCACGGCGGTCGATTTGATCGAACGCACGGTCGGCGAATTGGAAAAAAGCTAACTGCTCAGGTATCCCTCATCCCCCGACCCCTGCTCCCACAAATGGGAGCAGAGGAGAAACGCGGTAGAAAGTCCCTCTCCCCTTGCTTGCGGGAAAGGGACTTCGGGTGAGGCATACCTGAGTAGTTACACTTGGCGTTAAAACTCGACTTCTGCGATTTGATCGAGCGTAAAATCTGGGATCGCGTCAGCGTCATTCAACTCGATGTCGTTGTCTTCCCCCATCCAATCGCTCGCCTTGATGCCGCGCGCGTGCAATCCGCGATACTCGCAAAAACCACAGCGGCGCACCTCATCGGTGAGCGGAAAGTCGTCGTCACCGCGCCGCGCAATATCCTGGATCAAGGTCGTAAGTGACATACCCGTCGCCGCGTGCTGGTCACTATCGTAGCTGAAAACTTCGGGCTGGCGCGGGTGTTCTGGAAACCAATACACCATCCGTACTTTTTCCGGCGAGATCGCTTTTCCGCCGTTCAAGCCGCGTCCGGCTTCGACCAGCACATACGGATACACGCGCGTTTGCCAGCGCGCCGCCAAAAATTCGCGTTTCGGGCGCTTGATCGATGTTTTCCAATCGATGATCGTGAACACGCCGTCGGCGTCAATTGCGATCAAGTCGTATTTGGCGATCAGTCGATTCCCCGCGACCGGCGCGCTCAGGCTGATCTCGACGCGGGTTGGCGTGGGCGCTGCCGCGTAAGGCGTAGTCAAGTATGCCTGCCACCACTCGAATAACTGATCATCGTCGATACTTTCCTCAAGTGCGTCGGGCGGCACACCAACTTGATGCTGCTGCACGAGTGTATGAAATGTCGCGCCACGCGCCATGTGATCTTCCAATTGATCCAGCGGCTCACTTTGGGCAGCCGGATACACGATATGGCGGCGATAACGTAAATCGAACAGCGCCGGACATTCCGCGAAGTCTTGCAGGCTGGTTTGGCTGAACGCAAAATCATCTTGCAGCATCATACGATCCTTTCTTTGGACCACAGAGAACACAGACGGTTTTGATTCTTTCGTCTGTGTGATCTGTGGTTATGATTTTTGCCCGTCTATAAAGCCACGCATCGCTTCAAAGGCGACGGCGGGCGGCACATTGCCCTTGCGTCCTGTGTTGGTCGTCACGATCAATTCGCGTTTGGCGCGCGTGATGCCGACGTACAATAAACGCAGGCGCTCGGACGCATAATCGACACGCGCCGTAGCGGTTGCTGCACCTTCGTAATAATCACCGTTATCGATCAATGCGCGGAGCTGACCCAACGCTTCGGCTTCCAGATTAAGGCTGTCGCGGATGAACCAGCGCTCTCCAATGTATTCGTCACCGGGCATCGCGGACGGAAAATCGTAGTTGTTGACCGAAAGCAGATACACGCGATCCCATTCCAGCCCTTTAGCACTGTGCATCGTCGCTACTGTTACTGTACCGCGATGATCATCAGGGTTGAAGCCGCGATCATCTTCGGTCATGCCCAAAAAGCCGCGCTCATTGCGCGCAATCGCGGTCAGTTCATCGATAAACTGCGGCAAGCGCCAATCACGATGATTATCCGCGCGCCCGCGCAGCAGCACCGCGATGCTGTGCGCGATGGCGATGTCGGCTTCGGCAAGAAACAACTCACCTGCGATCAACAGGATCAACTGGTCGATGGGTAGGATCACCGCTTCCTGCCAGCGCCGCACGATGACGCGGAACAACTCCAAACCCCCTTTGACGAATGGATCATCGGTTTCGAGTTCTGCGATCTCCGGCGAGTCGTCCAGCCAGTCGCCGCCAATCGTGTTCCACAGAAAATCTTCGACCCGCGTCAGCTTGCGCAGCGCTTTCGCCACATTGTCAGCTTTGAGCGCGAGCACTTCATCGTCGCGGTCATCGCGTTTATACACCAGATACGTACGCGCCAGTAAATTCGCATCATCGGGTTTGGCGAGATAAGCAAGCATGATCGCCAGCGCCCCTGCCGCTTCGCGCGTCGATGTCGTCGAACGCAGCAGTTCGACATACGGCAGATTGGCAGTTTTCAGTGCATCGACGATTTCGAAGCCGCGTTTATTGCGCGGCACCAGCACCGCACAGGTCTGGTCTGGGTGATCGGGCAGCCAGCGCGCCAAAGAATTGGCGATCAATTGAATTTCGGCGGCGGGCGTCAGCGCTTCGGGGAACAAATGCACAGCGACACCGTCAGGCGGTGGGTTCGGCTGCGGGTCTTTTTTGGTCGTCGGTTCAATGTAGGGCGGCGTGAGCGGCTTTTTGGCGGCGATGCGCGGGTTGGGGTGCTGCGCCGACCAGCGAATGAGCGCGTTCGCCAGCTCTAAAATTGCGACCGTGCTGCGTCCGCTGTTGGGCAGCTCTTTGCGCGTAACGCCAGGTTCATGCGTGAACGCGATCAGGTTTTCGGGGCGCGCGGTCGTGAATGTCTCGTAAATCGCCTGATTCGGATCGCCGACGCGCACCCAATTGCCATTATCGCCCGTGAGCAGGCGCAAAATTTTCTCTTGGAGCAAGCTGCTGTCTTGCGCTTCATCCTCCAGAATATAGGGAAAACGTTCGTGCAGGCGGCGCAAATATGCTGCGTCCTGCTGCAACGCTGTCAGCGCCAAACGGATCAAGTCCTGAAAATCGACCGCGCCGCGATAGCCGAGACTGCGCTGATACGCCGCATAAACCTCGATGCACATCGCCGCCAATGGCAATCGCGTCCCGCGCTGTTCGATGCGTCCGCGCAAATCGTCGGGCGATAGCTGTTCGTCCTTTGCCTGGCGCACGAACGCGCCCGCCACATTCACAACCAAATCCGTCCAGTTTTGGCGCAAACGGTCGCGTTTATCCGCGTCCATATCCGGCGCGAGAAAATTTTCAGCGCTGTCGGGATTAGAACGCAGCCATGCCAGCGCTGCGTCGGTCAATACGCTGGAGGCTTCACGCTCGTCGAGAATGCTAAAATCATCCGCCAGACCAACCAAGCCGGGACGTTCGCGCACGATTTCGCCGCACAAACTGTGCAGCGTGCGGACACGATACCCGATGTTGGGCAACAAACGTGCTTCTTCCAAAAATCCGTAGATTTGGCGCGCAAAATTATTGACCGCCGAATTGACCAACGTCACAATCAAGACTTCCTGGTCGCCGCGCATCTTGCCTGTAGCGATCAGCTTGGCGGCGAGCGCCGACAGCGTTTTGGTCTTACCACTGCCCGGCACGGCGGCGACGCCCATTTTGCCGCCCTTGTATTTGAGAACTTCTGCTTGTTTGGGTCGGGGTTTGAAAGTTGTCATATCATGTGTGCTGACAATACAAAGTGCCGAGTGCGGAGTACCGCGTTAGAAGCAATAATCTCAATTTCTCAGCACTCGATACTTAGCACTATTCCCTTTCTTCGTTGTACTTTCGCAGCAGGCGATTGAACGCCTGTAAGAGTTCGCTTTGACTTTCGGCGCCATTTTCGCCCAGTTCGCTGACGCCGACATAAATCTTACGCCGCGCCCGCCGAATCAAGCCCATAACCAACCGGAACAGCGTGTCGCGCCGCTTTTCGTATTCTTCGTCGTCGGTCCACAATTGACCGACTTCCCAGTCGGCGCTGAGCACATACGGATGGGTGAGCGGTTGATACAGGCGTTCGAACCAGCCGCGATTGCCCAAATCGAGCCAGAACTGAATATCGACGGGCTGATTGCGCATCAAAAATGTGTAAGCGGGCGCGATCAAGACCGCACCGTCGCCCCCATCGGGCAGCGTCCACGCGCGCACATATTGATCGGCAATCACGCCGCGTTCAACCATGCGGACGTATTCATGCGCGGCAGGTCGTTCGAGTAAGCCGCGATCTTCAAACGCGCGCCGGAAATTAGCAGCACTATCGATTAGGTTGCCTGCAACCGCCGCCGCATCGAAGTCGTTGTGAAAACCGTAGCCACGTTGGGACAAAACCTCGCCAAAAATCCGGCTGAAGAAATGATCGAGCCGCACTGATGCGATAGGCGGCGTTTCGGTCGTTTCGGTCTTTTTCTTGCGTCCGCGCGCTTTCGGTTTGGGATTCTCGACAGGCGACGGCATAAATTCTGTCCCTACAGACGGTGGAGGAACGGGACGATCCGCGATGTAGGCTTCGAGCCATCTGCGTAATTCTTCGTAGCGCGGTGCGAGCAAATACGTGATGCGTTCTTGAATATCTGGCTTGAGCGCGTCGAACGGCATCAATCGTGATTTGGTTGTAGGGTCGGGGTACGCAGTAGTCGCCAATAGCTGCGCGCGGATCAAGTCCATCGTTTTACCGACGCCCGCCGACCCCACCGCGCCCATGAACATATACGCCACATCATAGGGCGTCGGCGTCATGCCCCATTCGGGATGTGCCAGCATCGCCAGCGTGATCAAGCAGCGCGCGGCGGGTTCTTCGCGCAGCGCCCGCGACGGACGATGCGAACGCACCGGAATGCCCTCGCTTTGTAAGCGCGTCATCAACGTAAAACGGAGCGCGTCGCTCAAATAAGGGGACAACACCGCGATTTGTCCCGGCGGCACCCCAAATTCTTTGACGAGCAGCGTAATCTCATCCGCGACCCAGTTCAACATTTGCGGGTAAAAGCGGCGAATCGCCCAATCGACGCCCGCGCGCGAACTGATCGTCGGTTCGGGCGCAAAGTCACCCAGCGCACGCGCGAAATCGTCACCCAACGCCGTCAGCACGGGCGGCGTGACGAACGACTCGGTAAATTCGACGGCTTGATCACAACGCGCACGCAGTGTTTCCGCGTGTTCGGGCGCAGCGCTCAAAAAACGCCGAAACCCCGATTCTTCATCCACGATGATGAGGGCGCTCTCGCATGTCTTGAGCAAGTCAGCGATCAACTCATGGACGATGAAGGCGCTTTCTTCGGCATTATCGACGATCAAATGCGCGGTGCGCGCCGCCCAGTAATCGCGCACAGGTTTTTGTGACCACAAATGACGATTGAACAATTCGACTTGCAGCGAAAAGTCGATCAGGTTGTGCGCGCGGCAGTGATCGCGATACGCGGATGCGGCGCGCTGCACATCGTCGAACATCCGTGCCTGACTGGTTTCACCCACCCACGCGCTTTTCAAGCGCTCGGCGATGTCGGTATAAGCAAAGCCGTTGAGCGCGGCTTTTTCCAGATTGTCGATAATCTGGCTGTACAAACGGTTGCGGTCAATGGTGACGCCTTCGAACGCGCCGCGCGCTTCGATCATCGGATCAACGATACTTGCCATGACGTACTGCGCGGTTTCGAGTGTCAAAAATGTCGGCGGCTGGTCAGGCTGTAATCCGGCGCGTTTCGCCGCCAGCGCCCAAAACAAGCGCACCGTGTTCAAGACCAAACCACCGTAAGTCAAGACTTCGATTTGTCCGCCGGGTGGCAAATTGGCTGCACGCAGCGCTTTATGATACGGCTGTGCTAACACCGCTTGCGGCACGATGACCAAAATTTGTTCGGCGGGGATATCGATTTGACGCAGCCTGAGGACGCGCTGCACGGCTGCGGTGGTTTTACCTGTCCCCGCTGCGCCTGTTAAATAGAGGGTTTTATCGACCGGAGAGTCGATGATCCGTCGCTGAGGATCGGTGAACTCCATGTCTTATTTTTGCCTGTGTGTTTCATCGGATGAATAGAACAATTATACCACAATCCCGCTTAAATTCGAGAGCCAAGTCGATAAAATAAGCAATGTTTTGGACGAAACAAACCAAAATCGGGTGGAATTCCATCATGAACGATCAACCAAAATTGTTGATCGATCAAAGCAAGATGTTCATGATTCGACACCCCACACCTTCTTTCAATATTTCTCACATCAATATACGTCATACGTCCGATTCCTCGTGCAGCAGTCCGCGATACACACCTGGCGATGAGTCGGGGATGATGACCGCGCCAGATACTTTGGTATAAAACTCGGCGGGACCGACGCCGCCAATGATCGCGTAGCCATAACCGTTCGCGCGCATATCGTGCAGCGCCATGAGCAGCAGAATTTTGCCGACGCCGCGCCCGCGCACAGAGTCGTCCGATCCCATCGGACCGAAAAAGCCGCGCATGGTTGCGTCATAACAGGCGAAGCCAACCGGTCGATTATTTTGCGTGGCAATGAAACAGCTAATCGGCTGACGCGCGAAGGTGGCATCGGTTTCGCTGACCCAGCCATCGCCAAAAGTCGTATGAATCCAGCGCAAAACGAGGTGTTTTTCGGGCGCAAGCGCGCGGCGCAGCTCAATGCCGTCTAGGGTGGAGATGTTCTCAATCGGCGGTAGTGCGTAGAGTTTGACGAGCATATCGGGCATACATCACCTGTCGAACAAAGCGTTTTTTCAACACAAAACCGGAAGATGTAGAGGCATGGTGAAGACCGGAACGGTCTGCCATGCCCGCAAAAAATGAGAACATAACACGAAGGCACGAAGACGCAAAAACATGGGGATAAGCATTGACGAGGGATTTGGTTACGGGCAGGGCAAGCCCCACCCGTACAGATTATTGTCCTTGACCGAGCGTATACCCTGCCACGCCATCGAACGTGACCAGATGTTCGGTTTTGATGAAGTCGAAACCCGCATCGCTGAAACGACCGAGCAGGCGAATGATCTGCGCGTGGGTGATCGGGGCATTATCCACGCCCATGAAGCGGCAGCGCCAATGATCGGTACAAAAGGTTTCGGGCAAACCATGTGGATACACCTTTTGACCGCGATTGCTGATCATGACCAGTTCGACGCCATCGCCGTTCGTCGCCGCTTCCACCGCTTGACCGAGCGTGTTCGGGTCGCGGTCGCGGTAATGCAAGAATACATCGACGCCGACCAGTTCTTTTTGTTCCGGTTCGCGCTGGCTGTAGGCGCCCGTCGCCACGACACCGCCGCCCGCTTTGTACGCCACCGCTGCGAGCGTTTCGGGCTGTTTGCCCAAGCGTTCGATCACGGCATCAGCAAAGCCGCTCGTACTCACTTTTTGACGACTGATGCCGTCCGCGAAAATGTCGTAGGTATGGATACCTTCTTCAAGCGTGCGCAGCCATGCGTTATGCACGGTTTCGGCAGCCTGTGGCTGCCCGATATGCACCATCATCATGACGCCCGCTAGCAGCAAACCCGATGGATTGGCGACATTTTGCCCAGCACGGCGCGGCGCTGACCCATGGATCGCCTCGAACATCGCCGCGTGCGCGCCGATATTGGCGCTGCCCGCCAACCCGACCGACCCGGCGATTTGCGCTGCCACATCGCTCAACACATCGCCGTACAGGTTGGGCAGCACCAGCACATCGAAGGCTTCTGGCGTATCCGCCATTTTCGCCGCACCAATATCGATGATCCAATGTTCTTTTTCTAAATCGGGATATTCTGCGCCGATCTCGTCGAAGACTTTATGGAACAAGCCATCGGTCATCTTCATGATGTTGTCTTTGGTGAACGCAGTGACTTTCTTACGGTTGTTGGCGCGCGCATACTCGAAGGCATAGCGCACGATTTTTTCGCTGCCGGGGCGCGAAATCAACTTCAAGCATTGATAGACCTCATCAGTTTGGCGGTGTTCGATGCCCGCGTACAAATCTTCTTCGTTTTCACGGACGATCACGAGATCCATTTTGGGATGCTTGGTGCGCACGAAGGGCGCATACGCCACGCTTGGGCGGACGTTGGCGTATAAACCGAGCGTCTTGCGCGTGGTCACGTTCAAACTTTTATAGCCGCCGCCCTGTGGCGTCGTGATCGGCGCTTTGTAAAAGACTTTCGTGCGCCGCAGCGACTCCCATGCGCCGGGAGCGATGCCCGTGCTGTTGCCGGATAAATATACCTTTTCGCCAATATCGATCGTCTCGATCTCGATGTCCGCGCCCGCCGCCTGAAATATCCGCAGCGATGCTTCCATGATTTCGGGTCCAATGCCATCGCCATAAGCAACAGTTATCGGGGTACGGCTCATGACACTTTGCTCCTTGATGGATGAAAACCTGACCAACTCACACAAATAGACGACCGCTATTACGGTCGTCCGGCACAACGTTATGTGGGCGACTGTATCAGCCGCCCCTATAATACAGCGAAGTGAAAACTAGTCGAAAATATCGAACATATCACCCAAAAACGACTTCTTCTTACGTTGATTCGGATTGTTCGGATTGTAGGAAGGGTTGTTCGGGTCGTTGTAACGCCGATCATCATCATCGTCGTCGTCATAACGGGGTGGATACTGCTGCCCTTGCGGCGGTTGGTTATTCGGCGCGACATACGGCTGCTGCTGATATCCCTGCTGCGGTGCGGGCGGCGCTGACGGCGCGGCGGGGCGCTGACCCGTGCTTTCAACTTGTGCGGCGCGCTCGATAATTTTGTCAAGTTCACCGCGATCCAGCCACACACCACGACACTTCGGGCAGTAATCGATCTCGACACCCTGCCGTTCGGTCATGACTAATGCGGTTTGGTCGATTGGACATTGCATGATTTTTTTCCTTGTCGTTATGGGCAATCGATCTGATCACCCCTCTAAAGCCTCTTATTACGAACTGGCATCGCAAACACAATGTTAGCTTGCGGTTATTTCAGCACGCCGCGTCGGATCAGCAGTTTTTCCAGTTCGACGCCGATGAACACGACCGCGCTGAGCGCGAAGCACAGCCCTAACTGTGCAAGCGTGAGCGGATTCGTCCCGAAGATATCGTTGAAAAATGGGGTATAGATCGCCACGAGCTGCAAAATAACCGTCGTCACGACTGCCACGATCAACAGTGGATTACCGAACAAGTTCATGCTGAACAGCGACTCGCGGTGCGAGCGCAAACCGAGCGCGTGTCCCATCTGCGCGATGGTCAAAAACATGAACACCATCGTGTTCCATGCGGGCGCGTCGTTTGCCGCTCGCAAATCGGTTGACCACGCCCAATAACCGAGCGCCAAACCAGCGCCGCCGAGCAGCACGCCGACGATGACAATATGCCGCCCCAAACCGCGCCCGAAGATACTCTCGTTTGGCGCATACGGCGGACGATCCATCGCGCCTTTTTCGGGTTTTTCTACGCCCAACGCCAATGCCGGGATGCCGTCGGTGATCAAGTTCATCCATAGAATTTGCAGCGTCGTCAACGGCAGCGTCATCCCAGTGATGAGCTGCGTCGCCAGCAGCACGACGAGTTCACCCGTATTGCTCGCCAACAAATATTTGACGAAACGGCGCACATTGTCGTAAATCGTGCGCCCTTCTTCGACGGCGGCGACGATGGTGGCGAAATTGTCGTCCAAAATCACCATATCCGACGCTTCTTTGGTGACGGCTGTCCCGGTGATGCCCATCGCCACGCCAATATCGGCGCGTTTGAGCGCGGGCGCGTCGTTGACGCCATCGCCCGTCATAGCGACGATATGCCCTTTGGTTTGCAGCGCGCCGATAATGTTGAGCTTATGTTCGGGCGATACGCGCGCATACACCGCGACACGCTCGACTTCGTTTTCCAGGTCGGTTTGCGTCATACGCGCGAGCTCATGACCGGTCAACACGCGGTCGCCGTCTTTGACGATGCCGAGTTCTTTGGCGATGGCGAACGCGGTCAGGGGATGATCACCCGTGATCATGACCGGGCGGATGCCTGCGCGCTTCGCAACAGCGACCGCGTCCTTGACCTCTTTACGCGGCGGGTCGATGATGCCGACCATGCCGACGAAAATCAGGTCGTTTTCGAGCACATCATCGCGTTCAACCGCCTTAAACGCGACGCCCAACACGCGCAAACCATTCGCCGCTAAACGATTGTTAGCGGAGTCGATGCGCGCGCGGACATCGGGCGTCATCGCGACAATTTGTCCGTCGATCCACGCGCTGCGGCTGACCTCGAGTAAGCTGTCAACCGCGCCTTTGGTGAACATGACACCGCTGTTGACCTGCTTGTCAATCAGCGCAAAAATTGTTTGTTCTGCCGCAGAAAGTGTCGCGCCATCGCGAATACGATGTACTGTGGACATGCGTTTGCGCTCGCTGTCGAACGGGAGTTCATCGATACGCGCAAACGCGCGCTCGATTTCGTCTTTGAACAACCCCCAGCGTGCCGCCGCCATGACCAATGCACCTTCGGTCGGGTCACCGATGAAGCTGATTGTGCCATCCGCGCCACGCTGGAGAATGGCGTCACTGCACAACATGCCGCCCGTCAACACCAGCGCTTGCGCGGCATGATGTGTCACGCTGCCCGCGCCGTTGGCGCTGATCAACGTACTGATTCCTTGTACCGCGACGACATCCATCGTCGAATGATCGCCTGCGACATCGACGACCGTGACTTGCATCCGATTTTCGGTGAGCGTACCCGTTTTATCCGAGCAAATCGTCGTGACAGAGCCGAGTGTTTCGACGGCAGTCAGCTTGCGGATCAATGCCTTACGCCGCAGCATACGCTGTGCGCCCAATGCCAGCGCAATCGTAACGACGGCGGGTAAGCCTTCTGGCACTACAGCGACCGCGATTGCGACCGCGTTCAATAAGACCGATTCTTGTTCGGGGAAGTTGGGGTCAGGGATGATCGCCTGTCCAGTGATCAAACCAATGAGGAAGGCAACACCCATCACCATCAGTGCCGCGACCAATAGCACGTTCCCCAGCTCGTCTTGACGACGTTGGAGCGGTGTCTTCTCATCCTTGACGGTTTGGATCAATTCTGCGATGCGCCCCAACTGCGTGCGCATCCCGGTTTCGACCACCACAGCGGACGCGCGCCCATAGGTGATGCTCGTCCCCATAAACACCATATTGGTACGGTCGCCCAATGGGGCGCTCGCATCAGTGAGAGCGCGGATCGATTTTTCGACCGCCGCCGATTCGCCCGTCAGCGAGGCTTCCATCGCGCGCAAATTCGCGCCTTCGACGATGCGCGCGTCGGCTGGCACTATGCTGCCCGCTTCGAGCAAGATCACATCACCCGGCACGAGATCGCGCGCGGCTAAATCCATGACGAGATTTTCACGGCGGACGCGCACCAATGGCGCTGCCATTTTCTTGAGCGCCGCCATCGCCTTCTCGGCGCGGTATTCTTGCACGACCCCCAAAATTGCGTTCAGGACGACAATCGCAGAAATAGCGATCATGCTGTCCACTTTGCCCAACAGCGCCGAAACCCCCGCCGCCCCGATCAGCAGCAGCACGAGTGGATTGGTCAGTTGTTCCCACAAAATAGCGAAAGGACTAGTCACGCCTTTCTCTGTCAGTTCGTTGGCACCGATTTCCGCGAAACGGTCGCGTACCTGGCGTTCTGTCAGCCCAGTCTCAAGCCGTGTATCGAGCGTGGACATGACGTATTCAGTTTCTTGTACATGCCATGCAGCAGCGTCGCTGCCAGATGGAGTGATGCCTGTTTTTTCTTGCGTATTGATCACGATGATAGTGTCGTCCTTCGTCGTCAGACAAAATAAAAAGCTGACTCAGGAACTCACCCGTTTGCTACGTGAGTGCGTCCGAGCCAGCTTTGCCGCGCGTTTTCTCTCTTGGGGAGTTAAACCACGCCGAAATGCGTTTCGTTTGCAGGTCTTGCGGCGAGACTTTAATTTCTCTCCGCCTGATGTTATTACATTACATCGGGATCGTCGCAAGAATACCCCTTTTTTCTAGGGGGATAGCATAAGGATTAGATGAACACCGAGTATTTACAAATCGATGCGAGTTTTTTGCATATCTATACCAATATGATATCTCGACTCATCAAATCGGCGCGAGATACCCTTGTCTTTAGACATGGGGAGGGATAACGCCTTTTTCCTTTCTGTTATACGCTCACCTTACGCAAGCCACTCGTTTTCAGCCCTCACCCCCTGCCAACGCGGGTGGTGAGCTAGAACTCCAACAATTTATCCACCGTCAGCACGATCACCCGTTCCCCGGTGATTGTGCTGACATCGGTGTGGAGGCTGATCACCCCGCAATCGACGATCTCGCGCACCGTTCGTTCGATCTCTTGGCGGAGGGTGCGCGTTTCAAACAAACGCCGCCGCGCATCTTTGACCGACTCCAATCCATTTTCACTGCTTGCAGCGACTTCTTGTTCGGCGGGCGTCAAAATGCCGCGCAGGCGGATCACGATCATGTCTTCGATGAAAAAGGTACGTGCATCGCTCGGACCGCGACCGAGATAATCCTTTTCCAATTTGATGATCGCGCGAGTCAGCGCGGCTTCAGCTTCGCCGCGCGTCATACTTTTTCCAAACGCCAGTTGATGTACGATCCGGTCATGCCAAGGCGGGTCATGCCGAGTTTTTCCAGTACACGCACCGACCCAAGATTGTTGTCGAGACACTCGGCAGTGATGACACGCACCCCAGATTGCGCCATCCCCCAATCGACGAGCGCGCGCGCGGCTTCATACGTATAGCCCTGTCGCCGATAGGTTTTATCGATGCCGTAGCCGATCTCGATTTCGCCCTGCGCGTTTGGCTTGCCTTTGAATCCTGCCGTCCCAAATAAAGTTTGATCGGCACAGTGGATAAGCAGCCACAATCCATAGCCCAGTTCGGTCGCGTTGCCATGTATAAAATGCCAGTAATAGTTGAGCAATCCGCGCCCTTCATCTTCCAACCAGTCAGGCGTGATTTTCACGCCAACCAGGGTTTCAAGCTGACGAATGCCGCCATAAGCGCCTGCCGCCACCCGTTCGGAGCACGCGATCACATCGAGGCGTTCGGTTCGTAATATCAACATGGGGATGTCCCCTCCGCACCATCCTGAAACTTAACATCATGGTAACACGATCACCGCTGTGTATACCATGCACTGAGCAGGTCGCGTTCGCGTTCTGGCGTCAACCCCGATTTGAGCTTACTATCAGCACGCGCCTGATTCCACGCCAGCGTATCGCGCGCGATCTCGTTCGGTGTCGCGTTATGCGCCGCCAAAAATTCGTCATTAACGCGGCGATTAATATCTTGCAACGTGCCTTAATGCAAAACGGATGGGACGCATCCATGACGGATAACGCAGCGCCTCTGCCAACCCCGCAACGGAAGGGTAAGCGCAAGCGTTCGTCAGAAGCTACGCCGCTTTAGCGGCTGTAGAGTGTCACATAGTTTGCATCTGGTTTGCTTGACTATGAGGCATTGATCTGATACTTTACTGATCTCAATGTAAGTGTACATTTATTGCACAAAAATCCACCTTATTGGCATTGCCGTCTACATCATATTGTTGTGTGTCTGCATAACACGCGACTTTTCACCTGATTAGGTGAAGGAGGAACCCAATGGAAGTACAAGCGCAGCGTTATATCGTTCTGGGTGGCGGAGTCGCTGGGTTGGCTACTGCGCGCGAACTCGTGCGGCGTGGTCATGATGTCGTCGTGCTGGAAAAAGGCATGGAAGTTGGCGGTCTGGCGCGCACGCTGGTGTATGACGGTTTTCGCTTCGATATTGGCGGGCATCGCTTCCACAGCAATAATCCCGATGTCGTCAATTGGGTTAAAGAACTGCTCGGCGATGAACTGCTCACAGTGCCGCGTTTCAGCCACATCCGCATGAACGGGCGCTATATCGATTATCCACTGCAATTCCCAAATGCATTATCAAGCTTTCCGCCGCTCACCGCCGTGAAAGTTATCCTGAGCTACCTGGCGACCAAAGTCCGCCCACGCAAAGAACATGAACTCTCGTTTGAAGACTGGGTCGTGGCGCGCTTCGGCTGGGAACTGTACAAAGTCTATTTTCAGCCATACACGCAAAAAGTGTGGGGCATTCCTACCAGCCAGTTGAGCGCAGAATGGGCAGCAGCGCGAATCGGCATTCCCAGTCTGCTGGCGGCGGCGTATCGCATGTTTTTCCCTGGCAAAGGCGCTAATCGCCCCAAGACCATCATCGATGAATTCTATTACCCGCGGGCTGGCTTCGGTATGGTCACCGACCAACTGACGAACGTGATCGAAAACGGCACCGGTAAAGTGCTCGGCGGCGCGACCGTCAAGACGGTTGACCCGCGTACGGGCTGTGTCGCGTATGAAAAAGATGGCACGATGCACGAGATTTCTGGCGACATCATCATCAGCACGCTTCCTATCACGCTGCTCATGCGGATGCTGCCCGAAGACACGGGCGCGAACGAGATGGCAGAGAATTATCAACTTGAATACCGCGATATCATCGTCGTCGATTTGGCGCTCAATCGTGAGCGCGTCAGCACCGATAGCTGGACATACTTCCCTGCGCCAGAGCTGATTTTCGGGCGCACCCACGAGCCGAAAAACTGGAGCTCGGCGATGATCCCATCGCCCGATGTCACGTCGCTTTGCACCGAAATTTTCACATCGCGCGGCGAAGGCGTGTGGGAGATGACCGACGACGAAATCGTACAGACCGTCGTCAACCAGATGCACGACATCAAATTGATCGACAAAAGCGAACTGATCAAAGGCTGGGTGTATCGTGTGCCGTTCGCGTATCCGGTCTATCGAGTCGGCTATGAGAAAAAATTGGGGGCGGTCAAAGAATTTGTCGCTAGTTTCTCCAACCTGCATCTTGTCGGGCGCACCGGATCGTTTCATTATATGAACTCCGACGGTGTCATCGAAGACGTGTTCCGCTTGATGAACGACTTGTTTCCCGAAGACGAAGTGCGCGTGCGCGCCCTTGAAAAAGCCACTGGACAAGTGAGCGGGCGCTGGGTGTAATCGTACCCAGCGATCTGACAAGTCGTTTATCAGAAAAGCGCCGTAAGACCCCTGCCTTCAGGCACGGGGATATAAGGCGCCGGTCTTGTGTTTTTTCTGCTGAAATAGCGTATAATAGGGGGAGGTTGATGTGCGCGGTACGAGACGTAAAAATCCGACCTCGATCATAATCCCGTAATATCGCAATACCGTAGTTAACGTCAAACACAGCGGGGCATCGCTGTGCTACCGGAGCGACGATAAGACGAAGGTTCGCCTTCGCAGTCGCGCTGAGGGTAGAAGCCCCCGCCTTTAAGCGTGGGGAGTATGTCACTACGCCGATTTGTGTTAAATTGAAATAAAGCGAATGGCGGCAGTGATGCCGCCCTTTTTTTTGGCAGTCTTTTGGCAGGTTTGATGATACGTACAGCAGTGATCGGACTCGGCAAGGCTGCCGAGCAGCTCCATTTACCTGCCTGTGCGCGTATTCCGGGAATGCGTGTCGTCGCAGGCTGTGACTCGGATGTGCGTCGGCGCGATGCGATGCGCACACGTTTCGCTATCCCTGCGGTATACGATGATGCGCAAACCATGATCGCGCGCGAAAAACCAGATTTCGTCATCGTCGTCACCCCGCCTGATACCCACTGCGAGATGGTCACGTTAGCGCTGGAAAACGGCGCACATGTTTTATGCGAAAAACCCTTTATGCAAACCCCCGACCAAGCCGATACAGTCATCGCGCTGGCTGACCGTCAGCATAAACTGCTGCGTGTCAACAACCAGTATCGGTATATGGCGACGTACGCCACACCCCGCCAACACATCGCGCGTGGCGATTATGGACGCGCATATTTCATGCAGTGCTGGCAGCAGATGTACCACCCCAACAACGAAGATGCAACCGCATGGCGCGCCGATTTGCATCAATCGACCTTGTACGAGTTCGGTTCGCACGCGCTCGATTTGATCAGCCTGTATTTTGATGACGCGATTCCAACCCACGTCCACGCTGTGATCCCGAACGTGCACCGCAAATTTACCAGCGATGTCCTGATCCAATTGACGCTCACCTTCCCCGATGATCGCATGGCGACCCTGATGTTTAACCGTGTCAGCCATGCGCCAGAACGGTATCTCGAAATGCGGCTCGATTGTGAAGACGCATCGCTGCGGCTCTCACTGGGTGGCATTGCCCGCTTCAGCGCCGAAATCGGGCGTTATGACGGGCGTAATTTTCCGTCGCTGCGCGTGGGGTGGGTGCGCGGTGGACAAACGCGCGTCGAACAGCGCGGGCGCTCGCGTATCATCGCCGCCGAACGCAGCGCGGCGTTTGCCAGCGCGACCGCCGCACATTTAAGCGAAATGGTGGCGATGATCGACGCCGATAACATCGATAATGCCCGCGCACGTCACGCCCGCGATATGCTGCGCGTGATTTTCGCAGGTTACGAAAGCGCACGCATCGGAAAAGCGATACAGTTAACGTAAATACCCCCGTGTCCGTGTCATTCATCGGAGTCACTTGTGAAAATCACCGCGATACAAACAGGCGTCACACGCATCAAGGCATCGTTTCGGCGCGGCAATTCAAAAGTCGGTATGATCGGCGCGTTCGCCGAAATCATCCCGGATAATATATTTGAAGAACTGCCTATTTTATGTTGGCTGATCGATCATCCTGAAGGCTTGATCCTGGTCGATACGGGCGAAAGTTCCAAGATTGGGCGCACGTTGGTCGCGGAGATGGTCGTCAAGCCCGAACAAGAAGTCGGCGCGCAGTTAAGTGCGATGGGCATTAAGCCGAGCGATATTTCCAAGCTGATTTTGACGCATATTCATACCGATCATATCGGCGGTATAGCGCCGTTTCAAAAGACGCCAATTTTTGTGAGCGACCGCGATCATCGCATGTTGAACAATGCGCCGGAGCGTATATTCAATGCGTTGATCACGCCGATTCCGTCGTGGTTTCACCCGGAACCGCTCCCGTATGATGATACGCCACAGGGGACGTTTCCGCGCAGTGCGCCGATCACCGCCGCAGGCGATATTGTTGCCGTGCCGACGCCTGGACACACCCCCGGTCATCAATCGATCATCGTCATCGATGGCGACCAGCGTATTTTTATCGCGGGCGATTTGACCTACAACGAAAACGCCTTAATCGAACGCAAGCTCGAAGGTATCAGTTTCGCTCTGGACGAACATCTCCCGTCGATCAACCGCGCGCGGTCGTACGCGATTGAAAATCCGACCGTGTATTTGCCAACCCACGATCCAGAATCGCCGCAGCGCTTGAGCGCACGCGAAATTTTCCCATTGTATTCTCATGCCTGACCTTTCGATCATCGTCGCGGCGGGTGATACTCGCACGTCTGCGATCCGCGCGTGCTTGATGGCACTACAACCGAACGCCAGCGGCGCGCATACCGTCGTTGTCGTCGATGCCGTTGACGCCGATACGCTCGCGCGTGAATTTCCGCAGGTGCGTGTCATCGTCGTGGATACGCATATGCTGACGCCGGATCGGTGGCGCGTCGGCATCGAGGCGGCGACCACTGACTACGTCGCGCTGACCATCGCATCGTGCCTACCACCGCCCGGTTGGGTCATAGCGATTCAGCATCTTTTGAAGACCACGACCCATGCTGGCATCGGCGGCGCACTTGACGCACCGATAAGTGGATCGGCAGTTGCTTGGGCGATCTATTTGGCGCGTTACAGCGGGTATATACCGCCTGTTGAAGCGGGATTCATCATGGATATTGCGGGCGATAACGCGGTTTATCGACGCGCAGCGCTCGAACAAGTCCGCGAGTCGTGGCGCGGCGGATTCTGGGAGACGCTCGTTCACCACGCACTGCGCGCGCGCGGCGGCACGCTGGCGCTCGACCCAACCATGACGATCCACTTTGTCGGTGACGTGCCGCTCGGTGTCATGGCACGTCAGCGCTTCCGGCATGGGCGGCATTATGGCGCGACGCGCGGCGGTGATCGGCTCGTCCGCTTGATCACCAGTCCGGCGATTCCGGTTGTGCTGCTGACGCGAATTTATCGGCGTGTACGCGCCAAACGTCCGGACTGGCTGCCGAAATGGTGGCGCGCGCTGCCCGCGCTGCTCGTGCTGATCATCGCGTGGTCGGCGGGTGAAATTGTCGGTTACGCGACGGGGAAGCGCTAAACCTCACCAACTCCATCCCTAACCGTGAAGTGGTACAATTGACCCATTCATAAAACCTGTTCTGTGAGACCTATGTCGCAAACCCCTCAGCTTTCCGTGGTTATCGCGTCCTTGAACGGACTGCGTTATATCCGCGCATGTTTGGAATCGCTGCACGCCCAGACGGGTGGCATCGACGCTGAAATCATCGTCGCGGATTGTGTCGGACGCGACGTGACCGCCTTCATCGCGCAAACGTATCCCGATGTGATGGTGATCGCGTTCGACACGCCGAAAAGCGTGCCGGAACTGCGCGCGGCGGGGATTTTGGCGGCGCGTGGTGATATTGTGGCGATGACCGAAGATCATTGTTTAGCGACACCAGACTGGTTCGCGGCGATGGTCTACGCACATCAACGCCTGCCTAACTACGCTATCGGCGGTGCGGTCGATAATGCTGCGACCGAAAGCCGCATCGATTGGGCGGTGTATTTCTGCGAGTACAGCGCGTACTCCAGCCCGATTTCCGAAGGCGTCACGCATGACCTGCCAGGACCGAATGTGTCGTATAAACGCGCGGCGGTCGAAGCGATGCGTGATATGCTGCAAGCGGGCGGCTATTGGGAGACGTTCTTGCACGAACGGCTCGAATCGATGGGGCAAGCGTTGTATGCCGACCCGACGATCAGGATTTTGCACAAGAAAAATTTTACGCTCGCAGCATTTTTAAGTGAGCGTTTTCATTATGGGCGCTGGTATGCCGGGACGCGTAACCAGTTCACCAGCACTGGCAAGCGCCTGTTTTATCTGATATTTTCGCTCGCCCTGCCGCCGCTGTTGATCAAGCGCCTGTACGACCGCGTCAAAAGTCGCGGCGGACACATGAACGAGTTCAGGCGTTGTCTGCCGTTGATCGCGCTGTTCACCCTGGCGTGGGCAGCGGGCGAGTTTGTCGGCTACGCGACGGGCGCGGGTCAAAGCGTAATGAAACTGAGTTAATGTATGCGCATTGGTATCGATGGAACACACTGGAGCAATCAACGTGGGTATGGACGCTATGCACGCGGCTTGATCACGGCTGTGTTGCAGCAACCCCACGGACACGACTATATCTTGTTCGTCGATACCCATACCCACGATCATGCCCCACTGCCCACTACTATCGAGATCGTCACCGTGCAAACGCGCAGCGCGCAAGCGGCATCAGAAAATGAGCGGCGGTCGGTGGGCGATATGCTGGCGATGGGCGCGCGCGTCGGGCGTGCCGATCTCGATGTGATGGTGTATCCGAGCGTGTACACCTATTTTCCGGCGTTGACGCGCGCAGTCAGGTTGGTCGGCATTCATGATGTGATCCCTGAAAAATATCCGGCGTTGATCTTTCCGAGTGGCAAAGGGCAGTTGGCGTGGACGGCAAAATCGATGCTGGCGCGTTTACAGGCGGATGCGCTGCTGACGGTGAGTGAGTACGCCAAACGTGAGATCGTCAAAATCTTCAACTGGCGTGCTGACCGCACCTATGTCGTCGGCGAAGCGCCCGACCCTGCGTTCATGCCGATCACTGATCCGGTACGCATCGATGCGGCGCGTGACCAGGCAGGCGTGCCGCGAAGCGCGCGCTATTTCGTGTATTTGGGTGGGGTCAACCCGCATAAAAATGTGATTGCGCTGCTGCGTGCATTCGTCGAAGTTTCGGCGCGCGATGCGATGCGTGATCTGCATCTGGTCTTGATCGGACCGCAGTCGAACGACGTGTTCACAGCGGGGATCGGCGCGGCAAAGAGTGAAGCGGAGCGACTCGGAGCGCTTGAACGAATCCACTTCACCGATTTTTTGCCCGATGAACAGGTCGCGTTGTTGTTGAATGGGGCGGTCGCGCTCATCCTGCCGTCGCTCGAAGAAGGCTATGGCTTACCGGGTATCGAAGCGGCAGCATGTGGAACACCCGTCATCGGCACGATCAACAGCGCGTTACCCGATGTTTTGGAGGGCGGCGGTATCTTCTTCGATCCGCGCCAGCCGGACGCGCTGCGCGCTGCAATGGTGGATTTATTGAGCGACCCGGCACGGCGCGATACGCTGGGACAAATGGCGCTGACCCGCGCCCGTGCGCTGACATGGCAGAACGCCGCCGCCCAGTTTGACGCGGTGGTCACGGCAATCACACAAGCGCGAGGCAAACGAATCCGATGAAGTTCTTAATGGTGACAACGTTTTATCCGCCGCATAATTTCGGCGGAGACGGTGTATTCGTGTACCGTTTGAGCAATCTGTTGGCGCGGAACGGGCATGAAGTCCATGTCGTTCACAATGTCGATGCGTTCAATTTATTGAGCGGGATGAAACCAAAGCCAGCACTGGCGACCATCGGCGGCATGAATGACCGCCTGGTGACGGTACATTCGCTCAGCAACGGGCGTCTGGCATCGCTCGATACCCTGGCGATGCATCAACTGGGGATGCCGCTGTTCAAGGCTGCGTACTTGCATGATTTACTCAACGACCCGACGTTCGATGTAATCCATTTTCACAATGTGTCGCTCATGGGCGCTCCGCAAATCTTCACCCAGGGCAGTGCGATCAAACTGGCGACCCTGCACGAAGAATGGCTGGTGTGCCCGATGCACATTTTGTGGCGCAACGACAGTGAGCCGTGCCAGAATCGCACGTGTATCACCTGTTCGCTGCGCGGCGGACGCCCCCCGCAGTGGTGGCGTTATACCGGCGTGATGGATCGCGCCGTGAAGCACGTCGATGCCTTCATTGCGCCCAGCCGTTTTACCCGCGAAATCGTCGCGTTTCACGGCTTCAAAGAATATTTGCATCACATCCCGTATTTTATGCCGACGAGCGAAGTCAAGCCGGTTGATCCGACGATTGGCGATAGTTTCGTGCCGTCGCACCCCAATCGCCCGTTCTTTTTATTCGTCGGGCGGTTGGAGAAGATTAAAGGCGCGCAGGTTTTGATCGACGTGTTCAAGCGCTACACACACGCCGATTTGCTCATCGTTGGGCGCGGCAGTTATGAAGATGAACTGCGTTCGCAAGCGGCGGGTATGAACAACATCCATTTTGTCGGCTATCTCAACCACGATCAACTGCGTGTGTTGTACAGCCGCGCGGTCGCCAGCGTCGTCCCGTCGATTTGTTACGAAACGTTTGGCTGGGTCACGCTGGAAAGCTACGTGATGCATACCCCCGCGATTGTCCATGACCTGGGCGCGCTGCCCGAAGTCGTGAATGAAGGCGGCGGCGGATTCACCTATAAGACCGAAGATGAATTGATCGTCGCGATGGAAACGCTGCGCACGCAGCCACACACGCGCGCGATGATGGGCGATCAAGGCTTTCAAAGTTATCTCGATCATTACACCGAAACCGGACATTTGGCACAGTATTTCGGTTTAATCGACTCGATACAGGCGAAAAAAAATATCACACAGAGGCGAGAAATCTGACATGACCACTCACAATCTGCGCGTCGCGTTGATTGGCGCGGGCGGAATCGGGGCGATTCGAGCGGCGGCGCTGGCACAAACGGCAGGCTTGACGCTGGCGTACGTCGTCGATATCGATCAAGCGCGCGCCGACCAGGTAACGGCGGCGCACGGGGGTATCGCCAGCACCGACGCACACAGCGTGATCACCAAACCGGATGTCGATCTCGTCATCGTTTCGACGCCACCGAATTTACACGGCGATCTCACTATCGCGGCGCTTGACGCGAAAAAACATGTCATCTGCGAAAAACCGTTGGCGCATACGCTCGCCGATGCCGAGCGCATGGTCGCGGCGGCGGAACGTAACGGCGTGCGACTGATGACCGGCTTTAATCATCGGTACTTTCCGCCGATGCAGTACGCACGCGCGCTTATCGACGCGGGCAAAATCGGTGATGTCATCAGTGTGCAAGCGTATGCGGGGCATCCTGGCGGCGCGGAGTTCGGTCACGAGTGGGTGACGAACGGACAAATCACGGGTGGCGGCGCGCTGGTCGATAATGGCATTCATATCCTCGATTTGACGCGCTACTTTTTCGGAGAAGTCACACGCGGCAAAGGCTACATCACCAATCTCGTCTGGCAGTTTCCGACGGCGGAAGATAATGCCTATGCGCTGTTCACCAACCCTGTGCATCAGGTCGCGCAGGTGCACGCCAGTTGGACGCATTGGCGCGGGTATCGCTGGTGGGTCGAGATTCTCGGCACACGCGGTTATGCGCGCGCGACGTACCCGCCGATGTCGGTTGAATGGGGACAAACCCCCGAACCGGGCATTCGTACCAAGCGTCAATGGGAATGGTTTCCAACGCTGCAAATTCAGGAACGGCTCAAATCGTGGCGCTTCACCGCGATCAATTCGTTCGTGCGCGAAATGACCGATGTCACCCACGATATTCTTACAGGGGCGCACACCGCGCCGAGCGGATTCGACGGTTTACGCGCCTTGCAAATGGCGCACGCGATTTATATCTCGTCGCAGCAGGGAATCGAGGTTGACGTTTGAACGTCCCGATTTTTACGTACCACGCGCTTGGCGTAGAAGACTCGGTCATCATGACCGCGCCGGAAAAATTCGCCGCGCATCTCGATGCGGTGGCGCGGGCGGGGTATGTGACGGTCACAATCGGGGACTCGATGAAGAAGGTTCAGGTAGGGCAGGTTGGGCAGGGCTTAGCCGTGCCCCTAGGGACATCGGATACTGTCGTCGGGGCGGAACTCACACCCGCCGCCGCCGTGATTCCCACAGGGTTGGGGGATGAGGTTAAAATCGCCCTCACGTTCGACGACGGCTATGCCAGTGTGTACGAAATCGCGTATCCGTTATTACGGGCGCGCGGCATGACGGCAACCGTGTACGTAATCAGCGATTTTGTCGGCAAAGACAATCGGTGGCGTGGTCAGCGCGCGGATATACCAGCGCTGCCGTTGATGACATGGGATCAAATCGCGGAACTGGCAGAAAACGGCTGGGAAATCGGCGCGCACACGCGCACGCATCCCCCGCTCACACAAATCGACGCGACACGGCTGGAAGACCAGATTGCCGGGTCGCAGTGGGCGATTCAGGCGCATATCGGGCGCGTGGCGCGCGCTTTCAGCTACCCGTATGGCGTGGTCAACCAGAAGGTGAAAGCAGCGATGCTGCGCTATTACGATACAGCGGTGACAACACGACTCGGTATCGCGCGCGATACATCGAATCGACTGCTGCTGCCGCGTATCGACGCATATTATGTCACGGCGAGCATGATTACACGGCTGGACTGGGTCAATACGCGCATTGGCTTGCGCCTGGTCGATGCGGCGCACCTTGTGAAACGGTTTGTGCGGCACGATTGGGATGAACGGATAGAATGGTGAAAAGCAACCTCACCCCCAACTCGCTCTCTGTGAGGAGAGGTGCGCCACACGTTAGCGCGTGCGAGGTGAGGTTTATTAGCAGTGTCCCGCCTTGTAGCATTCGGGCAGGCGACAAACGTAGAGTGTATGATGATACTTGAGGATATAAACCTGTGCTGTCCGCGCTGCAAAGGTGATTTAATCGCAGCCGACGACGGCTACATGTGTGCGGTGTGCGCGGTCGTCTATCCGATCATCGCCGGAATCGCGGATTTTCGTGTATATGCCGATCCGTATATTGATCTCGCGGCGGATCGTGCGAAGGCGCTGCATGTCGCACACATCGCGGAAGCGCGCGGGCTGGATTTTGCAGGGGTCGTGGCTTATTACTACGACATTACGCCGGAAGTCACGCCCGATCAACGCGCGCATTTCAGCGCGCACCATCACTATGGCGTCGAACGTGGGCGCGGTTTGATCGAGCGCGCGCGTGATTATGGGTTATTGTATAAGTCAACGGACATGATTTTGGAGATCGGCTGTGGGACGAGCGGGTTTATCGCCGCCGCCGCGCAAGCCGGCTATCAAGTGATAGGGATCGACGTGGCATTTCGTTGGCTGTTAATTGGACGCTATCGATTGCGCGATTTGGGAATCGACGCGCGCTTAATCGCGGCGTGTGCCGATTATCTGCCCTTCAAAGCGCATCAGTTTGGCGGCGTAGTCGCGGAAAATGTCATCGAACATACGCCAGACGCGGGGCGTGTATTCGCGGAATCCGCACGTGTCATGCATGAAAGCGGGTGGTTTTTAGGGCGCACCGTCAACCGTTTTGCGCCCGCGCCCGACCCATATGTCAACCTGTGGGGCGTCGGCTTGATTCCGGCGCGCTGGCAAAAAGCCTATGTACAAGCGCTCAAAGGGCGCGACGTGCGTTACGCAATGCGACTGCTCTCGATTTTTGAGAGTCGCCATGCGTTAAAGGTGCATCAGTTGTGCGGGTGGCATGTCGGCGCGCCGCGCATCACCGATGGCGATCTGGCGCATATGTCGGCGCGGATGCGCGCATTGTTTCGGGGCTACCGATCATTGTTGGCGCGCGCGCCATTGCTGCGTCCATTCTTGACGCTGATGGCGCCGTTTCTGGATATTGTCGTGACGGGCGAGTCAAAATCTGCCCCGACAAACCCGAAGATGTAAGTAACCATGACCAGCCACACCGCCGCACAACCCAGCCCAGAATCACGCCAGAACTCGCGCAAGATCACGCGCAATTTTGCCGTGCTCACGCTCGGACAGATCGTCAGTCGCAGCCTGGCGGTGATCTCGAACGTGTATTTGGCGCGCGTGTTAGGCGCAGAATATTTCGGCGTGGTCTCGTTCGCGCTCACTATTTTGACGTACCCCGATTTGATCGTGAACGCGGGCTTTATGCGGCTGGGACCGCGCGAGATCGTGCGCGATCCATCGCGGCACAATGTGCGTAAATTAGTCCGTGCGGTCATCACGATGCGGTTGTTATTGTCGGTCGTCGCGTTCGTCATTTTCATGGTGATCAGTGCGATACTGCCTGAAACCACCGATATCGAGCGGCGCGCGACGTTTATTTACGGCTTCGCGCTGTTTCTGGTCGTGATCGATATTGGCTGGGTGTTTCTCGGCACTGAACAAATGCAGTGGGTGAGCATTGCCGATATTCTGATGCAGATCGTGACGGTGATCGGCACGTTCGTATTGATCGATCAACCCGAAGACTTGGCATGGGTCGGCGTGATTTATGTTGTCGCGCAGTTGACATCGACGGTGCTGCTGTTCGTCTTGTATATCCGCCGTTATGGCGCGCCGCGTTTGGGTGTGCCGCGCTCGGTGTGGCGTCCGTTGGCGAAAGCCGCGCTGCCGCTGGCGGTGACGCGCAGCATGGCGACGCTCAATCTGAATTTCGACTCGCTGCTGGTCGGCTTGATTATGAGCAGTTACGCGACCGGACAATATGGCGCGGCGTATCGCTTCATCTGGGTGCCATCGCTGCTGCTGGCGATCTATTTCAGCGCGCTTACGCCCGCTTTTGATCGAGCGTATAAAGCGGGGCTGGAGTCGATTCGTATTGTGCTCGACCGCTCGATTCGCTTGACCAGTGCGCTCGGTATCGGCGTTGCGGTGGGCGGCGTCATCACCGCGCAAAAAGCCTTCGATTTCGTGTATGGCAGCGAATATCAGGATGCGGTGCTGCCGTTTCAAATCCTGGTCGTCTCGATGGCGTTCATGTTTATCAACCGCAATTATCGCGTGCTGCTGGTCTCGTTCGAGCAGCAGGGCGCGCAGCTCCGCTTGATCATGATCGCGGCGATCACGAATGTGCTGCTGAATATTTTGCTGATGCCGCGTTATGGCTTGGCCGGTGCGGCGCTGGCAACCGTCGCCAGTGAGGCGATCACACTCGTCACCAGCTACGGTTATGTCCATCGTCTGATCGCGCACGTCGGTTTTGGGCGGCATATGCCGCGCGTATTCGCGGCGGCGGCGATTTTAGTCGTGACACTGCTTGTGATGGATGGCGCGCATGTGGTGGTGCAGGTGCTGGTCGGAATAGCGGTGTACGGCGCAGCGATGCTCGCGCTGCGTGTGATCACACGAGCGGAGATCGAGCGCGTGGTCGGCGCGTGGCTGCCCCGCCCGAAGCCGCCGGGTGGGGTATAATCCCGAATATGACCCGAAGTAGCGTTATAAGCGCTTTGAACCACACAGGATGCAACCAGAACAGACAGAATAACCCAATCCTGTGTGTGCTCCGCGCGCGCTGCGCTTCAGGCGTTTGACTTTTTATCTGAAAAGCGCCGTAAAAACCCCCTGCCTTCAGGCATGGGGTTTTACGGCGTCGGTCTTGTGCTTTTTCTGCTGAAATAGGGTATGATAGGGGAGGTTGAGGATGGAGAAACCACCCCCAACCAACTCCCGACGTAGGAGGCGCCGAAAGCATGAGCGACTCTATCACCCTTCGCAAGATGTACAAATACCGACTTTTCCGCGCCGACAAGAAAGATCGGAAGCTGCGGCATAAGCTGTTTGTTGCGTCTACGGTGTGGAATCACTTCATCGCACTCCAACGACGTTATTACCGTCTGACGAAGAAATACATTTCGCTCAATGCGATGAATAAGCACGTCCTCAAACTGCGAAAGACGGCGCGGTTCGTTTTGTGGCGCGACCTGTACTCGCAGGTCTGTCAGAATGTGTGTCGGCGTGTGGATGATGCCTACCAACGCTTCTTTCACAAACTGGCAAAAGGGCGTCCGCGGTTTCGCAAAGCGAAGAAATACGCTTCGTTCACCTTTCCGCAGTCGGGCTATCAACTCGTGTCCTTCGATCAGAACGAAGTCAAGCGTAATGAGAAGTACACACGAGCGCGGGCGAGCCTGAAGATTGAAGGCGTGACCTATCGGTTTGTTCAACATCGCCCAATGCTGGGCGAAATCAAGACGTTGACGGTCAAACGTGATAGCGTGG
>Ga0163154_10001612_pt1 | contig 34692 bp, 30 predicted proteins | sample OliLakLV19MP9P1_FD_148649 | JGI IMG/M metagenome (GOLD analysis project Ga0163154, IMG submission 148649) | Freshwater microbial mat bacterial communities from Lake Vanda, McMurdo Dry Valleys, Antarctica - Oligotrophic Lake LV.19.MP9.P1 | ecosystem: Environmental > Aquatic > Freshwater > Lake >... | reverse complement strand
TCCTCGCGACGAATACCAGAGGGATTCCACCCCAATCTTAGAGTTGCCGAGCTACCCCAAATGTAGACCGTCAAACTTTTTAACTGGTTCCATATAAGTTACTCAATTTATGACGACCTACACTAGAACACGCGGGGCACCAGACAAAATACACAGCCAAAGTCGTTCACGAAAATGAACAGGACTGCCAAAAGCATGCTGAGCTGGGTTTCGTTGATGGCTGGGGCAAAGCCCTCGACCAACTTATCGCGCTGGTCAAAACCAAGGCGTAAGAATAATCGTCACGGATGCGCTCCTTAAGATAAACCTGAGATGGTCCCGTTCTCGTCGATGTCCATTCCTTCGCTTGCTGGAATGGACGGCAATCCGGGCATGCGCATGATATCTCCAAGAATAGGGATGAGAAACCCGGCTCCCACTGCATATTCAAACTCCCGGACAGTGACTCGAAATCCACGCGGGCGCCCCACCCTCTTCTCATCGTCACTGAGTGATTTCTGAGTCTTAGCCATACATATAGGAAGGGCTGCTAGGCCGAGGCGTTCAATCATTTTAAGGTTGTTCTCTGCGCGTTCCGAATAATCTACGCCATCAGCCCCGTATATTTCGCGAGCGATGATTTGAATTTTCTCCTTCACAGGAAGATTCCAATCATAAAGTCGTTTAAACTTATTCCTGCCTGAATTCAATTCCTCGAGAACAGCCTCAGCGAGCTTTTCAGCCCCCGCCCCACCTGAAACAAAACACGAGCACACGACGGCTTTAATTCCTATCGCCGCACATTGATCAATCACATGGCGGGTTTCCTCTTCGGAATCAGAGGGGAACCGGTTGATAGCCACAACGGGGTGCAATCCAAATTTACGGCAGTTTTCGATATGCTTTTCCAGGTTTTCAAACCCGCGCTGTACACGCTCAAGTGAAACAGTGTCGTATGCGTCAACTTGCGCTCCTCCATGATGCCTAAGCGCGCGGATCGTGGCCACGATCACCATCACATCTGGAGCGAGGTTTCCATACCCACACTTGATGTTCATGAACTTTTCTGCACCTAGGTCAGCGCCGAATCCTGCCTCGGTCACAACATAATCGCTCAAGGTTAGCCCCATTTTAGTTGCTAAAATCGTATTGGTCCCTTGAGCAATATTGGCGAATGGACCCGCGTGAAGAATAGCTGGATTCCCTTCAAGTGTTTGGACGAGATTCGGTTTAATGGCATCACGCATCAGTAAGGTCATGGCAGCCTCAGCTTTCAATTCGCGTGCATACACCGGACGACCTTCCTTTGAAAGGCCCACAAAAATATTGCCGCATTTCCGTTTCAAATCCGCCAAGTTTCGGCTCATGCACAAAATGGCCATGACCTCCGACGCGGCAGTAATGTTAAATCCATCCGTCCGCGTAACGCGCCCTCCGATGCTGACTTGGACTTTCCTGAGCGCACGATCGTTCATGTCCATAGCGCGTTTCCAGAAAATCGCGGCGGGATCAAGGTTCAAAGTGGACTGTCTATTATGTAAATGATTGTCGATGAGCGCGCTCAACAGATTGTTGGCTTTTTCCACAGCTGAAAAATCACCGGTGAAATGCAAATTAATATCCTCCATCGGCACGACTTGAGAATAGCCTCCTCCCGCTGCTCCCCCTTTAATACCAAACACTGGACCAAGGGACGGTTCGCGCAGAACAGCCGTGGTCTTTTTTCCAATCCTATTCAGGCCATCGACTAATCCGATGGATGTCGTGGTTTTTCCTTCGCCCGCGGGGGTTGGATTGATAGCAGAAACAAGGATCAGTTTGCCATGGGCAGATGGAGTGTCTTTGATGAGATCCAAGGGAAGCTTCGCTTTATATTTCCCAAAATGCTCCAGAACTTCGGGGTTGATTCCGAGCTTGGCTGCAATTTCGTTAATATGCCTGATCTTGCAGGCTTGCGCGATCTGAAGGTCTGTGGGGAATGCCATGAGCTGTTGTTTGTAACAGCCGTTGGGGCTGGGATCAAGTGCGGAGCCGTTGGCATTGAGCCGCCCCACTCAAAGCCCCTTATCCATCACCGGGAACTTTCCGTGATCGGAGCAGCCTGAGAGCATTAGCAATGACGATGAGAGTCGCACCTGTATCTGCCAGTATCGCTAACCATAGGCTCGTATATCCAAACAGAGCCAGGGCGAGAAAAGCTGCTTTGACAACTAGCGCAAATGTAATATTCGCTTGAATGATTCGGACGGTGCGGCGACCTAATTTAATCGTCTCAGCGACCTGACTTAAATCATCCTGCATCAAAGCAATATCCGCGGTCTCAATGGCGGTATCAGTTCCCGCTCCACCCATCGCTATGCCGATGGAGGCCGTTGCCATCGCAGGTGCGTCGTTCACCCCGTCACCGACCATCCCAACGTGCTTATGTTGCGACATTAACTCGCGAACGCACTCAATCTTTTGATCGGGCAGTAAATCACCTTTTGCTTCATCAATGCCGACTTGTTTGGCAATGGCGTCAACGGTTCGTTGGTTGTCGCCACTCAACATCACTACTTTTTTAATCCCGGCGGCGTGCAGAGCTTTGATAGCGGCAGCAGCGTTTGGGCGAATCGAATCGCCAACCGCCAAAATCCCCAAAACTTCACCCGAGCAGTTCTCGTGTGGTTTGTGGCCAACGATTACAACTGACATGGCTTGCGCTTCAATTTCCTCCAGTTTCTTTTCCAATGCTTCCGAACAAACAGCTGACTCGTGTGCGAAACGATGATTGCCCACAAAGTATAAATGCCCATTGATTCGTGCTTCGGCTCCTCGTCCCGTTTTGGCCTGGTAGTTTTCGCCACGCGAGAAGTTGATTCCTTTTTCTTTTGCGTAATTCACCACCGCTTTGGCCATTGGATGCTCGGAATGCGCGTCTATCGAAGCCGCAATCCTGACGATTTCTTCTTCGGACTTGGAATTGAAAGGAACGACTCGTTGCACCCGTGGTTTCCCCTCGGTGATGGTCCCCGTTTTATCGACGGCCAGTGCTTTTAATTTCCCAACTTCCTCCAGGAACATGCCGCCTTTGATAAGAACTCCTCGCCGCGCCATCGCCGTTAATCCCGATACGATTGAAACGGGCGTTGAAATAACCAAGGCGCAGGGGCAGGCAATGACGAGCAACACGAGCGACCGATAAATCCAAACGGCCCACTCCGCGCTGAAGAAAAGAGGCGGCACGAGCAAAACACCAATGGCGATGATAAAAACAGCGGGCGTGTAATACCGGGCAAATTTATCAACGAATTGTTGCGAAGGCGCTTTTTGCTCTTGGGCCTCTTCGACAAGATGAATGATTTTCGCAAGGGTCGTTTCTGAGTAAATCTTTGTAACGCGAATTTCCAATGAGCCTTCCCCATTGATCGTACCAGCAAAGACTTGGTCGCCCGTTTTTTTTTCTACCGGCATCGATTCTCCCGTGATGGGAGCCTGATTGATCGCTGACTCGCCCGAAATGATTATACCATCCAGCGACACTTTCATTCCCGACTTTACCGAAACGATGTCATCGGGCTTAACCTCTTCGACAGGAACTTCTTTGAAATCGTTTCCCTGCTTCAACAAGGCAGTTTGCGGGGAGAGTTCCAACAGTGATTGAACAGCCCGACGAGCGCGATTCAAACTGAAAGCTTCAAGTAATTCCGAGAGTGCAAAAAGGAAAGTGACAGCGGCCCCTTCCGACCATTCGCCAATCGCGGCCGCGCCAATGACCGCCACCGTCATTAGAACATTCATATCAAGAGCGAGGCGTCGAACCGCGCGGATGGCTTTCGGCAGGATGAACCAGCCCCCGGCAACAATGGCAATCCCGAAAGCGACCTTTTGTCCCCAAGGCTCAAATGATTGTGTCCATCTAAGCACCAATCCCAAGCTGGTAAAAACGCCCGAGGCGATGACCGACAAGAGGCGATGTCTTTGCGCGCTTGCGGACGCTTCTCCCTGATTCACTTCGTTTAGTTCGCTAGCTTTCAGTCCGGCACTCGCAATGGCTTTTATGAGCTGCTCCGTGCCCACTCTCGATTCGTGAACGACCGTCACTTTCGCGGCGACCAGATTGACCTTGATTTCACGGATACCAGCAATTGGTCTAAGAACTCGATTAAGCGCTTCAACCTCATCGGCACAATCCATACCACTAACACGCAGAATCGTTTCAGCCCCACCGGCAGACTCTGAGTTTAATAAGGTTTGTGTTGTGTCCGACTGCTTGGCCTTTTCACCACCGCAATCGTTTCCATGACAACAACTCGCAGGCTCCGTCTGAGCGTTTCCCTTGTGATCGTCCGAATGAGGATTTGTGACGATTGATTGCTTGCCGATTTTACAATCGGCGTTCTCATGATCGTGCTCATGTTCCTTACTCATAGGCTTCTCGATGCGAAAATAATTATGCCCGCCCCATACAGGCAAATAGCAGTTCCGAGGACATCCCATCGGTCGTGTAAGCTCACCTTATCGCGTTAGATTAGCAAATTTATTCGGCCCCGCCTTTTCCCTGCGGGCTGCCCTCTATATCAATCCATTTTCTTGGAAGCTGTAAAACCCTTTGCGACTGATGATCACATGGTCGAGGACTCGAAGCCCAAGGATGCCTGCGGCTTCGGTGAGTTGCCGTTGAACACGCAAATCAGCTTCGCTCGGAGTGAGGTCACCGGACGGATGGTTATGGGCGAAAATGACTGAAGCAGCGCGATCCATGAGCGCATCGGCGAAAACTTCTCTCGGATGGATTTGAGTGCGGTCCAGCAAACCCACAGTAATCACTCTGGATTCGATGACTTCGTTTGCGCCGTTTAAGCTCATGCAAACAAAATGTTCTTGTTTACGTTCAGAAATATCTTTCAGCAAAGGGACAATATCCCGAGCGCAGGTAATTTTCACTTTCTCACCTTCCATTAAATAGCGTCGGGCCAGCTCAAAACCCGCCATTATTTGAGCCGCTTTGGCGGGACCAATTCCATCAATACCCGTCAAATTTTCCAAGGTAATAATGCCAAGATTTTGTTTTAAAACTTGGGCCACCTTGAGAGAGAGCGTCCTAACGTCGTTATCTTTGTTTCCACTTCCTAAAATAACCGCCACAAGTTCCGCATCGGAAAGACTGTGAGCACCTTTCTCATGAAGTTTTTCGCGCGGTCGATCAAAGGGAGGAAGTTCTGACACCCTGTGCATATCAATGTATATAAAATAAAACCATACTCGAATATTGAGCATGGCTCCTACAGGGAAATCAAGATAAGGACAAGTCCTAAGAATAAATAGAGGGCATCCTTAATTTACTTTGGACCATAAGTGACGAAATTTAATGGAATCGAAACATACTGAGGCCCAGAGGTGGATTTATTTTTTGCGCGTCCCTTTCTGGCCACCAAATACACACTCAGAATCGCCGACAGCCCAACTAATAAAACATATATCATAGAATCCTTTCTAACTACGCGTACATATAGCGAGCGTCATGCCAACCTTCCTTTTTTAAACCTATGTTAGGTCACAAGAACACTTTAGGACAACCCAGCGATATCTTCCAGGGTTGCCTATCGCAAATCGCCCCCTTTCTTTGGCATTGAATTTTTCGGCAGGTGCATGAAAGTGACATACGCATGTTGCCTCCTGAAGTCAGAGTCCTTATTTTAGAAGATGATCCTATCCTGAGTTCTTTTCTCAGGGACGAATTTACTAAAGCAATCCCAGAAATCGGTCTGCTCTTTGCCAGATCAATTGCGGAAGCCGAACTCCTCATCAATCAATATGAAATCCACATCTTTGTTCTGGATGTCAATTTGCCCGATGGCAATGGGTTAGACTTCTTATCGGATGTTAAAACGGTCGATCCCTACGCCAAAGCCATTATTATGACGGCCTATTCCATGCCCGAAATCCGGAAAAGAGCTATCGAACTTGGCACCATGACGTTTCTGGAAAAGCCTTTCGATATTGAAGATTTGGCGCAAGCCATGCGAACTATTGCTATTCCCAATGCTCAAGAAAGCAGTCAACGATTCCAAGGATCTCTTAAACACCTTCAACTCATTGATATTATCCAGCTTAAATGCCTCGGGAAAGCCACGTCTTGTTTGAAGGTGGTCAATGCCATGGGACAAACGGGTTTGATCTTTTTTAAGGACGGAAATGTTGTCCATGCCCAAACAGGCGTCCTTCAGGGCGTCCAAGCGTTCTTTGACGTCATCCAGTGGAAGGGCGGGAATATCATTGAAATGGATCCGCCCCCACCCCTTGGTCGCGAAACGATTTCTGAAAAATGGGAAAAACTTATTCTCGAAGGATTAAGGCAAATTGAGGACCACCAGCAGAATCAATCGTAATGGGTAAAAAAATACTCGTGATAGATGACAGTCTGACCCTGCGAAAGTTCATCAGGAAAACCCTGATACAATCGTTGCCTGACCCAGATATCGAAACATCAAACGATGGCGCTACAGGAATTTTAGCGGTCAACGATTTTTCCCCTGATCTCATTCTCCTCGACTATATTCTACCTGATTTTAAAGGCGACGAAATCTGCTTGCGCCTTCTACAGAATCCTTTGACCGCTTCCATTCCAGTGGTACTGATGAGCAGCAGTGGAGACGAAATCCGCGAGATACGCAGGAAATGCCCAAATATCGTCGGCACTCTCACCAAACCTTTCACCCCTGAATTGTTGATCGCTACGATTACTCAAGTTTTCCAATCGAAAAATGACCTGCCCTCTAAACCTTCCTCCACGAGCACAGGTCCTAAACTTTTAAGCACCAGTCAAATCGCCCTAAAAGCGGACTCCCACATTTGCACAATGGGTAAAATCTTCAGATTGATTGAAGAACAAAGCCTGACAGGGGTTTTACGAATAAATTACGGGAAGGAACTTGTCGAATTATTCTGTCACCAAGGTCAGTTCGAACTCGCGACAACTCGCAATACGGAGCTCTACCTCCATGATACAAGTTACGTTTTTAATCCTACTAACGAAAAAGAAATAAACGCATGCATAAAAGGGCAGAGCGATTCGGGCTGCCCATGCTTTTCTCTTATGGCCGAACGCAATTTGATTCCACGCCAAATGGTCAACCCCTTGATCGATAGCCACGGCCAAAGGTTAATGGCGAACGCCTGTCTCGCTCCATACCTCATGTACGAATTTGAACTGCTCAATAACCTTCCAGAATATGTTCCCCTCACTCTGCGAAAAGTAGATTCGGCTGATAACTTTCTCCTCAAGTTCACACGACATCACGACCCCCTTATCCACCTCTTACCAGAGCGTCCAGACACTAACGGAATTCCTTCACTCACACCCATGGGATTTCTGAGAGTTCCTTATCTTGAAATGAGCCGAGAAGAAACGGAGTTTATCCGACGAGTCGATGGTTCGACCACTTTGTCCACTCTTGCCACAAAATCAGGTTTCCCCCTTGAAACCATCGAGTTTGTTTTGTATCGGTTTTCTCTGCTTGATTACCTCAACTTCTGGCCCTCACGCTTTTTAAATGGATGAGATCGATCACTTCCTGAGACGTTCCACTATTTCTTCAAGAGGGTAAGTGACGATTTCCGCGAGCGTTGGATGATACCAAGGAGCCCGCAACAAATCAAAAACCGTGGCTTTCATTTGGATAGCCACAGAAAAAATGTGGATCAACTCCCCCGCGTCTCGACCCATTATTTCAGCACCTAAAATGCGTCCTCCTGTGTCGTCTGAAAAAATAGCCACATACCCCCTTTTAGCCTCCATGAGAATGGATTTACCATGGTCATCAAAAGGGTACCTAGCAGAGATGAATGGAGTACCGCCTCGGGAAAGTTGAGCAGCTGTTTTACCAACAACGGCAATCTGAGGATCCGTAAATATAACGCTCATGAGCAAAGCGTAATCAATTTCTGGAACCGTTTGTCCAAGGGCATGTTTAGCCGCTGTCTCACCTTGTTGCACCGCGATATGAACGATCTCGTAGGGCCCAACGCAATCACCCGCCGCATAAATGTCGGGGTTAGATGATTGCATAAAACCGTTAGCAACCACGTGGCCGGAATCCTTCAGATCCACACCCGCGACTTGCAAGTTTAAACCAGATGTATTGGGCTCGCGTCCAAGGGCATTAAAAAGATACTTGGCCTTAACAGTTGATTCGCACCCTTTGTGATTAAACTGGATGGTCACACCCTCTCCAGATATTCCTCCGATCTTTGACACTAGTGTGTCTGTCATTACATGAATGCCCTCAGACTCAAACGCTTGTCTCAGACACTCCCCGGCCTCGGGCGACATGTCTTTTAAAAGTTGTTTACTCCTTTGAATGATGGTCACTTGAGTGCCAATTCGGGCAAGAAATTGCGCCAACTCACAGCCCACGATCCCGCCGCCGAAAACGACTACAGACTCAGGAATAAAGTCTAAATTTAGTACATCATCAGAAGTCCATGCCTTTGATTCTTTAAGACCGGGAACATCAGGTATATTCACTTTAGAACCCGTAGCGATCAGTGTTTTTTTTGCTGTGACCCGTCTTCCATCAGAAAGTAAAATTTCATTTTTGCTGGTCAGAACTGCGTGAGACCTGATTAAGTCGAACTTTCCGGATTCCAGTCCTTGTTTGCGATAATCCGCGAATTCATTAACCACTGCCTTTTTACGAGCTTGAACCCGCGCCATTTCAGCAGTGGCCAGGGGAATATTTAATCCAAGAACATGACCTTCTTTGGCGCGATGAAGAACTTCCGACGCGTAAATAAGCGTTTTCGAAGGCATACAACCCCGCAATATGCATAGTCCCCCGAGCTCCTCGGCACCCTCTACCACCGCGACAGAAGACGTAAACTCAAGTGCTGTTCGAGCGGCTGCATATCCGGCACTCCCTCCTCCAATAACTAAAAAATCGTAAACATCTTTCATACAACAGGAACGACCTCGAAACCGTCCTTAGAATCTTTAATCAACCAACCCTTGGCTTGAAGGTCTTTCCTGATTTCATCGGACCTTTGAAAGTTTTTACTTTGCTTTGCATCCCATCGTTCTTGGGCCAGCTTCTGAATGTCCTGAGGCACCGATACTTTGGTTTCTGGTTGTTTTTGTGTGGAGAGATCAAATCCAAGCGCGTAAAGAATCTCACTGAATTCTTTTGCGACAATCAAGGCTGCCGCTGAATCCCCCTTAACTTTTTCCGACAATGCATCCAGACCGCCAAAAATTTGGCCGAGCGCTTTGGGCACATTTAAGTCATCAGCAAGAGCTTCCCACGCCGATTTAAAATATGAAAATACCGCAGGGCCTTCCTGTTTATTAAATATCGGAAGGCCTGGAAGTTGAGCAGCAAATTTTGTTAATTTATTGAGCGCACTGCGTGCGGCTGTCAGTGAGTCAAAAGTAAAGTTAAGGGGCTGTCGATACGACCCAGAAATGAGGACATACCGAAGTTCCATAGCTGAAAATCCCTTAGCCCGAATATCCTCCAAAGTGTACATGTTCTTCAAACTCTTCGACATTTTCTGGCCTTCAACCATCAAATGCGAAATATGAAACCAGTGCCGGCAAAAAGCCTGACCTGTTGCGGCTTCTGATTGAGCTATTTCGTTTTCGTGATGTGGAAAGATGAGGTCCTCTCCGCCAGAATGCAGGTCCAGCGTGTCACCTAAGTGTTCTCGACACATAGCACTGCACTCGAGGTGCCACCCAGGTCGCCCCCACGTCTTTCCTAGGAGCTCCCATTTGTTATCACCATCTTCTGGTTTATAATTTTTCCATAGTGCGAAATCTGCACCCGATTCCCGAATATACTCATCTGCGTCCTCGGGCCCCTGAGGCTCTGGAAAATGCTGAGTGGTCGTGACCTGGCGTTCTTTCAACCGAGATAAGGCGCCATATTCCGGAAATGAACTCACCCGAAAATAGACAGAACCGTCTTTTTCGTAAGCGTGGTTTTTCTTCAAAAGTTGTCGGATCATTTCCACCTGTTGGGGAATATGTTCCACCGCCCCAGGTTCAGCGTGCGGCGGCTGAAGATTCAAATCGTGGCAGTCTTTGTGAAACGATTCTGTCCACCTTTTTGTAAACTCCGCTAGGGACGTACCGTTGTTCGTTGATTCACGTATGGTTTTATCGTCAACATTAGTAATATTTCTTACGTGTTTGACGGTGTAGCCATCCACCTCCATGACACGGCGCAGTACGTCTTGTGCAAGGAATGTTCGGAAATTTCCAATGTGCGCCGGCCCATAGACAGTCGGTCCACAACTATAAAATTTGAACTCTCCACCCTCCCCAGGAATGAGGGGTTTTACAGATCGCGTAAGGGTATCATACAAAGAAACGGACATAATCGTGTTCGTTATACTGAAAAACGAATTATAGACCCACCCTTGCGCATTGAAAGAAGTGAGCCTTTCTCCGTATTCAAGATAAGCCCCAGAATAACTCGCGGCGTTTAAGCCGGTTTTAGTAAGTTGTAATCAACTATTACAAGCCGAGGGCTGCTTTTAATTCCGGCTTTTGGTCTGCATAAGCACGGATATCGTTAATCATTGAATCCCATTGCTGCCTGATAGCAGTCGTTCCTTTAACAGAGCCATTAGGAAGGCTTAGCCAAACCAAATTCTTGCTTTGTTCTTCAACTTGTTTGAGTTGCACTCTTGATTGGTTAAAGCCTTTGTAGAGCAGGGCGTTTAAAGAAACACTTGCCACGATTAAAATGGCAAGCATAACAACGATGAGTAGACTTTGATTGGAGTTTTCTTCGGTAGACATAATTAAAAATTTTAAGGTTAACTGAGTGAAAAATTAGGGGTTTGAACGAGGTTGGTTACCTGCGGGGTTCAACGCAAGGCCAGGAACATGTTTCTGAAGTACAGGCAGAAGATCAGGGTTTTTTGATACCCATGGTCCAAGAGCATTTAATAACGCTCCCGCCTGCTGGTTAATTGCCTGCGCATTTTGCAGCTCACCAACTTTGTTTTGAATTTGTGCCTGATTACGTATTTGGAACCCAATAAACACAGAGTTCGCAAAAACACTCACTCCCAACACCGCCACCAAAATCCACGCTACTTTTAAATTCATGACTGTTAAGGTACCTGAAAACGCTCTTGTCGCAATAAAAAATTTTTAATTCACTGAGCGTGCTTGACTTTAGAGGGACTTATAATTTGGAAACTTCTTTTTAAGTTCTTCACGACATTTGGCCTCTTCAGTTTTATTTCCCAAGGCTTGAAAGGAACGTGCGGCCCAATCAAGGGCTTGAGGAGCTGCGTCAGATCCCGAAAAGATATAAGCCACCCTCATAAAGTGTTTCGAGGCCTCATCGTATTCTTTCCTCTGATAATGGGCGCGCCCAAGAGCCAATCGCGCCCGACCATTGGCATCACCTTCAGCTTGCAATTCCAAAACTTTTTCAGCGGCCTTCTGCGCTTCTGCTAGATTTCCAGCGCCTAAATAGACATCCGCCAATTCCAAATTCGCAAGGACCAAATCTTCGTTGGTCATATAAAGAGCTTTATATTTTTCAAAAGTCCTCTGGGCGTCGTCCCATTTTTCAGCCAGTAACCATGACTTTCCACAAAGAAATAGCGTGCCTTTAAGTTCTTCACTCGTTGGACCTGCCTTTAGAGTCCTCTCAAAAAAATTTCCAGCTTGTCCGTATTGCTTTTGATCATAAAAAGCCTGAGCGGCCCATTTTAAGACGGTATAACTAATGGCCTTTTCCTGTTTCATCCCATCGTAAAGAATAATTTCCCGCGCCAATGCGTCCAATTGCTTCGTCCCTTGGAAAGCAAAAATAAGGTAATAAGTAGCTGTTGAAGCAAGTGTTGGATTCGCCTCCCTTGCTTTTAAAAGATGCGGGATCGCGTCCTGATACATTTTGTCCTTGATCAGAGTCCACCCAATATAAAATTGCGCCTCCCCCCACTTACTGGATTTTGGGTATTCGACTACAAATCTCAAGAGCCTGTCCCGCATTCCTTTGGAATCATTTAGCTCTGCGGAAATAAACGCGGCGCGTCTAAGACTTTCCTCGTGAGGAGTGCTTTTGGGATAGTCGGTTGCCACCTTATCGTAGAGCTCCATCGCTCCTTTAATGTTCTTCTGTTCTTGCCTTGCACGACCTGCCCAATGCAATGCGGATGATATCCCTTGCGCCTCTTGTGTGGCTGATGCCAAAGCTAAGTATGATTTTTCTGCGAGGGGCCAATTTTTAACGCGAAAGGCTGATTCAGAAAGCATTCGCAAAATGTTGACTCGATACTTCTCAGGAGAATTCGCTGCCAATGGCTCACATAAAACCGCAGTCTGAACATAATCTTTCCGCAAATAGGCATACCGGGCCTCTAAAACACGAGCCGCAAATGTAAATTCATTGGAAGGGAAACGCTTATAATATGCGGCCGCCTGCTTCTCTGTATCAGGCGTCCCCATGGAATCAAGTACCACCAACTTTTGATACGCAATGCGCGGGGTTGAGGCGTGGTTTGGATATTTTTCAACAAATTTTTCAGCCATTTTGCTGGCCACTTCCCAGCTGTTGAGAGCCATAGCAGAATGGAAAGTAAACAACAACGCGTCAGGTTCGTTGATATAACTTTCATTGGGAGTTTCATAAAGTTCAATGACCCCTGCGAAATCTTTCTGAAAATATCTGGATTGTAAGAGATAAAAAGAAGCAATCTGTTTCCAGCTTTTAGATCCAGGTTGATTCCTTGCAAACCGATATTCCTCAGACGCTAATACATAGTTTTTGTTTTGAAAAGCAACGTGTCCCAGTTTCACGGCCGCTTCAATTTGGAGCGAAGTGGCTGATTCATCTGATTTTACTTTCTTATAATAAATTGATGCTTCGTCGGTCTTTTTCATTTCGGCCAAAAGATCGCCGGCTAACATGCTCGCTTTTGTTCGAAATGGGTGCGGTTCCTTATTATCGGCAAGCTTGCGAAATATAACTATGGCAGGTTCAACTTTCTTAAGTTTGCTTAATGAAGTGGCTTCCAAATAGAGAGCCTGTAACCGGGAACTCTGATCATCTGCATATAACGAGGTTTCATGATAATAGTGCGCCGCTTTCTCGAGTTGTCCTGCAGAGGAATACAACATGCCTAAGCGTAGTGCGGCGAGTGGGTATAATTTTCCTTTTGAGTATTGATTACAAAACTCTTGAAAAGCTTTCCGCGCCTCTTCGTCCTGTTCTGAAAGCCTGAGAGATTCCGCGATATTAAACTGAACGGCTTCTGCTGCCTCAATGTCTTCCGGGTATTGAGCCAAATATTTCCGATACTCCTCAATCGCCTCTTTATACTTTCTTTTTTCATAGAGTTTGTTGGCCAACTCCATTTTGACTTGCGCTATGGTCAGTGCGGTTTCCTGAGTCGCGGGAGAATTTGTTTGAGCAAGTCCCAATGCATTAGGGACATTCGTTTTACCTAAGCTTGGCAAAAAGAGCGTAAGGGTAGTCAGTAAAATAAGGCCGATGATTTTCACGGATGGGAATAACTTACCCTTCAAGCCTTACTTTGCAATTTCTACAAGCTCTGAAATTTATAATTTGCACCATTTTTGGCGCCCTTCATTTTTCGTTGCTTCATGAGGCGATTAAAATGCCCCAGTAACGAAAAAATCATCGTGTAACCAGTATTGGCTGTCCATTGACCCAACCGTGGATGGCAAGCGGCAACAATGTCCCCTGCGGTCTGTGGCGAGCGACTGCTTTGTAAAATAAGACGGTCGTAACGACTCACAAAATCTTTCGAATCTTTAAAAAAGCGAGCGATTTCACCGCCTTGTAATGCTGGCCAATACGCGGAAAAATAAATTTCGGGTTTAAGAGCATCAATCCGTTCAATCGATGAAAGATAACTGTGCACTTCTCGATATGCAGGGAATCGTGCCGGCGTCCCATCCCGGTTGGGTACAAACGCTCCTTGAACTGAGGCGGACGCAAAAAGCCATTTCTTCGCCGCATTCCACAAGGTGATACATCCATCGCTCACACCAGCTGCTGCCACGACCTGCAATTGAACTCCGCCAAGATCAAAGACTTCATGCTCTTTAACTCCAAGATCAATATGCACTGAATTCCCAGCTTCCTCTTTTATGTTCTTAAGAAAGGCTGGATCAATTTTAACCCCATACTCGTCATACGCCTTGAACTTGGAGTTGATGTATTTTTCAGGATTAGATATATAATTCCGATCGCCTTCTCCACACACAAAAACTGCTGAAGGAAACATTTTCCGTAAAACGGACAGCCCCCCCGATATGTAGCTATCCACGTGGGACACCACAACAAAACGGACATCATTCTCCCCAATTTTGAGCGTTTTTAACGCATTCTTAAGGGGACCTTGCGCCTGCGAATAACATCCTGAATCAAAGATGAGCCATCCTTTCTCCCCCTTAAATAGAAAAAGTGAAAGGTCGATGTTTCCAAGAGCCAGTTTGATTTGAAAATGATGATTATCGAGTTTGTTGATTTGGTACGGCTTCATTGGGGAAATACCTAGGAATTTAAAGCGTGATAGAATAGGAAGCTCCAATACAAAAAGCGAGGAAAAATACTAAAGTGATTCCCTTCGGAGGTCCTCACTCTCACTTTCTGGTCAAAAGGCGACTTTTATGGAAATTATGATTTTTGTTGATTATTATATAACCTGCGCTATATCTTATCAATAGCAACCATTTCTAGGTTGGTCTCCTCTTCAGGATTTTGGGGCTTATGGATGCTAAACAATTTCGGCTGTACGACGGTATTCTGGGGTTCATTCTTTTCGATGCCTCGGGCCATCTGGCCTTTACCCAAATGCCTTCTAGGTTTTCCCTCTCTCAACTTGATGACTCCTCCCAGATTTTTGCAATGATCCACAGCTTTGAATTGCAAAAGGATCCCGACTGCACTCATTTTAGTCTCGAATATGATAACGACAGCTGGTTCATCGTCCGAAAAATTTCCCCTGCGCGCTACATCGCCCTGTTCTGTAAGAACGATGTGGCCAATCTTGAAGTCAAAGCCCTTTACCGCGAGGTCGTAGTCAACATGGCTAGAGCCGAAGACGATATGTGCAAAAACTCTCAAGCCGCTTTTTTTCTTAAGCGATTTATCCACAATGTTCTGGATGATTCAGATTCGGACCTGCTCCCTTTGCGCACGTCCTTTGCAGAGTCAGTTCAAAGCATGACGGGTTTGTCAGCGCTTTATATACAGAAAGTTCACATCGCATTACGCAAAGTCGTGGGCTTTAATGCGACGATTGTATTGAAGCAGGCCATTTCGTATTTGGCGAGTACCGCTAACCCCTGCACGCCCATTGATTCAAATCAATTTTTGTCAACAATCGAGAATGGATTGCCACCTGAGCGTAGGGCTCAATTTGCAAAGTCCTGCCAAGACTTCATTTTAGCTTATTAAAAAAAGCGTTTTTAACGTAACGCACCAGATTTAGTAAAAAAATCTCACGCGCTCCATGAACAGCGAGTCCGCCAATCAAGAACACGATTTGAAGAATCCAAACAATAACCAGAGCTTGTATTATGAGTGTGTACATAAATTACAATCCTTTGAATGACCAAATTTAGCTCAACTTCCAAGTTCGAGCCAAGCCTAAAATTCACCGAAGTTCAATTAATTTGGCAGTTCTCATCGATGCCCCTAAGTTATTTTGAATCAGTTCGGCTGCATGAGTAGCAATAGTTTCTCTATCTGCCGAGGAGAGAATCAAGCGTTTTACTTCCGTAAACAGTTCCTCTCCATCCTCCACCTGAACCCCCGCTCCAGCTTTTATAAAAGCATCCGCAATTTGTTGCCAATCTTGCATGTTTTTCCCAAACACCACGGGCTTTCCGGTTATCGCCGCTTCAATAATGTTATGCCCTCCTTTGCGCCCCACCAAACTGTTCCCTATAAAGATCACGGTACTTTTTGGGAAAAATAATTTCAGCTCCCCAGTTGTATTGATGAGGAGTACTTCGCAATCATCTTGAGCGTTCTTAACACCACAATCTGTTCTCCGAATCCATTTGAGGCCTTTCCGCTTAAGGACCCCCTCCACTTCAGCTGTTCGCTCATCATGCCGGGGCGCAAGGATCAGAAACAGATTCGGAACACCGCTTTTAAGTCTGATAAATACATCTAAAACAATCTCCTCCTCCCCCGGATGAGTGCTTGCCGCTATCCAGATGGGCTTCGTTCCTGCCCCGGCTTCCTCGAGTATCAATCCAATGTCCTTATTCTGTTCCTTCTCGGGTATGGAAGCATCAAATTTTAAACTACCCACCGTTACGGCAGACTCCGGGCTTACACCTACAGCTCTATATCTCTGCTCATCCTCAATGGTTTGCGTAAACACCTTATTAAAACGGCTAAAAACATCTCGGAAAAAAAATCCGCCGGACGCATATCTCTTTTCTGAGCGCGGTGACAGATCGGCATTCGCCAATGCACAGGGAATCCCACGGCGAGTCGCTTCCCATACCATGTTAGGCCAAATCTCGCCTTCCATCAGAATGATATAGGCTGGCTTTAACGTATCTAAGGCACGTCTTACACAGGGCAAAAAATCGAGAGGATAATACCCCACTTTAACACCTTCGGGCACTTTGTTTAAGGCGACTTGGTACCCACGCGAAGTGGTCGTTGTGAGCATGAGGTGGACTTCGGGGAAACGAGATCTGAGTGATTGCAAAAGCTTCAGTGTCGCCATGACTTCCCCTACGCTAACGGCATGCACCCAAATGACGGGATTCTGCTGGCAAAAGCTCTTTATTTCGTCGGGGTAATAACCGAAGCGCTGACTAAATCCATCCTTATACTTCCCACGTTTCCACATCTTAAAAAGATAAAACGGCAGGGCGATGAGGAACCCCAACACAAGTATAATATTATAAATGAATTGCTTATATTTCATCGAAGGCGTGGAGGCTAAGCCTAATTCGAGATGGATAAAGAATAAAGTGTGCAGACCCTGCCGTTTATTGGCACCTCAAAACCCTGTTTTACTCTTGCCCGCCTAATTCAAAGGTTCTAGGGTGACTCCATGTCAGCTCAGCTTTCTTTTATCGCTACAGACGCGGAAAAAATTTAAGGAGCAGTCATTTCGTCGGTATCACATGTTTTTGATGTTTCTTGTGCTCTCAAAGTCCATTTCGAAGGTCGCAACCCCTTGACGGTCACTGGCGAGAGTTTACTCGCATCTGTCGGGCTTGCAGGTGAGATCCAAGGTGTTGTCTGTTTTCATTTGTCATCCAAAACGGCGGCGGCGTTCACGGCGCGCATGCTTCAGATTGAGGATCCTGCTTCAATTCCACATGCTGATGTAATCGATGCAACGGGTGAAATTGCTAATATGATCGCGGGTAATTTCAAATCTCAGTTGGCAAACTGGAATTTAAAAACAAATCTTACGATTCCCTCAATCCTCACAGGTCACGAAATGGAGATGGAAGAAACGCGTTACAGCTACAACCACTCCTACACTTTTACGAACTCTGATGCGAACGAAACATTCTCCATCAAAATTCTTCTGAGAAAATCAACTTAACCTGCAAAAGCCTCACTCTTTTTTCTCACTACCATTTCATGTCTTTCTGAAACGGGTCCGATAAAGAACGGATCTTATCCCCTGATATGACTTGGTTCCAATCCACAATGTAATCAGCCTGTTTAGCATCAATTCCATGCATCAGTCTACTTCGCGCCAATGCCCGTGTATCAGTCGGCGGTTCGAGTAATCCCTTCTCCGGTGATGCTACTTTCCAAGGCCCATCTCCTATCGCAATGGCCTGGCCTAACGAACGCTTTGGGTCAATATGATGAAACTCAAGGTCCTGCGCTTCCAACCATGGATCGTTCCAGTCTATTCCTTCGCTTTCCACGAACTTTTCAAATAAAGAATATTTTGAAACCCAATCCAAAATCCCCACGAGGGCCTCGCGATCATGCGTGAGCTTGTGTAAAACATCCTTCCACATCTCGAGCACGGCATCCGTTTCTGCATCACGCTTTCGGAACAGCGAATAGGCTTTGGAATAATATTGTTTCAATAATTCTATGGCGTCCACTTGCTTGCCGTTTGACATCTTGACAATCCATGGCGGCTGTAATGTTCGGGAAAGCGCGCGCATTGCACCCACGGCATCTTGAAGTTCGACTTCCGGAAGTTCGTTTAACTCAAGTAAATCCAAAATTAACTTCGTGGTTCCAATTTTCAAAAAAAGGTTTGCGGGCAACACGTTGGTATCCCCATGCAACAAATGCAACCTCCTGAACCGGCGTGGGTCGGCAAGGGGTTCGTCCCGTGTGTTAACGATTGCCCGATTAAATTGCACCCACTCATAAAAATCGTTCTTAATATGATCGGCTCGTTGACTGATCTGAAACGGCACTGCGTCTTCGCGTTTAACGGGTTCCCGCCGCATCTGAGGCAACAAACTTGATCCCACTCGTCCTGACCCTGTGTATAAAACCCGAAGTGTCAGAAACGCCAAAAGGGAGTACACATTTTTCTCTTCGAGTGATGCATTTCTATCCAAAGAATAATTTTCATGGCATCCAAACGTCGCTCCTGTGTAATGGTCGACATTGTTTCTAATGAGACTGACCTGGTCTACCAATTTGAGAGCATGTAATGCCTTGAGCAGAATTGAATCACCTGCCCGGTCAAACTTCACCACGTCCAGGGCGGACAAACATTCAGGGGTACAATATTCTATGTGGCCCATGTCCACATAAACCCGCCCTCCATTAAAAAGAAATCCGCCATTGCCTGCAGGCTCATCCCAACCGCGGTCATGAAGGTCGAGAAGTCCGAAGCCTCCCTCTTTAAATATCCAATCGCGTATCTGCGGTATTATTTCGTCACTATGCGCGCCCGCCTCAGCGAGACATCCGTATTCGGTTTCAAGTCCTACAACGCGATTGTTCATCCTTTAACTCTCAGGCATTTTTTCCAAGGTCCAACTCAACATATTTAACCCGTCCTGGCCGCTTTCGATCGAGTAGCGCACATTCCAATCTCCGATTTTCAAGCGCTGGATGCCCATAGGCGCTAACTTCCACTGGTTTAGTGGAATCATTCGCTATTATTTTGGAAATGGCAGTCAAACAGTGGGTTGCGGTTTCCTCTATGGTTGTCGTGGGTTGGAGAATGTCCCGGAGATAATTTTCGGCCTCTTTTTCTTTGTCATAGTTCCCATAGGCACATAAGACCTTCCGGTTTTCAAAAAAGAAATTCCCGTCATAATTAACCCGCACAAGTTTATCCGACTGCTCATCAGTGCCAACTTCGGCAAATATACTTTCCACAATCAAAGGCGGGGAAAATATTTGTTCAAAACTGTTTTTAAGCATCGGACTTAACGCAAAAGATATAAGCCGGCGCAGGGTGACATCATGATGCGACCGCGTAAACCCCTCTACATGCGCGGCTTCAATCACACTCTGCCTGATCTTCTCAATATCCACCGGATGCCCCAGTGCCGCCATGCCTTGGGAGTCGTAAATTTCGAAGACTTTTGATCGCCCAATTCCAACGCCCATGAGCAATATCCCTTCAGGTCGGGACACCGCAAATACGGGGCTTCCCCCTTTTAATTGATCACGAATGTATTCGCGCCGATTCTGGATCGCTTCCAGCCAGCGATATGGATCTTCATTCATTGGAGACCTCTTTCTGCCACAAGGCCTTCTGACGCGGTCCAGAGATGTCTTCAATTCCGTTTCGGGATAGGAAACGGATCGTCGCAAACTTATCTCGGTCCGGGGCCACACCTCCTGTTGCGGAATCAAACTCTGCTGCGGTCATTAAAAGTCGGTTCGCGAGAACAATAGCGTCTGAAAGGTTCATCTCGCGGGGTTTTGGATTCCCCCAGGTATCCAGAAAGTGAAGCACACTTTTTATACTCCCACTTCCAGAGCCTGAGCCCGCGTATTTGGCCGCTTCAAACTGTGCCCCCAGCGGATCATAAAAAAAGATCATCGGCTTTCCTTGTGGGTCATTCATTTCGACCCCAGCAAAAAGAGGTGCCACAAGACCGATCCCTTGTATGGTCGCTGGAACATTATCCCGAAGCAACTTGGACAAGGCCCTTAACTTTGCGGCGAGACTCATGGATTGCAACTGGCTCCTACGGTAAAACTCAAACGAAGTTTGTAAGGTTCTTGCCATCTCAAACGCAACGGCCGGTACACCGGCTATCGCAAGGAGCGAATGCGCATCGAGCTCAAGAATTTTCTCCGTTTGGTCTGAAAATATGACATTCCCAGAGGTGGCTCTGTGATCCCCCGCAATGATAACTCCTTCTGCACAATGAAATGCAAATACTGTTGTGGCCTGTAATGGCTCATAACTCGATGGTATGAGGGCAGGGACAGGTCCCAAACTTTGCTTTGCTAATAGAGCTAAAAAGTCCCCGTTCATTCACCCGTCCGCTGCCGATATCTCTTGGCTTGATCTGGGTCAACTTTTTTCATCCGTTTTAACAGATCGTCGGTATTGGGTCGCTCGACCTGTGGCTCATGGGGTTCACTTCCGCCCCCTCCTCCTCCGGGGTTCGGTATCGCCGGACGCGGCTTCTGATTGGGATCAGGCATACCTTATTTCTACTCCTAACTGAGCGATTTTGCAAATGGGAGTTTTGACAATTGGTCCACTGTTTCTACTCCTTGTATAAACGCAACCGTTTGCGCTACAGCGTCTGAACTAAACAAATCTAACAAACTCAGTTTTATCCGACGCTTTTCACCTCTTATTAAAATATAATCCCACTGCGCTGACTCTACGAGGGGTCCGAACTTTTCAATACACAACCCACGCACTGCGGCTCGGGTGGTTAAAGGGGCGTTGATTCCGGTACTTTTAATTCGCTCCATCGGAAATGGCGATGTCATTGCACCTCCATCGAGCAACCCGTAAAAGAGTCCTCGTTCCTTATCCAATTCATGATACGCCAGATCAAGGCTCATCAAATGGGGATCGTCCGTAGCCACTTTTTCGGAGGTGCGAAATTGTTCAATAAGTTTGTACTTGGCACTCCAATCTAATCGATCCGATGTCGATAAGGGATCACGTTCCAGATCGTTAAGTGTCTTTTCCCAAACATCTAACACGGGTTTCCATTGTGGAAGCCATACGTCCCCATGCGCACGGACTAGTTTTAAATATTCCCGTTGCACGGCTACAGCTGTCGAAGCTCCAGATTTAAGATCACATTCCCATTTCCATTTTGGATCTCGTGATATGTCCTTCATGGCCTTCAGCGGATCGGCCAACTTCGGAAATAGGTCCAAAGATAATCCTCGTGTCAGTAGGTCAAGCACAAGCGCAGTCGTGCCGACTTTTAAATAATTCGCGTAAGGGGCAAGGTTGGAATCTCCCACGATTACGTGAAACCTCCGATATTTTTTTGGATTCGCGTGTGGTTCGTCGCGCGTATTAATGATCGGGCGCCGTTGCATGGTGTCGATGCTCTGGAGTTCTGAAAAAAAATCGCTCCTCTGGGATATCTGAAACCCGGCCCCTAAATATCGGTCCTCTTCTTCCCAAGCATATTTTCCTGCGCCTGTAAAAATCTGGCGCGTCACCAGAAAGGCCTGCATGGCTTCGTTTAAATACTCCCATGGAATACCTCGCGAGATTAAATAATTTTCGTGACACCCGTAACTGTGCCCTTGGAAATCGGTGTTGTTTTTATAGAGTCTGACCGGATTTTTTGGATTCAACTCATTTACGGCCTTGACGCAGGCCATGAGGATTGAATCCCCCGCCCAGTCCTGTTGCAGAAGCTCCAATAACGTTGAACACTCGGGCGTGCAATACTCAGGGTGCGCATGATCATTGTAAAATCGGGCCCCATTTTTAAGCACGAGATCACTTTTGATTTCGGTAAAACTTAACGTCCTCTGAGCGTCTTGGGCAAAATAATTCGCCTCGTCTGAATCCTGTAAGAGTTCTTTTGCGCGAAATCCACGCGCATCTACGTGCGGGTCTTCAAGCGAATAATCCCAACACATGCGCACGCCTGGCGTGATGGCACTGCGGACGAGATTGATGGATTCTGCAACGACATCTATATTTTCTGGGTTCTCTCGGGTTATCCCAGCCTCGGTCTCCAGTCCGAATTGAATATTCATGCGGCCACAACATTAAAGCAGGACTTTTGTCAGCAAACCCATAAAGGAGTTCACCCAAAGATTCCTAGTGGGAATCGCCGCATACTGTATAGGGCACTCACCCCATTATTCCAAGCATTAAACTCGCTGGACCCTTAGTATAAAAGTAGGGTGGGCTCAATGAGCTTTTACAAAAGAAGGAAACGACCCATTGAAACTTAAAGAATTTTTAAAGATCAATGCCAATCGTTTCCTCTTTATAAATCCCTATTTACCAAAAACTTTTTTAACGTCGCCCATTTTATTTTGAGCTTTTCCTTCAAGTTTTTCCCCTGCTCCACGGGCTTCTAGCGTTCCGTTTCCGGTAGCGCGTCCCACTTTCTCTTTTACAGTGCCCTTCGCTTTTTTAAGGGTACCTGTAAGTTTATCATTGTTTCCAGATTTCATAATATATTCTCCTTGAATATCTCATGATGCATAAATCATGCTAACCCAGCCTCAATTTCATCTATTTCATTGCCGTGTTCTTGCGAAGGAATGTGGGCACGTCTAAGTCTTCACCGTCCACAATTGTCGGGTCTGTCTTTTCGAACTGTCCTTTATTTACTTTTTCAAACCTGAACACATCCTGCTTAATCTTTTTTGAACCTTTCCTTGGGGCTGAGATTAAGGAGATGGAAATAGGATCATCTGTACCGAGCAAACTTTTAGATTCATCGATATCAGACGTTTCTTCATTCCCAAGAGCGGAAGCCTCGCCTACTACTTGTAATGGTTTTATTTCGAGCTTCTCAAATGGGGTCGATGCGAGGAGTGCTATTCCAAGTTTGCCTTTATAATTCTCATCAACTGTCGCTCCTGTAAATACGCTTACATTTAACCCCAACTCCTGCTGTATCGATTCAACCATGTGCTGGGCATCCTTTATGACCAGCTCGGGTCCGCTGATAATATGCAAGATAATCGAGTCTGCCTGTCTGAGCGCAATGCGATGCGCAAGGAGCGGGCTTGCAAGTGCCTTTTCAAGTGCCTCTTCCATACGCCCTTCGAGCAACATAGACTCCCCGTAGCCAAACAACGAATGCTGCTGGGGCTTTAAAACGTTTGTGATTTCCTCCATCCGAAGGTTCATCAATCCCTTGCACACCAGTAACCGCCACAATGTCGTGGCACATTGGGCCTGGATATCTGTCACTGCTGCAAATGTGTTTCTCAACCCGTCATGGTTCAGCATCGGCTCAACTTGATCACAACTAAATACAACCTCGGCGTCCAACAATGGTTGAAGCGCTTTTAATCCTTGATCTGCCTGAAAAAGCCTGCGTTTTCCTTCAAAAGAAAAGGGGAGTGATAATAGTCCTATCACTGCCGCACCTGCTTCGCGTGCTTGCGATGCGATAACGGACAGCGCCCCAGTACCAGCGCCACCTCCAAGGCCAGCCACGATTATAACGGCGTCCGCCCCTTCTAAGGTAGCCCGAATTTCGGCAACGCTTGCTTGAGCGGCTGTATTTCCCACTTCAGGATCGCCCCCTGCACTCATGCCATGTAAAATATGATTTCCCATGAGCACTTTGGTGGTCGCTAATGTGCCGGCGAGGGCCATTTCATCGGTGTTCATGGACACCAATCCCATTCCGGTTATTCCTGATAATACAAGTTTGTCGATCACCTTCATCCCTGCGTTACCGACGCCGCACACCACCAGCTTTTGCCTGGGTCGATTCACTTTCCGCGCAAACAAACTTTCTTGATTGAATTCGATCATAGGAGGGTCTCTTTGGGGGTTAAAACAAAATGGAAACGACAAATGACTTCGCGGTCTGCAGCATATCAAAGACCCAACGACCTATTCGGCCCATGGGTTGATGTTGATCCAGATCACGCTCGTTCAAAAGCTTTTTGCCGTAATTAATAAGCCCAATCGCGGTCGAATATTCTGGGTTTTCGTAAACTTGCACCACCCCACCGGACTTCTGTGCGGTAGTCAGGTGAATTGGCATCCCAAATACTTCATCGGCCAACTCCACTAATCCTGGAGTACGACTGCAACCGCCGGTGAGAAAAACCCCACAGCGAACAAATGGGAGCAACCCCTGCTTTTTTAAATCCTTATAAACAAGCTGAAGGGTCTCTTCCATTCTATCCCTCATGATCGCACACAATTGTGAGCTTTCGACTTCCCTCTCCGCAAATCCGACCTCACCTTTGAGATGGATTGTCCGAGAAACCGCCACAGATCGCCTTGATATGCTCCCATGCTCCACTTTCATCTTCTCCGCCTGACGGAGTGGAAGCTTGAGTCCTATCGATACATCGTTTGTCACATGGTCACCCCCCACTGCGAATGTTCCTGTGTGTCGGACGGCACCTTCTGAATACACGATGTAATCCGTGGTGCCGCCCCCGATATCAATCACAATGGCTCCCTGCTCTTTTTCCTCCGACTTTAAAATCGCTTGTGCACTGGCTAAGGAACTTAACACCACGTCATCCACTTTAATATCCAGGGACTTTACGCATTTGATGGTATTCTTAATGCGCAGTTCTTTGCCATGGACGATGTGATAATTGGCTTCCAATACTGTGCCAAGTTGACCAATTGGGTTTTTTATCCCTGCTTTTCCATCAATGTAATAATGCTCAAGTATACTGTGAATAATTGTGTGATCTGGGGGAGTACTCACTGATTTTGCATTCTTCATCACTTCGTCAATGTCATCCTCACTCACTTCACGGTCCTCACCTGAAATTGGAACACTTCCACGGTTGCTAAAACTTTGTATATGCGATCCAGTGACTGCGACAAAAACTTCCTCAATGGTGACGTCACACAATTGTTCGGCCTGGTTTAAAGCATCGTAAATACATTTGCTGGCATTGTCGAAATCCACGATTTCGCCTTTACGAACGCCACAGGAATCAGCTTTTCCAATTCCCAAAATTTGGAGTGTTCCGTCGTTCCGGACTTCTCCGATTACGGCACAGATTTTCGTGGTTCCAATTTCTAGACCTACAATAATTTGTTCGCGATATCGTGACATAAGGGGGATTCTCTGGATTATTGTTTAAATACAACGGGCACATTTTGTTCAACTGTCAGGTCAGCTGTTTGTATTTCTTTTGAGTTTTCCTGACAAAATTTCACTATCACTTCCAACCGCTCTATTTGGATATTGAGGTATTCGGTTAGGAATTTTATCCGAGCTCCATCGCGAGTGATGAGTGTCACTTGGTTCACCCTTGACACATCCACACTTGATATTTCAACCATCGATCGCATTGAACTCGTGCTGGTTTGTGCCAGGATTTTCATCGCTGCGAGTACCTCCGCATTCTCCACAGCTTTTCCTACCTGAACTTCCTCAAGGCGCGCCCCAATAAGTTGCGGCAACGGCGAGGCATCATTTGACCGAGGCTCAAGTATCACACCTTCCTGATCAATATGATATTCTCCAGCTAACATGGGTCGCGTACTTGTTTCAGCCACCACAAACCGAGCTAATGGCATACGCTCTTGCACGGTTAACAACAGTTTATCTGGCAATTCCCGGCGAATTTCCACCTTCTTAATATAGGGTGCGCCTTCCAATCTTTTCCGCACTTCCTGCATCTCCAATGCAAACAAGTTGTCCCCGGATTTAATCCCGGAATAACGCAACACTTCCTCCTTGGTCAGGCGTCCATTTGTCACTACCGAGATTTTTTTTAGCCGATACTGTTGATTCTCAAAGAACAACTGTCCCGCCACGTATTGAGCTCCTTTGATGGTGAGCAACAAACTGATCACAACGCCCGATATCAAAAGGATCCCACGCGTGAGCAAACGCCTTCTTTCTTCGTTTACCTTGCGGGAACGAACCTTCACTTCTAAATAGTCTTTTCTCTCACCTAAGGAGCGTTTGTAATTCATAGTCGCTTATTGCCCCCTCGTATTTGTTTTTTCTGTCAACCGCGCTTGGAGTGACAATTCCAAAATTCTTTCACACAGCTGGGGAAACGATATCCCTGCTGCCGCTGCTGCTTTCGGTAATAGGCTCGTCTCTGTCATTCCTGGTATTGTATTGAGCTCTAAGACCCACCAACGCCCTTGTTCATCCAATATAAAATCAACCCGTCCATACACAGGGTTTCCTAAACTTTTATACGCCATCAACGCCAATTTTCTGATTTCCGTTTCCTCTTCCAAACTCAATGGCGCGGGCACGAGGTACTCCGAGGCACCGCTCGTATATTTATTGGTGTAATCGTAAAACCCGACCTTTGGGGCTACCTCTACACCAGGGAGTACTTCTCCGCCCAATATCCCCACTGTAATTTCACGGCCTTTGCAATAGTCTTCAATTAACAGCGTTTCCCCATATTTAAAGGCGTCATCCATGGCGGGCTTCCATTGGCTTTCTTCCATCACAATGTGGATCCCAATGCTCGACCCTTGCAAGGGTGGTTTCACAACGACTGGATATTTCAATTTCAAAAGCACGGGTTTATTCTTTTGCACAATTTCAAACCCTGGGGTCGGCACCCCGCCGCTCACAAATTTGTCTTTTGTTTTTAATTTATCAAAGGCGACTTCGCTCAACTCGGCGTTAGCACCAGTATAAGCAATCCCTTTCCCTTCAAGTATCTTCTGGATCGCTCCGTCTTCACCGAAGGATCCATGCAGAGCGATAAATGCTGCATCCACTTCCTTAGGCAATTCAAACTCCGCTGATTGGATATCCACATCAGTCACCTGATAACCCAAGCTTCGCAAAGCTTTTGACACTGCGGCCCCTGTCCGGAGTGATACTTCGCGTTCTGTGGAAAACCCGCCCATCAGCACGGCTACATGTTTTGTCTTTAAATTATTCATCCTTTGACTCCTCCCCCTGACTCCCTGCGTCCGCGGTCGTCATCCCCTAAAACGATGAGATCACTTTCCAGCTCCAAACCTTTTTCTGTTTTCACCCGAGTCCGAACCAAGTCGATCAGTGTCAACACATCCGCAGCTGTCGCGCCTCCATCGTTTACAATCAAATTTCCGTTATGCTCGGATATGCGCGCTTCTCCCACGCGCGTGTTTCGTAGTCCTAAATCTTCTATCATCCGCCGCACGTCTCCAGTCGCCATGTTCCGAAACACCGGCCCGGGGTTGGCGACAGGGCCTCCATGCATCGAAGGATGCAACATCACTATCCCGCTGAGTCCCCCGTCACGAACAATGATGTGCGAATGCGATTCCACTATGGTCAACCGGACATGATGCACCTCAGCAAACGCTTTAACTGCGACGAAATCCTCTTGCGATATTGGATCCACAAAAAACTGGGCTGGACCTCCGACATGCAATGCCGTGTGTTTACGCATATGTTCCTGACGACAAACCTTGGTCTCTGTCGAAACCACTTTTCGGAGCATCTCGTAAATTTTAACTTCTTCAGCGAGGTTGCGTGCGACATCCAAAATGTTCCCAGCACCCAAAGTGATGACCAGATCCCCTGGCTCAAGCATGGCCGACACGCGTTGTTGCAAACGGAATAGGTGCGGTTCGTACGCCACATTTTCTTGGCCACTGGCTCGAACGGCTTCAAACAAAATTTCACCTGACACACCCTCCATCGGCGCTTCACTCGCGGCATAGATTTGAGTGAGAAAAAGATAGTCTGCGGCCTTAAACGCTGTGGCAAACTCTTCCTTCAACGCCTTGGTCCGGCTGTACCGGTGCGGTTGAAAGAGCGCAATGACCCGCTTCCAATTACCGTTCTGGGCTGCCGCTAATGTGGCTTTAATTTCAGTAGGATGATGCGCGTAATCGTCTACCACTGAAAAGTTTTCACTCTTGTACTTCACTTCAAACCGGCGTTTGGCCCCGGTAAACTCCCGCAACGCCGCATCAACTTGGCCTAGGGTCAACCCCAACTGCCTCGATAACGCCACCACCGCCAATGCGTTGGCTACGTTTTGTTCCCCGGGAATAAACAAATTTAACCGCCCTAAATACTCATTCCCTTCATACACCGAAAATGATGAACCAAATGAATTGAGTTGCACATCTCTGCCGCGAATATAGGCCGCTTCCCCTAACCCGTAGGACACTCCTTTGGGATTATTGGAGCAGAGGAGGAACGCATTTTTGTCGTCCGCACAATAAATAACTTTGACGGATGTGTGCTCAATGAGAATGTTAAACGCCTCTCGGATGGCGTATATATCGTTATAAAAATCTAAATGCTCTTCCTCGATATTCAGTATGATCGAGTACTCGGAAAGAAATGTGGTAATCGTTCCGTCGCTTTCATCACCTTCGGCCACAAACCATTCACCATCCCCTAGTTCCGCACTGGACCCCAGTGCAGGGACTTCCGCACCTACATAATGAGATGGGTTTAGATTCGCCGCGCGCAATACGAGAGCCATCATGGAAGTTGTGGTCGTCTTCCCGTGGGTTCCGGCAACAATAATTCCTTTTTGAAGGGATATGAGCGCTGCAAGTGCCTCAGCTCGGCGAACAACTGCTTTAGCGGTTTTTTGGGCAGACAAAAACTCGGGGTTCGTCGCCTTGATGGCTGAGGAATATACTACTAAATCTGCGCCAATTGGATTTTCAGCGGAGTGCCCCTGAAAGAATATAAGTCCTTGCTCGCACATCATGGAAACGACAGAGCTTTTCTGCACGTCTGACCCTGAAACATAATAACCACGCTGAATGAAAAGCCGCGCAAGCCCAATCATTCCGCTTCCGCCTACACCCATTAAATGAATGCGTGGTTTTCCGCTATTTAATAAAGAAATAACTTCTTCTACTTGCGACATAGATTCTCCAGTAAATCAGCCACTTTTTCCGCCGCGTCGGGAACATCCAAATTTTTTGCGTTCTGGGACATCTTAACCAGAACTTCAGGGTCCATTATTTTCTCCAGTTGGGCTGCTAACTCCGAACCCGATGTACTCTTTTGCGGCAACAACACGGCGGCTCCAGCCCGCACAAAAACGTTTGCATTTGCTGTCTGATGATCGTCAGCTGCTGCTGGATATGGCACCAACACGGAGGGTAATCCAAAGTGCGCCAATTCAGTCAACGACGATGCTCCAGATCGCACAACGGCCACATCTGCTACTCCGTAAATTTCTTCCATCCGCGAATAAAACGCCGATACAAATGATTTTATCCCAAGTTTTTCATAGGTTTCCTTAACCCGTTTATAATCATCTTGGCCGGTGAGGTGTATGAATTGCCATTGGGGGAATTTTTCTTCCAATGATTCTAATGCTGCCAATACAAGACTGTTGAGCCCAGTAGCTCCTTGGCTTCCGCCCATAATAAATATCGTTTTTTTATCTGAATCCAATCCCAACGCCTTGTAATCCTTGCTGGTAGCGTTCATCAATGACTGGCGGATGGGTGTTCCTGTAATCTGAATTTCACGCCCTTTAAAAAACTTTCTGCATTCGTCCATCCCAAGCACAATGGTGGTCACATATCTCGATACAAATCGATTGGCCTTCCCTGCAATGGCGTTTGAGTCGTGAACCATCGTCGGTATTTTTTTGAAGTACGCCGCTAAGACTGCGGGTGCTGATGTGAACCCGCCCATGGACAATACGGCACTGGGTTTGACTTCTTTGTAAATTCCCATGCAATGTCCGATTGCGCCAAAAAACCGAGTCGCAAACGAAATCATTTTGAACGAATAGATCCGTGGCATTCCTATAACAGTCAATTTTTCCACCCGATATCCGGCATACCCTTTAAGTGCCGTTTGATCGATTTCTTTAGGCGAAACAAAAAGCAACACTTCGTGTCCGCGTTTCTGCAACACTTCTGCAATGGCAAGCCCAGGGAACAGATGTCCGCCTGTTCCTCCGCATGCTATGACGAATTGTTTGCTCATTATATTTTTGGGGTAAAGTCCGCTACTGAAAAGGGATCGTGTGTCGTTACATATATTCCTTGCCGGAAAATGTTCATTAATATCCCTATCCCAATGAAATTCATGACCATGTTGGACCCTCCATAACTAATAAAGGGCAAAGGCATTCCTTTGTTCGGCAACATCGCTGTCACTACTCCTATATTGATCATGGCTTGTAGAGATATCAGCAACACTATTCCCGCTCCTAATATCATTCCAAACCTGTCACGACTGCAAATGGTGATCATTGTTCCGCACATCAACAAAACAATGTACGCCACCACAATGATGAGCGTCACCCTGAGCCCTAATTCCTCACCTATTACTGGAAATATAAAGTCGGTGTGCGGCTCAGGTAAATAGCTCCACTTCTGCCGACTGTTCCCTAGTCCGAGTCCTTCCAATCCACCTGATCCTATCGCTATCAATCCTTGCCAAACTTGATATCCGGCGTCGGATTTGTGCCCTTCGGGATCAAGGAACGCGAATAAGCGTTTGAGTCTGTTCGGCATCAGGATAGCCAGGGTCAACAGTCCTCCAAACCCTGCCACGGCAACGGGCATTAAACTCCTTGGACTTGATCCTCCTATAAATAATAGACAGAGTGCCACTGCCCCAATGAGTGCGGTCGCACCGAGGTCACGTTCCATGAGTATCAATATCAATGGCACGGATATTATAGCCAACGGATACAACATCCCTATTTTCCAATTGGCCATTTTCAATTGATTCCTATGAAGCCAGTACGCCAAAAAAACCACGATCGATAACTTTGCAAACTCTGAGGGTTGCACGGTAAACCCCAAAATACGCAGCCAACGTCGTGAACCGTTAATACTCACCCCAATCCCGGGTACGAAACATAAACCCAAAAGAACAACCCCAGCTCCGAAGATCCACCACTTATATTTATCCAGCTTGTGGTAATCGGTTCGGGCCGCAGCAATGCATCCAACCATGCCAACGACAAGCCATACGGCTTGCCGTTTTACATAAAAGTACGGATCGCCGCTCTGCTTTTTCGTCGGGGAACTGCTGCTATAAAGCATCACAAATCCCAGAGTTGTCAGCGAAAGTACGACAAGCACTAATATGATGGCACTGCGGTTATTCATCAGTTTGCGTTTTATTGATTCTGGTTGGCCACGGTCACGGGTGTCTGGGATGACGACACAATGGTATTGAATTTAACCAATGTTGTTGGACCTGCTCCACCGGCGGGCGTAGCCGGTGTGGGCGGGGTCACGACTTGTTTTTGGTCCGTGGCGGGTATGTTCAGTTTCTGCCCTATTTGTAATTTTTTCGGATCCTTAATTCCGTTGGCTTTCATGATTTCATCAGATGAAACATTAAAACGCTTTGAAATCTTGGCGATGCTGTCCCCTGACACAACGGTGTAGATCGACACGCCATTTGCTTGTTCTAACGCAGGCTCCTGTGTGGGCGTGGCGATGGTCGTGGAGTTTGTGGGGATCACTAATTTTTGTCCGATCTTAAGGGCGTCAGTTTGCATGTTGTTAGCTGCTTTAATCGCTTCAACGGTTGTCTTTTCGCTCCTTGCAATTTTAACAAGTGCATCACCTTTCTTCACCACGTAGATCCTACCCCCTGTGGTCGCTATGGGAGCTTGTACGACGGGCGCTTCAACGAGCGGGGCCGCCGCTACAGTTGTCCCGCTTGCAACGCGTGATGGCACGTTAACTTTCTGCCCAATTTTTAACGCGTCGGTGGTTAAGCTATTTGCGGTTTTGAGTTCTGCGACTGTCGTTCCGTGCTTCTTGGCTATTTTATAAAGGGAATCACCGGACACAACTGTGTGTTGGATTGTTGTAGTTGCAGCTACATTCGACACGGGTTGAGCCTGGATGGCTGTCGCACCTGTTGTAGGAGTTACTACTGGCGTAACCGTTTCTACTGTGGTTATTCCTGTCGGTTCGACTGGTTCCTGTCCTGGGACTGCAATGCGTGGCGCCGATGCGTTTAAATTCTCAGAGGGGGTCATTGTAGTGACCGGGTCCACGACTCCACTCGGAGCCGAAGGCGTCAGCTCTGTGCCTACTGCGTTATCAATGTCAATGACCGGATTTTCACTTTCTGTGACTGTCGTTTCGGTCTTGTTTTCTGCCACTGCGCGCATTTTGTGGCTGTTATAATATTGGTATCCTAAGATGCCTCCGATCGCCACCACATGCGCGATCAGCACAATGATGAATATTTTACTTAGTTTCATAAGGGTCTTCTGGTCTCCTGATTAGTTCGCTACTGCGATATTGGGTTTTTGGCTTTGCTGGTTTGCACTCAATGCGAGCACAAATTGTCTAAATTGTTCTCCGCGATGTTCGTAACTCTTAAATTGATCGTAACTCGAACAGCCGGGGGAAAGAATAACGACTTCCCCATCTTTCGCTTCTGCATAGGCACGTTTCACTGCGTTTTCGAGTGTCTCCACTTTTTCAACCGCTATAACTTCACCCCAAGCTTTAGCTAGTTTTTCCTGCATCTGTCCGATGAGGTACGCTTTAACCACAAACTTCCTGACTTGATCTGTGATTGCCGAAAAATCAAATCCTTTATCTTTGCCGCCCGCAATCAAGCGCACCTTGGTTTTATAGGATACGAGCGCCTTCTCCAAGGCATCGATATTGGTGGCCTTGGAATCGTTAATCCACGTGACGCCCTTAACCACGGCCACTTTTTCACACCGGTGAGGCAGGGGTTTATATGCGCAGATAGCCTGTATCACTTTATCCATTGGCAATTCGGCTACCTCAGCAACGGCTAATGTCGCCATGATGTTTTCGGCATTGTGTACTCCGCTCAACTGACTGTCCTTTTGGTTCATCATCAATCGACCACGGCAATAAATCCCGTCATCACGGAGTTCATATTCGGCTTTTGCCCCGTACGCGCTGAATGTCACGCGACGCGCTTTGAGGGGGGGATAATCATACTCAGCGTTAACCACGGCAAAGTCGCACTCAGCTTGGTTTTTAAATATCCTGAGTTTCGCCAATGCATACTCCTCCATCGTTGCATAACGGTCCAAATGATCCGGTGTAATGTTCAAGCAGACACTTATCCAAGGCCTAAATTGCTGGATCTGTTCCAATTGAAAGGAACTCACTTCCAGAATAATGACGTCCCACTCGCCCTTCTGGCGCACGACCTCACTAAACGGCAGGCCTATATTCCCAGCAGCCACAGCTTTTTTACCGGCGGCTTGAAACCCGGATGTTATTAATTCTGTGGTCGTCGTTTTACCGTTGGTCCCCGTAATGGCAACCACCGGACAATTGTTTATCCGATACGCGAGCTCGAGCTCACTCCACAACAGTATTTTATTTGATACTACAGCTTGTACCATGGGCCGCGCTGGGTCAACTCCTGGACTGAGCACGGCTAACACTTCGTCGCCTTGGAGTTTAATTTGTCCGATCGTTTGTACTTCGACTCCTTCAGCTTGCAATTTTTCCAATCGTGGATTCATCACTTCCACTTCGTCTTGAATGGTAACACGAGCTCCAATGGACAGCAGCAAGCGAGCGGCTGCTTCTCCGCTTGCTCCGGCGCCTATGACTAGGCAATGCTTATTTTTGATGAATTCCATTTCTATCTCAATTTCAAAGTACTCAATCCCAACAGGGCAAAAATGATGGCCAATATCCAAAACCGAATAACCACTGTTGATTCGTTCCAGCCTTTTAATTCAAAATGATGGTGTAATGGCGACATGGCAAATATGCGTTTGCCTGTGAGCTTGAAGGACATCACCTGAAGAATGACCGAAAGCGCCTCAAGCACAAATACCCCGCCTACGATGGCCAATAAAAACTCGTGTCTGGTTATGATCGCCACATATCCCAAGAACCCGCCAATGGCAAGTGACCCTGTGTCACCCATAAACATTTTCGCGGGCTGACAATTAAACCAAAGGAACCCGATCCCTGCTCCAAAGAGCGCCGAACACATGATAGCCAATTCCTCCGCCCCAGGCACATGTTGAACGAGAAAATATTTCGAAAAATCAGTGCGTCCGGCGATATACGTTAACGCCGTAAATACCGATGAAACGACTAACGTACATCCGATGGCCAATCCGTCTAATCCATCTGTCAGGTTCACTGCATTTGAGCTTCCCACCATCACGCATGCGAAAAAGAGTATGCTAAATATCCCCAAACTTGCAATCACAGGCGCCTTGATGAAGGGTAAAAATAGCTGGCCGAATATTGATTTTCCTTCGGCTGTTAAATATCCTTCGTGATACAACAGAATCGATCCGATCAGGACTGATAATCCAAATTGGACGACCATTTTCTGTTTGCCACTCACGCCCTTAGAGTTTTTCTTCACGACTTTTGCGTAATCGTCAGCAAAACCAAGTAACCCTAAGATTACGATCGTTAGTATGCCCAGCCAAACAAATAGGTTATCCAATCGCGCCCAACAGAGCGTGGATATTAAGATTGTCCCAAGTATCATGATTCCGCCCATGGTGGGGGTTCCGAGCTTCTTACCATGGAGCTCAAAGAGTTTATGAACTTCATCAGCGGTACGGATGGGTTGCCCAATCTTAAGCGATAAGAGACGGCGAATGACCCATGGGCCCATCATCAGACTCAGCAGGAGGGCTGTCAGTGCTGCCATCAATCCACGGAAAGTTATGTAACGGAATACATTAAATCCTTCCA
>Ga0163154_10001603_pt1 | contig 34801 bp, 32 predicted proteins | sample OliLakLV19MP9P1_FD_148649 | JGI IMG/M metagenome (GOLD analysis project Ga0163154, IMG submission 148649) | Freshwater microbial mat bacterial communities from Lake Vanda, McMurdo Dry Valleys, Antarctica - Oligotrophic Lake LV.19.MP9.P1 | ecosystem: Environmental > Aquatic > Freshwater > Lake >... | reverse complement strand
TAGCCGTGCAATCTTCGCCACGCATAAAGAGTTTTCTCTTGTGCGCGAGTTGGATAGAGGCGGAAAGTGGTGCGTCGTGTTGCCATGCCAATTATTATATCGAGCAAACCTGTTTTTGGGATGTGCTATCTTCGATGTGCTTCTTGAAGCCTAAAACATTACATCCAAAGCCAAGATAGTCCTAAAAGCAAAAATCCCGACCGTTCTTAACCCCGCCCTGCTTCGCGAGGACGGGGAATGCATCACGGAATCTGTTCAGTTTTAGCTCAGTACAAAGTTTAAGTTAACAATATTTACTAGCTCCAAGTGTTTTCATATTATGTTTTATTTATGACTCATGCGCGATTCATAGCTTTTTATCTATATTTGATATAAGTTTATTTGACTTGAAAATTAGTCACAGAGAGGATTTAATGATGGTACAAAAATTTAATATTAAAGCAAATTTTCTCAAAATTAATATTCATTAGGAGATATTTTATGGTATCGTAGGGCTCCTTGGTCGTCGTCACCTGCTCAAGGCTATGGGAATTGCTGGGGCTAAGTTGCGTTAGTTTCTTGTGCTCCATCCCCTACTCTAACAGCCGCAGTTCCTACAGCAAACTCACTAGCTAACTGCCCTTTATCTGAAATTTCAGCAGAGATCGCTAAACGTCCTGCGGCAAAGGATATGACCCCAAATGAGGCTCTGAAGATTGTGATGGATGGGAATAAACGTTTCGTTGATGGAAAACATTTCATCCTCGCGCTGGCAAAGAAAGGGTCATTCAAACTGGTACCGAACAGTTCTCATTTGCCTCATTTCTGAGTTGTGCAGACGCGCGCGTTCCGATTGAAACTGCATTTGACCAGCGCATCGGCGACTGTTTTGTCTAGTAGCTGAATTTAGAACAGTTGGTTTAAGGGGAAAATGATATCTACTAATGTGAAGGAAGATATGGATAAATCTTCTGAGAAGTACTTAGAGGAAGCATCGACCAAGAGAGATAGCTTTATTTCTTTCTCTCGCGATCGATTAACTTGGTCATTTTATTTTGCTCAAGGTAAATTGTTATATGCGACAAATTCTCTGGACAGCTTTGAAAGGCTGACAACTGCGGCGTTTGAGTCGAGAAGTGCCGACGTTGAATGAAAAAATGCGATCTCAACTCCGACTGATGTTTGATGAAACTGAGGATGCTGGAGTTCCGATCGAATATATGGCGTTGATTTGGTTAGTTACCGAGCAGCTATTACCGAAAGCATCTGCCATTAAAGCCTTGGTTCGGATGACGCAGGAAGTGCTAGAAACATTCTTGGCTCTCCCTGACGGCACTTTTTCGATCGAAAAAGAAACGCGATCGCTCCCAGGCATTTGCTGCGCTTTTGGCTTGAGTAAAATATTAGAACTGGTGGCAAAGCGTCTACAAGCTTGGCAAAACATGGGCCCAATGATATTTTCGCCCTACCAATGTCCTTACCTAGTCAGTCAAACGATCGCCGAAAAGCGATTGCCTGCTGATACCGTTCAGCAGTTGGGACGCATTCTGAGGGGTTTTAACCTGTATCAGTTAGGCGCAATGCTCGGTCGAGATGAAATCACAGTCGCGAAGCAGTTGTTGCCACTCGTTCGTGATGGGGCAATTTTACTACGAGATCCTGTCCCACCTTTTGACCTACTACCACGCTTCTATCGCTTAAATCCAGAGGAGGAGGCAGAAAATCTGTTTCGACTTTCAGAAACTTTTGTGGAGGAGGAAACAGAAGAAGACACACAAGGCTTTAGTAGTATTCCTCAATCAGTTAATAACCAAAAATTAAAAACTTGGAAAATTGCCTGTGTTGATGATAGTCAGGCGATGTTAAATGAGATCGAGCGGTTACTGGATACTGAAGAATATGAAGTCGCCTTGATTAATGACTCACTCAAAGCATTGATGAAACTGGCTTCTATTCGTCCAGACTTGATCTTGCTCGATGTCGGGATGCCAAATGTCGATGGCTATCAACTTTGTGCCCTGATTCGCAAAACTCATATGTTCAAAGAAACCCCAGTGGTGATGGTAACTGGGCATAAAGGTTTGCTCGATCGAGTGCGGGCAAGATTGGCGGGTGCGACTGACTATCTTACCAAGCCATTCACTCAGGTTGATTTACTCAAAATGGTAATGAGACATCTAATTTAGATATATAGGATTGAGCTAATTATGACGACTGTTCTCGTAGTTGAAGATACGCTATCCGAACAAGAGCTAATTGCCAACTATCTGCGTGATGGTGGTTATACTGTGATCGCAGCGAGTAATGGTCAAGAGGCTCTCAGCAAGATTGTTGGTAAGGATCTAGATGTGGTGCTAACCGATCTGGTGATGCCTGATATGAGTGGACTTGAGCTTTGTCGTAGTCTCAAGAAAAATCCTGAGACGAAAGATGTTCCAATTATTGCCTGTACCTCTAAAAATCAAGAATTAGATAAATTATGGGGGATGAAGCAGGGGATTAATGTCTATCTCACTAAACCTTTTACCCGCGAAGATATTCTTCGTGCAGTTCGGTCAGTTGCATAAATTTGTTCATAAATTTTGTTCGTAAGCGAGGGAAAAAGTAGATGGTAAAAGTGATGGTAGTTGAGGATACACCTTCAGAACGAGAGTTGATTTGCATCTATCTGCGTGAAGGCGGATATGAGGTAGTGAGCGCAGTTGATGGTCAAGAAGGCTTGAAAAAATTTGAGCAAGCAAAACCTCAAGTTGTGATCACCGATCTGGTTATGCCTGGGATGAGCGGTTTGGAAATGTGCCGTGCAATTAAAAAGCTCGTGCAAAACGTACCCGTAATTGCCTGTACTTCAAAAAGTACCGATCTAGATCGGATGTGGGGGATGAAACAGGGCGTTAATGTCTATCTCACTAAGCCTTTTAGCCGAGAGGAATTATTGCAGGCAGTTCGATCGCTGGCGGGAGTGGGTTAGATGCCTAATCAATCGATCGAACTCAGTGAAGTAAGGGTATCAGAGGTATCTGGATCGCCCTATCTAAGACTGCAACTAGAACCTCATGTCTCGGTGGCGATCGCCTTGCCCCTTGTACAAGAAACATTTGTTGCGGCAGTCGATCGATTGACCTCAATGCCTAATGTTCATGCTTGCTTGATCGGCTTAATCGAACATCGCAGCAGTATATTCTGGACGCTCGATTTACCGCAGCTACTAGGATTTACTCCACTTGATTCCGCCTCGATCGACTACAACATTGCTGTTTTGCAAGTGCGGGGCGAATTGCTGGGCTTGGCGATTAGACGGATTGGGCAAGTTGTGCACTTTACCGATGAGGCAATCCGTTCACCTCTAGATCGAAATTTACCAGCGACACTTACACCCTTTTTGCGAGGAGTATTACCGTCGTCTGATGATCAGTCTGATGGCAAGATTTACGTGCTTGATGCCGAGTCGATCGCACTGGCAAAACTTTCTTAGTTACATATTCACACTTAATTACCTATTGGGGATTTATATGGTGCTTGATTCTCGTTCTAAACTAAAAAATGCTGATGCTAATAGTCTTAAGGGCAAGCCAGCTATTGGCAAAGCTCAGGTGATCTCATCGGCAAAATTGACTAGCCCTGCCAGTAAAACTTCTGGCAACCCTATAGGGCGATGGTGGGAAGGGTTGGGTTTGCGGGCAAAGACCGCGATTATCTCTGTGGCGGCGATTTCCATCCCTTTAATATCTCTAGGGACATTCACCTACTTTTATGTCGGTCAAAACATCGCTAACAATACTAAAGATTCTAAGGGAGTTCGAGCAGGAGGTATGGCAAATCGAACAGTCGTATTCATGAAAGGACGCTACGCTGACATTCAAAGCGTTGCCCTTTTTCCTAATTTCACTACCCCCAAAGTTCAGGCAATTACCACATTTATAGACCAAAAAGTACTGCTTGATAACTACATTAAAGCAAACTCGTTTTACGACAGTATCGGCTTATATCGCTTGGACGGCACCTTAATTGTTGATGGGGGCAGCGAGCCATCCCCAGAGAATATTTTTAAAGAAGATTATTTTCAAGAAGCCTTGAAGACAGACAAGCCAGTTATTAGCCAGCCCCAACTATTAATTGCTACCCCAAAGATCAGTCCCACCCGAAAGATCTTCATTCCTCTTGTTGCTCCAGTTAAAGACGTTACTACTGACAAGACCATCGCCATCATTCGCAGCCGTATGCCCGCATCTGCACTGGAGAATATTTATAAGGACTATATTCCTGTTGGAGAGCAATATTATTTAATAAGAGCCAACGGCAATTTCTTTATTTCCCTAGATACAGACCTGATTGGAGGTAGAATTAAAGATTGGTTTCCCGATCTCGTGACATTATTTGAGAAACAAAAAGCTGGTGCAGTCAGAGCCATCGATCCACTTAATCTGAAACCACTGTTTGCTGGTTATGCTCCCCTTCCCGAATCGGAAGGCTTACCCAACTTGCAATGGGGGGCAATGGTGGCGACGGATGAGGCGAATGCGCTGCAACCTTTGAGGCAATTTTTACTAATCTTTGTCGGTGCTACGAGCGCAGTAGGTATCTTGGCAGTCTTGTTAGCGATCGCCATTTCTCGGCGTGCCACCAAACCAATTATCGATGCAACGGCAGCAGTACTAGAACTGGGTAAAGGCAATTTAGACACTCGTCTCGAAATTCGGGGGCGGGATGAAATCGCGCAGTTGGGTGGCAACATTAACTCGATGGCAGGGCTGTTACAAGACTTTATCCAATTACAAGAATTTCAAGCGCAAAGAGCTCAAATGTTGGCAGAAGTATCTCGATCGCGTGGTGTTGATGAGCTAGATGCACCTCTGAGTAAAATTTTGGAGGTCTTAAGAAAAAATATTAACTGCGATCGACTCGTAGTTTATCGCTTTATTTACAATACTCAGGGCATTGTAGTCGCAGAGGCAACAGCACCTTACCTAAACTTAACCAGTGCCAAAACCGTTGGCTTGAGCGATCCTTGCATTCCAGCCGCCACGATCGAAGCCTATAAGCAAGGCAAGGTGTTGCTGACGCATGATGTGATGAATGCGGGATTCGATCCTGCCCACGTCGAATTGATGCTAAAGCTGCAAATTAAGTCCAACCTAGTCGTACCGATTTTGAGGGCGGGTGAAGTCGATGGTCTATTGATCGCTCATGCTTGCGAACAGAAATATGAATGGCAAGCCAATGAAATCGATCTACTCAAAGACTGGGCGGCAGATTTAGGGCCAGCACTCGGTGGTCTCGCGACGATCGAACAACAACAGTCGATCGCTGCCCAAGAACGTTTACGCAGTGAAAACCTACAACGAGAATTAATCGGACTACTAAGCGACGTTGAAGGTGCAACCCAAGAGGATCTCACCGTTCGCGCCCAAATTACAGCAGGTGAAATTGGTATCGTTGCCGACTTTTTTAACGCGATTGTTGAAAGTTTACGTGACGTTGTTACTCAGGTGAAACAAGCTACAGCCAAGGTAAACTCTTCAGTTGGTGACAACGATATCGCGATTCGTGGTCTGGCTGATGATGCCACGCTCCAAGCCCAACAGCTCGATGATGCGCTCCAATCCGTAGAAAAGATGACTGTATCAATTCAAGATGTGGCGCGCAATGCGAAACAAGCCTCAGATGCCTCAAGTTCGGCGGCAACCACGGCGGAATTAGGTAGTCAGGCGATCGAGCGATCGGCTGAGAGTATCTTACAACTGCGACAAACCGTTGCCGAAACCGCGAAAAAGGTAAAACGACTGGGTGAAGCCTCTCAACAGATTTCTAAGGTGGTCGTACTGATCGACCAGATCGCGCTCAAAACTAACATGCTTGCCGTGAATGCCAGTATTGAGGCAGCCAAGGCGGGTGAAGAAGGTCGCGGCTTTGCGGTCGTTGCCGAAGAAGTTGGTGCGCTTGCAGCCCAGTCCGCTACTGCAACCAAAGAAATTGAACGCATTGTAACGACGATTCAACGAGAAACCAGTGAGGTGGTAGAAGCAATGGAAGCCAGTACGGAGCAGGTCGTAGTTGGTACGCAACAAGTGGAATCAGCACGAAAGAGTCTCGGTCAGATTGTGGAAGTATCGCGGCAGGTCAACGAGCTATTTCAAAGTATCTCTGGCGCGACCGTGTCTCAGGTGCAGACCTCACAGGCGGTGAAAGCATTAATGCAAAATCTCACTACGATGTCGCAAAAATCTTCTCAAACCTCACGAGATGTATCGGAAGCTCTGCAAGAAACGGTGAGTGTTGCCAGCCAATTACAAGCATCAGTTGAGACATTCAAGGTTGCGTAGAATCTCTCCTAGGCAGATTGAGCGCGAAAGCAAGATCGAACAGATTGGATGAAAAACTATGGTTGATCAGCAAGAGTGGAAAATTCGATTGCAATTTCTGGACGAGGCTCGTGACTATCTCAGCGAGATCGAATCTGAAGTAATTGGGATGAGCGATCGAGGTTTGCAACGTCAGTCGATCGATAAAGTGCTACGCGCAGCACATTCGGTCAAAGGCGGCGCGGCCATGATGAGATTTGAACCGCTCAGTGAGATCGCTCATCGCATTGAGGAATCATTTAAAGTCTTGCGGATCGGTAAATCAGAGATTACTGCCGAAGTGGAGAGCCTCTTTCTCAAGGCGATCGACATGATGGGACAGGTAGCAGCCAAGCACAAACAACAGATCGAAATCGAACCGATCTGGTTAGAAGAAAATGCTTTGCCGCCATTCACGCGCTTGCAAGAGCTGCTGGGCGAACTCTCATCCCAAGATGAAACGGCAGCACTTTCGGCTGATGCAGGACAGGATATGCATATCCTGATGTTTGAGACAGAAGTGGATGTCTGCCTCCAACGCTTAGAAGGAGTGCTTGCCGATCGAGATACCAAGGTGTTGCGTGAAGAGTTTTCGATCGCCAGTCAAGAACTTGGTTGCTTAGGCGAGATTCTCGATCTTCCTGCTTTTGTGACGCTATGTGAGGGGATTACCGAGATGCTGGCAACTGCGACAGATAATCTGCGGGAGGTAACGATTGCAGCTTTAGATTTCTGGCGGCGATCTCAAGCTTTGGTATTAGTTAATCAATTTGCCTTACTTCCCGCGCAGTTCTCTATTGCTCCAGCGATCGCCACCGCCCCGATCCCCGATCTATTATTAGCCGAATCGATCGAAATACCTGTCTCCCAACTTCCAACAGAGATTTCCAGCATATCGACCGAAGCAGAAGCTGATGAAGTGACAGTGCGGATTCCTGTGCGCTATCTCAAAACCCTTGGCGATTTGGTTGGAGGACTTAATGCCGAGCGAAATGGGATGCGATCTCAACTGCAACGAATGCGAGATCTCGTGCAATTGCTAGGCTTGCGTGTTAACGGATTGGAGCAGTCTAATACTCAACTTCGCGAGACTTACGATCGTGTCGCCACATCTTATGAGCCACTCGTTACCGTAGGCGATCGACGCTCAAATGGAGTTGGTAGCAGCGAAGCCTCTTCGACATTTGCCAATCGGTTCGACTTACTCGAAATGGATCGCTACGGCGAAATGCATATCCTATCACGCGAAATTATGGATAGCGTCGTGCAGCTCCAAGAGGTATCTACTGATATCGACACGGCCCTAAGCGATACCGAGACTACAGAGCGCGAATTAGGAAGAGCAGCACTGCAAATCCAAACCGCGATCGGACAAGCCCGAATGCGCTTACTTGATGACATTCTCGGTCGGTTTCCTCGCATGTTGCGTGAATTATCCCTGACTCATGGCAAACAAGTCGAACTAGTGGTTCGCGGTAGTTCAACTTTAGTCGAGCGATCGATGTTAGAAGTATTAGAAGCACCACTACTGCACTTAGTCCGTAATGCTTTCGATCACGGTATTGAAGATCCTAGTACCCGTGTGGGGCGCGGCAAATCGCCCAGAGGTAAGATCGAAATTGCCGCAGGCTATCGGGGAAATCAGACTGTGATTACCGTAAGTGATGACGGCGGCGGTATTGATTCTGCCAAAGTTCTGACTAAAGCTCTAGGAATGGGATTGAGCCAAGCCGAGCTCGATCGCGCCAGTGATGCCGAGTTACTCGATTTAATTTTTGAGCCAGGATTCAGCACTGTCGATCGAGTCACGACACTCTCAGGGCGTGGCGTGGGCATGGATATTGTGCGCTCAAATCTCCAATCACTCGGTGGCAATGTCAGAGTCGAAACTAATCTGGGCAAAGGCACAACATTTACGCTGACCGTACCAATGTCACTGTCGATCACCCGCGTACTCTTAGTTGAGAGCAACGGCTTAATGATCGGGGTTCCCACAAGTTCGATCGAGGAGATGCTGCTATTGAGTTCCCTAGAGATTCACACTATTCCTCAGACTGGGATTCATGCTGGCAGGGTTATAGAAGTATTTGATTGGGAAGAATACTCCGTCACACTCTTACGTCTACGGGATCGGTTGAATTTCACTCGCCCCCAACAGCAGATCGAAAATATCACCATGCCAATCGTTGATGAGCCACTCGTCTTAGTTGTCGCTCCTAATAACATCCCATTTGCCTTTCAAGTCGATCGATATTGGGGTGAACAAGAAGTTACTACTCGCATGATCCAGAGCCATTTTCCTCTGCCTGAAGGCTTTTCTGGCTGTGCCGTTTTTGGGGGTGGACGGATTGTACCGTTGGTCGATCTAGATCGGCTAATGACTTGGTCGCTCTCAACCAATGTTATGCCCAGCCAGTATCGATCGTTAGCTTTAGGTACACGAGATCGGCGCACTACTGTGATGGTAGTTGACGACTCAATTAATGTCCGTCGCTTTTTGGCAATGACTTTAGAAAAAGCAGGATTTCGAGTTGAGCAAGCCAAAGATGGTCAAGAAGCGATCGAAAAGCTACAAATAGCTAAAGATGTTGGAGCTGTCGTTTGTGATATTGAGATGCCAAGATTAGATGGATTTGGATTCCTTGCTCAGTCTCGTGCTGACCAGAACAGTAAAGATATCCCTGTGATCATGTTAACCTCACGCAGTGGGATCAAACATCGCGATCTAGCAATGAGATTGGGCGCATCTGCTTATTTCTCTAAACCGTTTAAAGAACAAGATCTACTACACACCTTATCTCAACTCACTGGCTCATCTATCCAAGGATAAATTATGGCTGCTCTCTCTTCTTTGCGATCTCGTCGCTTCTCTGAGCGACAAGCTGAGACTTTGCGCCAGTATGTAGCTTTCCGTCTACGCGCTGCTTGGTTTGTCTTACCTGTGACGACGATCGATCGCGTCCTCCCACTTGAAAGTAAAGCCATACCTCAAATCACATTTGAAGGAAAATCCATTCGTCTGATCGATGTAGGAAGATTATTATTTGGCAAAGACCCAGTAAAACCTGCTGTACCTTTGATATTAAGAGGTTCGCCTGTTTCATCTCAACCATCTCTTCTCATCGTCCGCGATCTTAATGGGGCGATGGCATCTCTCCCCTGCAATTCCCAGCCTGCCCTTCTGCGTCTCGCTCCTACCAAGTTCATCGTATTGCCACCCACGCTAGCTCAACGTTGGCATTCAGGCTCACTTACAGGGTTAGTTACGGGTATGGCTCCGTCAACTTCAGAGCGACCCGCTCTATTTGAGATCGATCCAGATCGGTTCGTGTCGATCGCGTCATCATGACTCGGAATGCTCTCTAGCTCATCGGTCATTAGTTCTTGGAAGTCATCACCACAGCGGGCTTGCAGATGGATTACTGCTGATGTCAATTCGGCTAAGACATCGATCTGATCGAGTCGATCTGGGCTGAGACTCGCTAGTTGAAGCTGTAGTTGGCAGCATTTAATTGACTTTATGCTCTCTGACTCTTCTCCTGCTAACAATTCTTCCTAATTTTTGAATTTGCAATTGCTGTTCCTACTCTGCCTTTCAGAGATGACGTGAAAAGTAAGGTAATTCTACAGATTCAGATGCTTTGATTAAAATACGCATTATTTTAAAGAATTGCACCTTAATAAATCCACGATCCTTAGGTTAATTCTCTGACCACGGGACTAGATCTCCGTGGGTGATTTTCCAGCATCGATCGGCAATGGGACGGAGTTCTTCTGGTTCGTGGCTGACTACCAGTAACGTCCAAGTTTTCTTGAGTTCAGCAAGCAGAGCTAACAACTGCTTTCGCATTGACCAGTCTAGTCCTGCGGTTGGCTCATCTAGCAATAACAATCCTGGCTGCCGAATTAACTGGACACCTAGGGCTAAGCGTCTTTGTTGCCCACCACTGAGCGACTGCGGCGAGGTATTGAGATTAACCTGACCCAACCCAACAGATTTTAACGTGGCATCAATTCGATCGCTATCTAAGTCCACATGCCCCAAGCGCAGTTCTTCGAGCATCGTACTACCGCAGAAATGACGTTCGGGAAACTGAAACACCAGTCCGCTCAGTTGTTGTAAGTTGTCTGGGATCAAATCTTGATTGCGCCAATGAATTGTGCCACCATGCCACTCGACAAAACCTGCCAAAATCTCTAGAAGAGTGCTTTTGCCAGAACCACTTGGGCCGACCACTAAGCCAAGTTGTTGCGGTGCTAGCTCTAGAGAGATGCCCTTGAGAATCGGCTCAGGTGTGGCTGGGGGATGATAGAGCAACCCTTGAATTGACAGCATAAGAATTTAACCTTGAGCATAAAGAAATCTTGAGGATTCGGGAACGTTATGCGCCCCTCCATCATCATACAGACTGGATTGATTCAGATCGACTACGATCGAACCATGCGATGAGAGGATATGAATTGTCAACTCTTTCCAGCAAAATGGTAGTAACTGATTAATTTTTGGTAAGCATAACTTAGTCGATCGACATGAAAACACAAATGGATCACAAACCATCTAATTACCGTCTGCTAACCACTGCTATCCTTGCTAGTGGGTTCTCTGTGATGCTATCGATGGTTATAGCTTTGCCATCGTGGGCAGGCGATCCGTTTCGCGCTAGCAAACCTAAAGCGATCGGACCCGAAGCTCAGGCGGCGTTTGAGCTGATGTTCAAGCAAGGTAATTATCCTGCGGCGACTAAACAATTGAACAAGGCTCTGCGGACCGAAGCGGGCGATCCGTTGGTTCAGGGCTTAAAAGCATCACTGGCATATATGGAGCAAGATTATGGCTCGATGCAAATCTATGCCAACAAAACTCGGATTGCTGCCCAGAAAATCATGGAGTCCGATCCACTGCGGGGGCATCTCTACATAGGGGTGAGTTATCTGATCGAAGCTGGCTTTGTCATTACCACTAAAGGTATTGTCGGCGGTACACCTGAAGCCTTGGGGCTAATTCAAAAACAACTAGACGAAATTAAAGCCGCCCAAGAAATCGACCCCAATGATCCCGAACTAAATTTGATCAAGGGTTATATGGATATGCTAATCGCCAGTGTGCTGCCCTTGTCCGATCTCGAAGGCGCATTAACTAGTCTGCGTAGCTCTTCTCCTGAATATCTAAAATGGCGTGGGATTGCTCTCGGCTACCGCGACGCGAAGAAAAACGACCAAGCCCTAGACGCAATCGATAAGGCTCTAGCATCAGCGCCCAATAATCCCGAACTAAATTATCTTAAAGGTCAGATTTTGTGGGCAAAAGATAATCTCGACGAAGCCAAACGTCATTACCGTCTGGCATTGAGCAAATCCAAGCAACTATTGCCGAGCTTAACCAAGCAGATCAATAGCGAATGCACCACCTTAACGGGAACAAGTTGCCTTTAAGTAAGGAACCGTTAACAATAGACTGGTAATCGATCGCTAATATTTGATATGGGTCAACAAATTCGACTGGTGGTACTGGATATTGATGGCACAATCAATGGTGATTCAAATCAGATTAATCTACCTGTAAAGCAAGCTGTGCTAGCAGCTCAAGCAAGGGGAGTGAAGGTGGGAATTGCCACAGGGCGGATGTATCGATCGGCTTTGCGATTCCATCAGGAGATCAATGCTGATGTGCCTCTGATCTCTTACCAAGGAGCATTGATTAAAGACCCCCAAACTCAGACTGTAGTTGGTCATTGGCCAGTAGAGTTGAAGTATGCTCTATCACTGATCGATGATTTTGCTGAGTATGTGGCGATCGAAAAGGCATCTGTACATATTTACATCGACGATCGGCTATATGTGCGGCGGATTACTGAAGAGACTAAAGGCTATGCCGAGCGATCTGGGGTTGAGCCGATCGAAGTTGGCGATCTGCGCGAATTTCTGTTATCTCGATCTGCCGATCATCCACCGACCAAAGTTCTGGCTTTGTGTGATAGCCCTGAGCTGGTAACGCAGTTACTCGCACAACTCAAGCAACGCTATACACCTGGGGAATTGTATCTCACGAAGTCCGTCGCCACTTTCTTTGAAGCGACCAATCCGATTGCGAATAAAGGTACGGCGGTTAGTCATTTGGCCGAAAATTTGCTTGGGTTCGATCGAAGCGAAGTGATGGCGATTGGCGATAATTTTAACGATCTCGAAATGTTGGAATATGCAGGCATTGGCGTAGCGATGGGCAATGCGCCTCAAGGCGTAAAAGATATTGCCGACTGGGTTGCGCCTGATGTGAATGTAGATGGGGTGGCGGCAGCGATCGAGAAGTTTGTGCTCTCTGTATAAAAGTTAGGGCATGAAATTAGATCGAGTTCGACGATTTCAGGGATTTGTTGTACACGGCTTCGGTCTGTTTCGCTAGCTGTGGCCAAGCGAATCGATCGTGTAAATCTTGCATGGCATTTTCGACTAGTCGATCGCGGTAAGCAGGGTTCTGGAGAATTTTTAAGATCCCTTGAGCGATCGACTCACCATCATGAACTTTAGTGACGATGCCAGTAATCCCATCCCGAACCACCTCTGGCAGTCCACCTGAGTCTGATACCACGACTGGAACCCCAGCCGCAAAGCATTCTAGCGCGACGATCCCAAATGGCTCATACAAACTCGGAAATACGGCACAGTCAGCAATTGTCTGAAATTGGGTCAGGTTGTAATCGGACATAAAGCCAGTAAATAAGACTTTGTGGTGAATGCCCAAATTCCAGGCTTGTTGCTTGAGTGACTGGGTATCGCCCGAACCAATGATCACAAATTTAACCCGATCTGGCATCACGGCAAGCACATGAGGCACAGCGTTGAGCAGGACAAAAATGCCCTTTTCATAGGTAATCCGACCGACATAGTAGACGATGTATTCCTCGGCTTGGGCAAACTTCGATCGAAGTGTCACAGGGTCGAAATCAAGATCGAAATTAGAATTTTGGAACCGTGCTGCTCGTTCGGCACTCAGTCCGTTGTAGACAACATCAGTTTTATCAGATGGGCAGTTGAGCGCACGCGCCATTTCGCGGCGCATGTACTCTGTGCAGACGATCACTCGCCGTGCGGCACTTGCCAGAGCAATTTCTTTGTGGTGGATGTGACGATGGGTGTCGGTATAAATGCCGTTGTAGCGACCGTGTTCTGTGGCATGGATGGTAGCAACTAGGGGAATATCATATACCTGAGCGATCGAAATCGAAGCGTCAGCAACTAACCAATCGTGAGCATGAACGATCTCAAATTTTTGGTGGCAATCTACTAATGCCTCGATCAATTTATCGGCATAGACTCGCATACTGTCATTCATATTTGCCACCCACCGAAAGAAGTCCTGATTCACTTCAACAGGGATGCGATGGACATTAACACCATCGACAATCTCATAGTGGGTTGCACCTTCTACCTCTACTGTGATTAAGTCGATCGTGTGTCCGAGCTTGACTAGTTCAGGATAAAGTTCGGCGACATGACGAGAAATACCCCCAATGATGCGAGGTGGGAATTCCCAGGCTAAAACTAGGATATGCATGGGATGATCTACCATCAGTAGAGGCTATTATTACATATTGAACCTAACCAATGAGGTAAATTTGGTTGCGTCCATCGGCTTTAGCTTGATATAGAGCTTGGTCTGCCATACCGACTAAAATTGACGGGTCATGGCTAGTGACTGGAACCATGCTAGCTATGCCCAAGCTCAAGGTCACATATGCACTAATGCTGGAACTCTCATGGGTGATTTTTAAGTCGGCGATATGGTTTTGGATTTTCTTGGCAATATTGATGGCGCCATCGATATTGGTATTGGGCAGCACGATCGCAAATTCTTCGCCACCAAAGCGGGCAACTAGATCGGCGGGTCGCTCAACTGCCTGTTGGATCGATCGAGCAACTTGCTGCAAACAGTCATCGCCAATCAGATGACCATAGGTATCGTTATAGAGCTTAAAGAAGTCGATATCACACATGATCAAAGACAATGACTTTTGCTCTCGCGCCAATCTGTGCCATTCTGACTCCAGTTGTTCGTCAAAGCGACGACGGTTCGGCACTTGGGTCAAAAAGTCCAGATAAGCCATACTTTTTAGCTTCTGGTTGGCGGATTCGAGTTGCTCAAATAACTGGGCTTGTTGAATAGCGATTGCTAACTGCATTGCCAGAGATGTCAGCAGGTTAATCTCTAATGGCTGCCAATAGCGGGCAGAGTGGCATTGATTGGCAATTAGTAATCCCCATATGCGCGGTGGCTGGTCTTTGTTGACTTCTCCATTACTTACAGTGCCATCGATCGAAATCGGTACGGCTAAACTGGCTCGAATCTTTTGCTCGCGGGCAAAATCAAGGCTACTATCCGTCAGCTCTGTCTGTTCGATGTCGTGGATGATATGCAAACATCCACTGGCGAGCGCATCACCTGAGGCATCAAAAGTTTCGCCTAACCAGAGTTCGCTGAGCGGTATATAGGAAAGTGAGGGGCAAGCAGAATCGATCGACTCAGCGACAATCCCCCCAAACCTCTCCTTACTGGAACTCGCATCGATATCACTTACATCGGCAACAGAATCTTTAAAGCAATAGATAAACACTCGATCGGCTTGGAGAAATTGTCGTACTTCTGCAACTGTGGTTTTGAGAATGTCATCTAGGCGTAAGAACTCTCCAATCCGATTTGCGATCGCCCCGATCAGACGTTCTCGTTCCGCTTGTTGCTGCAAGGCTTCTTCCGTCCGTTTTCGATCGGTAATATCGATATTCACCCCGATCATGCGGATGGGATTACGGCAATCATCATAAAATACACGGGCTTTCGCCGACAACCAGTGCAGACTGCCATCTGCCCAGTAGGTGCGGTATTCGTGTTCTAAGAGTGTGGCTTCGGCGATCGCTTGCGAAATCTTATGTTCTAACAGTCTCCAGTCATCGGGATGAACTACCTTTTTCCAATCCTCATATCTGCCAGTAAAACTGCCTGAAGTCATACCAAATAAAGTTTCTAATTCCTCATTCCAAACCACTTGATGGGTTTGAATATTCCACTCAAATGTCCCAATTTTACCGATCTTTTGCGCTAGTTCTAGGCGTTCTTGGCTCTGACTCAGGGCATCTTGGGCATGTTTGCGAAGGGTAAAGTCGATGTAGGTACTCGCCACCCCATAACCAGGTAAGGGAATCGGCATGGCGGTGACTCTCAGCCAGATGATTTCACCATTGGGCTTAACTATGCCAGTTTCGACATTTTCGAGTAAGCGATTTTCTTGGAGGGCGCGAGAAATAGCACATTCAGTATTCGGCATTGGCGAGCCATCAGGGTAAACCATCTGCCAATCATTCTCACCAACTTCGATCGAATTGATTGCTTCTAGTGAAATGCCCAGAATTTTCATTGAGGCGGGATTGGCTTCGATGATGCGACCGCGATCGTCAGTGATCGCAATCCCAATCGGCATGGTGTCAAACAGAGCTTTATACTTTTCTTGGCTTTCTCGCAGGGCGGCTTCGGCAATTTTGCGGTCACTAATATCCGCGATCGCAGTGACAAAATATTTGGGTTCACCTGTAGTTCGCCGCACCAGTGCCACTGTGCTATTCACCCAAATTTCTCTGCCATCTTTATGCAAATAGCGTTCTTCTGCTGTGTAAGTAGGCATTTCTGTCGCTACAAGTCTCTGGGCTGTATCTAAGTGGTTTTCTAAGTGATCGGGATGCACAATGTCTTCTAAGGTCAGCATTTTGATCTCGGCGTGGCTGTAGCCTGTGATCTCACAAAACTTTTGATTGAGTCGCAGAAAGCGACCGTCTAAGTCGATATGCCCAATCCCAACTGCGGCTTGCTCAAATGTGACCCGAAACTGTTCTTCACTTTCGCGCAGGGCTGTCTCGGCCATTAGTCGATCGCTAATATTTCGGGCAATTCCCAATGTAATATTTTTGCCGTTGAGATTTACGAGTTTGGTACTAACTTCGACTGGAAACCGTCTGCCATCTTTGGCAATGTGGACGGATTGAAACACCATTTGCTGGTGCTCGGATACTTCTTCCTTGGCTCTAGGGAAAGGGTTATACAAATATGTAATATCTGATGGTGAGCGCTGGAGTAATTCCTCACGGGTATAGCCTAACTCTCGACAAGCAACATCATTGACCTCAGTAAATCTGTTGGATTCTTGTTGGTCGCCGACTGTATAGACGAAAATGGCATCGCTACTGCCGTTGAATAATAAACGATAGCGTTCTTCACTTTCTCTGAGTGCCGCTTCAGTTAATTTTCGATCGCTAATGTCTCGCGTGATACAACAGTTGTATTCCTTGCCTTCAAATTCAATGTAGTTAGCTCTAATTTCTACAGGAATTAGCTTGCCGTCTTTAGCTCGCAATTCATTTTCAAACACGATCGAACCATATTGCTTTAACCGTTGCCAATGTTTTGCCCAACGTTGAGGCGTAAAGTTAGGATCATTATCAAATACTGTGCGACTCAATAATTGCTCTCTGCTATAACCCATTAGGCAGCAAGCAGCTTCGTTGGCAGAGACAATCCGAGCTTCTGATGTAATCAGCACGATCGAGTCGGCAGTGTGATCTAGGGCAAAATGATCTAGGGCAAGGTTTTCTCGCCTTACTTCGTTGGAGATCATCTCTGTGGATAAATTTTGGGCTTGAGCTTGGTCTTCGATCGAACCCTTATAGTCAGCCAACTCGGCTTTAACTCGCCGTAATTCTGCTTCAAGCCCAGCTATTTTGGCTTGAGCAGGTTGAGTGAATTGATTTTGGTTCTCTACAAGAGGATTTGCCATAGAGGCGATAGGAGGAGAAGATCTGTGGCTGACCAATAAACCAACTATCGTAACCTATTCGCAATCATATTTTTACCGATCCCTAATCGGTTTTAATCGGGCTTTTGCTCGACCATGAATCGATCGTAGGTCGATCGACGTTTAAGTTATATCGGCATAAATCAGCCATTTTGCCGATCGGCAAAACAGCGCAGTGGGAAAGGTGTCAGTATATGATCTAGAAAACTATCACGCACTAGCAAATTTGTGATTACCCTTAACCTGTTGCATCCTCTGAACTCAACTACGATGCAAAAATGGAGCTTCGATTCAGATCCAATCATTCGGATTGGTCGGGCTGAAGACAACCACGTTGTTCTGTACAGTTCGGTTGTTTCGCGTTATCACCTTGAGATCCGTCAGCAAGACAAGAAATGGGAAATCGTGGGACTGGGAACAAATGGAACTTACGTTGATGGTCAGCTAGTTGCTCATGCTCCAGTGGTTGATGGGATCGTGGTTCGACTGGCAGCTTCGGGGCCAAAGCTTCAGATTAGTCTGGAGGAATTGGAAGTAGAGCCAGAAATAAATTTGGAGCCAGAATTGGGAACAGAGCAAAAAACTAGTGAAGAATTGCCCAAGCAACCACTCATTTCTAAGGCTTCGACCAACCAAGTACCACGCGCAACATACTTAGTTCCGCCAAAATTTGAGTGATCGATCGAATAGGTTCTTAAATCTGATGAATCTTCTGGACCACCGATGATTGTATTGATCGAGCCTCAGTCTATCTAGCTCAAAATATGAATAATTACGATAAAAGTATCTGAAATCCTGCTTGGGAGAAATGTCGATCGAATGTGAGAGCGTTATGAATACCGCGATCTTGCATGACAATAAATGAGATGTAATCTACCAATCCCCATTCTTTGTCTAGGCGTGTTTTGTATAGCTCAAACCCACGCTCGAAAATTTCAGTTGTTAATCGCACCACATCGACATCTTCCGATGAGAGAAATTCTTCTATTGTCTGTATTGCTTCAGTTTTATATCTGCGAGATAACGAGTTAGCAATTTCAAGAAGCACTGCATCAGTTGTAAATACAGATCGATCGCTATATTTATCTGCTAACTCTAGTGCTTGACTGTGATACCGATCCCGTTCATTAATTAATGCAATGATGAACGAAGTATCAATGAAAATCATCAAGATTCTTTTCTCCACTCATGTACAAATCGATGTCAGACGCAAAATCTCTCGGTGCTTGAATCTTGATCTGTTTTAGCTTGCTCAAAATTCCTAGTTTTGGCTTAGATGCAGATTTTGTTTGGGCAAACTGCTTCACAAATTCATATAACTCATCTAGATTGTCTTCTTCAATTTTGCTGATTTCTTGATAGATTAGTTCTTTAAGAGTCATGGTGATTTTTTCCTCAAATGCTCTTTTGCGAGTATAGCTTTCATTGTAAACATATCAGGATTCTCCTTAGAGATCTCTAAAAAATTACTGGATTAAGAAGCGCAAGGTCACATAGATCGCGGCGGCAATTAGTTGGAAAATTGTGATTGGAATTCCATAGCGCAAAAAAGTCTGAAAAGAGATGCGTCGTCCATGCAATTCGGCGATTCCAGCCGCAACAATATTAGAAGAGGCTCCCACTAATGTACCATTTCCGCCTAGAGTTGCCCCAAACATCATGGCATAAAATAGAGGTAAGACTTCGGGTGGAAATTGCCCCTGAAAATTGGGTGAGAGTACTTCAGGATTAGCCAGACCCGCCGTGACAATATACTGTTTGAGCAGAGGAACCATTGCCACAACCAACGGGATATTAGGCACAACACTAGAAATTAGACCAACGAAAAAGATCATTAAAATACTACCAATCGCGATATTTTTGCCGAGAATTACTGCCAAAATGCCTGAAGCAGAAGCAATTACCCCTGTCTTTTGAAGTCCTCCAATCAAAACAAAAATCGACATAAAGAACAGCAATGTACTCCAATCGACATCACGCAAAATATTATTCAGCGAATCAATCCGATTATGATGAGAGAGAAAAAGTGATAATGCTGCTCCTACGAGGGCAACGGTTGCAGGCGCAATCGGGATTGGTAATGACTCACCGACCACAAACAGAGTGAGGACAAGACCGACGATCGCTGCGCCAATTATGAGGGTGCGGGGATGATTAATTTCTGGCAAGGTGATTCGATCGATATTTTCTAAATCTTTCTGCCAAATCTTCCGAAACAGAATAGGCAACATCACCAGAATCACGCTAATGGCGATCGCACCACCCAGACTCAATCGCATCAAATAATCGACAAAGCTGATGTTGATCGCATCACCCACGATAAATGTGGCAGGATCACCGACAATCGTTAATAGCCCTGCACTGTTGGCAACAAACACCATCAGAATCAGCAGTGGCACAAAATCTACGCCGACAATGCCTGCCATCGGTGGAATTAATGGAGCTAATAGCATCACAGTTGTAGCGTTGGGCAAAATTGCACAGATCGGCGTGGTAATCGCCACAATCCCAAGTAAGAGGCGACTGCCCTTACCTTTGGCAAAGATCACCATCTGCGCGGCGAGATAATCAAATATCTTTGTCGGTTCAAATGCTCGTATCATCACCATCACACCAAAAAATAAACTCAGCGTGGCATGGCTTTGTCCGATATATCCCACAGCTTCAGGCAGAGTCATGATGTTGACTACGATCAGGAGCAATGCCCCCAGTAGGGCAGCGATTGTAAGATGCACCCACTCGGTTATGAGCAGAAAAATCACGCCAATAAATGTGCCAACGGCAAAGATAGACTGCCAGTTTTCCATAAGAGATTTTGCGCTTACATCTTTTTCTCGTTAACTATAGCAACTGAGCAGAAGATTCTCTCGATCGCTAATGTTCTGAATGTTCTGAGTGCAGTTCGACAAATAGCTTAATATTAGGGTGGATTAGCCTATATTGAGTTGATGAGTTATTGCCTTAATCCTATTTGCCAAAAGCCTGAAAATCCCGATGCGGCAAACTTCTGTGTGAATTGCGGCTCTAGGTTGGTGTTGAAAGATTTGTACAAGGCGATCGAACCCATTGGTCAAGGTGGATTTGGGCGAACCTTTCGAGCAGTGGATTTGGGCAGATTTGGGCAGCCATGTGTGATTAAGCAATTCTTCCCACCAGCCCAGAACAATCCTGCCGCTCTCCAAAAATCGATCGAACTGTTTAATCGCGAAGCCGAGCAACTAAATGAATTAGGTAAACATCCCCAGATCCCCGAACTGATTGCCTATTTCGAGCAAGATGCTAGTTTATATTTGGTGCAAGAGCTAATTGAGGGACAAAATCTGGCTGAGGAATTAGAAGAGCAGGGAGCTTTTAGTGAGCAAAAGATTAGAGAACTCCTGCTCGATCTCTTGCCTGCGATCCAATTTATTCACAATCGACAAGTTATCCATCGCGATCTTAAACCAGAGAATATTATCCGTCGTCGGGTCGATCGAAGATTGTTTTTAGTGGATTTCGGCGCGGCAAAAGTTGTCACATCCAAGCGAGATTTTGCTAAAACTGGCACTGTAATTGGTAGTGCTGAATATACTGCCCCAGAGCAAACCAGAGGTAAAGCTGTATTTAAAAGTGATATCTATAGTTTGGGCGTTACTTGTATCCATTTACTCACTAACATCTCTCCATTTGAGCTTTATGATGATGTGCATGATGTTTGGATTTGGCAACAGCACTTGCCGATGCCTGTAAGTGGTTCGATCGCTCGGATCATCGATCGAATGTTAGCCAGAGCAATTGTTTCTCGGTTTGATTCGTCGATCGATATCCTTAAAGCTTTAGATCGTCGCGGCACGATCGCATCTGCGGCTCAAGCGGGAGATATTCAGATATCGCTCTCAACCCAAACTGTAGATTACACTTACTTACGCGATCGATTGGCTCTAGGAGACTGGCAAGCCGCAGATCGGGAGACGAATACGCTCATCCTCAAACTCGCGGGTCGGAGCAAAAAAAAAGAGCTGACAGCAACAGATATCAAAAAAGTTTCTTGCGACGATCTAGATACGATCGATCGGCTTTGGATGAACTACAGTAAAGGTCGGTTTGGCTTTAGTGTCCAGAGAACGATTTGGGAAAGCATGGGCGGATTGCTCTATTATGATGCCGAATCCTATTGGAGATTTGCCGACACCTATCTTAAATTTGCGAATCGGGTTGGCTGGCGTACCAGAAAGTCTTGGCTGACTAAATGGGAATGGATTAAATATGGTGATTTCGACTTCTCACTTCAGGCTGCTCAAGGACATTTGCCAGGGATTTGCTACTGGGATGGTTTCGGTATCATGGATAGTCTGTTTTATCGGCTCAAAAGCTGCCATGATTCGTATGATTGAGTTCGGCAATGTAAAAGCAATGATTAATTCTGTAACTCATGCTGTCGGGCGGACAGTGATTAAAGCTCAGCGTATAGCCGAACCAATAGGTGGTGTTATTGAAAAGTCCGCACTGTAATCCTGAACGTCAATGTCGGGAGTCCTTATCTACGAAATACCGTATGGGCGGGGATAGGTTTTGAGTAGATTTGAGCAACGATAGATCTGAAATATCTGTACAACTTCGCCGCCACGCATAATTGGCACATCAGCAAGTTTAGTAATAGATTGGAAATAGCCATCATATTTAGAGAGTGGTTCTTGGAATTGCTCTGAAGTAACATAGAGCGCATCCTTGCCAAGCCATGGAATAGCAGACTCCCAAAAGGCAAAACCACGTAGATCTCGATCGAATGCCGTAATCGGTTTGTGTTCTAAAGGAGCCAAAGCCATCGCTACTTGTCCTGCCAAAAAGAAATTATTACTAAAAATAAAACTCGATTGTTTGATTGCCGTGTTGAGTAGATCCGAACTCGCCACCCCACGCCGTAATTGTTGGATATCGACTAACTGAGTTGATGGGTCATCTTTCGCTGCCCAAAAGCCGCCTAAGATCGATCGATCTCCACCTTTTTGGACAAGCCCATCCGTAACGTGTAATAGAGCCAAAGTCAGGATCAAGAAGATCGCCATACCCGAACCCCATAGCCAATTGCGGATGCGAATGGGGTGCTGTGCCTGAACTAGAGACATCTGTTGCCCTAGTAATAATGTTGCCGTAAAAAATCCTGGCATATGCCAACTGGGCAGGATTTGGCGATATCCTCCCATCAGGGTAAAAGTTAAAAATACAGGCACAGCGATCGATAGAATTAATAGCTGTTTTTGTTGGATTGGCTCTAGTTCCAATTGGTGAATCCTGAATTTACCTGCTTGGAATAATTGGAACGAGGTGCGTAAACTCACCCACCAGAGCGGGAAGCCAAACGTGGGAAACATATATCCCACGCCGACTAAAAATGTTACGAGTAAATCTCCAACTCGATAGCCAGAATTTGGCACGGCACGGGCTGATTGAAATCGAAATGATACCCAATCGTATTGATAATTCCAAATTAGTAGCGGTGAGATCGCGAGTAAAAATAATCCGATCGATCCTAATGTCCAATTCGATCGCCACACCGAGCGATGTCTAGGACTAAGCACACAAAACATGATTAATCCAAACCCTAACAAAAAACCGTGATATTTGCCCATACAGGCTAGCCCCACGAGCAGACCGAGGATCGCCAGTCGAAAAGTTGGTTTATAGGGAGTCTGATGATTTTCAGAGAGTTGTTCGCGATCGCTTGGAAAAAATTCATGCGCTGCCACACACAAACTCGCTGTCCAGAAAAATATTAGAGGGCTGTCGGGTAAAGTCAGGATACCGAAACCAATTTGAAAGAAAGGAATCGTTGTCACGATCGCCAGACTGAGAGTTGCAACTTTAGTCGTGAACAATCTCGCACTGGTGAGATAGAACAAAAACAGCGTACCAGTGTAGAGAATTACCGTGCCTAAACGAATTGTCAGTTGAGACACCTCTCCACCTGTGAGCCAGATGCCAAAACCTGTTACTAGAGAGACTAGCGGCGGATGATCGAAGTAACTCCAATTGGGATAGAGCGTGTAGAGGTAGTAGTAAGTCTCGTCATAGCCAGGTTGGAGGAAAGTCGCGATCGATAATCTAAACAAAAATCCCCATACCAGAATCGCCACTGCCCACTTGCTGATTTTCACCATTTTAATTTTTATTGGATTAATTCTGAGATTTCTTTCAGTACATCTGTCAGTGATGGTACATTTGAAGCCACGACATTATCTTCACTACCCAGATGTTTGTGATGGGGATAGGTCGGCAAGTTTAATTTTTGATGGTGTTCAGTGTTGTCATAGCGAAAAATCAGGTTGTTTGAGGTATCCATATATTGATAGGAATACATATTACGTTCGATCGCGACTCTAACATCCACAAATTCGCGCAAATGTAAAATCGAACTATCCGTGAAATAAAGATCGCCACGGATAAACCCTCTACTAACACTTCGGGGTATATAGCTAACTTGTGATGACTGTAGATTCTGACAATTATCAATCACATCTCGAATTTGTTGAAAATAATCTTCAATCAACAAATTCTAGTCCTCTCAATACATTTAGATCCTTTAGCAATCCTTTGAGCATTCCAGACTCGCCAATCCATTCGTCAAAATCGAAAGAATGCTGAAATTCGTCGTTGCTGTAGCGTTCCAAGAACTCTCCTGTGGACATTTGATATTTTTCTTCAAATTCTTGGATGCGATCTTGGGTGATTTTGATACCTTTGTCGATCGATCGCAATCTCTCGGCAATCATGCTTTCAATTAATGGTCTTAAAGTATCAGGATATTTTGAAGTTAGTTCTACCATATCTTTCCTCTTCGTATTTTGAATCATTGTAATTCTCTTAACTTGCTGATTTTCATGAATGTGATTGGTATGAGTTAATTCTGGGTTAGCATATTTTACTGTAGCGATAAAGTGTCAAAATTAAGCGATCTGGCTATATTTCTGCGAATGCTCTTTAAGACAGGAAAAATATGAAATTTGGGGTTGTGGTATTTCCAGGATCAAATTGCGATCGCGATATCGTCACAGTCACCAGTGGGATTTTGCAGCAGCCGACGCGCACGATCTGGCATCAAGAAACCGACATCAGCGATATTGATGCGATCGTGATTCCAGGCGGATTTAGTTATGGTGATTACCTGCGATGTGGGGCGATCGCCCGATTTGCGCCTGTGATGCAAGCAGTCAAAGCCCATGCTGCTCAAGGTAAATACGTTTTAGGTGTGTGTAATGGCTTCCAAATTCTCACCGAAGCGGGATTATTGCCAGGCGCATTAGTCCGTAATCGAGATTTGCATTTTATTTGCGATCGAGTTGGCTTGCGCGTCGAACGTCACGATCTGGTATGGACGCGCAACTACGCCCAAAATCAGGTGATTAATCTCCCGATCGCCCATGGCGAGGGCTGCTACTACGCCGATCCTGCCACCTTAAAGGAATTAGAGGACAACAATCAGATCGTGTTTCGTTACTCTGACCCTAACCCCAACGGATCGCTGAGCAACATCGCGGGGATCTGCAACCGTGAGGGCAATGTCTTAGGGATGATGCCCCACCCTGAGCGAGCCGCCGATCCAATTTTGGGCAACACTGACGGTAGGGCTTTATTTGAGGGCTTAATTCACTCGACTTTAGGACGAGTCAGTAGTACAGGACAAGTGGCGTTAACCCTTACATAGTCTGAGATCGAATTACCCAGCAGTCGATCGAGATCGGGCAGGTTCTTGGCAATCGAAGGGCGACGATCTGGTGAGCCGATCACCAACAAACTCGTCCCAGTTTCTTCGGCAACCTTACAAATTTCCTTGCCAGGGTCGCCAGAGCGCAAAAAGTCCCGATGTGAAATCCCAAAGCGTTTGAGTTTGGCGATTGCGGCAGCTAGTGCCGCATCAGACTCAGGACTAGCTTCATCTTTTTTCTTCCCTACCCGCACTAATAAAATCTCAGTTTCTTTTAACCCGTTTATCAGATTAATTGCCAGATCCAATGCTTGATCGGCGGCCGGGGAGCCATCAACCGCAACCATCACACTTCTTACGCTTTTGATGTAAACATCATCCTTGACCAACAGCATCGGTGCCATCGCCAATTGAAACACATACTGACTGACGGAATTTGCCAGAATTGCCTGTAACCGCCCCATCCCTCTCGATCCCATAATCATCAGATCGGGCTTGAGTTCATCGGCAACCCGACAGACGACATTTTTCGGATCGCCTTCTTCCAGCATTCTGATCGGCGGATTAGTCGAGTCTAAATTTAAACTTGTGGCTTCTCGATCGAGAATCCGTTCACCTGCTAAGCGATATTCGGTTAAGCCATCAGCACTTGCCTGAACTGGAATCACATGTAGCACTGTGACTTGCGATCGCTTCATACTCGGCAGTTGCAGCAGCATATTCATCACTTCCCTCGATCGACCAGAACCGTCTACAGCTAGCAATATTTTGTCAAACATATTGTTTTATCCCTAATCGATGCTTAAAAGCCGAATTTTTCTATACTTTGAGTAAATACCAACTGATCGTCAATACTGACAAAACGTTGATAATCTTAAAGTTAAGCTTCACCAGCATTTACAATCAGAAACATTAACGATCGGCATGGGCAAGGACTAAATCCACGAGCGTGTTAATTATGCGATCGTGCTCGATATGGCTGGTTCGATCTCCGTACAGCACACCTTGAGATATGTCAAATGCGATCAGTGCGCCTAGAAAAATTCTCGCTGTTGCTTCAGGATCTTTAATTTTGAGTTCGGGGTGTGACGCAAAATAATCACTGAGGTACTGGTTGCTATGGTCGATGATCGTGGTCATATAAAATTCTGCCAGTTCTGGGGAACTACCCGACTCACCGATAATAATTCTGATGATCGCGAGATATTCTTTGTCATTCATCTTTGCTAGCATTCTTGCTGCCATCCGAGGCAAACCAACTCTGGGCTGCTTGTCTAGCGATTCTAAACTAGAGATAATCGGTGTGCGATGCCGAGTCACTCGATCGATCAGCGCCATAAACAGTTCTTCTTTGTTAGAAAAATGACGGCAAATTTCGCGCTCCGCGATCGTGGTCTCTTGGGTGATTAATTCGATCGTGGTATTGCGATATCCATGACGCACAAATACTTTCAAGGCGGCGGACAAGAGCGGCTCCAAGCTTGCCTTTAATGGATTGTTCACGGTGCGATTACCTGCTGTGTAAGTAAATTAAGCGTTCGATCTTAAGCTTATCGCCAAATGTTTGTCGCAAAATATTTGGTGGCAAATATTTTAAACCGAGCGAATTTTACTCAGGATCGAGACGTTAGTGAGATGCCAGCCCATATTTTGGGGTAAGATTTCACCGTAGTTACTGGGCGATAAATTGTGGTGAGTCTTCCGCTTGTTTTGGCATCTCTGCTTGTAAGTATTAATCCTGTTACGTCTGAGTCTCGATCGACTCTCATTAAACCCACAGCCCCTGCTCCACAAATTGTCCAGAAAATCGATCGGATCCCAAAAGCAGAATTAACAGGGATGCCTGTGGCGGCAAAATTTTTGCCCGATCGAGTCACTGGCGTGATATTTCTCAATACCAGTTCTGAAGCATGGAGTAGTCTCACTCAACTTTTTCCTGCTCGGCAAAATCCATTCAGTTTGCTTGAAGAATTTCTGCCAAAGGATATCCAGTTTCGTACTGATATTCAACCTTGGTTGACCGATCGAGTCGCGATCGCGGTCTTTGCTGCTCCCAATCAGAAAGCTAGTAAAGAATCAAGCAAAGAAACAAGCAAAAACCCTCAGGTTATCGCCATCTTACCTGTTAAAGATCGCGTCAAACTCGATCGTTTTCTGGCTAAGTTGGTGAAGAGTCAAACTCCAGTTGAGCAAGATTACAAAGGCATAAAGATATTAGAAGTCCAAGCTGAAGTTCGCCCCAGTGGTGAGATTATCAAGATCGCAGAGATGATAGATCTAGATCTCAAGCAGCGAAAAATTGCGATTGCGGCTCTACCCGAATATTTACTCGTCTCATCCAATGCCGAAGTAATTAAGCAGCAAATTGATGCCCAGACAAATCTCAAACCATTATCCAATCGCCTAGAATTTCAGCGCACAGTCAAACATCCACAATGGGATCGATCGATTGTCGCCGCCTATTCTGACTACAAAATCCTGCTCGAACAGTTTTCGGAAGCATTAGTCGATCGGAGTGGAATCTCAAGTCCGAGTGAACGCAAGATATTTGCGGATTCGATCGACAAAGAAGCAAAACTGTACAGCACCTATGAGGGATTTATCTGGACTCAACCTGATGGTATTCGTAGTCAGTCGATCGCTTACTTGACTACACCCAGTCCGATCGAACCCGCGATCAAATCCAGTCAAATCCTCGCGCAATTACCCGCAGATACATACGTCTCAATTTCCAGCCGCAGCTTTAGGGAGCAATGGTTTTACTTACTCCAAACTACAAAGTTATATCCCACGCTTAAACCAATCATTGATGGTGTGCGTGAATTTACACCTCAACTTGTTGGCATGGATTTAGAGCGAGATATCCTGCCTTGGCTGGATGGTGAATATGCGGTGATTCTATTTCCTAGTAATAAAGGGTTCTTTCAATCATTCGATCTAAATTTAAGTCTCGCCTTGGTTGTACAGACGACCAATCAAGCTGCGGCTAATGCGGCTCTAGCAAAGCTGAGTAAGTTTGCTAAATCTGTGACTGGTGGCAGCTTCAAGGTGACTCAACGTCTAGTCAACAAACGGTCTGTTACCAGTTGGGAAACCCCAGCTCCTAATAAAAAAACGGCTCCGCAAAGTGTATTCGCCTATGGCTGGGCGAATCGGAACACTCTGATCTTTACTACAGGCACGGGCCCAATGGCAGCATTAAATCCCAAACCTGCGCTCTCACTTACTCAAGCTCCCATCTTTAAAACGGCAATTCAAGATCTGCCTCAGTCAAATTACGGCTACTTTTTCATGAGTGGGAAAGGCTTAATCCAGCTTGTTTACGACAAAAATCCCGATCTCACCAAAATCACGCCCACGAATGTCAGACGAATGCTTAACTCAATTCAAGGATCGGTTGTGGTCTATTCCAACACTGCCGATCGATTCCAATCTGATTCCTTTCTGGGGATCTCACGTCGCTAGCGGTTAAAACACAAACACCAACTGCACACCCCACTGAGGATGAGATGGATCGACACGCACGGCACGGATAAATTCACGGAAATAGAACCGCCGTTCTGACTCGGATAAATCATGCCAAAATTGCGGGATCGATACCACTTCGGCGATCGTCTGTAAGTTGATTGGCAACTTTATAGGCAAGATCGCCGCGATAAACAGGATTAGTCAACCAATAACGACCAGTAGAAACAGCAATCACTTTATTGCACTTTTGGGCAATGTATCGCACCGCGCCGCGTAAAGATCCGTACAACAAAAAGCGATCGAAGAATTCTTTGACGATCGACGCATTTACCCGATCGATCGCATATTTATCCTTACCTCGCTTGTAACCAAATGGTGCACTTCCAGGCGGCATTAGCCCCTGCATCCGATTCTGATTTGGAGGATCGCTTGGATCTTTTGCCACAAATTAATTCTCCAAGGTTTATTCTGAGCAAAAAGCCCACTCTCTACGTCGAAAGTGGGCTTTTTAGACTGGTTCTAATTTGCTAAAACTAATTAGAACAAGCCGAGAGTCAATGACTTGTCGATCGGCATCGCCGCACCAATACCAAGGTAGATCGTGAACAAAGTGCCAAACAAGAACACTGCCATTGCCACAGGGCGACGGAATGGATTTTGAGACTTGTTGAAATTTTCAAAGAACGGAATCAACAGCAGCCCCACTGGTACAGCACCCATCAAGACAACACCCAACAACTTGTTAGGCACAGTCCGCAGAATTTGGAATACTGGGTAGAGATACCATTCGGGCAAGATTTCTAGAGGGGTGGCGAATGGGTTAGCAGGTTCGCCGATCGAGGCAGGATCGAGCACAGCTAAACCAACACACAGCGCGATCGATCCCATAATTACTACAGGGAAGATGTAGAGCAGATCGTTCGGCCAAGCAGGTTCACCATAGTAATTGTGACCCATGTTTTTTTCCAGCTTCGCAAGTAGGGCTGGATCGGTTAGATCGGGTAGCTTTTCAACCTTTGACATATATTTTTCTCCTATTTAAATTTTTCTCGATTAACTAATTATTACAAGGGGCCTGAAATGCCTTGCTTGCGAATCATCAAGAAGTGCAGCAGCATGAAGACGACAATCAACCATGGCAATACAAAGGTATGAAGGCTGTAGTAACGAGTTAGTGTGCCTTGACCAACGCTAGCTCCACCACGCAAAAGTTCGGTGAGTGTTCCCCCCACGATCGGAATTGCTTCAGGCACGCCAGAGACAATCTTGACTGCCCAGTAACCAATCTGATCCCAAGGTAGAGAGTAGCCAGTTACGCCAAAAGATACAGTAATTACTGCCAAAATTACGCCTGTGATCCAAGTTAGTTCGCGAGGTTTCTTGAAACCACCCGTGAGGTAAACGCGAAACGTATGCAAGATCATCATCAGCACCATCATGCTGGCAGACCAACGGTGAATCGATCGAATCAGCCAACCAAAGTTAACATCGGTCATCAAATATCTGACCGAATCAAATGCCTCGGCTACTGTGGGCTTGTAATAAAAGGTCATGGCAAATCCAGTCGCAAACTGGATCAGAAAACAGGTCAAGGTAATACCGCCTAGGCAATAAAAAATATTGACATGGGGTGGCACATACTTGCTGGTAACATCTTCGGCAAGCGCCCCGATTTCGAGTCGCTCATCGAACCATTCGTAAACTTTACTCATGAATTTATAAACCTAAAATTGCTCTACTGGATGAATGTATAAGTTGATTTCGTAATACTTCTTAGATTTTACCTCAACTCAAAATCGGATTAAGACATATTATTCAAGCTCGATCGTCAATTGCATCAGTTTACTCAGGAATTACTCAGAAATCACTCAGCCAGTCGATCGAATATTTGAAAATTCAGCCTAAAAATCTTTAGTGGCTAAAGGTCAAATTCAGCAAAAAACCACAAAACATTAAACTTTACTTAACCTAAAATTAATTCACGCTTATTTTTAATATGTTCTTTTTGTTACAAGATTAGATCGTGTAGGAGTTTTTTTGATCCTGCTATATCTTTACCTAAGCAAAAGAATATGATTTTCTCTACGACTGGTTTACGTCGTGTTGCCACAGTTTCATTAGCAGTAGTTACCGTCTCCATCAGCACTATGGGCGCTGCAATGGCACAGACATTGAGTGGTGCTGGTGCAACCTTCCCTAAGCCTCTTTACGATCGTTACTTTGACGCTTTCAAGAAAGAGACTGGTATTCAAGTCAACTACGAAGCAATCGGAAGCGGCGGCGGGATCAAGCAGTTTACTGCTGGTACGGTTGATTTCGGTGGTAGCGATGCCGCGATGACCGATGCTCAGATTAAAGCAGTTGGTAAAGGCGTGATCTTGGTTCCTACTGCTGGTGGAGCTGTCACGGTTACCTACAATGTTCCAGGCTTACCAAATACAATCAAGCTCTCCCGCCAAGCCTTACCTGCAATTTTTTCTGGTGAGATCACGCGATGGAATGATGCCAAAATCACCAAAGATAATCCTGGTGTTAATTTCCCCAACCAACCGATCCGAGTCGTAGTTAGAGCTGACAGTAGTGGTACGAGTTTTATCTTCAGCAATCACCTCAGCAATGTTAGCTCCAAGTTCCGCAACAGTGTTGGGTTTGGGACTACGCCAAAATGGCCAAAAGGTGTATTGAGTGGCAAAGGCAACTCAGGTGTAGCAGCGACTGTCAAACAAACTGCTAATTCGATCGGTTATGTCGAATCTGCTTTCGCATCCCAAAACAAATTGCCTGAAATTCAAGTCCAAAATCGTGCTGGTAGATTTGTCGCACCAAGCCTAAGTGAAGCGAATAGAGCTCTGTCGGGTGTAACATTCCCTGCTAACTTCCGTGTATTTGAGGGCGATCCTGCTGATGGTTATCCGATTGTCGGTTTGACCTGGCTGATGGTCTACAAGCAATATAGCCCCGCAAAAGCGGCGGCTGTGAAGAAGTTGGTTCAGTGGATTTTGACTAAAGGTCAAGCACTCAACGGTTCTTTGGAATACACCACTATTCCCAAAAGTGTCGCCCAAAGAGCGATCAAAGCTGTTAATGACGGTATCACAGCGAAATAACTACATTCGCTGAACCTAATTTGTAGACTTTTGTACGGTAGGGCATCTCTAAAACTGGATGTCCTACTTACCTTTTACACCCAGCTACCATTGTCTAGTCAGTAAGTGTCATAGTTATTAGTAAGTGATTTGAGCAGAGTATTTTATGGCTGGATCTTTGAGTGATAGTGACGATATTACCAGTACTACAGGCGATCGAATCTGGCTTGAGAATGGCTTCAATGGTTCGGTTTGGGTCGTTGCGATTGCCTCTTCTTTTGTGTTGGTCTGGATAACTATTGCCGTCCTCGCATACGCGCTTCCCGCAATTAAAGAATTTGGTTTTGGGTTTCTAATTGGTTCAGAGTGGGACCCCAGAGATGAAGCCCTTAAATTCGGGGCCTTGCCGTTTATCTACGGTACGCTGATCAGCTCTCTGCTGGCTATTTTGATCGCAGTGCCGTTGGGGATTGCTGTTGCGATTGTCACGAGTGAAAATTTCTTGCCAACTTGGGTTCGATCGCCAATTAGTGCCATGGTCGAACTGATTGCGGCAATTCCCAGTGTCATCATTGGGCTATGGGGCATTTTTGTGTTAGTCCCTACTTTGCTGCCATTACAGCAGTTTCTATTCAACAACTTTAAATTTATCCCACTGTTTAGTACCGAACCTTTAGGTTTCAGTATGTTTTCAGCGGGTGTCGTACTGGCAATTATGATTGTGCCCTTGATCGCTTCGATCAGTCGAGAAGTGCTATCTGCTGTGCCGCCTGAATTACGAAGTGCTTCGATGGCTCTGGGCGCGACACGGTGGGAAACGATCGCGAAAATATTGCTGCCTACAGCCGCATCGGGTATTTTAGGTTCGGTTGTTCTAGGCTTAGGGCGAGCCTTGGGAGAGACGATGGCAGTTACAATGGTGATCGGTAACTCTACTCAGATTGATGCTTCGTTACTCGCTCCAGGTTATACAATTCCTGCGGTTTTGGCAAACCAGTTTGGGGAAGCTCTAGATCAGCTTCACATTGGCGCATTACTGTATCTAGGATTAATTTTGTTTGCGATCACACTCGTCGTCAATATTTTTGCTGTCTTGCTAGTTGAGTTTTTCGGGCTAAAGCGACTTAAGTAGAGTTTTTTGCTCATAGTCGATCGCATCTTCTGATTCTTGTCAAACTAATTGAGTAACAAATGACCGCAGAAACTAGTCTTTCCGATGTGCCAGCAGGTGATGAACTCCACCAACCTCTTACTGTGGGGCGAAATCTATTCAGTCAGGCGATGACTGTTCTAGCCTTTGCGCTGACAGCGTTAGCTCTTTTGCCTTTGTTCTCAGTTTTACTTGAAATTCTGAACCAAGGGATTGGACAGCTAAGCTGGGATGTTTTGGTAAATTTACCCGCACCAGTCGGAGTCACCGATCGACCTGATGGTTTTGCAAATGCAATTATCGGCACATTAATCATGGTCGGGCTTGCCAGTGCTGTCAGCATCCCTTTTGGAATTCTTACGGGCATCTTTCTATCAGAGTTTGCGACATCAACCAAATTCACCCGTGTCGTCCACTTCATGCTGGTAATTCTGAGCAGTGTTCCTTCAATTATTGTCGGGATTTTTGCTTATGGCGTTGTAGTTCTAGCAACTAAAGGGGCTTCGGCATTCGCTGGTGGATTTGCCCTTGCGGTGATTATGTTGCCAACTGTGGCTCTCACAACGGAAGAAGCCCTCAAGCTTGTACCAAATTCCTATCGCCTTGCTTCTGCGTCTTTGGGTGGAGGAAGATTTCAGACCACTTTCCGTGTTATTTTGACCTCAGCCGTACCCGCTATCACCACAGGAGTTTTGCTGGCTGTGGCTCGTGCTGCGGGGGAAACAGCACCGCTAATATTTACAGCCCGATCCAGTCAGTTCTGGATTCAGGGGCTGTTTGAGCCAACTCCCTCAATGTCCGTACTAATTTACAACTATGCTGGCTCACCATTCTCAGAGCAAAATAAACTTGCTTGGACAGCAGCCGCAGTTCTACTTGGGATTGTCTTATTCAGTAGCATTTTGTCTCGCTTAATCACTCGTAAACGTAGCACACGATAGTTTATGTCACCGATCAATAATAGTTCCACCAATTCTAATAATCATCTTTCATCTGATTCTGATTCAGGAAATCCAGCTTTGAGAGTTCGGGATTTGAGCTTCTGCTACGGTACTAAAAAAGTGCTGGAAGGAGTTTCAATGGACATTTTGCAAGGTCATGTTACAGCTTTCATTGGGCCTTCTGGCTGCGGTAAATCGACATTCCTCAAATCTCTTAACCGTATTGGTGAACTAGAAGGACCAGTGAAGGTGGAGGGTAAGGTTGAATTTTTTGGACAAGACATTTACGATCGACGGGTCAATATCAATCGTTTACGTCGCCAGATCAGTATGGTGTTCCAAAGACCAAACCCATTTCCTAGCAGCATCTACGATAACATTGCTTATGGCGTGAGAATCTTTGGCGGTAAGTCTAAAGCTGAGTTGGATGATATTGTCGAAACTGCGCTCAAAGGTGCGGCGTTGTGGGATGAAGTTAAAGATAATCTCAAACGTTCTGCACTCGGTTTGTCTGGTGGTCAACAGCAAAGAATTTGCATCGCTCGCGCCTTGGCGACTAAACCCAAAATCTTGTTGATGGACGAACCATGCTCAGCCCTCGATCCAATTTCGACCATGAAGATCGAGGAGTTGATCCTGACACTGCGCGAACAACTGACGATCGTGATTGTGACGCACAACATGCAACAGGCATCTCGTGTATCTGATTACACGGCTTTCTTTAATACTGATGAAAGTCGTATTGGTCAAATGGTTGAGTTTAGTACGACCGAAAGCATCTTCCAAGCTGCTGCTAAAGCTAGTACCAGAGACTATGTTCAAGGTCGTTTTGGCTAGACGTTTACTCTAAAAAAATAGCTAAGGCGATTTCTGGTAAAAAAATTACCCGTTTTGAAGCCCCTAAATCCCCAATTCTGGGGACTTTGATTTTCATACCCCCCAGAATTGGGGGCAGGGGGCTGAGTAGATTTTTTAAGGGAAATCTCCTAAAGCGATAAATCAATCAGCGACTCGATCGAATCGCTGCTATCGAGAAAATCGGATCTTATCGTTCAACTCAGCTGAATATTGCCTTAAGGGCTGAATTAAAATCCCCAAGATCTTATCCACTTCTTTGATTTGACACTCCCCGCCGTTAACGGACGGGGATTCTTGGTTCAACGAAACCACTTAGCCTAGATTCCTTGCAAAGCCTAGACCAGAGGTGGGGTTCTCCCCAAGCGACTTTGGGTATGCCCTACCCTAGTTGGATTGCTCCAAGTTCTTTTTTAGTTGAAACAAAAATGCTTCAAAATTCTGAGTCGTCTAGCCCCTATAAAT
>Ga0163154_10001601_pt1 | contig 34807 bp, 34 predicted proteins | sample OliLakLV19MP9P1_FD_148649 | JGI IMG/M metagenome (GOLD analysis project Ga0163154, IMG submission 148649) | Freshwater microbial mat bacterial communities from Lake Vanda, McMurdo Dry Valleys, Antarctica - Oligotrophic Lake LV.19.MP9.P1 | ecosystem: Environmental > Aquatic > Freshwater > Lake >... | reverse complement strand
CATTTTTTACTGTCCGTGACCAGGGGGAAAGGTCATCTCAAGCTCTCAGGAAAAGAGTCAAGAAAATTAACCCTTCCAAAGGGTTTGGTAAGGAGAAGCACCGGATATGGTGCTTCTCCTCGATTTTTTTGCGGGCGGGAGTGTCCCCCCTTCGAGCAACAGACAATAATGAAACCGTTTAATTCTAATTTTTACTTTTTAGTAATGGACCGGTCTACTGAATAGCTGGAAAAGCAATCTAAATTGTTGAAAATAGCCGCTTCTTACCCGCCGATTCATTTACACCATTAACATTGCTCAAAATTTTCCTACGGTTTCCGTTGAGCCCCCTTTTTGCTATTGTGCTCCGTGTCAATTCCCTTTTTTTGCAGATCAGCTTCTAAGCTCAAATCTGTCCGAGTTGAAACCAGGAATGCCCGCGACCAGGACAACCAACACACTTGCTGTCTTTGCATCAATGCTTGCTCTTGTGGGGGCGCAGAAAGCCTCTGCGCAGAGATCTAGCGTTCAGCAGAAGGGTGACCGTTTTTTGGCGATCGCCATCAATGAAAGCCCCGGTCTCGATTTCTCGAAAGCGTTTCGCATGTCTAAAAGCGCTGGAATTCAGACCGTCGAGCTCGCGCTTCCTTGGGATGAGGTCGAAAGAGCACCAGGTAAATACCGCAACATATTCCCCGGAATTGCAAATTCCTTTTACCCTGCCAACGGAGTTAGGGTCGCACTCGAACTCAATCCTATCGACACAAACAATCTTCGTATGCCGGCAGATCTGCGAGGGAAATCATTCGACGACCCAGATGTTATGAAAAGATATAAAGCAACTCTCAAGTGGGTGTTTGAGCAAATGCCAAACACTAGCTTTTCCAGTCTAGCGATTGGAAATGAAATCGATGCCACCCTTTTAAATCAAAAGGATAAATGGGAGCGATATTCTAGATTCTTCGCCGAAGCAGCTTCATATGCGCGAGAGCTAAGACCGGGTCTCTTTGTCGGGGCCAAAGCAACAGCGAGCGGCTTGCTCGGTGACGCTCGTCAATACGCTCGAAATCTAAATGCACGCACGGACATCGTGATGGTCACCTACTATCCACTGAAGCCGGATTTTACCGTTAGCGAGCCAGCTTCTCTGGAAGAAATGATAGCTGGTCTTACGAACATCTATCCATTGAAGCAAATTTACTTCATGGAATTGGGATATCCGTCAGCATCGGAGAACAATAGCAGCGAAACCAAGCAGGCAGCCTTTGTAAAGCACGCCTTTCAAGTCTGGGACAGGCACTCTTCGCATGTAAGGTTCATTAATTTCGTTTGGCTTTGCGATAGATCGTCGAGCGAGATTAAGCATTATGAAAAATATTACAGGCTGTCAGACAAAAAATTCTTGAGTTATCTTGCTAGCCTCGGCTTATGTAGAGCCGATGGAAGCGTTAAGCCAGCATTCCAAACTCTTGTTACCGAGGCTAAAAGTCGCGGTTGGTGACAACGCAGGTCCTAGCTCTCGGTCCTCCGAACAATTTTGGGACACGCTCCTAGGAAGCGGTCAGTGGATTTGCTACCGGACTACGCTTCTTCGGCTCTAGGGCATTCTGCTTGCTCTCGTAACGCCAGCGCCGCCTGCAGTAACTTGAATTATGGCTTTGTCGGTGCCAACGCAGATATATCGATTAGGAGATTGTCGCTCGTTCCATCGTAGTCGGCAGTTTCACGTACTGGAGTCAGGCCGCTAGACCCCACACTTTTTTATGCTCTCCTGTTAACAACTCGGCAACGAGAAGTCACTAGTCTGCTGTGTAGACAGACTCCGGAGCGTTGCTACCTATGACAAACCACGAACGCCCAGATGAAAAATTTGAAGGGCATAAGCACAAACTAGATCAGTCTTCGGAGCATTTAAGTCGCTTTGCCAACAGCCTATCTTCGGAAAAAAGCAAGAAAGAAGTCACACCTCCCGGGCTGCTCAAGTTAGATTTGGTTGATTCTTCTAAGCGCGATAAGAATTCGGGTGCTACTCGAACAGTCTTCGCAGACGGAAAAGAAGTAACCGAGTATCCGGGCGGTGGCAAGACTTCAAAAACAATAGATAAAGATGGCATCTCCACTCTAGTCGTTGAAAGCACCGGACGACCAGTGCGAGTCGTTCAAATAGAAAAAGACGGATCAGTGAAATCTTATTCTGACGGCAGCGGCAATATTTACACTAGCTCAATGGTGGCCGACGACAAAGATGTCACCAAACAAAAAAGAGCCTGGACAATTTCTACCAAAGAAGGCGAGCAGCATAGCTTTGATGGCACCATTCGCGCTGACAATAGCGGCAACGTCATTATTCGCGACGAGGCCAAGACGGGCGGCGATTACGCAGAGCGCCGACTTAATAACGGTACAATTATTCGCAGCGACAAAGATAATTTGGTGCGCACTCTAGAAACAGCAACTGGTTTAACCATTCAGAGTCAATCTGAGTTCAAAACGCAAACCTTTTATTGCGAAAGCGGACCAGCCCGTGAGCAAACCAAGATCGTAGTTGAAGATAATCAGCCCACTTTGGTGAGCAAGACTTTGACTTATCCAGAAAATGGAGGAAGCATGGTGCTCCAGTACAATAGCGACGGCACTATATCTGGAGCTACTCGGATTGTCGATGGCGTGGCCGAGAATATGACCGGCCTGGTAAGAGAAAGCAATGGCCAGGTCGAAATTACTAACCGCGAAGGTCAGTTCATAATCGCTACCAGCGGCAAGATGATAAAAGTCGACCCGCTAGAAAAGCAGTATGAGCCGGAATTTTTCGGAGAGTCACCTGATCCTGAGGCATCTGCGCTTATACAGGAAGTACCAACTAAAGCAGATCTCGACGCCAACATTAAAGAGGCAGAGAGCTATCAGACCAAGAATTTGTCAGTTATTCCCTACGGCGCTCAGGAAATGCAAAAGTATGCCTGGTTCTACAATAAGGTAAAACCTGGCGCTGATTGGGATTACAAGGTCAACGGCATGCAGTACGAAGACTTCGGCAATTTTAACTACGGGGTTACTGCTGCCGCATCCGGCATACCGCTTGAAGTGGCGCTCAAGGAAGCCGGCCGGGTTCAAACGGTGAGAAAGAAAGAGTGGGGCGAGCCCGGTGACTACATTTCTAAAGCTGGAACAGGCTCTTACGGTGATGACCCGCGCGACCAACTAAAAATTCGCGAAGGTTATGAACGTTACCTGAAACTTAAGGCTGAACGGGAACAGCAAGCCCAGAAAGCAGCCTGATTTTGTCCCCTGCCGTGAGCCTGAGTTAAATTTGCGCGGCACCGCAATTGGTGACAAAGATCTTGAAAAATTGACGACGATGAATGAGCTTGTCCAGCTCAATCTGTATAGGTGCAGCAAGCTTACTTCTGCTTGCTTTGCCAGTTTACGAAAATTTCGCAATTTGCGCGACTTAACTCTGCCGCATCAGCTGGATAATAAGCAAGTCAGGACACGGTTGCAGAAAGACCGACCGGCTTTGCAAAGCATACAGTCAAAAGATTCTAATGTTTACTTTCCGACCCGGTGAGCCGGCTGATTCAGCGCTCTTTCTTTGAGGTAGTGGCGAATGATGTCAGCCTCCAGGTCATAATTGCTATTAAGAGAAGCAGTAATTTGTTGCTGCGCTTCGTCGGCGTAAAAATTCATTTCGCCCAGATGTTTGGGCAGGCCTTCTCTGGCTAAAATCTGCAAGCGGTCTCGTGCGGCATCTATTTCTTGCGCCGTCAGTCCGTCGCGCATCAGTTTTGTTCGACTTTCACTACTGGAGAAGACTTGCAACATTGCCTCTACATCTGCTTGCAGCCGTGGTGATATTTCGCCCAACTTTTTGCCTTCCAGGGCTTTGGCTACTTCCAGGCTGAGACCGAATTGTGAGCCAAAACCCCAGCTTGGTTTGTCTAATAATGTAAAGTCATTTTTGTTGTCGATGGCGATCAGGCTGAATTTCCCTTGAGGCAGCACCTTGCTGCCAGCTTTAGCGTCAGCAATTGTTTGTTGCGAAAACTCGACAGTGTCTACATTTCCTTTAAACATATTGTCGACTGCAGCTCGCGCCGTGAGCTCACGCACTGAAGAATTATTGTTTATCAGTTTGGTAATGCTGCCTGTGGGCAATTCGCTATTTTCGGCACCATAGGCTTCAGTCGCCCACTCTCGCAACTGAGTACCCAACTGTTTGCCACCATTTTTTTGAATCATTACTGTAGACTCGCCCGATCCAGGCAAATTCACTTTTTCACGCAAGACCAGCGGCAGCGACGGCATGTCTACACCTGTAGCCTCTCTTACCGTGCGATTAACGTTGTCTGAGATTTGGGCCCGCTGCATGCGCAAGACCGCGCTCGCATCACCGTTGTAGGGCCTGATGACCACGTCAGTGATAGTGTTTGTGTCTGAGTTTTTAATTTCAGCGAAGAATAAATCTTTGGATTGCTCAAAGTCTTTGGGCAGATTCAGCCTTTCGGTGCGTTGTTGCATGTTTTCAATCTGGCTTAATTCAGCCGACTTAAATTGTTCTACCATGGATAGTTTTGCGGTGGGCTCTAAAGCCGTAGATTTCGATTTTTGCAATTGACTTTCATATTGCAGACCCAGTTTATGAGCGCTACCGAGGGCTGCGCCGACAAAGGCCATCTGGTAGATGCTTGCGCCGGCATCGCTTGCGCTGGGTATATATTCGCCTTTGCGTACTGCTGCTGTCTCTGCGTGCATCAGGCCGGCGGGAATAGCCGACATCACACTGGCGGAAATTGGACTAGAGAGCATGCTCTTGACCCATTGCGGCTTAATCGCCGAGCTTGCACCGATGCGATTAAGTGCGAGACTGGAGGCGGTCAGAGTGGCCATAGTCAGACCGCCTGCCACACCGCTAGATATTCTATCTTCAATAAAGCTGCCACCAGATTTAGTGCTGGGGCGCAAAGTAGAATCATAGAGAAAGCCGGTGGTGAAGGCGAGAGCGCTTTCTTTGGCCAGGGCTGGAGCAAATTCTCCGGCACTACTGAGCATTAATGCCGAACGAGGCATCAATGATTTTTCGGCAAAAACTTTCATGCCACCTGCTCTCACGGCGTTGTGCAAAAGCAGATACGGCACCAGCATACCAACGGCACTACCGAGCATTTGGGCATGTTCATCCAGACTGCTTGTGGCTTTCTCCGGTGCGCGAATGCCGACTGCAGCAAAGCCGGACTGAGCCTTTTCCATGAGCTTGCCACCGCTTACTTGATCTGAAATCTGGCTCAATCCGAGAAGCGGCTCGGCCACTGCTGAATAGGCGGCGCTGCGGGCGAAGTCTAAAGTTGAATGCCAGACCTCACCAGAAGTATTTGAGGGCACGGTAGAAGTGCTTTCCAGCCCGCTATGCGTGGATTTAGATAATAGTGGCACTTGAATTCTCGTGACGGTGAGCCGGAAGTTTTACTATGGCTACAATTTGACTGAAAGTTGTTATGGAGTTGTGAACGCGCACGTCTTTCACGTGGTTAATGGACCGGTCTATTAATTAGAAAAGAAAAAAGTGCGCCTGGAGACGCACAGATTTTGAGGCAAGAGATAGAGTGACACCTGAAACTACTCGTGGCGGCGGATTTTCCATCTCCAGGGCGGCAATATTTGACTGCCTCGTGCCGCCAATGGTTTTTCATTGCTCTGGCGCAGCACGTAGGGCGGAGCAAACGGTCGATTGGCATTGATACTTGCCGTCCACCGCAATCGATAGACTTTTTGCGGATCGGTGCGGTGGGTACTGACCGTATTTGGTATTACTTCCAAAAACAAGTGGCTGAACAGGTCGCGATAATAATCAATGTCAAATTCAACTCTGACGCAATCTCTGCCGTTGATTAGTTTGCGGTTTCGTTCATGAAAGGTAATTTGCAGATTTGCCTCTGCAAATGACAGTTCACGAAAACTGCTGGTCGCTCCCTGGTGTTCGATGGAAGGGAATGCCGCTCTGCTGAACATTTTGCCCCTTGCCGCCGCAGCAATAACTTCTATGAATTCGGCAGCGACATAACCGTAGACGCGGTCTTGAGACATGGTGTAGTCCCAGGTCAGTTCTTGCACAAATGGTAATAGAGGGGGTAACCGTGCGGCTGGGAAAGAGTCAAGAGCGGTGAGAATATTCAGCAAACAGGCGGCACTGTCTGGTGATTGCAACAAAAGCTGGTAATAGCGCACCATGGCTTCGGTATCGCTGGCAGTGCCTGCCGAAATGATGCGCACGAATTCGGGATTGTGAGTTTTCAGGGCCTGCCACCGGGCTTGTCTGAAGTCATAGACAACCACTCTTGCCACCAACATTAAGCTCACTTGCGTAACGCCGGCCTTTTGCACCTTGACGCCTACAAGCCCTGCGCTTTTATTATTCCTGGCCGAAACAGTAATTGTGTAACTGTCGCGATAATTGTTGCGGATTGGTAAGGCCGTGAACTGGATAGTCGGTCCTTTTAAGTATCCGTTAAAAAGTTCTTTGCCCTCGCCGTCTCTCAGACGCACCAGCATGGGCTCTCCTGCAGCCAGCCGGCGCGTGCCGTCGTAGATGAAAAGTTTGATGCTGCTCGTTTGAGTCACCGGCAATGGGGAAGTTTTAGTAGATGCTGATGGTGTTGTTGCGGATATTGCCGAGCGCTCCAAACCCGCCGTGACGCTTAAGGTAATGGCAAACAGCAAGACATATCTGAATATATTAGTCATGGAGAGTCTCCTTTAGTTTGCGCCGAAACCCTTGCAGATAAGGGCGCAGCCAGGCCCACAGGCCTAACGATGATTGGCCGGGGAAAGGCGCCATCTGATCTGAAAATCTCGCCCGGCCATACTGGCCCTGGTTATTTTTACAGGCGCCGAAATCGTCTGTGCACCGCCGACGGTGACTGCGGCCGTGTATTACAGTTTTGTTCGCATTCATAATATATACTCCTGCGCCTTTTGGCGGCTTTGAAAGTTAGTTTGTTAGAAGTGGATCTGTCTGGTTGAGCAAGTCAGAAGCCTGAAGATGCAGGTTTCTGGCAGCTTGATCCGTAGGATCGATAATCAACCTGGCGCTGAAAACTTCCAGCACCTGTTTTAGTTTCTTGCGTAAGCGTGAGTGTTTGCGTAGATCGGAAACAAAGGTGGCGTACTCGGTGGGATTGGCCTCGGTGAGCATGTACGACCAGTTAATGACGTCGGATACAATGGCTTTTTCTTCGTCAACGGCCATTTCCAGCTCACTTTTATGTTTGGCCGGACTCATGTATGTACCGAAAAGCATGTCCATAAGCGGATGAACAATGGTGAAATTGCACCGCTGGTCGAAGTGATGCAGCAGGTGTATTTGATCAAGCCAGCGAAAATAGTCGCTGTTTCTCTCTTGATTGAGCCCCTCATGGAAGCGCTCGTGCACACGGGAGACCACAAGCTTGGCGTACGCTGCCAGAGCCGTGACGAAGCACAGGGAAGGCAAGTTGAGGCCGTGATAAAGCAGATAAGCCGCCGCTACTGCCAGACCGGGAAGCACCCAACCCCAGGCGATACCTTGCTCTGAGACTGAGTAGACGACATTGCGTTTATAGAACTTGCCCGTGGGATAGCGCACGTTGTGGTGGTTCCAGTGATATCGCTGGCTGCGGCGAAAAATTTCGCTCAAGCGGGTGAAGACACCCAGATGCTGGAAGAAGCGGTGATAGATATAACCGACTACTTCCACGCAAAGCACCGCCTTTAGTGTCATCTCAAAAATGACGGGCAAGAGCGATTGGTTCAGGTTTGCACTGAGGGAAAATACCGTCAGTGAGCTAACGATGAGAAAAAACCGCACGGTAAGCCATATGGTTTGCGGAGCAAATGGCCTGGCCGGGCGGCTCAGTAAATAGACTTGGTTGGCTGTCATATTAGTCTCCTTTGATCTGTCCGTTTCTAATTCTGCGGCGCTCGAACAGGTTCAATTTCGTCTACCAGGCCAAATCTTTTTGCTCCATCGGCCGACAGCCACCAGTCTTTGCCACCATCTATGCGAAGGTGCATGAGCTTTATGGTGAGGCGGCTGCGCTTAGCTAGAAGCTTGAGAAACTGATCTTGCAGACTCTGGCTGCGGGCCATACTTGCTTTCAGATCAGAGAGTTTTCCCTGGCTGCCTGACGAAATTTCATGAATCAAAATGGTGGAATTGGCACCGATAATGCGATAGTCGGCGGCTTGAAGCACCCAGGCAGCAGCTGACGCAGCCATGCCGTAGACGGCAATTGTGAGCTTGTGTCCTTTGTTGCGTAGATGATTTAATTCGTCTACCAGGGCAAAAGACGCGAGCACATCGCCACCAGGTGAGTTAAGCGTGATCCTTATGGGTAAGTCAGGATTTTCTGACGACCAATCTTCAAGAGTGGTCGTTAGCTCTAAGACCGACGCCTGAGTGATCTGTTCGGAAAAGATAAAGTTGCCTTGCGTCTCATCAACTTTTTGGGCGAAAGTAATTTGTACGCAAGAGAAAATCACAAGCGCCAGTGCGACGCTAATTAAAGTTTTTATTTTCATATTTTTGTTTGTTTGGCTTCCCCGTCGTCAGAGCTACAGCGGTTTATGCGGTAGCGGGTTTTGCTTTCATAATTTCGGTGATCAATTGCTCGAGCAGATTTGCTCCGTCTGCCTTAGCCCTCTCCTCTCTTTTTCGTTTGAAAATCAGGCCTTTGTTTGTCACTGAATCAACAACAATGAGATCGCCTGTTTGCAATTGCGAAGAAGAAAGCATGTTGGCCAGAGGCAATACCACAAGCTTTTCTACCGCGCGTTTCAAAGGTCGGGCGTTGTATTGGGTATTGATGCCCTGGTTGAGAATCAGTGCGAGGGCATCTGAGCTAAACTGCAAGTGGAATTTTTCTTGAGCCGATTGAAGCAGTCGAGCCTGTACATTGGCTAGTTCGAGCAGCAGAATTTTGCGCATAGACTGCCGAGATAGCGTTTGGAAGACCGCAATTTTGTCAATTCGATTCATGAATTCGGGGCTAAAATGTTTGCGCGCCGCTGTCAGTGCTATCTGGTCAATTTTTTCGGCAGTACACGCTTCTTTTTGAGCCGAAATAAAGCCCATCTTTTTGCTGGTCAGAGTCTGCATTTCTCTGGCGCCCAGATTGGACGTCATGATAATAATTGTGCGCGAGAAGTCTACTTTGCGGTTGTCACCGAGCGTCAAGCTGCCCTTGTCGAGAATGGCCAGGAGCAAGTTCCAGAGCGAGTCGCTGGCCTTTTCAATTTCGTCGAAGAGCAAGAAAGTGAGCTTATTTTGATCGTTATGGCAGCGATCAAGATTTTCTTGAGTGAGCATCGGGCTGGTTTCGCGATGTCCCAGATATCCTGGAGGCGAACCTTTTAGTTTGGCGATCTCGTGAGGGTGTTGAAACTCGGCACAATCAATTTTAATCACAGCATTAGTGCCGAAAACGACTTCTGCCGCGGCTTCTACTGTTTTGGTTTTACCGGTGCCTGTAGGTCCTAAAAACAATAAGGTGCCAATCGGTCTGCCTGAAGCGGCGATTCCAGCGCGATAAACTTGAAAGATTTCAGATAGGGCTTTTAGCGCCTGATCTTGACCAATCACTTTTCCTGATAAAAACCGCTCGAAATCAGCTGCTTCGGCTGACTGCAAGTTCGGGTCCAAAATGTCGAACTTATCTAATTCAAGTATTTCCTCAATTTCTATTTCCATATTTATTTTATCGATGCCTCCAGCATCTATCAAAAACAGTTAGTCGAGAATTTCGTTTACCACCGCGTCGATCAGCGGTCGCACTGGTCCTACGGTAGTCTGAGTAATTCCCATTTGCACACGAACTAAAAGCCATTGCAAAAACAAGAGCCGCGACAGCCGCAAAACTGACGGCAGCATGCTTTCGATTTGCTCTACATTCATGCCGGCACCGGCGGCATAACCTTCGATCAACGCCTGACGATACTGGCCCAGAGTGCCGTTTTTGCTGTGACCAGAGGTCAGTGTCGCCAGGTCGTAAAGGCGAGGTCCGATGAAACAAAAGTATGACCAGTCAATGAAAACTGGTGTGTTTCCATCTTTAAGCACAATGTTTTCACCGTAAAGATCGCCGTGTTGCAAACAACAGTCTAAAAGCGAAAGCTGCTCGGCAATTTCGTCGGCGCTGTCAATCAGCCCGGCAATGGTGGCGCGATCATAATCTGGAAACAGAGCGCCCAGTTTATAAGCGATATCGCCAAAGCACTCTATGATTTTTTCGCGGTTGTCCAGCCGGGTAAAAAACTGCGGATACTGAGCGTTTTCGAGAGCCCGATCATGAGTTTGTGCCAGTGCTAAACCGGTCAATGTCGCCAGTTGGTAGTCACTATGATCGCACAAGCTCAAGGTTCCCACATCTTCTTGCAGTATCTCAGCTTGATCTCCGCTCATTTTTGAAGCGAGCAAGAGTGGAACATTTGGCAGGCCGCAGTCTTTGACAAAGCGCATAATATGAGCTTCGCAATGCCACGGTGCTGTTACTTTTTTATAAATGAAGGTCGGGGTAATGCTGCCGTTCTCTAGATGAACTCTGGCCACCACACTAAAGTCGCGCTGGCGCAGATTATCGACCTGTGTGACTTTGATCACTTGCTTTAAACAGTTTGCAGCGACATGTGCAATTTCACAATTAGCGGGGAATGGCATAACTGTTAGCCCTTCGTTTTCGGTTTTTGTTTTCATAAATTTTGTTGTGCTCGTAAGGGCAAGAATTTGCGCTTTTATAGGTGCGTCCTGTCAGCGTTTCACATACGCACGTAATGCAGGCATGATATCTAGGCACCGCATTAATGCGCGTGCTTTTAAGTCTTTGTTGAAGCTGGTTTGCTTTTAGTGGTTTTTGCTCATGAAAATTGATTGTGGATGAATATACTTCAAGCTAGCAAAAGCACTGCCGCCAACGCCACACGATTTGCTTGGCAACCAGCTGCAGCAGCGGTTTACGTGCGCGTGACGTGGCGCTGGACCTACGCTCTAAGCAAGAGCTGGACCTATCGGTACATAGCGCAAAGCCGCCCCGTCATGAGCCTAACAGCTATAATTGCTTACTAAATTCGCTCACGGCCAGGCTGAGATTTTCTATGCTTGAGCCGCCTGAAAAGGATATTAAGAACTCGCCCGGCTTAGGATTTGCCAGATAATATGGTGTGGTTGAAACCATTGCCAGACCCGCGTTCTTAGCCGTTGTGAGAATTTCTTCGTCGCTCAAGGCCAGACTAAATTGGGTAATAATGTGCACTCCGGAGCCATGTTTGGTTATTTGCACCCGTTTGCCCAGGCTGTCTGTAAGAGCAAAAATCAGCTGCTGCCTTCTTGTGGCCAGGATTTTTCTAGTGCGGGCAATATGGCTTTCCAGGTGGCCTTCATTGATAAAACGGCAGAGAGTAATCTGGTCCAATGCAGAAAAACTGCGCTCGGAAAGTAATTTTGCCCGCTTAATTAATGGTATTAAATGTGGTGGCGCAGCCATGAAGCCCATTGAAGTGAGCGGGTACAAAGTTTTCCAAAAACTGGAAATGTAGATCACCGACTGGTCGCGGTCCAGGCCTTGCAGGGCCGCCAACGGCACATTGCCATAGTTGTATTCGCAGTCGTAGTCGTCTTCTATTATGTAGGCTTTGTTTCTGGCCGCCCATTCGAGAAGTTCGTAGCGCCTTTGCTGTGACATTACCGCCCCGGTTGGATCCTGGTGTGAAGGTGTCACGTACGCAAGTTTGCAGTTGGACAACTGATTCAGCTGTGCAATCACCATGCCCTGGTGGTCTACGGCGATAGGCTCGATTTGCGCGCCTATGGATTGCATAGTTTTACTGGCAAAGACAAAACCCGGATTTTCCAGAGCTACGGTGTCGGACTGGTCTATCAGTAAGCGAGAGACAAGATTTACTGCCTGCTGCGAATTAGAGAATAGGAAGATCATATCGGCTGAACAATTAAGGTTGCGCGTGCGCTTCAAATAGGCCGCCAGGGCTTCTCTTAAGGGCTGGTAGCCCATAACATCAAAGCCATTTTGCTCAACTTGACCGCCGGCACATTGTTGCAACAACAACCGGCGCCATTGCTTAACCGGCAGCAGTTCAGCCGGAGGTGCACCGAAGTGCAGACCGGCCTGGTCGGCCGAAGTAGACGTCAGGGCCGGTAGCTGCAGTAGCTGCACTGCATAGCTTGATAAGCTCTCGGCTACAGGCGTTCTTGCCCTGGAAAGTGCAATTTGAGGCGCTGCTGCGCTGCTGCGACGAAAACTGTCACTGACGAAAGTACCTCTACCAACCGCGGTTTTGAGATAGCCTTGCGTAATAAGTAAGTCATAGCTGTTGACTGCGGTAATGCGCGCTACTCCAAGAATGCTCGCCAGTTGTCTGGTGGAAGGCAGACAATCGCCCGGAGCCAGTCTTCCTGATTCAATGCAGTCTTTAATAGCATTGGTGACTCGCCGATAAAGCGGTAGGCTCTCATCGGCATCAATGTTCAATTGCAGAAATTGAGATTTCTGCCCCGATGCGTTTCTGCATGCAACTTCGCTCAAATTAGTCACCAGATCTGCTCTACGTTAAGGCAGTCTAGAGCCGATTTGTTTACCAGACGTTAACTAGTGTTCTGACCGCTCCGTCTATGTCGACGATTTAAGATTAGCAAAATCAGCAATTTTCCTTTTGGGAGCAAAGGTTTTTTCTTTGGTGCGAAAGCAAGGGCGATTGTCTCAGTTCATTCGCCAGGCTAGCATCAACTGACAGGGCATTCACCTTTTTTTATGCGTGGACCGACATTTGTGTGCCCGTTTCCTATGTAGCCCATGTAAATGTCGTTTGTTTCGGGGACGCGTTCAATTCTTCTGCCTTCTTTTTCAAGCTCTTTGTTGATAGCAGCGATGGCGCCATCTCGTTCTTTGTTCGGCAGTCTATCAATACTATCGGCCATTTTTTCAAATGACTTATCTGCTCTGTCAAGGAAAGTCAAAGTGTCGCTATCCTTTCCAAATTGTTCCTGACTTTGCTGGAAGTCTTTAGCACCATCTAGAAAGTTTTTGCTTTCTTCTGTTTGCTGAGGGCTGAGATTTTCCGGAGGTTCTTGTCTGGGACCGTGTAGTGCGCGCTCAGCTGCTTGTTGGTTTGGGGATAGCCCTGATGAACTAGCACTATCGTTGTAATGATTCTGATTCGTTCCGCAGTTGTCGTATCCGGTTATTGGATGGCTGTTAAAGTCTACGTCCTTTGCCGGAACAGACTCAGAGTTTTCGGCTTGTTGCGCTTTAGTGGAGGATAAATAGTTTCGCATATCGCCGTTGGAGACGAGACTGCTTGTATCATCGGCAACTTTTAAATTAGATTGGTCCAGCGCATTATCGGTAGTTGTTTGATCGCTAGGCATGTCAGCCTCCATTAGCATTTTACTAATTAGTAAAATTGAGCAATCTCAACATATGCGAGTGGTCGTGAAAGTTTCGTGACAGTTGAGCAAATGGTTTCGCTTGCCCATAAAAGGCCAAACTTTTCTGGTACTTTGGCAGCATTGCCAGAGTAATCTGTATTTTTTTCAGGCATTGCTGGCGGTGCATACAATTTTTTTTTAGAACGATTTACGTGATCGTTTAATTGCTGCGCTTCGATTGCTTCTGCTTTCGTTGTGCAGCTTTTCGCTTTGCGCCACCGCAGGCGGTGGCGCTGCGCTAATTGTTTTTTCTCTGTAGTAATTGGCGTCAACTCCTCTGCTAAAGGAGCTTTCGTGCGCATCTGCTAGCTCTGCTATCTCGCTTGGTCGGCCGCGCTGTAGCCCCGCCTGCGTTTCACCTGCAGTGATAGCGCTGCTAGCTGCTTTTCGTTTTGCTTGCTCCTTTGCAGTCTGGTAATTACGCATAGTTGATAAGTTATAGAGGCATTATCTAGGGTGTTTTTCATAACTCCAACTCACGCACGCGAAATTCAACCAACCTTTTAGGAAACGGCCCTATCTAATTTCAGAACCTTATTCTTCGACAGCACGCTGTTGACTATCTGGTCGCATCGATTTTTGATGTCACAAGCGTCGATTAGCATTTACCCGAAGCGGCCAAAATTTCTGTTCTCTGGCAGGCTCTGGCTTTACTTGCTTCTAACTTTTTTTCTCTCTCCTTCAATTTCTCTCAATCTCAAGGAAACAACATGAACTCAATCGACATCGTCTTCTTGCTCCTCTTCGCCATCGCTGGCTTCGCGGTCTTCTCCGTGGTGCGCTTTGCCATCCTGCTCATTGGTGGTGTTGTTGGTGGTGGCGGCGGGCAGGACGCCTGCGTGCGCGACTTGTCCATACTCTCAGTCGTGACTGCAGTGGTCAGTGGCGCTCTCGCGTACTGGCTTGACGGCTCCGCTGCCGTCGGTTCGCTGTTGGGCTCGGGCCTTGCCGCTCTCTGGTTGGTGCCGAAGATGTGTTCTGGTCGCGGTGGTCGCCGCTGAGGGCAGCATGAAAGCATCTGAACTGATCTTTCTTGCAGCCGTGGCATTGGTTTGCATCGGCGCCGCGATCTTCACGAATTGCATGTGGATCATGATCGACGTTCTTGCCGGCACCGGCAATGCGTTCAGCATGAACTCAGGAGAGTTTCTTGATCTTGTTCGCTATGTTGTGATTGGTTTCCTCTGGCTATACGGGGCGCGTTTCGTCCTCCTGCAAGTTGACCTGTGGAGTCTGGGCGAGGTGGGTAAAACAATGGAGCGTGATGTGCTCACGATGATGTTTGCCACCATCACTGTGACATTTGCATACGCATTCTTCCATGGCATTCTGGCTCTGGTCGGTGTGAGCATCGGTGCCGCCGTTGCTGCCCTCTGGCTCGTGCCCAAGATGCGCGCTGGTTGGGCTCAGCTCGCTGGCTTAACGAAAGAAAATCATGATCAATGACGACTTTTTCAGTCACTATCCGTTCTTCACACCGACGCCGAATAGCGCCCAAGAGGCATTAGATTCGATGGAGGATGTGCCCGCACGTGTGCGCCGGACACTGCATGCCATGAACCTCCCAAAGATCGAGTTTACTGTCGACAGGTCAACGGCGTCTGCCTGGTACGACCCGGAAACCAAAACGATGAGCTTTGGCATCGCGTCTCCCACCGACCCGGTTCAGCGCTAGCTTGCCTGGCTCTGGACCCAGCTTTCTTTGTCAACTTCTTCCCCCCTTCTCTTTAACCATTGTCAGGAAACAAAATGAAATTGTATGAGTTCATCGTCAATTCCATTGCCATCGTTGTTGGTGGTGCGCTGATCGCCGTTCCCAATGGCGTCGTCGGCTTGCTTCTCTTTGCTGGCGCCAGTTTGTTCACTGATTCGCTGATGGCGGCAGTTCTCGTCACCGGCATCGGCGGCATCGTCTGGTCGCAGGTGCTCTTCGGTGTGATCTTGCCGCTGCCCTTCCGGCCCTTCGCCTTCCCGCGCCTGCCGCTGAAGAAGATGCTCGGCTGGTACATCGCCTTCGGCGTCGGCTACGGCATCGGTCCGGTGGCTGCGAGTTTGTTCGACCAGATGGGCCTTACTGCCTGGCCGCTGCTGATCGGTCTGATTTGCAGTGGCGGCTTGCCGCTGGCTTTGGTGGCCTGTCTTCAGCCTCTGGGCATCGTCGGCTTTCCCAATCGCAAGCTCGACTAGTTCGTTCTGCTTCTTCGTCCCTGCGCATCAGCTCCCATCCCTCACCCACTCCACTTCGAAAGCCCATCATGAAATTCCTCATCCGCCTCGCCTTCATGGCCGTCCTCTTCACCTACGTTTTCCCGGCCATCGTCCCTGGTGTCTCCATCAGTGGCGGCCTCTGGCCCCATGGTTTCGGCGCCGGATTCCTCTTCGCATGCGTCAGCTTTCTCTTCGGCCTGCTGGCTGCGGTCGCTACCGTCGCCACCCTGGGCCTCGGTTTGATCGTGCTCGTCGTCTTGCAGGTGTTCATCCCGGCTGTCATCCTGCAGGTGATGTCTTCCTGGTTCCCCGATCTCCTCACGGTGGCGAACTGGGAATCGGCCATCGTCGCCGGCCTCTGCATCTGGCTGGTCAACTTCGTGCTCGGCCGTTCGTGGAGCAAGTGAGCCGATTCTTTGGCGCTGCAAGACAAGGTTGTCGTTCCACCGCAGATGGAGGCATGGATGTTGGTTGACATGCGCGACAACTTCCGCCTCAAGCCCCAAGGCAACTAAGAGCCCGATGGCCACGAGTCGGCGCTAAGTTCGATTCGTGGCCAGTCTTTTTCTGGTGGTTGTGTAAATGCCACCACTACCCTCCATGAAGATCCTAACCAAGGATGAACAAAATGAACTTCCCCGCCTTCAAATTCCCCTTCTTCAAACGAAACAATGACATCACCCAGTCTTCTGAAACTCGTTCCTCAAACGAAGGAACCCCGACGGGCCCGTCGTCTGCAAAAATCTTCGGTTGGCTTAAGCTGGCTGCTCTTGTTGTGGTTCTGGCGATCGTGGCCGTTAACTCGTGCAAGGTGGTGCCTCGTGGCTACGTCGCAACCAAGTCGGTCTTCGGTGTGCTCGACCCCCAGCCCTTGCTGGCCGGCTTCAACATCATCAACCCGCTCTCCAGCATCACCCTGCACAACGTGCTGGTGACGGCCCAAGCAGGCAGTGGCCAAGTCGGGTTCCCATGACCTGCAAAAGGTCACCACCAAGGTGACGGTCTCGTACAACCTGGTCGATTCGCAAGCGCCGCTCTTCTTCAAAGAGTACGGCTCCATCGAGAACTTCATCGAGGCCATTCTCGATCCTGCCATTCAAGAGTCAGTCAAGGCTGCCACGGCACACTTTACCGCCACCGACCTGTGGACAAAGCGTGAGACCGTGCGCGACGAGATCGAGCAGTTTGTTCGCAGCAACGTGGCCAGTGCCATGGCTTCCAAGAAAGCACCAGGTACGGTGACAATCAACCGCGTCACCCTCGACAATCTCGATTTCACGCCGATGTTTGCTGCCGCGCTTGAAGCCAACGTCAAGGCCATCAACGATGCTGGCCGCGCCGTTAACGAAGGCAAAAAGCTGATCGCCGACGCCGAAGGTGATGCCCAGTCGATCAAAGCCAAGGCCGACGCGGAAGCGTACGCCACGCTACAGATTGCCACAAAGGAGGCAGAAGCGATCCGCCGTGAGTCTGCTGCCCTGCGCGATAGCCCCGACCTCGTCGAGCTGACCGCTATCACCCGCTGGAAGGGCAAAGTCCCTCGTTACAACGGCACCATGCCCATGAACGCTGCTCCCGATGTTGCGCCTGCCGCAGCGCCGACCAAGTAATTTAACTGACAACTAAGGAAAATCAACATGAACTTCAACATGAACCTCAGGACGATCACGATTGGCGCTTCGGTTGCCGCGCTACTGGTTGGTGGCATTTTCGTCTCGCGCACATTGACCTGGGCGAATCCGGGCTATGTCGGCGTGGTCACTCAGTTCGGCTCGGTGGAGGACACCCCCATCTTCGCTGGCGCTGGTCCCACCATCATCAGCCCGCTCAAGACCGTGGTGATGTTGCCGACGCTGCAACTCAGCCACCACATCAAGGCTGCTGCAGCCACCATCAAGGGTCAGACGGCCCCGACCGAAATCACCATCGCCTACTCGGTAAAGGGTGAAATGTGGCCGCAGGTCTACAAGACCATCGGCGGCATTGGCGCCATCAACGCCAACTACTTCGACAACAACGCCCAGCAGGCCCTCAAGCAGGTCACTGGCGGCTACCTGGCCGAAGACCTGATCCAGAAGCGCAAAGAGATCAAAGCTCTGGTGGCCAAAGAGCTGATCAAAGTGATCGATGCCGCTTTGACCGAAAAGGGTCTTCAAGGCGCCATCATCATTGACATGATCGCGATCACTGACTTCGATTTCTCGAAAGAGTTCAACGACTCCATCGACTCGAAGGTGCAAGCCGAACAGCGTGCGATGCAGGCGGAGAGCGAGGCTCTGCAGAAGACAACCATCGCCCGTGCTAACGGCGAAGTGCAGAAGAAGATCGGCGACGCTAAGGCCTACGAGACCGAAGTGCTCTCCAAGGCACGTGCTCAGGCCATCACCTTCAAGGGCGAAGCCCTCAAGGGTTCGGCCGGTCTCCTTGAACTGCGCAAGGCCGAGCGCTGGGACGGCGAGGTCTCGGAGTACCACCAGGGCGGCGTCCTGCCGTTCATCAAGATTGACCCGCGCAACGGCGCCCGCAAGAATTGAGTCGGAAGGGCCACGACAAGTGGCCCTTCCACCGTTATCTACTTCGCCTTCTTCAGCGGTAAGGTGCACATCAGTTTCAGTTAGCTGCTCCCAATCTAAGAGAGGTCTCTCATGAAAAATCGATTTCAAAGTTATACCGGCGGCATCACCTTTATCGATCTCGCCATCGTCTTTGCTGTGGTGTCTGTAGTCGGGTTGCCTTCTGCCGTCGCCGGTTTGACCGCTTTGTTACTGGTGGTCCTCGTTCTCATGGTGGCGCTGGCGGTGCTCTTGGTTGGGCGTGTGGTGGCACTGTTGCTGCGCCGCAAGCCTGAGGCAGTGGTGCCATGAGCGGCCAAATTTAGTTGTTTCCTGCCAACGCTAAGGTCAAACGTATCAGTGCCGCCACCCTCCCTCTGCTCGAGCGCAAAGTTCAAGCTTGGCTCACGGCTCACGCTGTAGTCATCGAGAAGGTTCTCAGTCGCGACATTGTGCCGCAGGGTCTGACGCTCACGGCGGTGATCTGTTTTACGTCTTCAATTTAAACAGAGAAAGGATCAATATGCAGAAACTCTTCTCAGTGGTGCGCTTTGCGCTGCTCATGACCGTGGCCGTTTTCGTGGCGCAGTCGGATTGGCGGCGTGCTTTTTCTGGTTTCTCGCTGGTCGGCATCGCACTGATCTGCTTGATTCTCTTCGGCGCAGTCAGCCATTTCATAGCCTACCGGCGGCTCTGCTCTCGCCTCGGTGCGCTCCATGAAATCTTTGCCAACGCCGACCGTTTCGAGAACTTGCGCTTCCTGCGCTGGTCGGAGTTTCCTACTTGGGCGCTGCACTTCTGGTGGAAGCCGCACTGTTTCATGGTTCTGCTGCGAGGCCTTTCGTGCAGCCTGCGCAGCTGGTGGGTGTGGCAGTGCATCTACGAAGTCTTCTGGCCATACTGGTGGTTGGCGGGACGATTTACATGCTTCTCCCTGAAGCATTCAACTGGCCGTTCGCTCCTTTCGGTTTGGTTGCCGTGGCTATTCTCGCCAGCAATCGCGCTTTTGCCATCTACGATCCGTACAAGTTCTGCACCTGAGAAGCTGTTCGCCGCCTGACGATTGCCCGGAGAACTCTCACGAGTTCCCGGGTTTTCTCCCACCTTTCTGTTTAGTGTTTTCGTTGTTCTCTTTCTTTGCTCTCATTTTTTTGCTGAAGCAATTAGTAGACTGGTCTATTGCTATTTAGGTTTTTTGCCTATCACTTTAGCAAAGCTCAGGTTTAGCTTTTAATTAATGGGGTATGTTAACTATAGCATATAGTGTTTTTTCAGCTAAGCTCAGGAGGTAGAAATGGAAACGCTTCCAACAACTATTCTAGAATTCGAAAAACGCTTTCGTGAGGAAGAAGATTGCGTAGTATATTTACGGCGAGTTCGTTGGCCCAATGGTTTCATCTGCCCGAAATGCGGACATGTTGAATGCTACGAATTAAATTTGCGTCTCTATCAGTGCGCTCTGTGCAAGAAGCAGACTTCAGTCACAGCCGGCACTATTTTTCACAAAACACACTTACCGCTCACTATCTGGTTTCGTGTTATTTTTTCAGTAGCTCAGGACAAAGGTGGAGCATCCTCCAGTCGCATTGCGTCTCAGTTTAGCTGCTCCGGTTCTGCGACCGCACTGTGGGCGGTGACTAAGAGGAGGAAAAATAACAAGGGAGCTTTAACGGGCGCATTCATTTACTTTTCCTTCCTGTCAGGCTAAGTTTAAGCGGCAAAAATTTATACCACAAAAGTGAGAGAAGGAGCCGTCTTGAACGGTTGAGCCGCAGCGGCTCCTTCTCAACTTTTATGGGATTGGCAGCAGTTGAAAACTAGCGGCTCTGAGGCCGATAGCACTGCTGCTTGTTCTGCTTGTTCATCTTCTCGCTGTCGGCGCCCTTGACGTGACGGCTGATCTCGCGGCTGTTGGCCTGGCGCTTCTCCGCCGCGTAGAGGCCGGGGCCCCAGGTGCGGTAGAGCTCGTTGCCCCAGGTGTACTTCAAGTCTTCGGCGAAGACGCTCTGCTTGAGCACAACGTCGAAGGGCCGCTCGGTCACCTCGGCACCGGGGATGGTGGCGAGGCTGACCACGAACCAGAGGCCATCGACCTTGACCAGCTTCTGCCTGGAGCTGAGGTCGACGCTCTCGAAACGCGGCTTGTTCTTCCAGCGGCGGCGGGTGCGCGAGGGCGAGCGAGTGAGGACGCCGGTCTGCGGGTGAACGTAAAGCGAGTCAGCGTACACGGCGTAGCCGCGATCGTTGACGAGCTCGCCGTCCACCTCTTTGACGCTCACGTCAACCTCCCAGGAGACGAACTCCCGCAGACGGTTGCCGTAAGCGCCGGAGATGAAGACCTGGCAGATGTCGGAGTAGACATCGTTCCACGGGCGACCGACCTGAGCGCGCAGATAGCGGCGCAGGGGCGACAGGTGGTCGCGCCGCTCCTTGCGGTTGTGCCGCCAGGGAGCACGCATGGACTGATGCGTCGGCGCATCGTCTTCTTCGTCTTCGCTGATCCGGTTGAAAGAGTCGGCCCCCTTGGGCACCACACGCGAGCGGCCGTAACGGGCGCGCTCGACGATCACACTGGTGAAATCATTCCTCATCAAGTCTCCTTGGTTGAATTTTTGTTATTGTCAGCTGTCCGAATATATTCAGGAAATTAGCTGAGCAAAGCGAGAATGGCCACAATCAGCGGCACAAGCACGGTGCTAGCTGCGGAGCAAAGAGCTCCGAGTCCGGCGCCTTGCCACATGTCGCCGCTGGTTTTTCTGCCGATCGCCGCACCGAGTATGGTGGCGGTTACAACAGCTCCCAGCATCAGTGGCCAGAATTCCGACACGATGTTTATGAGCACGCCGGCTAGCATAAACAGAAAAAAAAAGTGTAGGCACCAAAGCCCATTGCCAAAATGAGAGCGAAAATTCCGGCGCACCACTTGAGAGGGGTGGGCCAGTTCGACACTCGCAAATTAGCAAAACCTTTTACCGACCGACGTTCCTTTCATATTTTCTCCAGAGGGAAAGGGACCACCGCTTGCTGCTGCAATGGTGCTCCCTTTGGTCAGGCTTAGACTGCTACTTGCGCGATGCTACTTTGCGGCGGCAGCCGGCAGCACGGCGGTGCTGTCAACTACTTCCACATTGTGAGCAATCAAGTCGGCACGAGCCGCCTCGACATTACCGATAGCACGGGTGCCGTCGATAATCACACGCACCTTGAAGGGCTTGCCCAGGTAAGTTTCGCCGGCTGCGTCTTTGGCCGAAAAGCCAACGCAGTAGTCGAGGGCCAGGCCGATCACATCAACTTCGATGGTCTCGGCGCCGGCGGCCATGGCCTGAGCGACGATGTATTCCGCCAGGCCGGTGCTCTGACCGAGGAAGGGATATTGGGCTTTCAGTTCGGCCGCGGCGGCTTTGCCATTGTCGTAGAAAGCGCTGTAGGAATCGACTCCGGCGTGACGGCCCTTCTGCACCGTCTTTTTCACCATTGACCGGTTCAGGTCGGGGTGGAAGTCGGCGTCAGGGGTGCCTTCTTCGCAGTGATCGGTCCAAAGGGTCTGGACAACACCGTTGAGCAGCACCTCGTCGACGAACGGACGCTTGCCGTGATACTGCGAAGCGAACGATCCGTGATTCTTGCAGTGAAAGTCCTGACTGTCGACCACTTCGTCGTAGTCGCCCTCGGAGGAGAGACGATTGGCGATAGGAACGACCAGATCGCCTTCGGCAACTGCCAGGTTACCGCCGGGACAGAAGCCTTTCTGAATGTCGACGCGCAGAAGCACGCGATAGACTTTCTTGCGATTTTTCATAGATGTCTCTTTCGAGTTTGGCAAAGCAGCAGCAGATCCGCTTTTGGACCCGCCACTACTTTGACCGTTATTGGTTTCGGCGTTGCTTTTGACTTCGCCATTTTCATCATCACCCTCAGCCCATGTGAGCCAGAGCGATGCCTCAGCGTCGCTGGGCATGCGCCAATCGCCGCGTGGCGACAGGCTGATGGAACCTACCTTTGTGCCGTCGGGCAGGCAGGAACGTTTGAACTGCGCGTTGAAGAAACGGGTGATGAAGAGCCTGAGCCACTTGCGCAGCTGAGCGGTGCTGTACTTCGTAGAGAAGGTGGCGTGCTCAGCCAGAGCGAGAATTTTCTCAGGCCGCGAGCCGTTACGCAGCATGTGATAAAGGAAGAAGTCAGTGAGCTCGTAAGGACCCACCACACTTTCAGTCTTCTGCACCACTTTGCCGTCCTTGTCGGTGGGCAAGAGTTCCGGCGAGATTTCGGTGTTGAAGATATCGAGCAAAGTCGCCCGAGTCTCACCATCGAACTGATTGTCGGCCGCCCAGTGCACCAGAAGTTTGACCAGCGTCTTGGGAATGCTGGAGTTGACTCCGTACATGCTCATATGGTCACCGTTGTAGGTGCACCATCCGATGGCCAGCTCCGAGAGGTCACCAGTGCCGATGGTAAAGCCGTTGTCCATCAGAATCTTTGTCCGAGCGCGGGCCTGCACATTTTCGAAGTGCAAGTCTTTGAGCTCGGTGCCGGTGGCCTGCATGGCAATCAAGCGGTCGGTGAATTTCTTCACCAACATTTGCAGCGGGCTGGTGGCCGGTGCACCAGCAGCGGTGGCACGAACCAGAGCCAAATACTCGGTCTGCACTTCGTCGTTGAGAGCGACCAGATCGATACCGAAAGGCTTGTGGCCCTCGGCAATCATCTGAGCCAGACACATCTCGCGAATGTCCACTTCCTGAGCCGTGATGCCAAGCTCACGCATGAGCGCGTGGGCATTGTTTTTGGTACGGCTGGTGGTGCCGAAGCCGGGCAAGGTGTAACCCTTGATCTTCTTGCGGTCCATCCCAAGCAGGTCGTAGGCCTTGACCGTCACCAGAAGCGCCAGAGTGGAATCCAATCCGCCGGAAACACCAATGGTGACACTGGGGCTGCCCAGTTTCTCCAGACGCTTGGCCAGACCAGCCACCTGGATGTTGAAGATGTCTTCGCAGCGATTGCGCAGGGTGGCGCCGTCTTTGGGCACGAAAGGCTGACCATCGACGTAGGCGAGCAGACCGACTTCGCCGGCATGCTTGGCCAGGGGAGAGAGCCGGAACGAGCGCTTGCGATAAGGGAAGAGCTTGGCGAACTTGCGCTGCGACTCGGAGAAGCTGGTGTTGCTTATGCGGGCGATGCGCAGCCGTTCGATGTCGAGGTCGGCCACGGTCAATACCGCTTCGCGCAAAAAGCGTTTGCCTTCCTGCACGAGCGTTCCATCTAGCGCGATCATGGCGTGACCGCCGAAGACCACGTCGGTTGTCGACTCATCTACGCCACTGGAGACGTAGGCGTAGCCTGCGATCAAGCGACCGGATTGACCCACCACCAGGTCGCGACGATATTCGGACTTGCCAACGAGCTCGTTGCTGGCCGACAGGTTGACGATCAGAGTGGCACCGCTGAGGGCCGCCAGTGAACTTGGTGGAATCACCGCCCAGAGATCTTCGCAAACATCCACGGCGATAGAGAGTCCTTCGACGCTGTCGCTGGCGAAGAGCAGGTCGTTGCCGAAAGGCACTGTGCGACCGAGCACTTCGATTTCTCTGCTGTGGGCCACTTCGGCCACGGCAAACCAGCGCTGTTCGTAGAACTCTTTGTAGTTGGGCAAGTAGCTCTTCGGCACCACACCGAGGACGATACCAGCGCGAATGGCCACGGCACAGTTGAAGAGTTTGTCGTCGAGGGCCAGGGGCAAGCCGACGAAGAGGATGCCGTCGAAGTTGTGAGACTCGTCCAGAATCACCCGCAATGCTTCTTTGGCACCATCAAGCAAGGTGGTCTGGTGGAAGAGGTCGGCACAGGTGTAGCCGGTGATGGAAAGCTCAGGCGTGACCAGCACTTCCACGTTCCGGGCTTGCGCCTTTCTCATGGCGTTGACGATCTCGCCGGCGTTGAACTGGCAATCGGCCACTTTCAAGCGGGGAGCGACAGTAGCCACTCGTACGAAACCGAGTGCTCTATTGGAAAACTTTTTGCGGGCGGATTTACCGCTTTTGAGATTATTGGTCATATTAGTTTCCTTGGGCCCTTTCAAGAATATTCCCTGGAAAGACTTCAGACAAGCTGAAGCCTCCCCTTGGTAACTTTCTCGGCGAGCAGGTTGGCAATTGAGTTTACAACTAGAAACGGTTTGATCTGCGAATTGAGCAGCTCAACAGAACGGGGATGACTGTTGGTGACGGCGATTTTGGAGAAGGCGCCACTGGCCACGAGCTTTTCCAGCGAAGTGCCGGGCAGCACGCAGTGAGTGAGAATGGCAGCCACGTCCACCGCACCTTTTTCGCGATAGGCCTTGGCTGCCTTTATGAGGCTGCCGCCGGTGCGCACCATGTCGTCGTAGATGATCACGAAAGCGTCATCCACGTCGGCGGAAATGTCACGCACCTCGCTGCTGTCGCCGCTCTTGCGCCGCTTGATGATGAAGGCGGCGGAGGCGTTCAAGCCAAGACCCACCATCTCGCGTGTGAGCGAATCGACCCAGGCGGAGCGACCGACATCGGTGGAGGCGAAGACGAAAGGCGCCTTGAGCGCTTCTGCCGCTGCCGCCTGCTTGGCTGCGCTTCTGCTGGTCAGGTATGAGGCGTCAAGGCCTGCGCGCTCCAGCAGAAGCTGCTTCACTGAGTCGATTACAACCGACTTGGCGTAGATGTGACGAGTATGTGTCGCCCCTTCGAAGTAGTGCTGGGTGCCAACCGAGTGCAGGTCAACCATGAAGATGCTGTTGCCCTGCCGCGCCGGCGGGATAGACGAGAGCAAGCGAGCGCGGTACTTCGCCTTGACGGCCTCACCTTCCTTGATGGCACGCTCCATGGTGGAGTAGCCGTAGTAGGGAATGACCATCTTGAGTTCAGAGGCGCCCATGTCCACCAACAGGTTGCCGATGTCGAAGAGCTCCATGGTCTCGCGGTCATCGGTGGTGCCCCCTACGACGATCACTTCCTGACCGTCCACATCGGTGAGCAGACGGTGATAGCGCTCACCGTCGGGAAAGGGCTTGTCCGCCAGATCCGGCTCGCCATCAGCGTTGATGGAACGAGCCAGAGAACCACGGCGGAACAGGCCGCTTTTGAGCATTGCTTCGCCCATGTAAGCGTAGCTCGCTGTCCAGAAGAGCAGCGGTTTGATTTTCTTAGCCATAAATATTTCTCCAGTTTTCGTTGATTTTGAGAAGTTAGAGTTAGGCCGTTGCCTGAAGCTCACGCGCTTCAGGGTGGCGAACGAAATACGCTTCACGCTCGTGGACGCGCATGGCGTTGTAGGTGTCGATGTGGCTCTTGAGCAGCGGCGAGATCTCGAAGCTGGTGTACTTACCCCAGGTCTGCTCGGCACGCTTGCCCTGGTCTGCGAAAGACTCGTCGTAGATGTAACGGCCATCTTTGACGAGCTGCACATAGAGCGGCTCGCCGTCGACAACCTCTGTGACGTCGGCGATGTACATCACCGAGCCGCGCCCGTAGACCCGCACGTTGCCGGGAATTGAAGCCTTGCCAGGGCTGTTGCTGAACTTCATGTTTGGGTGGCCGTTGGTCTCACTGCGCTTGAACACCGCAGCGGTGGTGTCTCGGTGCACGTTGCGCTGGAAGTAGCCGCCGGCACCGGGGAAAAGCGTGGTGGGCTCGTCGCCGGTGATCTCGGTGAAGATGCGATCGACTTCGACGCACTTATCCGGATTGACTTCGTCTTCGTAAACGGTCAGCCTCGGCTTGAGACCTTCCGCCAGAATGCGCTGATGGTACATGGCGCACTGTTTGGCGATGTCGCCGGAGTCGACACGAGGGCCGGCGTCGGTGGCTTCAGGCACCGCCTTTAGTGCGGCGATGAAGTTATCGAGGCCAACGGTTTCGGCGTCGATAAGGTCGGTAAGCACGCGAGCGTTAGGCACAGCCTTGAGGGCCGCGATCATCATCTCCAGCTCACAGTCGCTCAGGTTACGCCCCAACTCCTGATTGCTGCTCATGCCTTCGTGACCGAAGGTGCCGATGGACTGGAACATCTCCGGATACATCAGCTCAGCCGAATCGTTCGAAGTAAGAATCTTGTTGCCGCCGGCACCGACGAAAAGGGCCAGCAACATCACCATGTGATTGACTTCCATGGCGGCGCGCAGACCGAATTCGGCAAAGCGCCCCTTGGTTGCCAGCGCCATCAGACGGCCCTTGGTGGCCTGAATGACAGTCTGGAAGTAGTTGCACATGCGCGGCTCGAGGTACGAAAGCACACCGCCGTAGCGACCTTCGAAGGCCATGGACGGCACGCCCTTGAGGAAAGTCTGGCCACCAGGGAAGCCCCAGACATCAACCGGCAGGTAGATGTTCTGCTGACCCTTCTGGTCATTGAGCACCGCTTCCCACATTTCAGCCGGGAAGTACGTCACCTTCGAACTGTTGGCGGCAAAGTCGCGCGCCAAAAGAATGTCGGCGCGCTTGAGCGGCTTGCGGAACCACTGAGCCAGCATCGCTTCGTGACCGGCCTGAATCAGCTGGTCGCCTGCACCCGGTTCACCGATGCCTTTGCGCATGGTCAGGTGATAGGCGGCAGGCTTCATGGCGAAGTCACGGAAGGCGTGACCCATGGTGCGCTTGTACGTGTCGGTGGCCGTGATCATGCCGCCGAGAATGTAGAGACGATCGAAAAGCTCGGCGATCATCTTGGCGCGCTTGGCCGCCAGACGGGCTTCGTAACGCTTGCTCCGAGCGGGGCTGAGCTTATTGACAGTTTGCTTGTTACTCATAGTTTTTATCTCCGATAAAGTTTTGGCCCCCGCATGAGCGGCGACCGGGTTAAAGAAAGAGCAAACCTTTGGCAATGGCTCGCTCTTCGCAACGAAAAATTGACCTAGAGGGAAAAGCGGTTGCGCAGGCCGCGAAGCAGCCTGACCACAAGATTTCCGTACTTTTGACAGGGGGTACAGCGCCGTGGGGTGACCACTGCACTTGCACTGCCGGCAGTATCACCAGCGCTTGATTGAGCACTTGTGAAATACAAACCGCGCTTGCGAATCAGCTGCCAGACTTCAGGCAGAATCATGTACCAGACAGATTGTCCGCGAGCGATGCGTTCGCGAATCATGGTGGAAGAAACAGGCGGCGATGGGCAGAAATGCAGACACTCGATGCGCGCTTGGGGAATGAGCTTGGCCCACTCTTCAATCTGCTCGGTGCTGTGGCCTGGCCGGGCGAAAATGAGGAAGTGGGCCAGGCTGAAGAGTTCAGCCGAGTCATGCCACTTGCTCAAATGCCAGGGATGAGTGGGCTCCAGATATTCGGAGCTGAGCATCAGGTAGAGCTGAGTTTCGGGGCCGTACTGAGCGCTGAGAGCGCGCACGGTGTCTAAGGTGTAGGACGGGCCGGCACGTTTCAGTTCGATATCGCACGCTTCGAAAAAGCAGTTGCGAAAGACGGCGGCTTCAACCATTTCGTGACGGACACGGGCATCGGAGACTCCCGTGCTTTTATGCGGCGGAACAGCGCTGGTGACGAACAGTACTTTGTCGAGACCAAAGGCTTCTCTCGTCATTTCAGCGCACATCAAGTGGCCGACGTGAGGAGGGTCGAATTTGCCGCCGTAGATGCCGACCTTTTTCGGTTGCTTCTGGCCGCAATTGGTCAGTTGCATTTTCAGATTCGTGAGCAGTCGCCAGACTTTTGCAAATGCAGAAAGCCCGGAGCTGCCCTTGTTTGACGTGGGCTTCATATTTTTGTCCTTAGGTTCCTGGTCATCGAGTCGTTGATTTGACGCAATGGCAGGGATCAAAATTGAAAATTACAATTCAAAATCCGGATACAACGACACCACTACGCACGCGCTTAAGCATGTGTTTTGAGAAGAGATCTAAGGTGTGTTGAGGTTCTGGTGTCTTTGAATCAGGATTAAGAGAAAAGGGATAAGGTGCTGATTTAATCTATGAGTTACCAAGAGAATCAAACAAGCGACTGTATCGGTTATTAACTTAGGCGCTGGTAATGTGCCGAAAAAAATTACCGGATCGCTTGCAAATGCGTCCGGAGTTGACATTTCTGAACTAACGCTAATCTAGCGAGGCTAGCGTCAGCGCTCAACAATCAGGTTCTAGCGAGCTTTCGTAGCTTTGGCGCGAGCCTCATTGTTCAATTGTTCCAGCCGTTTTTCTTCGCGCTCGACTTCTTCAGGAGTAGGTGCATAAGGCGAAACAGCGAAACGACTCCCAGGTACGGGTGGTGCCGAGGCTTGCTGAGCCACTTCTACGAAATGATAGACCTGATAGATCAGGAAGACTACAGCAAGTATGAGAACACCAATCAATATGCGGGCTTTCATTTGCCTATATGCTCTCCAGACAGGTAAAAAGGGCTCTCTGCGCTGTGTGCTGTTTGAAATCAACTCCACTTTGAGCAATTCTACCAAGCAGCCACCAGACGTGAGAAAAAGAGCGACAACTATGGCATTGAATCATCGAGAATTTTACTCATGAAATCCGTGCTCGTAAAATCCTGGCGTGACAACCTCGTTGCTTTTACAGCTGCGCAAAGGCATTATTTAGGGAGGATAAACAATCGGCGGCAGACTTCTTTCTCTAAACTTGAGTTCAACAGCAATGGCATCAGTGGCAGTGTAACTCGGTCTAATGGTGGTGCCGCCTGGTCCGTTCGGGGCTGTGCCAAGACCGCTGGGATTTTCGTCGAAACGGTTGGAAACACCGGGGATAGCGCTGTTAGCTTGAATATTAGTGAGCGGTTCGCCACCATGTTTACCACCGTTGACCCGGCCTAAATTTCGCACTTGGTCTTTTAGATATACGTCAAAGGCACCATTGGCCGTAGGGAAAGCACCGCCTGTGACGGCGTAGAGCTGCTTATGACTGGCTGGAATAGATTTAAGAGGGTCAAAAGGAAACGCTTCAATAGAGAAAACACCATTTTTATCGATCTTCATGGCTGTGGTTGAAGCTACTACAGTGAAGTCTGCCGGGGCTTGCATGGCCGTAAACATAGACGACAAATTAATACAGGGGCCAGCTTTTCTGAGCCAATCGAAAAAGGCCAGTCTCAATAAGTGCCCAAATGGTGGATGCTTTCGGTTGCTCAATTCGGGCACCGCAACAAGTGCAGTAGCGCTGATTGGGTAGTCATCGGTCAACGGTGTATAAACCGCATCGGCAGGGCAATTGTATAAATCGACGTGGGTCAACAACTGGTAAAAATTGCCAGGATAAGGATTCATGTTCAATGGCACACCGCCGCTGACACCAAACAATCCGGCTTTTGGTTTTGTATCCACAAGGCATGCTGGACGCGCGCAAGACGTAGCTGTGACCGATCGCACTCGACTGCCGGTGATGGCATCAGTTTCGTTGTAGATTTGCTCGGCTCGGCAACAGACGACTGTAGGAATTTGATAAGGCAAGCCGGGAATGGTAGTTTTGTATCTGCGAAAATCTACCAGTGCCGCTGAATTTCCACCGGCGGCAAAAACAAATGGTTTGCCATTATAGGGAATATTTCGTCCTGATTTATAAAAACCACTTTCTTGATCGGCACTGCTGAGTTCAGCGAAGACCGCTGGCCGAGGAATCGGCATGTTAGTAACCAGATCTTCTACATAACCAAGCTCAATAGTGAGTGAGTTGGCTTTGATATTTGTGGTGCCGTCAACCATTTTTTTTATATTGACTGAATTGTATGCGTTTAAGGCTCGATCGTACGGCTTGATAATGTTTCCGTCTTTGTCGAGGGCGGTGCCACCCGGGGCTACCGCTGCTTGCAGTGCCGTGACCAGAGCCGTTTTTGCTGCCATCACGCGGGCATAGTCAACATTCGCGCAGTTTACTAGAATCGGATCTGTTAATTTATCGCTGAGAATCATCTCTAATCTGGTAGTTGCCAGCAAAGAGTTAATGCTGCGAACAGTAAGCGGATAGCCATCTGTGGCCAGTGTGGCAGAACCATTGGGGGCAAAATCAGACAGTGAGATAAAGCCGACACCGGGACCCTCGATGACAATGTTACCCAGATCTTGGGCAACTGATAATGATGCCACATCGATGGCACTTTTTTGTCCCTGATAGCTTGCCATTATTTTCAGATAGGAAAGGCCGAAAAATAAAATTGGCAAAATGATGGCGATGAGAAAAACCACCGTTAACACAGTAAGGTTGCCTGATTGAATACGTCTGCCCGTGTTTAGCGTATTAATTCTCATATCTTCCTATTGCGCAATCACAATTCGGACAACCATGAAGCCAGCGTTGTCGTCGTAAACGCTGGGGCCGATGGTTGGTGATAACAATGGCCCTAATCCTTCATTGAGTGCCATTTTCAAGTTACTAGTTGAGTTACCCACGGGCAGACTCCAGACTAGTTTGCCTAATTTCAAATAAGAGGGCAGTGCCGGTGGTGACGCATCAATGCGGCCGATCATACAACCCACCGGGTATCCCATAAAGGCAGCCCCAGGCCCACCGTCGGCATCTGTGTTTTTCGGCAAACCGGTCACAGGATCAATACCGTTCGACCATTGGCCGGCAGCGTAGTAGTCCACCATAATGGTATTTCCTGTGCTCACTGCCACATTAGTGCCCTGCCAGCCTTTGTTGCGCGCATCAACTAAAATCACGTCAGAATCAAGAATGGTTTGACCGGCATTTTCGGCAATCTGGTAAATGCTTGGCCGATTCCACAAACCTGGCCCACCACCCGTAAAGAGACCCGGTACACTACTGCCTGCAATGCTATCTAATTGAAAAGGTGCCGCTCCGCCGGTGAAGGCGACGGCGTTATTGATGCCGGATAGACTTTCTGGAATTTCAACTGCTTTGTGCGCGTTCATCGACATCAAATAAGGCTGCCCGATGCCTGGCACGGAGCCGATGAAGGGTAAATTGGAGAGGTTGACGAACGGTGAAAGACTGTATGTGCAGTGCACCTTATACTCGTAGATATTCGCTTGCTGATTAGGTATAGCAGTCATGGCAGTATTGGGACCATAACTCGTGGTGGTGCCTGCACCGCTCGTGAGCGTCTCGTCAGTGTACAGATCAAAACCGTTAGTCATGTATCCGCCCACGGGAGTCATTTGCAAAAGTTTTGACCAGGCACTGCCATTAAAAGCTTGCACTTCTTTATTTGCTTCCAGCAAAGCCTCGGCATAACTTGATTGACCGGCGGCTCGGGTCGCGGCTTGATTAGAGACCAGATAGGTAAAACCTGCTCCTAATACGATTGGCATGAGATTAAGCATGGGCAGGATAAATAACAATACCAGCACAAATAACGCCGGGATAAATTCGGCAGTGCTGGACGCGCCACGTTGCGATCTCAGTTTTAAAACTATTGCTCGACTGGAAGACATGGCTACTAATTTGTGCATCTTTGACGACCCGGCATAATTTGTACCACCAAACGATTTCGCTATCGATGCTATTCCCAAATTCCGCCGGCTCAAACGATTGCGAGCTGTATAAATGGTTAGTTCCGGCAAAGAAAACCCGTTGAATAACAATGCCCCTACTAGTTAAACAGGAGCTTGCCACAAAAGACTGACCACTTTCGACAATTTTGCGCGCACCACTATCAACCGATAAGATGAAACGTTTTGCATCTAGAGAGCGGCATTGTTGGCCCAAGGCAGACTAGCGATTCCTTCGCTTCAGCGATAAACTGGGCGCACTTGCCGTGATTAACTGAAAAATAATGTGTCAAGGGAGCATGTATCTTTGTAGAAGCAGCACACTATCCGCCGCATAGTTCTGATAGAGATTAAAATTGAGCCCGTGATTCAGGAGAGTTAGATTCTATGCCCGGAGACCTTTAGCCAAAGCTGCCAAAAGCCTCTCGTTGCTGCTCACGCAGGCAGGCTCGATCACCGCTTATTTCTTTCAACAAAATTATTGCCAGTGCCAAAAAAATAGCTCCTGACAGTGCTCCTCGAGTGGCGCGAATAACCTCGGACACTCGCACCCGTGCCGCCACTCGGCTGGGGCAAAAAAAAATTTCAGTAAAACTTCAAGCGCCGCCCAGGCTGCTCAAGAAATTTTCGCGCCTGATACTATTATTGGTGGCACATTCAAAATTGTCTCGCTCATCGGCGAAGGCGGCATGAGCATTGTCTATTTAGCTGAGCTCAGCGCCCTGAGGCGGTCCTTTGCTTTAAAAGTGCTGGCTCCTGAACTGGTCAATGAACAAAACTGGTTGCGCTTTCAGGCAGAAGCAAAAACTCTGGCCGCTCTCAATCACTCGACTTTTGTCAAAGTCTACGATCTAGGCATTCACAATCAGCTAGTGCTGCCCACAGGAACGGAATCATTCATCGCGACATCAAACCTGCCAACATCATGCTCTGCACCGTAGATGGTGCCACTGTCGTTAAAGTATTAGATTTCGGCATTGCCAAATTATTGGGCCGCGATGCCATCAAGACACAAAGACTGACACGCATCGGTGAAATTTTCGGCAGCCCTTATTATATGAGCCCTGAACAGTGTTCAGGTGAGGCGGTAGACAGCCGTTCAGACATTTATACGGTAGGCTGTGCTTTATTTGAGACCCTGACGGCATTCGTGCCCTTATGAAATTTACGCCAAAATGCGCCACAGCCCTGAGCAAATACAAAACCCTGCTGACTTATAACGGCACCGCTAGTAATATCAGCGGCGACACTATGGCAAAGGCTAGTTGCTGGAGGCACGTGCAAAAAATATATTGGGATAATGCTCTTAAACCAACGGCCGTGTTTGAAATTGCTCGATCTGGCTCAAAACCCACTGAAGGCAAACGATGTAGAAGCTCCAGTGGGCTGAAACAACTAACTTATCTCAATGTACAAGATTGTGATCTGGCAATTGATGCATTGCCGGCCTTAAAGCAAATAAATCACTGCATGAACTGCAAATATTGAGCGCCATGTCATTGAACCCGAATAGCATTACCGAGCCACTTTACCGGGCAATAAAAAAAGAAATGCCGCATATTTATGTGCATTAACAGGCAAATTGTGCTGCTCACTAGTTTTAGAATTAGTAGACCGGTCAGCTACGGCTCGGGCAAAAAAAATTATGGGCAACCCAGTCAGAGACTGAATCACCCATAATTTAAATTCTTTTCTGCGACCTTAAGGCTTGGTCAAATTGGGAAAATTACCTGATGCCAGAACACCCATGGAGACAACCAGCTGCAGCCCCTGTTCAGGAGAGATGCCGGCGTCATGGGTTTCGTCTTCGGGGACGATCTGGGTGAACCCACCTGTAGGATTTGGACCGTGTGGCACGAAGATGTACAGGATCTTGCGACCGCTGCCTTCTTCTAGCACCTCCTTGGTGACGAAGCCGAGAGTGAGGTGCGTGCCGGGAAAGCGCAGGTAGACGCAGCGCTGGAAACTACCGGCACCACCATCACCAAAAGCTTCCACCATCTTGCGAGCAGCTCGATAGACAGCGTTGACGCCGGGGATGTGGATAAAGAAGTGGTCAACGAGACGCAACCCTTCCTTACCCACCCTGTACGAAGCCACCTTGCCGAGAAACACGAGAATGCCGCAGAGTGCCAGGATGCTCACCACGGAGATAAGCAAGCCGAACCAGCTCACAGCCTCCCATGACGACGGAATGACCTGGTGAGCGATTGCTCTGATACCAGCGCCAAGCCAGTTGTCTGCGAGTTCGAGGGCAAATCCCACAAGCCAGAGAGTGACAGCAATTGGCACCATGAAAAATAGACCCCGCATGAAGTATGTGCGTGTCGTTTCTTTAGATTTAGAGCTCATGAGTTGTCCTTTTTATTGTTAGATCAAAAAAAGAGAACGGATCGTTCGGGCGCATGAAGCGCTGGCGAACGATCCGTCTCTCAAGTTGAACGGTCTTAGTGCCTTATTCAGACACTTAAACCGTGAAGCAGCTTACTTCTCCGCCGTGCAGAAAGCGTGGTCGGTGAAGCTGCGGCCGATGGTGGCGTCGCTGAAGAACGCGTGCACCGCCAGATTGCCCAGCTTGGCGAAGTTCAGCACCACGTAGCCATCGAGACGGCTGCCGCCCGAGTGGGTGGCGCTGGTGTCCGAAGGGTTGAGCAGCACGTAACCTGCCTTGAGCAGCGGGTCGAGGTCGTTGATCACCCCGGCGCCGGCCTTGTCGAGCAGCATGTTGAAGTCGCCGGTGATGAAACCGGTGAAGTTCGCGCCGAGGGCCTTGACCATCAGCACGCACTGCTGGTAACGCACCTTACCCGAAACGGCCGGACCACCGCGCATCGACTTCAAGTGCACCACCACCACCGAGAACTTCTCGCCGGTGACAGTGTCTTCGAGGTTGAGCTGGAAAGCCGGACGCAGGTCGGGAACGCCCTGGACGTTGGCGACGGCATCGTGGGAGATCGGGTCACCGATCACCTTCAGACGCTTGTGCACGAGGAAGCCCACGGCCTGGTTGCGCGTGTTGGCCACCGAGCAGTAACCGGTGTAATCCGGCATGCTGTTGGCGACCTCGTCGACGAAGTCGGGACCGACTTCGCTCAGAGCGACGACGTGGCTGCGGCTGAAGATCTCCTTGTAGGACGCGCTGAAGAAGCGTGCCTTGGAGCGGTCGCCGAATTCG
>Ga0163154_10001600_pt1 | contig 34811 bp, 41 predicted proteins | sample OliLakLV19MP9P1_FD_148649 | JGI IMG/M metagenome (GOLD analysis project Ga0163154, IMG submission 148649) | Freshwater microbial mat bacterial communities from Lake Vanda, McMurdo Dry Valleys, Antarctica - Oligotrophic Lake LV.19.MP9.P1 | ecosystem: Environmental > Aquatic > Freshwater > Lake >... | reverse complement strand
GTGGGCGGAGGGGGGGGGGGGTGGGGGGTTCTGGATATACCCGGGTGGGGGTGAAAACACTGTTTCGCGTGGATTTTCGAGTTGCGTCGCATGGGCCTGCTGTTGTGGGGACTGAGAATATTGGGACAAATTTACCCCGAGGGAATACCCCGAGTTGTCCCTCTGGGCTCCCGGGTCGTTACTTTTCCACGCATCTGCAAGGGTGGTGAACACCATTTTATTACAACACGAGTTAATTGAGGTTGACACTCATGGCATCATCACCCAACCCCATCTCCAAATTATTGAGGTCGACACTTTCGATCGTACTGAGTCGGTCCCCCTCGGCGTCGCTTCCGGTCTCAAACGGGATGTTCTCCCCCTCCTCCTCCTCCTCATAGTTCACGTCTGCATTATTCTCGGGGATCTGGGGGAGGTTAGGGCGCGGCGGAAGGTGCTTGAGCATGTTCTGCACCTGGGCCGGGGTGATCCGGACGAGATTATTGTTGTCGGCGCGGGCGGCGGCCTGGGCAGCGACCTTTGTAGCGGCCTGGGCGGCGGCCGTCGTAGCGGCCTGGGCATTGGCGACCGCGGCTTGCTGCTCGATAATGGCACGACGGTCCGCGTCTTCAGACGTCCCGCGGCGACTGGGAGGGCGCAGGGTCGGTCTGGTTGCGGACGGGGTTTCGAACATCTCGCGGGGGACCGCCGCTGCTCTCGGGTCGGGTCCAGTCGCCATAGAAGCGGGGTGTGCAAACGCTGGAGGGTTGGATGTCGGCACCGGGTCTGGCTGGATATTGGAACCCGGGTCGGCCGGAGCCCCGCCTCCAGAGCCACCCCCAAGGAAACCCGCCAAACCCTTGTTCATGGCATGGGCCATGACGAGGGACATGACGATTCCTACCACGAGTTCCTGAATCGGGTTCGGTTCGGCCTTCTTTCCGATGTATTTGCGGTAGATCATCTCGAGGGCCGAATCGTACTTGGACATGTCTGCGGTCGCCTGGGATGCCCACCCGTCAATGGCGAGGAACGGTCCAAAGTGTCGGTTCCCCACCTCGATCAACCCGAGAAACATGGCTAGACCCTGACGCATGCCAGCGACCGACGTGGAGACCTGCGCGACCTCCCTTTGCTTATCGAGTTCGATTTTCATAGAGAAGAGGGAATCATCCATTGTGAAATATTTCGACAGACGTTCCTTGTCAAACTTACGGAGTTCGATTAACACGACCTGTTTCTCATGCCTCTCTTCCTCGTTATCCTCAATCGTAACCATGGCGGGGGGCATGTTGTTGTCTACCGTCGGCATGGGCGTGTTCATGAACTGCGGGCGGTCCGCGGTCGGAAAGTGGGTGTAGGCGGCATGTTTCCACGGCGGCTGGGCGCTTGCACGCTGCGGCGGTTCAGGAGCGTGCCACCCGTGACCATTCAGTTGCTGGCGAACTCGGGCAGTGAACGTGCTGTGAACGGGCGGCATGGTGGGCTCTTCCATAATCGGTGCCGGGGCGGGGACGGTCCTGGAACTATTAAATCTTTCACTGAACCGACTGACGGGCGTCTGGGGGGTGCTTCCCGAAGGATTGACCTTGCGCGTATTTGCGATAGCAAGAAAAATACGCCGGTCCGTTTCTGATATTTGGGGGCTATTCGTACTCATCGGTGGATTTATATATATTGGTATACTCCCGATAATCAAAATGGAACGACGGAAAAAATTACACGACTGCGAGCACAAGTTTGTCGACGTTCTTGCGCGGGGCCGACTTGAGGCTCGTCCACCCCTCCATCAATTTGTCGTAAATCTGGCGTTTGACTTCGGGGCTGACCGATCTTTCCATGTTAGCGTCGTCGACCGCAGCACGCTTGAAAACCGACTGCAGGCTGGAATTGATCACCGGCTTGAACACCGTGATGCGAACCTCGGTGGGGGGTGAGCGGCGTTTGCAAGTAAGCACAGCCTGCTTGGTTTCACTTGCGGGTGTCGAGATGTTCAAGGTCTTGGCGAGTTTTTCGGGGTTGGTTTTCTCGAGGAAGGAAATAATCACAGGGGTCTGTTCCTCAATCGCCTCGTCGTACTTGGACGTTGCATTCGCAAAGGTTTCCGAAAGGGCACTGAGACGTACTTGGGCGCTGCGGAGGTCGGCGGCAGCCATAAGGATGTCCCTCGGCGGGGCTACGTTGTTAGCCTTGTTGAATCCGCGTTCCATCGTTTCGGTAATCGAAAATGATACGCTGGTAGACGAGTTGAGTGCCCGCATCTGGTCTTCGAGACACTTTTGCCACACGTTTTCCATGGTGTAAGGCTCCTTGGTCTTTTTCATCGACTGGAATGTGTCGCGAAGTTCGGCGACCGTAATTTTGTCGATGGCGTCCTTGATGACTGGCTCTTCGATAGGGTTGATCGAGTGGCTTGTGGTCATGCGCATGTACATTGGATCTTCGCCGTCATTACTTGCTGGGAGTCGGACACATGTGAGTTTGTTGGTTAGCATATAGGTACGAAGTGTTTCGCGACACTTGCGAACCTGTTCGCGGAATGGGCCGGCATTTGACTCAAACTCCTCTTCGACACGGTCACGCTTCGTCTGGGCGGAACAAAATGCACTAATGGCAGTCTTCTCGGCCGACATGCTGAATTTATGATTTATAATTATCATCAGAAGCGGAATGCGTCCATCACGCAAAGGAGACGCTCGACGGGGTCGTCGATGTCTGTGTCGCAACACATATACATCCGTCTGTTTGGGAAATAAGATTCGTATTGTTGACGCAGCGGACTGACAAAATCCATCCACGCTGTGTCCGTGTAGACAAGCGCGACAGAGTCTTTGAGCATCGCAACGATAGATTTATCATCGTAGTCAATGCGCCCGTCGTCGGGGTTCAACACGACAGTCGTACCGTACCTGTTTCGAAAGGCCCATATGACACGTCCATCGTCGGTCGCGAGGAAGGCCACAATCGGTGCGTACATTTCCTTAATCGCATCGTCCCTAACTGGATAATAAGTGGTCATTGCGTTCAAGATTTGATTTTATTTTAAGAAATATGATAAAATGGCTTTCAATCAAGATCCAGTCTGCGAGGGTGTGATATCCAGACTCATTCGTGACTACAAAATTGACACGTGCGTCGAAACCGGGACTTATTTGGGAAACACCACGCGTTGGTTCGCCAGCAAGGTAAAGAATGTTCACACAATTGAGTTGAATGAGATGCTGTATCTAATGATTCATTTTGACGAGTACCCCAACGTAACGCACCACTACGGCAACTCGGCTGAAACCGTAAAGACACTTCTCCCACTCTTGGATGCTGATAATCGTATTATGTTTTATTTGGATGCCCACTGGAATGATTACTGGCCTCTCCTTGATGAAATAAGGGCCATTGCAAATTCAAAGTTCAAGGGTCGCTGCGTAATCGTAATTGATGATTTTAAGATCCCCGATCGTCCAGATATCCCGTTTGATTCGTATGGTGACATCCCCTTGGATTATGAGTATGTGAGGGAGGCGCTTGATTTGGCTATTCCGGGGCACGTGATAACCTACTACATCCCCGACGATGACCACCTCAAGAGTCGTGGGCGTCTAGTTGCATGCCCGGCGGAATTCGATTGATAAAAGATAGACCATGATCCGTAAAATAATCTGGATAAGCGGGGGGTTGGGTCTGGCGCGGAAATACGATTTTGGACACAACGGACTCGGGGTTATCCCACGACCCAGTAATTATGTACTTATCATTCACATAGTCTGCAACATCAAGGGCGCCGAAATAAATGGGAGTTGCGCCACACGCCAGCGCGAGGTCAATCTTCTCACTCACATACCCATCAACCTGCTCATTTTCAATTATAAGTACGTATTCGGCCTGTCTGTACAGATCGCATACGAATTTGTACACATTTTCGTGAATCTCATCTCTTTTTTCACCGACGTCGACTGGGCGGTTACTGATATTCCCAAAAATCTCGATCTCAATAAACGATGACAACACTTTAGGGATACGTGCCCTGTCACCCGTCGGATGGCTACTCAAAAAAACACACTTGTAACGTCTATCAAAGGCGGGCGTGCAGTTCACCGACTCCTCAAGGGACTTTTCGACGTGGGTGTGGAAAAGCCCGTAAACTGGGATGAAAAATGAACCACTCTTCGCGGAAGACGCGATAATAGGGGGCGGATTGCGATAGGGGTGAATAACGTAGTCAAATTCCCCAGTTGCGATCCTTTGGTTCTGTGTAAACACATCAATGAGAATAAACACGCTCTTTGCGTCTTTCGGGGGGTCTGCGGTGCGCTTGTGTTTGGTCATTATGACGCCCTTCACGGTTCCGAGACAGTAAAGTGAAACAACATACAAGTCACATTTGGAAGCACTGTCAACACATGTAGAGTTTGGGATGGCGCAACTCAGCCAACTGCGGATCCACGAAGGTCCGCATATGAAATATTTTGTCATCATACTTTTATTTGTTGATATAATTTTTGTGAACAGAATCAAACGAACCACGAGCCGCTGACGATGGCCGTCTGGAAGGTACTAGTCGAAAGAGTCGCCGAACCTATGGCGCTAATGTTGCCACTGGTGCCGGCAAAACGTCCCTGTATCACCCTACCCAAATTATCATTACCCGAACCACCGGAAAACATAACAATGTTAACCACGGCATCCGTCCCCCCGTCGTACCTAAACGCCAGCGGAACGGTCATGAATACTTGACCAGCACCAACGTCCGTACCAAACGTCCCACTTGCGGCAGCATTGAGGGTGACTTGGCCACCGTTATTTGTAAGCGTTGCGGAAGAGCCAGAGTAGGTAACGCTGGTGCCCCACGTCGCAGCGCCCGTAAGTTGCGTTATGGCCGCCGGGGCCTCCCACGCGGCCACTCCATCCGCATCCGAAGTCAGAACATACCCGTTTGCCGCACCAGTCGGGAGAACCAGGGCGTCAGTGGTAACGGTCGCCGCGTCAACAACGTTGGCAACGACAGTATCCGACATGACCTTGGAAGTTAGGGCACTCACCCCCGACACGCGGAGGTTGCTGAACGAATTATCCTTGTCAACGTTGCCAAGGGACATCTTCTTTTTATATTGTTTTATATTTATTTCCACGAACCACGAACCATTAAGGGTGGTACTTTCATGGTGAAAGTTCGTCATTGTGGGACTCACAGAGTCAACACTCCGACACAAGTCTGGTACTAAAACTCATGCGGCGTGACGCGCACAAATACCACACCCCCCCACACACACAAATGTCGACCCCCCGCGAGCGAGCCTCCATTACGCTCGAGGCAGTCAACTCGACGCGGTGGAGCGAAGCCCACGAAGAGTTTGTAAAGCGATGGGACCAGGAGGCCGGATACTATCAGGCCATCCATACCCGCGCCTCCCAAAACTACGCGACCAAGCACATGTGGATGGGTGGCACGACGGTCTTTGTCGGCGCCGCCCTCACCGGTGCCGAGTTCGCTTCGATTTCGGCCACCGGTAACACGTCGTTTTCGATTGCCCTCGCCTGTCTGGCCATGATCATGACTGGACTTGTGGCGCTGGGCCAGTACCTCGAGTTTGGCCCGCTGTCGATCAGTCATCGACACAAGGCGGGGCGGTACTACGCCATTTGCCAAAATCTGCGCGAGATGATGACGTTCCCGCGAGAGGACCGTGAACCCGTACGGACGTTCATGCATAGAATCAAGGAACAGTTTATCGAGATGAACAGCGACGACCTGGCAATTCCAGACTGGATGATCACCGAATTTGTACGTAAGATGGAGACGGTCCTCAAGGATGATAAGATTGAGATCTGCGTGGGAGAGCCGGTTCAGTCGGTTCAGCCGTGTCCGGACGAACAGGTTGATTCTTCGTTGAACGATAACGGCGTTGACCAGAGGGTTACGAGGAGTGTGATCGCTAAGGAACACGAGTATCAGTTGAAACGGTTCAATGAGTTGGGTCAATAAATATATCTATTTCCACGCCTTTTCACGCACCCAAATGTTTAGGCCATATTTTGTTGAAACGACGGGCGAATCTCCGCCGTGAAATGTGCCCTCGTCAACCTTGCCGTCTGGTTGGGTGTTGTGCCAAAGGACTGCGGTCCCCTTGACTGGAGATACAGTCAGTCCGATTTTATCGAACGACGTGTGTCCACCCGTTTCGCCCGGTTGCATGTCATTAAGATAAACGAACAAAGTCGTGGTACGCTGGCCATACCGCTTCAAAGTCTCACGTGTCGAATGTGACTTTTCGAAATAGTCGTAGTGGTGCTTGTAAAACTCCCCCGGTTTGTACCGCACCACCTGTAGCGGTTCAAGATGCGTAGTCGGGACTTGCGCAATTAATGACGCACGCTGCTCTATCTCTTGAATGGGACCTTCGCCGCCCTTGGTGAGAAATGTCGTATGCGAGGTGCGATCCGGACTAATCCCAGTTTGCACTTTGGAACGTGCCAGTTTAGGTTCGGCGTGGTCGATCAACCACTGGCATTCTTCGGACGTCAGGAAGTTTGAAATGGTTATTATCTTGGGCTTTTCACATATCGTGGTGAACTTTACTGTTTGTGGCATATCGGTTGCCACAACTGACGACGGCAATATGAAGGTCGCGAGGGTCACTTTGGAGTGGGGCGGCGCGAAAGATTTACGATAACGGACAAATAGCGCCATGCACAACATCAAGACCCCCACATAAATGATATCAACCTTCATTTATTATTAGGCGCGCCTTAAAGCATCATTCAACGACCGCAACGTCGCATATTGCTGCGAAATAACCGAGTTTAGCCCCACGCATGCGTCCCGCTGGGAGGTGGCAGTCGCCCTCATACAGGATGCGTCGCCCTTGCAGACCTTGGAAATAAACTTGGGGAGAGACGTGTTTGTACACTGCTGTGCGTACATCTTCTCGAGCGTTCGAATTGAACCCTCCACTGGGTGAGTCTTGAGTTTGACAAACAAAATGTAGATAGCCAAAACTACCAACACTGCGTGGACCGTGAGGATGATACGCCATGCGATACGACGGTCGCGGTGGGGGCGGGGAGGTTCGTCGGAAGGAGTCGAGGACATTCTTTATATGTCGACAATTTATTTCTATACGTCGCAACAAAGATCATGTCGAAACGCACCGCGGCAGCAGCGGGTTTGCCAGACAATGAACGAGCCCCAGCAATCGTGGTTCGCGAGATCGGCGATACGCGTGCACGGATTCGTGACCTGCGGGGCATAGTCGACGATAACACTGCCAAGGTCCGGAGGGTCCTTGAAATCATCGAGGAGAACGCGTCTGTCTTTGGTGCCAACACGCGAGAGTCGGTGAGATCCGCCGAAACGATCGCAGCACTCATGGGCGAACTTCAAACCGAATCCGAACAACTGAGGGCACGCCTCGTGGCTGAGTCGGCACGGGCGGCAAGTCTGGAACTCGAAAAGGGTGCCCTCCAGCGTGACGTCGACCAGTTTGCCGCCGCCGGGGAGGATCTCGTGTCTTTAAACGATGACGTCACGACCCTCACGTCCCTCATCAATCAGGTCAACGCCACTCTCGACCGAAATGCCAAATTAACGGACGATCTGGGGGTGACGCTCTCTGCCGACCCGGGCAATCTGGTTAATTACTACGGTGTCTGGGTGTTTGGCGAAATCTCCAAAATGGATGATACGGACCGACAGAATGCGTTCATTCAGGAACAAAACCAGATTCTACTGACGACGCTTGGGCTCCAACAGAAGATCGCCGAACGTGGCAATTCTGATTTTTTCAGACAGGAAGTCGTAAAGACACAGAAGCGCATCGAACTACTCGGCAAGGTGGCAAGAAATGCAAATCTCATGGATATTGATGTTTCGTAATTTTCTTCCATTTACTAAAAAAGAACTATGCAGCGCGTTGTTGTTTCACCAGTGTCGTCGTCGTGCGATCGCCTCCGGTTCGAGCCTCGTGAAAGTATTTTCGATTCACCAGATGCCGAGGCACTCATTTTTCCAGGTTGGCATTACCTACGCATCGGAATGATGGCGTGCAATATGATGACAGATACCACCCATATTTACTCAGGCGGAGGCGGGGGCGGCGACCTTACCCTTCCCAGACCTCAAAAGTTGCTGCAGATACGAATGACCGCGGGTCGCTGATCCCTTCGTCTGGCGGTAGTCGCCAACCCACAACCATACCGTCGCACCCGCGAAGAGGAGCGCCATTACAAACGCGACGCGATTCATCAGTTGCAGAGATTTCCGCGTCTTGGGATCCACCTGGCTACACTTGGTTGCGTCGTCGATCACCTTCAAGGTCTGACTGGTCGTCCACATAACGACGACGGCGAGCATAACACGGAAAATTTCGGTCTTGTTGTCAACAAAAAACGACATTGTATCTTTTATAGTACTACCGCATTTTCTGAGTGGTGACACGTTCGACCAAATCTGAACGAACCAATAATGAGTCGCCTCGCGGCATGCTACTCGGTCTCACTGTCGACAATCTCGCCCGACGTTAGAGACCAAATCGTCAAGGACCTCACCATAACACCAAATCCACAGGATAAGGAGCCTGGCACTTTCCACATGTTCGGAATCGTCAATAACAACATCTACATGCCACGGTACTACGGCCTCGAAAGGTTCGGGCCACCGGTATATAGTGACCTGTGCGACGGAGTGTCGATGCGCGAAGGACTACAGTGTAACATTACTCTACAGCCCGAACGGGAGCAGGACAAGGCGGCGGAGGCGTGTATCGTGCAACTTCGGACCTCCCCCGGGTACGGAGGGGTACTATCACTCCCATGCGGGTTTGGGAAAACCGAAACGGCGCTGTACATCACGCATCACATTGGTCGGCGAACGTTGGTCGTCGTGAACAGTCAAACCGTTATGGACGAGTGGACCGGGCGTATCACGAGCCGCCTCCCAACCGCCAAAATCGGATATCTCGTCCAAGATCGGATCGAAGTCGATGGGTGTGATTATGTTATTGGCATGGTCCATTCCCTCGTGGCACGCAATTATCCTGGCATTGATACGTTCGGAACTGTTGTTATCGACGAGGCACACCACATGGCTGCGCGGACATTCAGTCGGGCCCTGTCGAGGATACCGGCGAAACACATACTGGCCCTATCGGCGACTTTCCGACGGTCAGACGGCCTTGTCAAGGTCCTTCACTGGATGATGGGTAAAATGATATACAAGGCGGTTCGTGGGCCAATGGGGCTTATCGTGCATCAAATCGTGTATTCTGGCGGAGACTACTTTCGGTCAACAAGCAAGATACGCGACAGGTTGAAGATGAACCATTATGGATTTTCGAGGGCAATCAAGATCATCGACGACGACCCAGACCGACGTTCGCTTACTGTAAAACTAACTCTGTGCGCGCTGGCTAACCCATATCGTCAGATTGCCGTGTTTGCCAAGCAACACTCTGCACTCCACCTATTCCGGACTAGTTTGATTGAGGCAGGATTTCGGGCGTCCCAAATAGGGTTCTTTACTGGCGTTACAAAGCCTGAACAGAGGGTCATATCAAAAACGAAACGTGTTATATTGGTGACGCAGAACATGGGGCGTGAAGGTCTCGATATTTCGAGTCTCAATACTTTAATAATGCTCCATAGTTGCTCCGATATGGAACAGATTACTGGACGAATTCTCCGCAAAATGGCATCGTCATTTTCGCCGTGCAGCCCTCTCGTTATTGACATCGTCGACCAATTCCTCCATTATGAGGGATCGTCGTGGAAGAGGCATAGACAGTACAAGACGTTGGAGTATAGTGTCGTGAGGACCACCGATCGTATCGCCGACACGTGTGTTGACTATCGTTCAATACTGCAGCAATCACATATAATCAGCGATGATATCTGTCGAGAAATCACGGACATGACAGGTCGTATTTATGCCTCGTCTAAACTGAATGAAATTTGGAAATAAACGCGCAAGGTTTCCGTCACCCCCGTGTTTGACCACACAATCCAAGAGATGCTCATCGACGCCGACGCTACCATCGCCGCTTTGTTCGCTGCGGAGGCACAAACGGCTTCCATTCTGGCCACCGACAGAATGGAAGCCGCGGTGGCTTCCGCACTGGCCGCTCAGCGGGCCTCGGTGATTTCCGCGGTGGCTGCCCAAATGTCTACCACGGGTCGCCTCGATCGTCGCACCGTTACGGATTTTTATGGGAACGTTTTGATCGCAGTAGTCATTTCGTTCGTGTTGGCACCTTTCGGCATGTCGATCGGTGTCGCCCATGTGCTCGCCATGGCCCTGATAATAATGCTCGACTTTGTGACCACGTCGCCACTCCTCTCCAGCCTCTTCTTTGCAATATGAGCGCTACGTCGCCGACATTATTGACGAGGAGGATGCCAAGACCCGCCGCCTGGCCGCGAACATTTAAGCACGCCAGTTTGATGCCGGCATAACAGATTAATATATTGGTTGTTGCCAGGGAAACACTTCCGGGGTGTCTGTTGTCACCCATGTGACCTCACAATCCAAGACCATGGAATCCGTTGGCTCCATGGTGCTGGCTACCGTGAGGGCTTCCGCGACTTCCGCACGGGCTTCCGCACTGGCCTCCCAGCGGGTTTCCATGATTTCCGTGATGGCTGACCGCGATAATCGCGAGGCCGTCAAAACTACCGTCGGTCAAAGCACCATCTTCTTATTGTACGTCGTCGTTGGTGCGCTCATTATAACGAACATCGGCTTGCCAACCCCTGCAGACTTTATGTTCATTACCGTTGGTGTATTACTCAACTCGGTGTTCTTTGCGACCCATACCGGCGGTGGCATGTCAATGTCGCAGTATGAGTGCGATATAACGGCCGCCCTTGCGGCTGCGATCGGGGACGAAAGTGTATTTTTTAATTACAAAGTGTATCCCAATGCCGCAAGGAGCATATCTTGGTTCGATGCCTTAATTTGAAGAAGTTGCCCGGCTTCGATCAACATAACATACGCATCGTACGAACGCCCACCCCCACCCGACAACAATAAAGCATACAATTGAACTTGAATCGCATATTCCAGTTTCATATCTCCAAATGTTACGACACTTATAACAGAGTCGCCAATTATCAGCAGGGGACACGTGTCACGAATGATGTACAACGGTGTTTTACGATCAATCATAACATCAGTTTGAACTGTACCGTGGAAATATGACCTTAGCAATAAAGCCCGAGTAATGAGGGACTGAATAGCGGCTCGCTGTGGGGCAGTCATGCGCTCCTCCAAAAATGGGAGAAGTTGAATTGAAAGGTGCATTAATGCACCAGAATCATTTTGGATGACCCATTTCAGGGTTTCCATCCAGTCCGTCGGGGTGTCGGTTCGCACTTGTGACTGAACTAAGAGGTCGACGTGTCGGCCGAACGCCTCCACAGTCCCGTCCCCACGACCTTGAATAACAAATTCAGGTATAAACCTAACTGGTAGTGTCGACGACTGTTCCACCCACGTCAGGACGGACGCAAACCGAAACTTGTTCGTAAGGTCGTTGATGATTTTGGCCACCGTCACCGTCCTGGGTGGGGGCGACGGCTGTTTCTGACTTGGCGTTTTCCGAAGTGTAGAAAATTCCTTTTGGGGGCACGGCGCGTCCATAACAATCAATAGATGCTTTGCGCGTGACGCCGCCACGTAATAAGCATTAGTCATTGCGAGGGGTGACTCGGTTCCGTCGGGTGTCTCAAAGTAGTTATCCATTCCAACGAGGACGACAATATCATATTCGACGCCCTTGGATCTGTGGATTGTCGTTGCGACCTTTTTGTTCTCCTTTGTACTTGCGTCCGAATTATAGTAGCCACCGGCTCCAATATCGACGTGCCAATCAACCCCGCAGTCGCTACATGTACGGTTGATGATATCGTGCACGTCGCGATTACTCCGGAGCGAATAGCCGAGTATGGCCAATGAGTATGACCTAAACTGGGGATCCCCAAAGATCTTGTCAACGAGCACGTGTCCCAGTTGCTTATAGTTGCGGATCTTGCAAACCTGTCCTCCCCACCCTTCAACGGGTCGAGCGATAACGCCCCCGTTCCACATCGAAGTAATAGATTTTCCGTGGGTCTCCCAGTATTTCGGGTGTGTTAATTCAAGCGAGCACGGATTGTGGTTCTCGTTTATCCAATTCGTGATTGTCTTCCCAAATCTCCACGAGTGGGATAGGAAAAGTCTCTCGAACTTTCCCCCAAAATGATATTCCGGTTCTTCGATATATGTCGTCGAGGCTCCCTTGTACTGATTAATGCACTGGAATGGGTCACCCATAACAAGTAGTACAGTTGGGCACGTATTATCGGCGCGTAACTTACATATAAAATTATAGAACAGCGGGGTTAAATCCTGTGCCTCGTCGACAACAATAAGGCCAAAATTGAGTGGGCATTTCGGTTCGGCTGCGATGGCCTTCTCAACGTCCAAATCTGTCCCGGTCGTATCCATATTGTTATAAAATGTGTTTGCGGCAGCGTGGAAACTGTGAACATGGATTGATTCTTCCAGACCCATGTCGCGGACCCTCTGACGCCCACTTTCCTTCAACGCAGCGTTATAGGTGAGAATAAGGGTTGGTTTGGCATGATCCACGAAGAAACGCCGGCCCGCTTCGATTGCGGTGGTTGTTTTTCCAGCACCTGCCCTAGCAATAACGACACAGTTGTTTAATGTTACGACTGTATCGACAACCACGGATTGTTCTTGCGATAGCATTATTATATGAGGTAACACATTATTACAAATTAGCGTAGAACGTAGTGACGCGTTCGTCTGCCTGAATTACAGACGGGTTAAAAGATACGAGTGACATGCCTTCGAGACTTGTAACCCGCGACAGGCCCACGTATGCCTGGCCTTTTTCAAAACAGTTGCCAAGGTCGAGGGTGACGCGGTCGATGGATTGGCTCTGGCTCTTGTGAATCGTCAGCGCATACGCGATGACGAGTGGAATCTGCGCGATGAACACACACGAGGTTTTGGTGAATTCCTGTTTCCACATGTAGGGTCGAATCAAGACGCTCGCCCCAGATGTGAATTTGACGATCGGATATCCTTTTTCACCGAATTTCTCGACAACACCACGCGACCCATTAACCAGACCCAACGCCTGAGCCAGGTTAACAACAAGCATGACTTGAGCCCCAATTTTCAACTGGACAAACTCGCCGCTTGGACAGTTCTTCCCCATGGCTTCCGTTTGTTTGTCGATCTTTTGAAATGTAGACGGTGGCATCCGTTCCTTGACGTCACCGATCTCCAAAATAGTCTTTGGATCAACCGTGCCGTCCTTCTTCTTGCGTAGGTGTCCGCGTTTCATCTCGTAGGTCTTTGCATCGGTCTTGAGTTCCGCGAGGCGGGTGGCATTTACGTCGGCCACATCCGCCCTGGTACTGTACAAAATGGTCGGCTCGATGCCGTCGTCTGTAGGGAGGGGCACTCCGACACGTCCGAGTAGCGTCTGGATATCGCGAACACTGGGGGTTCCAATTCTGCACCTATTAAGGAGGTCTGCGAACGTTGTGTCTTTCTGCCGGAAAATGTCTGTTAGAACGATGGTGGCTGTGATAACTTCGTTCCACAGGGGGGTTTCAAAGCAAAACTTAGATGGCTGACGTTTGTCCTTGGAAACGGGCGGCAACTGATAGAAATCCCCCACCATGATAACTTGAACGCCTCCAAACACGGACGTGTTCCGTCGCGCAATCCGTGCAACCAAGTCGAGTTTCTGAAAAAAGTCGACCGTCAGCATTGAAACTTCGTCGATAACAAGTGTATCGCAATCCATCCACGCCGCAACGACCCACGGTTTTGTCGCGGTCGATGCAGTTTCTTCGTTTGACTTGTCTCCGAGGCCGATGCCCGCAAACGAGTGGACAGTCTTCCCCCCAATCCCAATGGCTGCGATGCCAGTCGTTGCGGTTTTTGTGACACGTTTCCCGGATGCTGTGAGGGTTTCGACGATTTCATTGAGGCAGAACGATTTGCCCGTCCCACCGCCCCCCGTTATGAATAGGTTGTGTCCCTCGTTTGCCAACTTCACGGCGAGTTGCTGTTTCTCATTGAGGGGCGATGCTTCTGCGTCCACGTCAATCTTGCGGCGCTTAGGTTCACTCATTGATATATGTGGCAAAATGTGGCAAACAAAATTATTTCACCGCCGTTATTTATGCAGACGAATCTGCGGCCCGCGTAGTGTCCGTAGTCCAGGTATCGGCCAGGCTGGGACTGGTTCCGACACGTACTACAGCGGCGGTCTGACGCAAACAGACCGTCGCCGTCCGCGCATGGCATTGGCGCGGGAATGTACCCATCACAATGTATATAATCATCACCTCCCAGACCTCGACTACCAGTTAGCGCAACTCATATTTGATGTCGCCAACACCCGCGAGTTACCATACGAACTTCATTTTTGGTCGAATCAGTTGACGCGCGTGGTTGCGTGAAACGCGAGGTCCTCGGGGTCCTCCACAGTGTTGATGATCAGCCGTCGGTATTTTTTACCGAAGATAATACTACCATATGGCACATAAACGCGCGACGATAAGCCGGCTGTAATTTACATTACAGAACCAATGGATGAAAAGAGGACAATTGCACAGTGAGAACGATCTGCCAGCCATGATTTGGGGTGGGTTAATGGACGTCTTCTTCGTGTCATTTATTCATAATGCGTCTGCGCGCGGTCTGCGTATGGCATTGGCGCGGGAAGTAACGTTATCGGCCCAAAATTACATAATGTATCTATCCCAATTATATAATTGTCACCTCCCAGACCTCGCGGTACGGCGCATTGGTCGCGTCAAACCCATGACAGACCCATACGAGATATTGGCGCGGGAAGTAACGTTACATAATGTATCCATCATAATGTATCTATCCCAAATATATAATTGTCACCTCCCAGACCTTGATTACCAGTTGGCGCAACTCATATTTGTCGTCGCCAACACCCGCGAGTTACCATACGAACTACACAACTTAATTTCAAGATCGTTTTTGGTCGAATCAGTTGATGCACATGGTTGCGTGAAACGCGAGGTCCTCGGGGTCCTCCACAGTGTTGATGATCAACCGTCCTATACCACCCACAATAGCGCCACGTGGCACATAAACGGGTTGAGAGTTCGGCGCAAGTGGCATCCAACAAAGATGGATGAAGCCACGCAACGGTTCGACGCGTGGGTCGCAATTGTTACAACAACAAGTCGTTCGACGAGGTGGTTAAAAAGTCGGAGGTGTCAATCCAAAGCGTCGCGTGCCGGCCCGCGCGGGTTTATTCCTTCCACGACGATCAAACAGTGACGATAATCGAGAATTACTCATGTGTCGTCGCTGTCTGGAACCGAGGGACCCTGACGTAGTTCCGAAGACAAATGGTCGCTGACTGGAACGAAGCGCCACCGCGGTTTCAACTCGTCCCCTACGATGTCTAGGTCACCACCTTCCCAGAAGATACGGCGAGATGTCGTTTCATGCTCGTCCCCTACGATGTCTAGGTCACCACCTTCCCAGAAGATACGGCGAGATGTCGTTTCATGATCCGTTTCCGCCCCCGTTCTCTTCGGAACTACGCAACCAAGACCGCCGGGTAGGGCGACCGTGGTCGGGTTGGGAACAGCGGTGTCCATTTATAAGTGCAAAACTACTTTATTTACGCGCGTCTGCACGCACCTTCCAGGCCGTCCACACCGCCGCCCCAGTAACAAACGTTAGAAATACAATGATAAATTTGTTAACTGTGACATGCCCCACTTTGATTGGAGGCGCTGATACGGGTGGCGAAAGGATTGGCGTGGCTGATGTCTGGGTGGTCTGACACCCCCCAGCATCATCGACCGACAGTGACGCCATTCCCTGCCCGATGCGCCCCCAATCTGTGACGACCTGTGGAGGTCTGTTCAATTTTGGGTCTTCGGCGTGAATGGCCCGGATGTTGGAGTTGGATGGCAAATAAATGGCTCCACTCCCGAGTTCGATCGTCTGTCCGGGTCCGTACGTACCAAGCGAGTGCCACAGACCCCCGGGTCGGTCCTGATATTGGAGAGTCACGGGGCATTGGCTCAAGTTGCCGAACCACCGTATAATTCCACAATTGGAGTGACACTTTTCGAGCGAACAGTCTGGATTTTGGGGATCACAGTTCATTTATATGATGAATCAAAATTGCGAAACGGGAGATCGATGGAAATTTGATCGGGCTGACACGTCCCAGGGTGCGCCATGTAAAGTTGATGTGACGAAACCCCACGTGAAAAAAAGGCTCGACCCCGCCATGTTGCGCGCCGCCACCGAATGTGAAAGCCCCCGGAAACACGTAATCCCACCTCGTGTTAAGAAGAGCGACCCCCCTGTCGTCACGCCGACCTTGAATCCGGTTGTGTTACCGCCACCCCCACGGCCGCCGTCGCCGCCGTCGCCGCCGGTGGTCCCCACGACGCTGTGGTATGAAAAGTATCGCCCGAAACTATCCTCGGAACTGATCGGAAATGTGAAAAAGGTACAGCAGATCCGCGAATGGATATCGGAACGTGGCCGACACGACCCACATTCACGCCTCGCGCTGTTTTTGTACGGCCCCCCCGGGGTGGGAAAAACGACGGCGGCGTCACTCCTACTAACCGAGGCGGGTTATTCTATTTACGAGATTAACGCATCGGAAGAGAGGACATACGAATCATTGGCGAGATCGCTGTCAGAGACGGTTCTCACGCGAGGCGCAAAGGGAAAAGTGGCGGTAATTCTCGACGAGATTGATGGTGCTTACGGCGGTGACGATAACCATCTCCCGGGTGTAAAAGCGGTCATCGAATTTGTAAATCGAACCAAGAAGGGGGATGAAAATCGCCTCGCCTGTCCGATTATATGTATCGCGAACGAAACCTCCAGTGCAATCATTCGAGAACTGAAGGATTGTTGCAAGTCAGTCATGTTCTTCCACCCGTTTACCAGAGATGTATACCCTCTGATCGAGCGCGTGCAAATGGGGGAGGGATTTCGAATGACTTCGACAGAGAGAGAGTGGCTCCTCCAGTCATCCGACGGCGACATGCGACGCATGATGAATATCCTGCAGTTGTCGTATCAACACCAGATTAATGGGCGCGTGTCACAAGTCGGCCTGGTTATCAATAGTGGAGAGTCCGACATGAACAGCGACATATTCAAGTTGACCCGTGACATATTAGCGCGCTGCGACGACCCCCCTGACTTCATTCCAGACGCAGCACCGTGCCACATTTTGGCGGGGAAGGACCAGCCACTGTCGCGAGAACCCGTATTCAACCAAGACAAGCACGTCGTTCGGGCAAACGCAAGCCCGGCGCACCGTCGCATGCGGTTCCTGGATCACCCATTACTTTCGTCGGACGCCACCATGACGATGCTCATGCTGGAGGAGAACGTTTTGCCTCTCCTTAGTACCACCAAGGTGACGTGGGTGGAAGGGTGCGGCCATCCCAAGTTACCGTCTGACGTCTCAATTCGAGATGTGGGTGAGAGCACTGGAATGATTTACGAGTATTTGTCGCTAGCCGATACAATATGCAGCGGACACTTTGATTCCATGCACCAAGAAGAGTGTGCCAGCATGGTGGTCAAGGCCGTGCGTCTGGCGACGTCACCCTACCGCCCGTACTGGGCGAGAACACAGGTTGACGTCAAGACACGGCCCAAGTTCGGGAACGAACCTGATATCAATCTCAAGATGTCACAGTTCTTCGAAACGCGTCGAAAGCAAAAGGGGCTCCCGGCCTCGTCCAAAACCAGGCGGTGTGCACACGCGGGATGCCCGAGCGTCAACCCTCCGTTCAACTACGAGGACGACCCAGTCGGTTTGTACTGTAAGTTTCACCGGCAGGCAGACATGGTTGATGTGTCTAAACAACCGCGACTCACCTGGAAATCGATGCACCACGATTATGCGGACGACGAGATGACAAAACTGGGGGGAGACGCGCAACCTCGATTTTATTCGACGTAGTCGCCGCGCAACTCGGTGACGGCATATCCAAAATATGGCATGAGCGCACCGTCGCATTTGCACACGCCGATCATCCCAGAATACAGGCGGCACGACACGATAAAATTATCTTCGTTATCGTCATCGGCGTCATCGGCGCGAACCTCCCATTCGAAACAAATGCGACGTATGCCGACACTCGGGAGAGACCGCACCGTTCGGTATTCCGATTTCCATGTTATACGTGGGTTATTTCCGCCGATACATCCGAGTGGGAATAAATCTGCAATGTAACCTCCAATCTTAAGTTCACCGCCGTCCGGTTCCACCCGGAAGGAGACGATCGGCCCAAAATCACGCTCCGGGTGTTTGATACACTCGATTAATCCCTTGAGATTTTCAACGATTCGCGTGACCCATTCGCGAATGTCGTTGTTGGTACACTCGTCGCGAATCGCACTCACCCGATCGAGGAGGATGTTCCACCCCTCGACGTTGTAGATAAGGACGCGGCACGTGGGGACCAAGAGGTGCCCGTACGTTTCACCGTGACGCATGTAGATTGGGCTTTCCACGTCAGCGACGGCGGCACAGGAAGCCAAATGAGATATAATATCCATTCCACACCCCGCCGAGTGTGACATTCGAAGCATATTTCGTTGGCCGTTTGTCATGGGGAATGTCTCCTCGACGACGTGCACCACGTGGGGGAAGACGTGGCGTACCCATCCCTCGTCATGTGGCGTTGCGAATGTAAAGGACGGGTCCGGTGTCGTGATATTCTTGATGATATGTTCGGGCACCACCTGCGGTGCCTCAAACCCCACGAACTTCAGAAATTGCGAATAACTCTGCAGAAAGGTCACGAAAAAAACACAAGGGGTGATTCCACATGCGAGTCCATATTCCGACGCATAAATCAAACTGTCGATCAGGGGGTGTGCGCGACGCGGGTAGATTACCACAGAGGTGTTCCCAGTATAGATGTACACCACCCGCTCACGCTCGTCGCCACGCTGGATACTGCTGATCATATTGGTTAACGCATTTTCAATTGAAGTCATTATTAGTTTTATTTGCATGACAACAATTAGATTGACATACATGAACGCTTCGCCTCTTCAATAAAACTGAGAATATCGTTTTTCCAAAGGGAATCGGGGGTTGTCGACAAGAGACCGTCATAATCATTGGTGGTCTTTGCGATTTCGGCGCGGAGACTTTCCACGCGGCGTGCGGTGAACGACTTTACGGGGATGTCGAGGAGGTAGTCGTAGTTGCCGTTGTCGCAGTAGTATTTCCCGTTTACAAAATCGTCGTGAACTGCCGCCTCGTTACGATTAAACAACTTGAACGTACCTTCGCTAACGCTCTGCACGAACCGCATTTTGCTCTCGAGGAGGTTCTTATGTTTGTCCAGTTTCACCAAGTGGTCGTCGCGGCGCCGCTTGTAGAACGGGCGGCGGAACTTGACAAATTCGCAAATGTACTCTGCGGGAGTACTAAACGAAATAATGTTCCCCTCGGGTGAGAAGCACTTCATGTTTGCCATGGAGCACGAGGTCGTTTCGACAAGTTTGAGTTGCTCCACGAGGGCCTCATCCAGGACGACCGGGTCCTTAAACTGGACATAGAGGTCTATGTGCTCGTCGTCGTGGGTACTGTTTCCCCTCTTGACCGACTTGACAATTCCAGTTTCTATGAACGTCTTCTCCAACCACGCCTCGTAGTCGGACGTCCACGTCTGGATCGGAAGTTCGGTGATTCGAATCGTATCCGAACTCGGCTGGGACGCAACGCCGCGGGTCGTGAATCGTGTCTGGGGTTCCGGGATCCCAGGCGCGAGTTGGTGAAACGACGATCTGCCATGTTCCACCACGGTCCCCTTGAATCCACGGAACCACGGCGTCAACGGGGGGCACGGACGACCCTCGATCACGTCCAAGGTTGCGGTGGCGACATGGATTGGGTGAAAGGGCGGAATGTGCGTGCTGTGCCCGGTCCCAATGCCGCTGGAGCCATTGAGGAGCAAGGCTGGCACGACGGGGAGCATCCACGCTGGCTCAATCTGGATACCGTCGTCGTCGAGGAGGTTCAGCAAATCACTATCCTCGCTGACAAACACCTTTTCCGTAATCGGTGCGAGGCGCGTAAAAATGTACCGAACACTGCTGGCGTCTTTGCCACCAGCGATGCGCGTCCCAAACTGACCCTCGGGCTGAAGGTAGTTGACGTTGTTGGACCCCACGTACCGCTGCGCGAGGGCCACCATAGTATTGGCCATCGACACTTCGCCGTGGTGATAGGCCGTCATGTTGGATACCATGTTGGCGAGTTGTGCGACCTTCATATCCTTGTACTGCCTTGCTTTGATCATTCCGTAAATGGCCTTACGCTGGGACGGCTTAAGTCCGTCACAGAACGAGGGGATGGCCCGCACGTTGGCCGCAATACTGTAATGGACCAACTCCTCGTGCACGAACGTGTGGACACTAATCTTGGGCTGCGAGAAGTAGTCGTCGGGCTGCGTGGGGACGGTGGCCAGCCAAGCCTTACGCTGTCCCGACATCTTCTTGTCGAACGCCAGCGAGAGGGCTTCGTGATCGGCGGGATTATCGTAGGTAAACACCGCCACACGCTGAGACTTGAAATACTCCTTCGCCTCGGTCTTGCTCGAGGTGCCGAGGCCCTTGTAATACTTGACGTTGTACTTGGAAGTCGAATCGCCACTGGCGGCAAGACCGCCCTTCCACGCATCGTAGGCCTGCTGGCTGTAAAATGTGTGGAGGAGGTTGCTTCCCCTCGACACCTTGACCTGGGGGGTATACATCGTCGCAACCATGCCCTTTCGGAGCAGTTCGGGCCAAAAACACCCGAATAGGTTGATGAGAAGTCCCTTGATATGTGAACCGTCCTTGTCCTGGTCGGTCATGAGTAACACACGGCCGTAACGGAGAAGTTCGATCGACCCAGCCTTGGCGCCACTTTGGAGCCCAATAATCTTCTTCAACTCTTGCACCATCTCCTTGCCACAGGCGACCGCCTCCGAACTCCCGTTCAAATTGTTCAGTTTTCCACGGAGCGGATACACGCCGTACCGGTCGTTTCCGACGACCGACAATGCCGATACCACCATCGCCTTGGCTGAATCGCCCTCCGTCAAAACCAACGTACACTCGCCACTCTTGGCCGTTCCTGCCCAATTCGCATCAAGCAGTTTCGGAATCCCAGTCAGGGTCTTGACTCGCTTTCCGTCGGTCTTGGAAGTCAACACCCCGAGGGATGCGGTGTACGCGTTGAGAGCCATAAACCCAACGTCAGTCTTGCTTACACGCACGAAGAACGCCTCGCTGAGGTCACACCGACTTCCGAAATCCGCCACCGGGGTGGTGAGGGTTTCCTTGGTCTGCGAGGCAAAAGAAGGGTTGACGATGCTGCACTTGATGAACACCCACATGTTGTTGCGGATGTTATGGGGACGGATGCCACTGCCGCCTCCGTCCGCCTTCTTCGACGCAAGAAGTTCGGCGCAGCGTTTGGCGATCGCATTCACCACGTGCTCGACGTGGCGACCGCCGCTGAGGGTGCACACGCCGTTGACGAACGACACCTGACGAAAGGTGGAGTCTGGGCTTGGGGCGACCACCACCTCCCAGCGGTCGTTGGGCTTCTCCGACGTTAACTTAACGCCGCTACCGACAAACAGACGCGCGTAACTCTCGAGGTTCTTACACGGGACCAGTCGGTCGTTCCACCAGACCTTTACGTCGGGTGGGGTACAGCCGGCCAGATCGACCACGCGCTTCAGGATAAGTGACAAATTAGAGGCGTCGAGAAGGCCAGACATGTTGAAACGTGCGTAATCCGGCGTAAACGTAATGCGCGTAAACGGTTTCTTTTTGTAGGTTGTTATGGTGGCTCCAGATTCTGGTTCAGACATGTTGTTGATCCACGTCTGTGAGTACTTCAACTGACGCGAAGAATCCACAGTCTCCACCTTGAAGCGCAGACTGTATATGTTGGCCAATTTGGCCCCGTACCCATTTTTACCGCCGACGATGCGCTCTTCGCCCTTGGTGTAGTTGCCCGAAGTTAGTAACTTGCCGAAAATCATGTCGGGAATGTACATCTTATGCTCGCTGTGTTCCACGACGGGGATACCTTCGCCATCGTTCGATACGCTTATGGCTCCGTCGGGTGTGACGCTAACCCATATGTTCTTGGTCGGAATCGCCGAGTTCGCGCGGGTACGGACCACCTGATCGAGGGCGTTTACGAGAATCTCGTCACATATTTTGTAGAACCCCATACACACCTCCACCACATCCGAGCGGAAGATTGGCTCGGCGTCGTCTGCATTCCACGTGCAGGTCCAGACATCCTCAAGTTGTACTGGGCGAATCGATCCAATGTAGGTGTCGGGGAGGTCGAGGATGTGTTCCCTGTGATTTTTCATTTCATAGCGCTCCGAGTCTGTCTTCTGACGCTTAACAGGCGGTTCGGCATCCGTCATGGTTTATGATTCGGGTGGGGCGCCACGTGGCAATGCTTTCTTGTACGGCTGAGTCTGGGATGGAATACAGATACACTGGGATTCGACCAATCGCCGGTCTCCAGGTATGCTCCTATTGTTACGCGCACTGACGCGCAAATGTAGGTCCACTCGACACGGCCCGTATTTGACCAATCGCCCCCCCAGGTATGCCCCTATTGATTCGGCTAAATATGCTGCACCACACTTTGTCATAACTCCCATTATCTCTCTGGCAATCAATCGCTCCCGCACGGCACATCGGGGCGCCTTCCACACTCTTACGAGACTACCACTGGGGGAGAATCGAACGGTGTTGACGTTATCGGCGTGTCCCTCAAGTGTACGTCCCACACTTTTACCGTGTGGTCGTTGGACCCGGTAACTATAAGTCTACCGTCGTGAGAGAACGTGGCCACTTGAACAGCCGTTCATCTGTAACGGCGTCCCAAACTCCCGCTGTTGTATCAGTTGATCCATCGGGGGAGAACAGGGCCGTTTCAAGCCCCAATGTATGACCCTCAAGGGTATGCAGCCGCGCACCTGTATCGGCGTTCCAAACTCCTGCTGTCTTGTCAATGGACGCCGTAACGATTTTTGTCCCATCGGGGGACCCAGTTTGTATGACCCACGAGAGTTTGCGACAATGCACCGGTTTTGGTGTTCCAAACTCTCGGATTTTTGTTCCATCAGGGGAGAATGAGGCCACAAAAACCCAACTCGTATGACCCCTAAGGGTACGCAGCCGTTCACCTGTATCGGCGTTCCAAATCCCCGCTGTTGTATCGGTTGTGTCCCATCGGGGGAGAACAAGGCCGTTCGAACATAGTCCTTGTGACCCGCAAGGGTACACAGCCGTTCACCTGTATGAACGTCCCACACCATTGCGACGTTACTCCACGTCGTCGTAACGAAACAGAGGTTATTATCCCCATGTGCCCCTCGAAGGCCCGTGTAAAGAGTTTTTTGCCGAAGACCCCTTTGGGATTATCTTCAACCGGGCTGCTATAGCGATAGTCCTGCCGTCCGGGGAGACAGTTCTGAATAGTGTGATGTGGTGACGTTGTTCATAGTGCTTACCAGGGTTGTCGCCCTCCTCAGCGGGTGTACAGAGACCAAAGCCAGATGGTGGAGTAATCTAAACTTAAATAACAATATATCAATAAAAAATGACGAGTCGCGGCGCGCCAAGATTCCACGGGATACGTATCATAGATCCGGTCGCCGGCGTCCTCGCGCTTTGGTTATTTTTCGCACTTGCCCTCCGCAAGCAACAAAGTTCCCACGCGGTAGCCAAAAGTCTCGCCCTTGCGCTCGTTTGCGTAATCCCCCTCGGCATATTTGCTCACGTGCTTTTTCGTGTGCCAACAACCCTAAATTGTAGGCTTGGTTTGTCAAAATGTCCACTAAAGTGACGAATAATATTTTCATCAGGCATAATAAAGCAACATGCCTAAGTTGTCCGCTGCCGATGAAGCACTCCTCGCGAATCTCCTCGGGGGGTCTGGTCTGTCGTCGAGTCCCAAGGCTGTGAGGGCCGTCGCCAAGGCTGTCGCCGCCGAGGGACGCCCCAAGCGTGTCGCACACCCCTCGCTGGCCGCGTGGCGCGCCGCGGCCGCCGCCCACGGGTACGGCGTCAAGGGCGGGAAGGGAAAACTTCCGGCCAAGGGCACCGCGGAGTACAACGCGATTCGCGCTACTTACGATGGGGCGCCGAGGGCCCCGTCGGTGCAGCGCCAGGGCGGATTCGTGTATGATCCGGACGCGATCGACGACGGGGGGGACCTCGTTTTTTGAGTGATTCGGCGGGTACAATTATGCATCGTTTATATAAAAATGGGTGCGTGCCGTAGCAAGATTGATCAAGTTTTGGATGAAGTACAGGCCCCTATCGACGCCGCGCTCGGGGCCGTTGACGTGCTCGTTGATGTCGCAAATGACGTGAGCGCCGCGACAGACCCTTCTCAGGTAGCCGGAAACGTGGGCGGTGCGATAACGAACGCGCTGGTCGACATGGCGGTCGCACATGCCATTGCATCTGCTACGCAGGCACAGATTCAGGCCCAGGCCTGCGTTGCCGCCACCGTCGCCGTCGCCGCCGCCCCCCACCCGTTCCGCCACCGCCCCACGCGTCCGGACGTTCGCACACAGGTTCGTTCACGCTCGGCGGGGCCGGTGACGCGGGTCCGCCGCTCACGCAAATAACTCACTGGCGAACCGTGAACGTTTGAGAGACTGCGCAACCGCGGGGGTGGCAGCGACACTCCCATTCTCAAGTTCGTCCCACGTCTTCATCTCGTGGTCGGGAAAGCGATAAAAACTTCCATAGGACATTTGTGTCATGTACGCGGGTTGGGTGGCTTCGGTCGCCCGACACATGCCGCGAAAATGAGCAACGATACGCTCGAAACACGTAAAAGTCACGAGGTCCGGCCTCATACCCGCAGAGACCAGGTCTTTGACGCGGGGCCCGTCCGTCTCATCGGGGCGTTCCAGCACGACAAACGCATAATAGTCAGGTAGGTGAACGGCACGATCGGCGCGCACATTAATGAAATGACAATGCAAGCCGACCGGCGCCTTGACGTCGATTTTCTTGCCGTTGTACGCCACTGCGTCTCCGCGGTCGTCGCGATGCGAACACAGGCGTGTATCAAATAGCCGGTCGGTCGGTAGGTCTGACAGTTTGAGGAACGCAAACTCACCTAGGACCCCGAGGATACTACAGTCGATAGATGATCTGGTTTTGGAATACATCTGGTCTCTCACGTTGGCGGACGCGTTGACTGTCCAACGTTCAGACCCAATCTTGATACAAACCTGGAGATCGTCATTCGTAAATTCATACACACTGCCCTTGGGTATGTTCTTCATTATTTTCCTACCGTCTTATAAAACTATGGCGTACTCCCCATCGTGCCGCGTTCGCCAACTCAACCCGCCCGTGCAGACACAAAACGGCCAGATCCAACGTGGCCACGCCACTTGGGCGTCGCAGGGGTCCGTGTTTACTCGCGAGGGCATGACCGTTACCGGATTTAACGTCGGTCTGCGGATTCCCCAGCGCACCGATTACCTGACCCCCGAGTTTTTCAACGGTAACGCATGTCTGGTCCCATTTGCAGCGAATGGCGGCGACGCCGTGGGCCCCTACGCGATCGATGTCGGGTCGCCGACCAGTGCTGCCATGCTTAACGAGTCATTTTCCAGCATGAACCCCCACACTGGCAACGACGCTCCCCCCAGCATTTCGTTTGACACCTCGTACAACTCGGTGGCGGGGTGGCAATTTATTCAGAAACCCGGCGCGTCGGGTGAGGCGTCTATCACTCCTATGCTTCGTTGGCAGTCTTAGAATAATTAGAATAATACATCGTACGATTCGTCACCAAACACCATCGAAGACCCACCGCCGGCGTCGGACACCGTAACGTTGGCCTTGCTGTACTCGGACACGCGACGCTCGAAGAAATTTGTCTTTGACTGGAGGGAGTTCATGTCCATCCACGAGAACGGGTTCTTGGTGTTGTACAGCCGCGGATGTCCCAGTGCGACCAACAAACGATCCGCGACGAAATCAATGTACTCGCACATCATCTCGGCGTTCATCCCAATCAGCGACACCGGCAGCGCATCGGTGACAAACCTCTTTTCGATCTTCACAGCATCGGCGATAATCGCGTGGATCCGCTCGTCCGTCAGTTTGTGCTTGAGCATTTTGTACAGTTCACATGCAAAGTCGCAGTGAAGTCCTTCGTCGCGTGAAATGAGTTCGTTGGAAAACGTCAACCCAGGCATTTTACCTTGCTTCTTCAACCAATAAATGGCACAGAAAGATCCACTGAAGAAAATACCCTCCACCGCGGAGAAGGCGACCAGGCGTTCCGCAAACGAATCACTGGATGTGATCCAACGCAACGCCCAACCAGCCTTATCCTTCACGCATGGAATGGTGGATATGGCGCGAAAGAGGTGCGTCTTTTCGTCCTCGTCCTTCACGTAGGTGTCAATCAGAAGCGCGTACGTTTCCGAATGAACATTCTCGATTGCAATCTGAGCGCCGTAGAAAAAGCGGGCCTCGGGGATTTGAACCTCATTCATAAACCGCTCCACGATATTCTCGTTCACAATGCCGTCACTCGCCGCAAAAAAAGCCAACACAGTCTTGATGAAATGACGCTCGTTGTCGTTCATGTCGTCCCAATGACGCAGATCACCAATCAAATCGACCTCTTCGGCGGACCACATGCTCGATTGGGCATCCTTGTAGTATTTCCACAGGATAGGATACTTGATTGGAAGGATGACGAAACGATCTGGGTTGGGGGCGAGGATTGGTTCCATTTATGTTACAATACTTTTTTGTCGTTCACGCCAAGCCGATCTTTGTCGCGCGTCAAAGTAAAAGATGAGTCTGTGGGTCACCTCAAGTTTAACGGACCTCGCCGAGAAGAACAAGTCCCACCCAGACTTCTCAACTGCACTCGCAATGTATGACGCAATCCAAAATGTCGCCCAGCGGTTTGGGGAACTCTATATTTCGGACAAGGGGGATATTGATGTATTTTTGTATATTATTGCCGCGCCCGGCGACAAGAAAAAGACCAAATTGATCGCCTCCATCGTCGAACCGACCGCGGGCGAAATGAAAATCGCACGACAGACTGACGCAGCGGGGACTCGGGTCATCTGCGCGTCATTTCTGTGTGATTACCCAGACGCGGTATTCACGATCGACGGGGGGAGTCCCGTGTGTCTGCTTGTCGAAAAGACCAAGGAGAAAAGCGTACTGTCACTAAACGTGATGAAAGCCGCCGCCGCCGCGGGGCATCGCAACTTTGCAATCGCGGTCGCGGGGTCAGCCGAGGACGCCGAGGGCGCCGTTGTTAAGTCTTCTTCTTCATGAAGCGTGACAGGGGACCAACCGTAGTCGGAGGGGCAACGACGGCACGCTTGGGTTGGACGCGAGGCGTTTCCGACGGAGGTGCGGCCGACGCGACCACTTCGAAATCACTATCGACCTCCATCGCACCATTTGAGTCTGGGATCGTAATGCCATGCACGTTCCACTGGCCTCCCTTTTCGGATGACAGCGACCCGACTGGAGCGACAGACATGCCCTTGGCGTCGGGGACAGTCTGCTCAAATACCATCATCTTGGTTACCATTCGCCCAGTGTGGACGATTGTCCGAATAAGCAGACACGATAATTCCCTAAATCGCTCGATCGTCAAATCACCGCCGTACTTAATCAGCCGAAACCGCGACGGGGCTTCTGTGATCTCAGAATGGACCCCAAAAACGTCGCGCATCAACTTGTTCAGAAGCAACATATTCCCCGCATTCCGATAGGATGGACGATCCATCATAAAGGCTTTCGCACAACTACCAGAACACACCACCCCAAACGTCTCGTACGTGTTTGTTTCGGGGTTATAACCGGCCGGGATGCATACGGGGACCGTGTGAAACGGCTCACCGTCGTGGTAGCACGCAATATTCGTACGCGTAGGCCACCGTTCGTGCTTTGTTTCGGAATTAAATACACCATGTTGGATGTACGTGTGCCCGTCTGGACCAATGGTTCGCGTAAGATTTGATGCTTTTAGTTCATCCTCGCAATAGATGGATGAGGGGATCGGAACTGCGTCTGACAGCGCACCTCGACGAGACATGAATTATAATCGACTTTGTATACTAAACAAACATGTCGAGCGACTATGGCAGACGCGTCACAAATCTGTTGTACCCGCAACCCGATGTCGGAATGCCCGTCCAGTCGATGATGCAAGGTGTATTGGCAGACTCACACAAGTCCAAACCGTCAGTGATGCATATTTTTATCGTCACACTCGTCTTGAGTTTCGGGGTCGGATTTGGAATTTCGTACCTCGTTCATAGGAAGAAGGGAGACAAACCTACCCAACAACAAGAATGACCGACCGCAATTTTGCAAAGTTCGAATATAACGAATCGATGAAAAAGTACATTAGGGAACTCAGGATGAGGGATCGGAGAGTCATCTTTAATGAAATTAGGACCACCCGAAAACTTAATAGCGACACGTATCTTCCCCACCACGGTCTTTTTGCAGGGCAGTTCGCGACGTTTCAAATTCTCAACGAACACACCAGAAGGGTTGAAACGGCAACCCCCTCAGCAAGAACTCGGTAGACCCACGTTACCACTTGTACCCGTCCCAGCCTTCACTGCGTTGCGACCCATGGCCTTCGCCCCGGTACTGGTTGAGACCGCGTAAGGGTCGGACTGGCCCCACGTGTCGTAATTACACGGAAGGTAACCGGGGGAAGCCTGAGTCGGGTCGGTCGCCGTAGTGGCATTCACAAACCACTGGTTGATCGGGTTAGCGCCCCCCATACCGCCGTTCACGTAGTAGTAGTAACTGTACGCACTTCCCGCCGCAAATCCACCAAGCAGAAAAACCCCCCTGGCGGAGTGATAAGCAACTAGGGCTGCGATGTCAGACTCAGTTAGCGTACTAAGAGGCCAGTCAGCCGCAAAAGCCACCGCGAGGTCCTCGATGGTGTGACCGATGTGGCTCGTGGTCCCCGAGCCCCCAAGTCCGACGAGACTCCGGATTATAAGAAGGGTGTTGTCCGCCTGGTAAGGAATGACCATTTACCATACATGCGCAATTTTTATGTGATGCGTCCAATACGTATCGTTTTTTACGTTCACTTATAAAAAAACACTATGGAAAATTATCACATGTTTGGAACGGTTAACCCCCCGCAGATGTCTTCCACCCGGCGACGCACGACGCGTGTCACTACAGTCCCTGATCAGCACGAACATCACGACCACCACGAACATACCCACGAACCCGCTACAGTCGCTGAAGTCGCTGAAGTCGTCGCGCCCGCCGTTACTGAGCAGACCGCTGATGACCGCGTGGTGGAAATCAATCTTTTGCGCGAAGATGCGGAAGCAATGCGGGACACACTGCGGACCCTTAACACGCGTCTCGACACGATTGACCTCCGGCTTGCCGCCATAGCCACACACGGCGACCAGAACCGTGAATTGTGATTTTAATAAATATCATCAATCTCGATCGTACGTCGGATTCGTGTCTGCACGAATTGTGTTGCTGTGATATTTCCAGTTATGGCCTGGCGACATACCGCCTCGGTTTGGTGCTTGATATGTCGAAGCAAAAACGGATCATTTCGTTCGTTTGGTCGTCATACGGCACATGGCGAATCGCGGAAGGTTCGCGTCTTACTGCGATTAGCCGTACGCGCGGCGTTGGGTGATCTATTAGAAACAGCGCACCTCCATTTTGCCGAACGGCCGCCTCCTGGACACGCGGGGTCTGATATTTTGCCCAACGGATGGCGTATCCCCAGTTCGAACACGCAAAAAAACAGATCTGTTCGGTTTGGTCGCATGGTGGAATGAGTCGCAGGGCGTACCCATCATACTCGACCATATTTTCGAGTCCTTTACGTTACAGAGGTTGTCTGGATCGGCTATAACAGCATCGATACAGAACTGTTCGTCACTCCAGCCATCAAATCCACTCATTTCAACTATCGTTTACAGCGACCAATGCATTCACTCAATTTTTCAATTGACATAATGGGGCTTGTGCTACCACCGATAAAACCATTGCGTTCAAACGCATGCGGCGCGTAATTAAGTACTACCATATATGTCTCTGTCCGGCCCGAGCCTTATTTACGCTTCAATCGGGGGTATCCACGTCATAAAGTCGGTCTTCCGCCCTGGGGACGTCAAGCCCATTGCGAATCCTGCAGACAATGTTGCTATTTTTATTATTTGGATCTGTATCTTCGAACTTCTTGCAAAAAACCAATTACACCACGTATCATGGATCTTGGCTTCTCCCGCGATACTAACAATGATATTTATGATAACATATCAATCATTTAATTATATCAAGTGATTGGTCTGGTCCTCGTATAAAATATAGCAAATATATAAATGGATGACTATGATGTGCATGGTCTTATGGACCATATTTTCATGGGGGACGGGGCATTAGAGCGTCTTAAGCATTACGACCTGTTCAGATTACGCCAGTATGTACTTAACGAAATCATATTCAAACATTTCCCGGAAGAGGACCTCGTGGTCCCCAGTTCGACCATTAATGACAAAACAATCGGCCGTGCTATAACGCATGGATCATATGGGTCGGTTCATAACGTTTGTCTCGCGTTGCACCCGTCGGAATGTAACTACGTGGCAAAGGTCATCAAAATCGCCAAATATTCCCAAGACTCTGGAACAACGTACCGACACTTTGTGACAGAAGTAATATGTTCACTTCGGGCGAGTACTGGACGTTTCGGACCTCGTGTCGGCGACGTTTGCATTTGTCGGTATCGCGACGCGTACTACGGTATAATTATTCTTGAAAAATACGACTACATGATTGCGCACGTCCCGCTTGCGATGGATGATATCATAACAATCATGAATTTGATATTCAAAATGACGAAGTCTGGCATTTATCACGGCGATTTGTTTGCGAAGAACATCCTCGCGAAAAAGAACGATCGGGGATCTTTAGATTTTGCAATCACTGATTTTGGAACTGCATTTTTGTCTGAACAATCCTTCGGGGGGGATGTAGGGGCGTTCGACATTGTTTCCTTTTTGTTTGGCTGGTATATCCCCACCGCCAGTGGATGGAAACTGGTGGGGGCGCCTGTCGCAGACCCCAATGATATCAAAAAGGCACTCCAGATTTACATAGATTTGGATCCGAAGCACCACGCGCAGGACGTGTTGCACGCGTTACAAATGCGCATTAGCCAGGCGGCAACACTAGAAAACCCGACCGCTAAAAATGAAGATGGAACGGTCACTACTAACCCGGTCTTGATGTACAAGACGATATTCGCCAGTATTTCTGACGAGTATTTACGATACATTAGTCCCGTCCTCCGCGAATACACCGTTTGGACGACCCTCGAATCAGTGCCGGACCGATCAACCGCGACTAATACGCTCGTAGAAGGGGTCGAGATGCGACTAAAAATATCAAAGGTTCAATAAATGTCATTCCACGATTTTGTTCGGCTTCAACGCGTGTTTGCGACTCATCCAGATTACGACGCCGTCGCGGCCATCGATAGTGAGGTCCATCTGATGAACATTGTTCCTTCTCATTCGCAGTTTGTCGAGTTTTCCCGTCACCCCGACGTGATGAAATTCCGAACCCACCTAGATCGTATGATGTACGACGAGAAATACTTCATTAGTGTCGTGCCTACGATTGACGAGTATTACGCGAACAGTCAATACAAGGAGGGTGAGGAATTATACAAGGGGGAAGACGGTAGTGTTGTTTCGATTTGTACGGGTGACGGCACGTGTCCGCGCGTCATGAAGAAAATCAAGATCCGTAATTCGATATTTATGGAAGTTTTCGCCTGTCTCCGTGCGGCTCAGGCCAAGGTTGGACCCGAGATCTATGAGGTCGTCATATGTCGCCAGGGGGGCGAATTCTACACGTGTATAACAATGGAACGTTACGAGCGAACGACGGCCGATATGGTGTTATCTGACGATGACATTGACCAGATATATGAACTTATATCAAAACTGCACGTAGTTGGAGTGCACCATGGTGATTTGTACCAGAAGCACGTCGTGACGAAAAGCAACGGCCCCCGCAAATTTGCATTAATTGATTATGGTTCATCGTGGATTTACGAACCAAGAATGATGGATGCGAGACTAAAGGCGGTTGACTACGTGACATTCTTCAACGGTGTTAACATTGGTGGGTCGTGGATTAGACCGACCTTGATTAGTGAAGAGAGGAGCGACGACGCGAGGCAGGATATTGCAGCCTCGTTTATGGGCGCGAACCGCCTATACATCGACGCGTGGGGTATCGCGATTCGGTGGAGACTTAATATGAGGGGAACATCTCTCGACCCCTACGGCGGAGATGGTCCTGTCATAACAAAGCCCCTCAACTATTACGTTGTCATTTTCAACACCGTGCCGCTGATCGTTATTAACCTGGAGGGGGTAAACGCCCTGCTAAAACGCGTAAAACTATTGCACACAGACACATCGCCAAAAAGGGACGTCGAGAGGTGTGAAACGAAGTGTCGCGGGGTGTTGGAGGAGCACTACAACGAATTGCTAGCAACTGACCTTGGATAAAATAGATATTATTTACAAAGAAATGTCAGACGACGACTATCGGCGCCTCGGGCAAGTCGCAGAATTTGCCAAGGGGAAGGAAGTGGCGGAGATTCGCAATATCGTTCAGGGCATTTGCGACGGTAGGTACGAAGGTGAGTTAGGGTCCTTGCCGGACGAATTCAAGTCGTTGTACACCGCGCAAAGTGGCAGTCTGGTAGGGGATCAAAATGGTGTCATACGGTTGTTCTGCCGCCGCGATGGTGACGAGGGCGATCATTCAATTGAGGCATGCCCCTTGGTTATGAAACATACCGACCTACCTTCACATGACTTTTTTAACGAAGTGTTTGCCTATTTACGTGCCGCGCATGCCAAGGTGGGGCCTAATATTTATATCGTTCATGTTTATCGTCACGCCGGGGCGATTATCATTATGGATCGCTACGATAGTGACATCAAGCATGTTGTACTGCAACCAAATGACGTCCACGAAATATTCGATTTGATACAACGGATGCATAGATGCGGCATCCACCACGGAGATCTATTCACGAAGAATATCCTCGTTAAAACTGTTCGTGGTGTTCGCAAATTTGCCGTGACAGATTTCGGGTTAGCGTGGCTGTTCAATCCAGGTGAAGTTCCACTCTCAATCCAGGCGGTCGATTTTGTGACGTTTCTGTATGGGATGTGCGGAGAAAGATACGGTGTGACGCACTGGTGTCATACGCCACTTTTTCAAGATGACGAAGTTAAGATTAGCGACGAAATTGCGCAGGGATTTATATCCGGTTCAAATGATCGCCGAGAAGGCTGGTTGAGTGCCATCCGCAGCCGTATCAACAGTACGGGGACCCTCCGCGTTCCCCGCGGGTCCCACCGTGTAGTATCACCGGATATAGCGTCCTATTACGTTACGATATTTAGGAGTGTCCCACTCTCGACCATTGAATTCTACGGTGTTAAAGGGACCGCGGATCGGGAAGGCTGGATGGGGACGATACAGATCCCTGAGGAAAAAATGAAGGAAAGCCGCCGTCTATTTTATCGCACAGTAGAATCTAATTATTACGACCAAATAGACCGCCGCGTTGAAACATAAAATATAATGTTCGCGACTTTCAACAAAATGTTTTTAATCGTGTCATTCTACACGCCTGGGAAAGACGCCTACAAACGTATGGGCGACGTAAACAAAATGAACATTCGAAAATATGCGGAAAAACACAATTATGAACACATGGTGGTATCGGAACCATTTACAACGACACGCAACGCGTACTGGAGGAAAATCACCCTTTTACGCGAAATCATGGGTAAGGGTGACCCAAGTATCAAATGGATCTTCTGGCACGACATCGATGCACTCATTACCAATCATTCGGTACGCCTCGAGACTCTACTTGGTCGTGTGCCCCGTAATGTTGGATTAGTCGTAACGAAAGACTACCTCGGGCTCAACAGTGGGAACTTTTTTATCAGGTGTTCGCCGAATAGCATGCAGTTTCTCGACACGGTGTTTGTCATGCGAACACACAAAGTTGTCAGGGCGTCTGGATTTCCGGAACAAAAGGCGATGGAACTGCTCCTCAAAACAAAACAATGGAAATCGTTTGTCAAGTGGGAAGACCAGAGGACATTCAATAGTTTCCCAGTCGGGGTGTTTGGAAAACGGTGGCGAAGGGGCGACTTCCTCATTCACTTCGCAGGCATCCCGCGCGACAGGGCGGCGCAACTGATGGAGGAATACTCGACAGACCCAAAACAGATTAACAACAAGTATTTGTTACTTGATTTCTTTTGGTGGGCGATCTCCATGGGAGGGTCTGTCGCGTGTTACGTGACAACATCATCGTGGAAAGCGGCTCTGCTTTGGTTGGTTGCCACGCAGATGATTTATCTGTATTCGGTGTCGCGGTAGGCCGGTAGGCCGGCCCGGGAATTATGTCTCACAATTATCCTAAACAACCATGCCGCCCGCTGGAGGAACCAAGGCTCCTCCCACGGAAAGCAAGGCCGCCGCTCCACTCCCGTCAAAGGCGGTTCGATTCGCTCGCGGCTCAACGATCAATGAAGTCGCGGACAGCCTCTCCAAGTTTTCCAACTGGTACTACATGACTCGCGACAAGGGGCCTAGTGGTCGCTGAACCGAGGGGAGG